>Ga0180435_10000760_pt1 | contig 34060 bp, 34 predicted proteins | sample SS_ome_3_FD_132467 | JGI IMG/M metagenome (GOLD analysis project Ga0180435, IMG submission 132467) | Hypersaline lake sediment archaeal communities from the Salton Sea, California, USA - SS_3_S_1 metaG | ecosystem: Environmental > Aquatic > Non-marine Saline and Alkaline > Hypersaline >... | reverse complement strand
TGTCATGGTCCTAAGATCAATCCAGAGTGGATCCTGGTTAGGGTTCGGTTCGATCACAGGAGGATTTTGATGGGTGAAGCTCCAGGTTGGAGTCAATATAATCCAATTGCTGTTCAGTCGAGTTATTTCCGGAATTGCGTCTGACATTTGAACTGAATCAGCAGGTTTGCTGCCCGGCATGAACTCGATTCCTGTGATGAAGTCTTCACCTCGTGGAGTGATGTCTGGCAGGGGGGCCGTATCGGCAAAGGACGTTGTTTCGAGCCAGGCCCAGTTTTCTACGCTATCCGCGATGTACTGGGGTTCCGCGCTGGGAGACACTACCCGGCCTTCCGGATAGGCTCCAGCAGTTTCGGCATCGTCAGCTATGCCACATTCGCCTTCCCTGCAATATCTGTAGGTCAGATCTGAGAGGATATCAAAGGGAGAAAAGAGGATAAAAACCCAATGATTTGGTCCAATTTCAGTCATGGGGAGTGGCGTTGTCCATCCATATGGATTAAATTGAATGTAGACATTTTCACCCATGGGTGTGCTTCCCGGTGTCCACAGATCAAACGTAATTGAATCCTTTGTGCCAGATTTCCATGTGAGTACTTCATCTGTGTATTGAACTGGATATTCTGGGACAATAAACCTTCTCATGAAAAAGGAGCCATCATCGCTGTGTTCTGCATTCCAGAAACCATCACCAAGTGTGTATTTATATCGGATCTCTGCACCTACCGGAAGGGAGAGGATAATTCCGTAATGATTGTCACCTGCATACGTAAGATTGGGCATTCTGGACGGGATCGTATTCATACCACCAGGTAGGTTTCCAAATGTATTGCCGAGCTGATAAATGTTCCCAACTAATCGAACGCTATTCTCAGGTGTGCCAATTGGTACTGTGACCAAAAAAGTCACATCCACAAATTCCCGGGGAGCGACCTTTAAATTAGCTTCAGTATTGGCCTGAGATGCGACTTCTGCTCCCTGTTGGATCTCTTGATAAGTTCCATCCGGTGCATAAACCACAAGATTATGAATTCCTGGAGGAAGACCGGGCAGCATATATGATCCGGAAGCGGTAGTGAAAGCTTGGACGCCGCCCCCAATCACTACCATACCAGGTACTGGTTCTCCGGTCGTTGAGTCGCTGATGATGCCAGAAATCCTACCCGGTTCTGGCCAATAATAAGAAGTATCTGACCACTTGCTAACAACATCTCTGATTTCAAGCGGGTTGTCTGCTTTCGCCATTCTGTAGCGAACCTGTTCATCGTCCTGTGTATGTTCGATCACGGCGTACTGGTTTTGCCTTGTATAGCGATATTTAATGATGGTGTGTTGGGGCACTGTTATTGTGGTCTGGTATATCAATCCTTGATCAGGATTATTATTGCCCAGAACAGGTTCCAGGGGATGGGCTGTAGCGTTGACCCCCAAGCCGGTAACTTCGTCCAATATGCTCAGGTATATGATCTCTCCCTCTGGAGTATTCTGTGGAATCTGAACAATAAATGTCACATCCACCATCACTTCATCTGAGGAATCCGTGGTCCGATTAGGAAAAATATCTCCCAACGAAACACTACCACAGCTGCTGAGAGCAAAACTCATGAGGAAGAACAAACTTATTAATATCCGTTTTGAGCGGGAAACCGACATATCAGATCTCCGTTTTAATGAGGTGAATGAGTACTTCAAGGTTGACAATTCTGCGTATAGGAATCTCAATTGTGTTTTTCTCCGTGAGGTTAATGATAAACATTCCTCTCTCCACCGAAATTCCTTCGATATAGTCCCAAGGAACTTCTACTTTAGGGAGAATGAGTTTTTCATTCGAAATCGATACATCACCAAACGGGAGGGTTTTTCCTTTTGAAAATGCTTGAGACAGCTTGGGCTGTAGGGTTTTGTAAGTGTGTTTTTTGATGATCTTTTTCAAACCTTCGTGATCTTTGATCCCTGGATGGATCTGCAAAGGACGGTAGCGTCCTGAATACAGGATTATGAAATATTTTTTCCTCTTAGCTGAACGGAGCAATGATTTATTGATCGAATAACTGGTGATTCCTACAATCTCTTCCCATTTTAATGTCCGCTTGCGTCCTGCAGGATAATGGAGTTCCAGTCCCCAGGTGTAAACATTGATCCAGGTATGGGCTCTTTTCAATCTTCTATACGTATACAGGAGTAGAAGGATGATAAGAAATGCAGAGGTATAAAACCATGTTTTCCCCCAGGCTGCTGCAGCTGCTGGACCAAAAGAGGAGTAGCCATATAAAGTTCGCCATAAGCCGTATCCGAGAGGCGTCAGAACCAATATGATCAAGGGTAAGAATACCCTAAAGAAATCCCGCCAAGTTAACTCCTGGAGGTGGTATTTTGTGATCGGGGTTTCCTGATTGGATTCTTTCATAAACACAAAAACTGGTCTATTTTAGTCGATTGCTAAGATTATAGACCAGTTTAGGTTAGTTTGCACAACCAATAGGAACAGCATCCTTTGAGGATGCTGTTCCTATGAGATTGGTTATGCTGGAACGAAATATACGTCAGTAGGTTTAAGCTTGCTATTTCTGATGAATTGGGGTTTGATTTTCATTCCAATCCAGTCCAGACTAGCTTCCATGGGATCCACTCCGAACAGGCGACTGAGGAGCAAAGTATCGACACCCTCAAATTCTACCTGTATTAGCACAAAAGGTGTCTGATCCAGGAACGCTTCAGAGCCAAAGTGACAGACAGTGAACGCATGAATTTCAGCCTCGTTTTCAGTGATGTCTATCCAGTTCGTTTCGGCACCTGAATACATGTCATGCCCGCGAGGTGTAGCGTAGGTATACCCGGATACTGGATCCTGGTTGGCGAGTATCTTCTTATTGCTTAAACCAGCAAACCAGGGGCTATCCTGGGCATAGGAGTGTAGATATATTATGCTGTAAGGCTGTTCAATCTGGATTGGTTCCATTTCCTTCAACCAAGTCAGTGCTTCCGGTGTTATTTCCCTGGGAAAAGGTAAATTGTGAACGATCGTGCCCCCTAAGGTTTCTTCTTGTTTGTTAGGTATTTTTGTCATCGTTCCTCCTTATTCCTTTTCCAGAATGCTGACGGTCACATAAGTTCCAGTGCCAGCATGTGAGTGAATGGCTCCTCTCAGGGCATCCTTGACCTGCAAGGTTTTATCATCAAAATGTTTCTTGATGGATCCCTGCAGCTGCCAGATTGCGAAGACGGCCTGCATTAATCCAGTAGCACCAACAGGGTGACCACAAGCGATCAGCCCCCCAGAGGGATTTACTGCGCAGACAGGGTCGTCTGGCAGCTGCAACCCGTAGTCAATACCTGGTAGGAATGCTTTTCCAGAAGCGGCAAATGGTCCCCCCTCTCCATATCGGCAAAGCCCCAGGTCTTCATAGGTTTGGATCTCGCTGGATGTGTAAGCGTCATGAAGTTCAACAAAATCGAGTTCCTTGATGGGGTCATGTATTCCAGCATGTTTATAGGCCATATTGCCGGCTGTCCTACCTGCCCTGAAGGAATGGATTCCCGGATAGCGTGTCCCATGATCCCATAGTTTTTTATAGTACTTCATGGTATCGCTGCTGGCTTTTTCTTGTTCTGTTGCGTAATCTTGGATGAAAGTATCGTAATCGACATGCGGCCTATCAGCCATCCGCATTGCATCTGTTCCCCTTCCGATGCCTGTAATTTTCACTAGAGGGCGAGGAATCTTGGCGCCGGCTTTTTCCAGTTTCTCAATTCCTTCCTCTGATGCCAGGATCGTGGCTGCTGCGCCATCTGACATCACACAGATATCAAGGCGGGTAAGCGGCCAGGCGACCATTGGGGCATCGCGCACATCCTGGATCGAGTATCGATTTCTTTTCTGAGCGTATGGATTATGAAAGGCGTTGATATGGTTTTTTACACTGACATGAGCCATTTCTTCTACGGTTGTGCCATATTCTTTCATATGGCGAGTAACCATCATTGCATAATAACCTGAATAAAAACCTCCCACCGGGTAATCAAAAGACACATCTGATGCCAGTGCGATAAACTCATTTCCTTTCCAGGTTTCAACATGGCTCATGGTTTCAAAACCATAGGCGGCTACGACGTCCATATGACCACTGGCGATCGATTTCCAGGCTTCCTGGAAACATAAACCACCTGTTGCCCCGCCGCCTTCCACACGGTGGCTGGGTTTGGGACACAATCCCAGGTAATCTTGGGCCATAATGGCTGCCATCAGCTGGCGGCTGAAGTGATCGGAAAAATAAGAAGCTACAGAACCATCAGTGATCCTTGTGAAATCAGGAAAACTAATTTCCAGATCAGCGATGGCATAATCGTAAGCCTCTTTAATCACTGCCTGATAGGTCTTGTCCGGACGAGATTTGGCAAACTTAGAAACTCCTCCGGAGATGGCATAGACAGGTCTCATAGATCCACGCTCCCTTCGTCAATATTGACGGGTAGATGATAGAACTACGCGGGCACACATTATCAGCTATCTCTGCTGTATATACACCTGTGAAAACGTGTCAACCTATTGAACACCGATAAAAAAAGGATTGGTTGGGGGGCTGCCCCGTGTAATGAAGCACTGATAAAATAGCTTAACTGTCTGCGGATTGTTGATCTTCAATATCTGGGATCTTCTGCTCTCTATCTTTTGATCCAGGGTCGGGCGAACCACTCCAGGATGAGGTATTAAACAGGTCTTCGCCACCTATTTTTGGAAATCCCTCTTTGGTTAGCTTGCGAAGCTCATTTAATTCTTCAAGTTCTGCTTCACGCATTAAGCGCTGTGGTAAATATTGGATTTCGCTCACACCCTTACGAATATTCTGCCACCCATTGGACTTTATGATCGAGCGCATGAATTTCCCCAATTTACGCCCTGCACTGATCATGCCATCCGGTCCAAGAACCAGAATACCGATGATCAGAACAAACACTATCTCAAGAGGACCAATGCCAAAAATATTCATTTGAGCTTACTCTGCATCCCCGGTCTTGATTTGTTGGAATGATTGAATGATCTCATTCTGTCGATCGGCCAAAGAACCCAGTACTCCATTCACAAATCTTGGCGCACTGTCTGATCCATATATTTTTGCTAGTTCTACAGCTTCATTAATAGCAACTTTCAGGGGGATATCATCTGCGATGGCAAATTCCCAGATAGCGATACGGAGGATATTTCTATCTATAACAGCAACCTGATCTAATGGCCAATCAGGGGCGTGATCGGTGATGAAACGATCAAGTTCGCTTCGGATGGGTAATACACCCAACACAATCGAGCGGAAAAAATTGACTAACTCATCATTCAGGCCAGAATCCGCCATTCTTTCGGTTAATACCGTGCCTATAGGGTGGTCCGTGATATCCAGTTCATACAAGGCTTGGAGGGCAATCCCCCGCGCCCGTGTGCGGTCCTTCATAAAGTATTAGTCCTCGGGGACCAGGTTATTCTGATAATCAATATCTTCAATATGAACGTTGATCGTGCCGACTTCCATGCCGACCATTTTAGAGATCGCTACCGAAACCTGTTCCTGGACCTGCTTGCTGGTCTCTCGGATATTGGCTTTATCAGTCAGAACCAGGTGTAGATCTGCATAAACAGATCCGTCATCTTCGATTGTGATATCAACCCCGTCATCGCGATTGCGGCTGAATAAGGTGTTTACGCTGCTGGGGGTCAAGGCAAGGCGGCTTACTCCTTCCACCTGAAGAGCTGTTAATCGAATGATTGTGGACAGAACACCTGGAGCTATAGTGGTTTTTCCCGGGGGACGTTCAGTTGTTGCCATAAGATCTCCCAAAGTATAGTTTTCCGCTCAGTCGGCGGCTTTTCCTATTATAACCTATGCTGATTAAAACACAGACGGCCGTGATAGTCACGGCCTGTCCGATTTTTGACTAGAAACTTGGATTGTTTTATTTAGCTACAACTTCGCGACCGCGATAATAACCGCAGTGGGGGCATACCCGATGAGGTAGGCGTTTTTCGCCACAGTTGGAGCACTGAACCAATTGCTTGGGTTTTAACGCATCATGAGCGCGACGGCGGTTCTTGCGGCCCTTGGAAATGCGTTGTTTTGGTAGAGGTGTCATATCATTAACTCCTGCTTCTTTTCACACGAATAATCGTGATAATTACTCTTCTTTTACAGCAGGTAGATTATACGGAGTAGGGGGGTTTAAGTCAAGATGGTTGCCTGAAAGAATAAAATACCCTCCGGTCAATGAGCAGAGAAATATACAGGATCCAGATGATGTGTTTTCCAAGCATACTCCCCCAAAAGAGGCGTTTCCTGGGAGCAGGATTCGGGCAGGAATCCTGGCGGCGCTCCGTACCCGGCATTGGTGAACATCCACCAGCGCAGGGTTCGTTCGTTCACTCCTAACGGCTGGAGGATGGTATAGGCCGCTCTGCAGAGCAATTCGGCATAGCGGTCAATATCAATGGTTTTGGGGTCCGGCCTTTCTTCCAGGTCCCAGGCAAATACACCGGGCTTCCCACGGGTGTAGAGAAAACGCACACGCTGGCCAGGTATCAAATTTTTATCGATTGCTGCCAGTTGAGCAGCCGCCCGGGCAGACGGGGAGGGCACTTTATATTCCTCCAAGCTCCGACTTATTTTCTGGGAGATCAGCAGTTCTTCCAGGGGGATTTTGAGCTGCCGCAGGGCTGATAATCGGTCTTGGAGAAGGGTATGAACCCGGGGCAGCTGGTCTGTCAACTGTCCGGCATGTGGAGCATCCGCCAGCAGATCAAGCATTTCACGCTGGATTTTCTTGATCCATTTTGAAGTATCATCACGTCTTACTTCGATTCCCCGCACTTTCCAGGTGCCATTCTGGAAAAGCCCAAAATAGCGGTTAGCTACCGGTACTCGGGGGTCCGGCCGCGAGCTCAAAAAAGCGATCCAGCGGTAGATGCCATCCAGGCTTGTTGGCAGCCCAGTACGATCCAGGATCTTCTCCAGCAGAGGTTGAAAATCTTCGATCTGAGAGGCGCCCTCCTTCTGTACCCAGAGGCCATCAACATACATATGGAGAACCCGGAATCCCAATTCCTCTGCGGCTTCCTTGGCCCGCAGCAGCGCTTCCCGTCCATAGGCTGTAACCGCTTCATGGGCCTCAATTCGTCCGAAGCGGGCATTTTTGTACCCCAGGTATCCAAAACAGGTGACCAGCAGCCATTTGTGAGCAGAGGAACGGGCTTGGAAGGGGTGCCAGCGGATGTCGCGAGGATCCATCCCAGCTAGCTCCTGTTTAAGATGGATCCTCTTTTCAAGCAAAGGCTGCAAAGTATCAGGAACCAGGCCGCGTTGGTCCTGGTCAATGCTCAATTCCAGTTCAGGCACAAAGGTGCTGTTTTCGGTGTTTTTGCCGACGGTTTCTGGGGAAATATTAAAGTGTTCCATGATGCTGGGATACATGGATATAAAATCGATTTCCGCCACATTGGCATGCAGGCCCACAGTTGGTTGGTAGACTAAACCGCCCCGGTCAGATTGGAGCAGGTTGTAGGCTGATTTGGACCACTCTACCTGTTGTTTATGCCAGGGCACCAACACACCCTGGCGCAGGGCGGTCAGTATTTGCATGGAGGAAATGCCGGTACCGGGAGAAACCCGGGCAGCCGTTTGAATGCGCAAACTCGTTACTCGCGCCATTTCATAGACGCCTTCCAGCCCATAGTCATGGTACATGACCGTGTTCTCTGTGGAAATGTGAATACGACCAAATAAACGAGCCTGGGGGCCGCGGTAGATCACTCCTCCGTAGGAATGGTAAAACCGCTCCTCCCGGCGTTCAACCCCGCGGTTTTCTTCCCGGCTCAGAGAGAGGGTGATATGGTGTTTTTCCATCAGCTGATAGAGTTTATCGATCAGCCAGTCATCCCCCCAAACCGTTAGCAGTAGATCAGGATCATGACGGCGGAGCAGGGCCTGCAGTTTTATCAGCAGACCCTGCTCATCCTGGAAGGGAAAGGTGTAATGTTTTCCCTTTATGTGCACCTTGAGGTTGGTTGGCTCCTTGTGATCCGGATTGGAATCAGGAACCAGGGCCATTACCAGCAGGGGTACCTGGGGGCTGTCGATTTCCCAGGGTGAATCCAGGGTTTCGAGGTTTTCGACTTTGCCTTCCTCTGTAGTCAGTACCCGGCAGCGCGCCAGGGGGAAAACGCCAGTTTGGGCTGCATAGCGCAGGTCAACCGAGATATCGGCATTGTAATAAACCAAACCGGGAAAACTCCTTTTCAATTGGTTAAAAAGCTTTTCCTGAGCCAATGGGGTTTCGGTCAGGATTTTCAGGACAGGGAGAGGTTTTTCTACAAAGAGATCTTGTTTCTCAACGCGTGATAACCGCGGAGGCTCCGGCAGTGACCTCAGGTGGCGCCACAGGCATCTCAATTCCTCACTGGGTCCGTGAACGTAGAAGGAAGTTGGGAAAGGTTGGTGCAGCCGGTGGCGCTGGATTCCATCTTCATCCAAAAACCAGAGGATCAAACCTTGGACCGGATCCGGATAGAGGTCCAGCAGCCAGCCATGGATCTCATTACTGGAGGGCATGGCGGAGTTCTGCGATCTCTTGCCTTAACCGGACGACTTCTTTGTGCTCTTCCAGCAGCATGGCCAGCAGAAAGGTCTCAAACGGCAGTGCATGAGAGGCATAGGAAGCAGCCGCGAGATGCTTTTGGGCTGAGGCAAATAGATCGTCCAAAACTTGCTGGTCACTGCTGCGCAGGGCCCGGCGAAAACGGGCAAAAGCGGCGCGTTCTTTTAAGAATGTTTGGGTGATTGAAGTTACGGTTCGTCCCATGAGATTTCCTTTTAGAGCAAAGTGAGTTGAGTGGCAGGATAATGGGGTTCAAAAACCCAGATCTGATCCACACTTTCCCGGATTCGAACCAAAAAAGGCTCTTCGTCGAGCTGTGGATGAAGCACCACCAGGACCGGGGTATGCCGGGCGTTTTTTATTAAAGAATGGAGGCAGATATCCAGCAGGCGGAGCCGTTCAGGGAGGGAAGCGTTTTCGTCCTGGAAGGTGGCCAGCAGATTCAAGACCAGGGTGGGAATGCCTTGTGGGGCAGGTTCTTCCAGCAGGGTGGTCATCTGGTAGCAGGTGAAAGCCCGTGCTACCTGGACGCGCTCCAGGGCAGTGTAAAGAAGCAGCTCCCGGCGCCGGAGCTCCCGGTTGAGACTTAACACGTCAAATCGGTTGCCCCCATCCAAGACACGGACCGGACCGGTTTGAGCCAGTTCGGCAATGAATTGCAAGGAAGCCTTGCGCTGAAAATCGGAAGGCGCAATCAGCAGCTGCAAGCAAGGGGAATGCTGCAGTGTAATGAGTTCCATAAACCAACCTTATCAGGTTGGTTGGTGTATGACCATCGCCGTTTGGCTGAATTTTGGATGAAAAAAGGGCTACCCCAAAGGGGGAAGATTGGTCAGGCGGTCCAGCGAGAAAAATCCCAATCGGAAAGGATCTTGCGAAGTTCCAGCTTGCTGCGCAGACCGAACTTGCGCTTGGCATTGCGCAGATGGGTTTTGACGGTGGCCGGGGAAATGATCAACTGATCTGCGATTTCTTTATTAGTGTAGCTTAAGCAGGCCAGGGCAGTGATCTCTTTTTCGCGGGGAGTGAGGGACTTCCAGGTTTTTAGGTTCCTGGTGGCTTCCTGGCGGTGCTGCAGGGCAAAAATCAACATCTTTTGACCGACTTCGTTTACAGGCTGTTCTTCTTCCTTGGCCAGGCGTGCGAGAGCCAGGCTTAAGGTCTGGTCCAATTTGACGAATTGGGCTGGATATAAGAGGTACTTAAGAGAGTCCAAAACACGGGTAGGAAACATATTCGCCAGGTAGTAGTCTAGAACGTATGTTCTACATTATACACAAAGAAAGGCTGGTTGACAAGAGGGTCTTAAATGGGAACTGGGAGGTGAGGTGACGGGAGAGAATCTGTTTCGATTTGTCATTGCGAGGCGGCCCTGAGAGTGATCGAAGGGCTAACGAAGCAATCTCCTGATCTGGGGGATTGCTTCGTCGGAATTTAAGTTTTCCTCCTCGCAATGACAGCTGTGCATCAGGGAGTCAATATTAACAGCGATTCCGCCTGGCGTTGGATGTGATCGATATCCCAGAGCATGGGGTGGTAGTAGATTTTGCGCCAGAGATCTGCCATATCGATGTAGTGCGGGTGGTAGGCATGTCCGGACTGACCGGTAGTGTGGATGCTGAGCGAGTTGGATAGATCATTCAGATTCACGATCATGCGCATGGATGGGAGCCAATCGATCACGTATGGATTGTCAGGTTCCCAGCCTGTGGCGTTTACGATTTCGTTACCGCCAGCGGCAGGAAAGGGACCGCGGTTGAAAAAATTGTTTACAAATGGTAAATTGCTCATGACTTGATTCTGGAATGTGATTGTATGTAGATCTCCCCATTGCCAGGCAGCAGGATCCTTCCCAAAATCCTTTTTGAGTTCACGGTAAGATTCTTCAAAAGTCAGTTTAAAGATATCAACCATTATTTCCCTCTCGGGTGTAGAAGGATCATTCCACCAGGGATTCTCCGGTTGAATTACAAGCTGGCGGATGATTTCCTTGCTGGTTGAACCAACTCCGACATGGAAATCGTCTGGTAGGTTGTCCTGCATGGTGTTGGTTACCAGGTTCTGCCAGAATGTCATAAAGAGGGCAGCAGGCGCTGAATCCAGGTCTGCCTGGTAATTCCATCCTGCGAGGATCCCCTGGGCAGCTGTCAGTTCAGGATCCGAAAAATCCAGTTTTAATATCTCTGGGACAAGCACGGGAGCGATCTGGTCATAATTATCCCCCTGCATGGCCTTTAGCATTGAGATGCTAATAGGTTTTGGGGCTTCTTCCAGCATATTGACAATTCGCTGAGCCCGGAAGCCGCGGTTCCACTCTTCAGTGATCAGGTAAGGATAATCTGGCCCTACTACTGCGTTATTGGCGGTGACAATATATCCGGAGGATGGGTTGAAAGAATTCGGCAGTTCCTCGAAGGGAATATAACCCAACCAATCATAATCCCCATTCCACCCAGGCACTGGGAGCATGCCATCATGTCCTTCAACGCGGATAGGGATATTGCCAGGCATCTGGTAGCCAATATTGCCATCAATATCGGCATAGATCAAATTCTGTGAGGGTACTACAAAATGGGATGCTGCTTGTCTGAATTCGTCCCAGTTCTTGGCCAGGTTGATCTCCCACATAGCGCAGAATACACAGCTTGGCTCAAGGGCGGTCCATTTTAAAGCCAAGGCGTAGTTTTCAGGGATGGCCAATCCGGTTGTTTGATCAAAATCATCCAGGCCATATTCTGAACCGATGATAGGGCCATGGCTTGTCAAGTAAACCTGGTGTTCTAGAGGATCATCACCGGCGATCTGGATCAATTCCACGATCGATTCCATTTCTACCCAACCATCTGGAGTCAGGTACTGAGAGGGATGGTCAGGATTGATCTTTTCAATATAGAGATCCATCACATCTGGACCCACATTGGTCAGACCCCAGGCTATATGATCGTTATGCCCTATCACAACACCAGGAACACCAGCAAACGAGAACCCAGCCACATCCATCTGGCATTCTTCGGTTTTTTCTGTGCAGTGCAGACCAACTTCATACCAGATCGACGGCATCTGAGATCCAAGGTGAGGATCATTCACTAGATATGGTTTCCCAGTGTCAGTCAGGTCTCCATGTACAGCCCAACTGTTTGAACCGATCCCTTCGAAACCTCCCCCAGTGATCCGGTCCAGGTTTGCTCCTGAGCTTTGAATGATTTCCATTGAATTGATAACTTCTTGCCAGACGAATTTGGTCAGATATGAATGGTCAGGATTTGGGAGTTTGTATCCCTGCTCTCCAGAATCTTTTTCGATAGGAAGACCGGGTACGATATAAGGATGATCTGCAGGGTAGGGTGGATAGATGAACTCAATCTGGTTGCGGGGCAGGGTTTTCAACAGCTTGGCCCGGTCGATCTCTGAATCCAGATTGCTGCGTAAATCCCAGGCCATGGCTTTTCCCCAGGTTAGGCTGTTTAAAGGTGTCCAGGGCGGAGGTTCATACCCCGCATTCAGTACACTAAGAAACAGATATTCCAGGCTTAGTTCTGAACCTTCAATTTCTGAGATATAGGCGTTAACACCAGCGGAGTATGCATCTAGAACAGCCTGCTCGTTAGGCCCAAGTAATTCCAGTTCCTGCTGGGCGACTCTCTCCCATCCCAGGGTTCTCAGGAATTTATCTGTTTCCAGCATGGGTTTCCCAACCAGTTCAGCGAGCCTACCCGCTCCCATGTGGCGCCAAAAATCCATTTGCCAGAACCTGTCCTGGGCATGAACATACCCCTCGCTGAAAAACAGGTCATGATGAGTGGTTGCATAAATATGGGGAATACCGTAGCCATCCCGATAGATCCGTACCGGACCGTCCAGCCCGCTGATCTGGATCTCACCTTCAACTACAGGAAATGATTTTTTTGCGGTTCTACGGACCAGGGGAGGGGTGATGAGGGCGGTGACAGCTCCCAGGAAAACCAGAATAATAGTTGTGCCAATTAGGACCTTCCCGATCTTTTTCGCCATTGGGATCCTCCTTCTGACGTGTAGATAGGAATCACAAAAAAGGGCTTGTCGATTCTAAGCTGTTTTTAATAACACCATATCAACTGGTGAAGTTATGTTTCTTTCTACCCCAGGGTCTGCCTCAAGTAAGTTTCAATAAATGGGTCCAGATCTCCATTCAGGACAGCTTCAGTATTTCCCATCTCAAATTCTGTGCGGTGGTCTTTAACCATATGATAGGGATGCAGTACATAAGAACGGATCTGGCTGCCCCATTCTGCTTTTTGGTATTCCCCCCGGAGCTCCTCGATTTTTCCTTTTCTCTCTTGCTGTTTTAGCGCAACCAGCCGACCTTTGAGAACTTTCAGTGCCATTTCCCGGTTCTGGGTTTGAGAACGTTCATTCTGACAGCTGGCAACAATTCCGGTCGGCAAGTGGGTGATACGGACCGCGGTATCGTTTTTCTGCACACTCTGTCCGCCTGCTCCTCCGGAGCGAAAGGTATCGATCCTCAAGTCACTGGGATTGATGTTAATATCATGGTCATCGTCAACCTGGGGTAATATTTCCACCAGCACGAATGATGTATGCCTGCGGTTGGCTGAATCAAAGGGAGAGATTCTCACCAGGCGGTGAACACCCTTTTCCGAACGCAGGTAGCCATAGGCGTATAGACCGGTGATCGAAATAGTTGTGCTTTTTATACCGGCTTCTTCACCGGGTGTAAGATCTAAGGTTTCTGCTTTATAACCCCGTTTTTCTGCCCAGCGGAGGTACATACGCTGCAGCATTTCCGCCCAATCCTGGGCATCGTTCCCACCTGCTCCGGCATGGATTGCGAGCAGGGCGTCCCCCCGATCATATTCTCCGGAGAGCATAGCGTCAAATTCCCTCTTTTCAATTTCTTCCTGAAGGGCAAGGACTTCTTTTTGGAGGTCATCCTCAATGCTTTCGTCACCCATCTCTGCCAATTCCATGGCATCCTTAAGCCGTTCTTCAAGGGCAGTCCAACTTTTTAATTCCCCTTCCAGATTTGCCAGGGTTCTCATTACTTTTTTGGCTCGATTTTGGTTATCCCACAGATCAGCTGCCTGCGATTCCTTTCTCAGACTTTTAAGCAGAGTTTGTTTCCCAGCTACGTCAAAGACGCTCCAGTAAATTCTGGATCTTTTTTTGACTTTCTAAGAGGATGCTGCTTAATGATTCCATAACTGTACTCCGTTTTCTAATCCCTGCAATCGGGAAGTAATGTGCAGTCTAAGGGTTATTTTTCACCCAGAATTGATAAAGCGCTATACCAACCGATTGAGCCAAATTTAACGAATCAACAGCATCAGCCTGGGGGATCCTGATACTGGTTCCGAACTGATGGTACTCCTCTCCGAGTCCAGGCGCTTCTCCACCGAATACTAGGGCAGCAGGTGAAGTGAAATTGACTTCAGGAAGGGCAATTTTACCATCGGTCATAAATGGGTAGATAGCATGTTTGGTATGGACGCCCCAGTAATCTGTGAAGGATCGATATTTCTGGAACCGCATATGGAAGACTGCTCCCATCGAGGCTCGGATTACTTTGGGGTCAAAGGGATCTGAAGTGGGTTCGATCAGGGCCAGATCTTTGATGCCAAAACCTAGCATAGAGCGCATGATCGTTCCCAGATTTCCCATACTGGATGGGCTCACCAGGACCAGGTGATTCTGGTTGGCGTCCAACTCTGTATGGAATTTCTTAAAGACCCCGATAGCATAAGTGTTTCCACGTATGGCAAGCTTTTCAACCAGCCGGTCGTTTTCTATGATCTCGATTTGTTGATTTCCGGCCAAGTGACGGATCTTTTCAATACCCTTATTAAATGATCCTTTGGAATGCAATAAGACCGCCTGTATTGATCCAGGCCGAGAATTGATCAATTCCAAGGTGGGGTACACACCCAGGCAGTAGGAAAATTCGAATTCTTTCTTATACCTTTTCAATTTTTGCTGCATATTTACCTTTATCCCTGATGAATGATACTGGCTACAAATGATTCGGGATCAAACGGAACCAAATCTTGTGGGCTTTCTCCCAGTCCTGCGAAAAGAATCGGTAAATCCAGTTTATTTTGGATTGCAAATGCCATCCCACCTTTGGCTGAGGAATCCAGCTTGACCAGAATAATGCCGTCAAGGGGAATGGCCTCATTGAAAGATTCTGCCTGGTGCAGAGCATTCTGACCGGTTGTTGCATCCATGACCAGCCAGCTATGGTGAGGCGCGGAGGGTAAAGCCTTTCCGGCTACTCGATGTACTTTTTTAAGCTCTTCCATCAGGTTATAACTGGTATGCAGTCTGCCGGCAGTATCAATCAATACTAGATCCTTATTCTTGGATAGGGCGGATTGAATGCCATCGAAAACTACAGCCCCGGGGTCTCCATTTTGCTGACCTGCAGTGACTGGTATATTCAGCCTTTCACCCCATATCTGAAGTTGTTCCACTGCCGCAGCCCGGTACGTATCAGCGGCTACAAATTGAATCTTAAACCCCTGATCTTGATAGTATTTTCCCAATTTTGCGATCGTGGTTGTTTTTCCTGATCCATTCACTCCCGCGATCAGGATCACCTGTGGTTTTTCCTTGATGGGGTTATCCGGAGCTATGATCAAACGGGATTTGAGTTCGTCTTTTATTAAACTGTTCAGTTCCTCAGAATTGATTATTCCGTCATTTTCAGTTCGGGTTTTTAATTGATCGATTATCTCCAGACTGGTTTGGACTCCAAGATCCGATTGAATGAAAAGATCTTCCAGGTCATCCCAGGTGTTGGGAGTGATCTCGCTGGCGCCAAAAAAAGTTGCTATCTTTCCGAAGGTCGATTTTCGTGTTTTGGAAAGGCCGTCTTTCCATTTTTCAAGGTTATTTACCATCGACTGCATTATAACACGGGGGTATTTTCCTTCTCGGGGTTGGTCGCTTTAATTGCAGAGGTTGAGTACGGTATAATTTCACCAAATTATTGTCCTTAATTCCATGATAGTGGGATGTGTATAGCAGGTAGAGGCGGATGATTACTGTAAAGATCTTTTTATTCTCCACAATACGGGCTCGGATTGGTAAAAAGCAGCTGGAGTTAAACCTGCCAGCTGGCTCATCTGTTAGTGATCTGAAACAAGTCCTGATCGATCTATATCCAACCGCAGCCCCCACAGTGCGTAATATGCTCAGTTCAGTCAACCATGTTTTCTCGGGAGATGAGACAATCATCCCCGATCGGGCCGAGATCGCATTTTTTCCTCACGTCAGTGGAGGTTAATCCATCTGAAAATTGCGCATAGGCAATAAAGCAAATGAAAAAGGACTCTCATGATCCAGTGCCGTACTTGTCAGAAACTTTTTCCTATTGAACAATTTCCCCACCGCTGCCCAAAATGCGGCGGTTTATTTGGTTTCTCTCCGGGCCTTGAACCAATCTCTGAAAAAATTGAATTGGATCTTCCTGGCATTTGGCGATATAGAAGTAGATTTTCCCTCCCTGACGGGGCTCCTGTAATCAGTTTGGGAGAGGGGAATACTCCTCTTGTTTGGAGTATTGTAGGCAAGAAGAAGATTGGTTTTAAAATGGAAAGCCAGAATCCAACAGGCTCATTCAAAGATCGCGGTAGTGCGGTATTAATGAGTTGGTTAAAAGCAGCCGGCATCCAGGAGGCAGTTGAGGATTCATCTGGCAATGCTGGGTCTTCGTTTGCTGCTTATGCATCACAGTCTGGGATTCGAGGAAAAGTATTTATTCCAGAATCTGCTTCTGGTCCCAAAAGACAGCAGATCGAAATTTATGGTTCAGAGGTTGTTCCGATATCCGGGCCGAGGGCAAAAGCGGCAGAAGCAGTCCTGAAAGAGGTGGAATCTGGAGCTGTTTACGCATCCCATGCCTATCTACCACATGGGACTGCAGGTATCGCGAGCATCGCCTATGAACTAATTGAAGAAATTGGCGGTGCCCCAGGAACTGTTATCATGCCAGTTGGCCATGGTAGTTTACTTCTTGGAATATCACTAGGGTTCCAAGCGTTATATGAGGCTGGGTCTATCTCCCACCTTCCAAACTTGATTGGTGTCCAGGCAGCGGAATGTGCTCCTTTATATGAATCTTATCGTAAGGATAGCCTGGAAATTAGTAAAGTATTTGAAGGTAAAACTCTGGCTGCTGGCGTGAGTATATCTGATCCTTTTCATGGCAAACAGGTCCTCGAAGCTATCCGCAGCAGCGGTGGATCGATCTTAAAGGTGGATGAATCTGATATTCTAAAAGGTCATGCGATGCTAGCTAGTCTAGGTCTCTATGTAGAGATGACTTCAGCCCTGGTATGGAGTGCTTTGGAGCAAGTTCAGGAATTGATCCAAGAACCAATCGTTTGCATCATAACCGGACATGGATTGAAAAATGGTTGAACCGTTGCCTATCTAGCACCATTGTGTATAATAAATCCTTACCACTAAAAAAATGGAACTAATGGACAGCGAAATTCTTGATGCTACATTGAGGAGTTTGGCTGACCCTGAGTTCTGAGGAGCAAAATATGGGTCAGGTGAAGGGTCAGGAAATTATCGAAACCCCCCTTGAATTTAATCAAAGAGCTGGACTGGGTTTTAAGAACATCGCATTGTTAACGCGTGTTTTAACTCATCGGTCCTATATCAATGAAAATCCAGACGCACTGGAAGATAACGAACGCCTGGAATTTTTGGGCGATGCCGTATTGGATTTTATTGTAGGCGCCTGGCTATATAACCGATATCCGGAAATGACAGAAGGGGATTTGACGTTGGTGAGGACTGCTCTAGTAAGGACTGAGCAATTGGCTGATTTTGCCAGTAAGATCGATCTGGGAAGAGCAATGAGGCTGGGTCAGGGTGAGATAGTATCTGGAGGTAGATCCCGGAAGGCGTTGCTTTGTGCAGGGTTTGAAGCGCTGGTCGGTGGTATATATCTTGATCGGGGAGTCAAGGCTGTAGAAGATTTTTTTGAGCCTTATATACAGGAGGCAATAGAAGAAATTTTAGTAGATGGTCATCCCCGAGATCCAAAAAGCTTGCTGCAGGAATGGACGCAGGCCAGGGGGCAGGAACCTCCTGAGTATCAGACTATCAGGGAATCTGGTCCAGACCATGAGAAGGTCTTTGAGGTCAATGTCAGTGTTAATGGGTCAGTATCTGGTATTGGAATCGGTAACAGCAAACGTGAAGCGTCAAAGTTGGCGGCTCAGGAAGCATTGGACAAACTGTCGCAATTGATTAATCATAAGAAAAAAGGTAACTAAGATTTCATGAGATTAAAATCGATCGAATTGAATGGGTTTAAGACATTTGCGACCAAAACTAATTTTGAGTTTGCGGATGAAATCACAGTTATCGTTGGACCGAATGGATCTGGGAAGTCCAATATTGCTGATGCGGTACGCTGGGTTCTAGGAGAACAATCCTATAAATTGCTGCGCGGGAAGAAAACAATGGACATGATCTTCTCTGGTTCTGAACAGCGGCCCAGAGCAGGTATGGCAGCTGCTACGATTACATTTGATAACAGCGATGGTTGGCTTCCAATCGACTTTTCTGAAGTTTCAATTACCCGACGTGCATTTCGGGACGGCAAGAACGAATATCTCTTGAATGGTCAACAAGTGCTTTTGAGAGATGTGTACGAGCTTCTGGGGAAATCTGGCTTAGCAGATAGAACCTATACTATTATTGGCCAGGGCCTAGTTGATGCAGCACTTTCCCTTAAGGCTGAAGAAAGGCGGATGCTGTTTGAAGAGGCCGCAGGCATCGGATTATACCGATCAAGAAAAGCCGATGCGGAAAGACGATTGGATAAGACCCACCGTAATCTGGATCGTGTCGAGGATATTCTTTCAGAGTTAAAACCACGATTAAGAAGTTTGCAGCGTCAAGCAGTTCGTGCAGAACAATATGATCAAGTAAAAGCTGACCTTCGGGTATTGCTGCAGGAATGGTATGGTTACCATTGGGCCAGGGTTCAAACTGATTTGAATCAAGCCAAAAGCCTGGAAGGTAAATATCGGTTAGAGTTAGAGCAAGCCCGCAAGAATCAGGCGGATTTTGACCGGGCACTATCCGAAAATCAGGCTCGTGTGCAAAGCCAGCGTTCGCGTTTGAATACTTGGCATAGAGAACTCTCTGAACATCACAATCAAAAAGAGAATATCAGCCGGGAACGGGCAGTTGTGGAGGAGCGGATCCGTTCGCTGGAAAAACGGATTCAGGACCTGGAAACAGAGCGGGTTCGGTTGGAAGAACAAACAGTCCTTACCAAAGAACGACTTGATCATTCCCGGAGCGATTTGACTTCAGATGAGGAAAGCCTGGCCGAATTCCAACGAAAAGCAGAACAGGCCAGAAAAACGCTGGATGAAAAACGGTCCCAGATAGGTGCGATTGAAAAAGAAGCGACTGATGCCCAGAAGGATCTGAATGAGTTCACAAATCAGCAGATCAGGCTACGATCTCAACTGGCTGACCGAATAGATCAGATCGATAAGAGAAAAGAACGTATTCAATCTGCGGAAAAGAAGGTCCAGGAAGCCAAGAATAGTTTTGAGGCTATCAATAATGAGTACTTAAAGGTCAAGAGCGAATTCGATCAGGACAGTGCAGCTAAAACTAAGATCGAAACAGATCTGGATCAAATCCTGGTAGAAAAAGAGGAAGGGGATAAGATTCGCCAGGATCTGTTTGCCCAGCTTTCTCAGAATAAAACTGAATACAGCCAGATCACAGCTGAGCTGCTAGTCCTTCAACAATCCGAACAGAAACTTGCAGGATATGCGGAAGGTGCCAAATTGTTGTTAACTGAATCCCGTGACGGGAATCTTCCCGGAGCATTGGGAACAATCAGTAATTTCCTGGAGGTTCCAGAAGAATATGAGAAACCAATCGCCGCTGCTTTAGGGGACTATCTGGATGCGGTTATCCTCGAAGAAGATAAAGGATCAGACAAAGCTCTAGAGATCCTGCTGAAAGAAACGACTAAAGGTGTATTGCTCCCTCTAAATCGGTTAGTGACTCTCGATCGCCCCAAATTGAATGGCAATATTCCTGGACTACTCGGAATAGCGGCGGATTTGGTTAAAGCCCCTCCCAAATATCGTCCTGCAATCGAGCTGCTGCTCGGCCGTGTGTTTATTCTAAAAGATAAGAAGGACCTAAATCGTGTTCTTCGTGATCAACCACCTGGTACAAAAGCTGTGACGTTGAAAGGCGAGGTTTTCCACACAACCGGAGAAATTGTAGCTGGTAATGAAGGTCAGGCGGGAGTTCTTAGCCGATCACGACAGAGAAAAAGCTGGCAAGAGAAGATAAAATCCGCAGCCCAAGAAATTTCGAAATTGGAGGATAGCCTTAATCAGGTGGATAAAAAGCTGTCCGAGTTTTCTGAGAAGGAAAGCAGCCTTAAGGCAAAATTAGCGAAAGCCAAGCAAGCTGTTGACAAGATTGATGATGAATTTCGTCAAAGTATGTTGAGCAGAAATGAAGCTGAACGACAAGTTGAGTGGGTATCAGCCCAACACCAGCTCCTTTTGAGTGAAATCATGGAAGCTGAGAAAGACACTCTTCAGTTGAAGGGTGATCTGGAAAAAAACCAAACAGATATTACTCTTTCTCAAGAGCGAGTTTCGCAATTCACTAATGCTCTACGCGGGTTTGCTCTAGATGAAGAACGAGAACAACTAGCTCATTGGGACACACAGGTAGCTGTTGCTGAAAGAGCGCTGCAGGATGTAAACCAGCGGGTGGATGAACGGGAGAAGGCCTGGACTGATGCGGATGTTAGACTCAAAACGAATTCAACATTGAGCCTGGATTATCAGGAGCAAATCAAGAAATTAACAGAAGAATCGCACTTCCTGGAAGAAGGAGAGAAAACAATCCAGCGGGAAATTGACGAGTTGAGAAAACTTATTGATGAAACAGATCTTGAGCTAGGCAAGGATGAAGAAGAGCAACGTGAGTTGCAAAATAATGAAGCTGAAGCCAGGCGAATATTAAACCAATCTGAACGTACTTATGCCCAGTCTGATATCAATTTCACAAGAAATAGGGAAAAACTAGAATCTATCCAGGAACGCATTAAAGAGGATATCGGTTTGGTGGAACTGGATTATAACAAAGATATCTCAGGACCAACCCCGCTACCCCTGGAAGGTTATGTACAAAAACTCCCGGTGGTAAAGGAAATTCCCAAAGATATGGGCGTAACCATTCGTGAACAGAGGGCTCAGCTAAGACGACTGGGTGCCATTAATCCTGAAGCTCAACATGAATACCGGGAAGTGAATGAACGCCATGAATTTTTGACCGAACAGTTATCTGATCTAAGAAAGGCAGAGGCAGACCTGAAAGAAGTAATTGCTGAACTGGATGTCTTGATGGAACGCGAATTTAGAAAGACCTTTGATGCCGTAGCTATTGAATTTAAGGATATCTTCACTCAACTCTTTGGTGGAGGGAAAGGTCAATTGATCCTGACAGACCCGGATGATTTAACTGGATCTGGTGTGGATATCAATGTGCGTTTGCCAGGGCGAAGAACACAAGGGTTATCCCTTCTATCAGGCGGTGAAAGAAGTTTGATCGCCGCGGCGCTAATCTTCTCATTGCTGAGAATTTCACCCACGCCTTTCTGCGTCTTGGATGAAGTGGATGCCATGCTGGATGAGTCCAATGTGGCCAGATTCAGGAAACTAATCCGCGAATTGAGTTCAGAGACCCAATTTATCGTCATCACACATAACAGGAATACTGTTCAGGTTGCAGATATTATTTACGGTATCATAATGTCTGCTGATTCTTCCAGTCAGGTTCTGAGCCTGAAACTGGATGAAGTTGATGAAGTTATTGATTCGTGAATCGACACAAATCCTGATTTGACATGACAAAACAAACTGTTTTATCTGAGATTGAACTATTGGTTCAATCTCAGATCTTTAATATTAACAAGACAAAGACATAAATTCTTTCAATTATTTGAATATAAACAAGCTGAGTAGGGTTTATAATTGGTTTCGAAGAGAGAATCATCTTCAGTGTTATCTTTATTTTTATTCATCTCTGGAGTACTTATATGGTTTTAACAACTTCTGCCCAATTGGATGAGATTTTAAATACATTTGAACGGAATGTTCCCCATGTCCAGGCAACCGCTGTTGTCAGTACTGATGGTTTAGTGATCGCTTCCCGACTCCCAAAAGATGTTGAAGAAGACCGTATTGGTGCTATGGGAGCTGCTATCCTTTCTATCAGTTCACGGAGTGGAGACGAATTGGATAGGGGGGAGATGATACGGGTCCTGATAGAAGGTACTAATGGATATATCCTTATCCGGAGCATTGGTGAATTTGCAATTTTGGTAGCTCTGGTTGAGAAAGAAGTCCGCCTGGGCATGTTATTCTATGAGTGTAAAAACTGTATTGAAAAACTGAGCGAAATTCTTTAGGTTTTGATTTGTATATAGCTTCAAGGAGACCAGAATGGCAGATATGAAGCAAGTTGTTCTTGACAGAGATCTGAATCCCTACCATTCGTTTTTTGCCTCTTTCTTTGCCGGGTTAGGTGAATTGGGAATGTTAAACCAGGGATCGATCAATATTGTTGCCAAACGGGCGGCTGATTATTTATATGCCTATCTTGATGCGAAAGAAATTCTTCCTGATCTGAATTCTGTCCCTGGTGAATCGGCTGCTGAAGTCATTAAAAACTTGATCCTGTATATAAATAAAATTCTGAGCATGGTTGGTGAATATGACCTGCAAGAATCAGGTGAAGACCAGGTAGTTTTGTTAATTGCGGGCCAAACGTGCCGCATATGTCCAAAAGGTGTAGGTGGGGCAGCGGTAAAAGGAACTTTATGCCCGATCCCCAGTCTATTGGAAGCTTTAATCAATAAGATCGCTCAAAAAGACATGCTTGAGCTGATTACAACCGGGATTGAAAAAGAAGGTTCCACCTGCAAAGCCTATTTTAAAGTTCTGAATTAATCTGAATGTTAAGGGGAGAACATCTGCTGTGAATCAACTTATTAATACTTTTTCCATTGTTGCCTACGACCCTCGAAAATGTGAATGGGGAGTTGCAGTTCAGTCTAAATTTCTGGCGGCTGCGGCAGTTGTATCCTGGGCCAGGGCAAACGCCGGTGCTGTTGCCACTCAATCCTATGCAAATGTTACTTATGGTATTCGTGGCTTGGATCTGATGCAGGAAGGTCTATCAGCAGAAGACACTATTCAGCGATTGATAAAGAACGATGAAAATATGGATCAGCGGCAAGTAGGTGTTGTGGATAAAACTGGAAAAGCCGCATCTTTCACTGGAAAAAAATGCCATGATTGGGCCGGACACATAACTGGAGATGGGTATGCTTGCCAGGGGAATATCCTGGTGCCAGGTACAGTTGAGGCCATGGCTGAGAAATTTGAAGAAGTTCGACAAGGAGAGGGTGAACTAGCGGATTGGTTGGTCTCGGCCCTTGAAGCAGGACAGGATGCTGGCGGGGATAAAAGAGGTCGTCAGGCAGCTGGTTTACTGGTGGTCAGGGAAGGAGGAGGGTACGGAGGTGATAATGACCGCTACCTCGATTTAAGGGTAGATGACCATCCCTATCCGATCCTGAAATTAAAACAGTTGACTGAGAACCACCATCTATATTTTGGAGAAGTCGATCCAGAAGATCTGATCTCCCTCCCCAGCGTTGCCCGGGAACTGCAGGGCATTATGACAAAAGCAGGCCACTTCACGGATGAGATCACAGGTTTGGTTAATGAATCCACAATAACGGCATTAAAAACGCTGGTTGGTGTAGAAAACCTTGAAGAACGCTGGAATGGTGATGAAAATATGATTGACAGTAAAGTTGTCGAGTATCTGAGAGAAAAATTTTCTTGACACGTCTTCCATGTGATGTTAATATCTTCCCTATGAACACTTTTTCTATACCCGCACCTCATCATATGCATATGATTAATCTCCTCTGACCGGAGACGGTGTGTGTGTATAAAGAGCCCGTCATTTTTCAACAAAACATCCCCGGTCGAATTCGGGGATTTTTTGTTCTCAGGACAAAAAAGGAGGAAGGAAAAAATACATTAAGGACCCAAAATTAGTTTATAATAGAATATGATTTAGATCCATCCATTCACCCTTAAGGAGGAATTAGTATGAAGAAGCTATCTGTTCTATTGGTTTTTCTACTTATTACAGGGGTTCTTCTCGGCGCTTGCGCTCCCAAAGAAGAACCAGTAGTAGTAGTTGAAGAACCGGAAGGTCCCCTCACCGATCTTGGTGGCCGGGAAATCACAATTGCTGTTGAAAATGCTTACCTGCCTTTCAACTATATTGACCCGGAAACTGGCGAAGGAAAAGGTTGGGACTATGATGTCTGGGATGCAATCTGCGAACTGATCAATTGCACCCCGGTTTATGTCGAAGCTGCCTGGGAAGGTATGATCCAGGCTGTTGCCGATGGCCAGTTTGACGCCGCCGGCGATGGCATTACCATCACAGATGACCGCGCTGAAATTGTGGACTTCTCGGTTGGTTATGTAGCCATTGAGCAGCGCCTTTTGGTCAGAGTTGATGAAGATCGATTTGAGACCATTGAAGAAATCGTTGCGGATACGGAACTGAAACTAGGTACCCAAACCGGAACTACCAATTACGAAACCGCAAACACCTATCTACCTGAAGAACGCATCCAGGCTTTTGAGCAGTTCCCCTTTGCTGTTCAGGCATTGATCGCTGGCGACATTGACGCTGTGATCATTGATGAAGTTGCAGGACAGGGCTACCTTGGCGAGAATGCTGAAGCGCTGAAATTGGTCGGCCCCTCGATGTCCAGTGATTTCCTCGGATTCATCTTCCCCAAAGGAAGCGAGATCGTAGATCTGGTTGATGGCGCCATCGAGGAATTAGCTCAGAATGGTTTCCTGGATGAAGTTAATGCGAAGTACTTTGGTCCTGATTTCTCCATCACCTATGACGATCTGTTCCCGCCCGAACCAGTTGACTTCCTGGCCTGTGAAGTCACAGACGTCGGTGGTATTGACGACAAATCTTTCAACGCCACCGCATGGAAAGGTGTTGAGGATGCAGTAGCAGCTTATGGCATCGAGGGTAAATACCTCGAGTCTCAGCAGCAAACCGATTACGAAGCGAACATCAATGCTTTCATCGAAGCAGAATGCGACATCATCCTGCCGATCGGATATCTGCTGGCAGATGCGACCACAGCTGCTGCGGAAGCTAACCCAGACGTTCCATTCGCAATTGTCGATGTGAACTGGCTGGCCGCCGACAACATCTACGGCAGCGGTTACGCGATGAACGAAGGTACTTTCCTGGCTGGCTATCTGGCTGCTGGGATGACAGAGACTGGTGTTGTAGGCACTTACGGCGGCATCAATATTCCGCCCGTAACCATTTTCATGGACGGCTTTGTGCTGGGCGTGGAATACTACAACGAAGTCAAGGGCACCGATGTTCAGGTGCTGGGTTGGGATCCTGTTGGACAGGAAGGTCTCTTCACCGGCAACTTTGAGAGCACCGATGACGGCCGCACCATGGGACAGACCCTTGTGGATGAGGGCGCAGACATCATCATGTCTGTGGCTGGACCTGTTGGCGCAGGCACTCTGGCAGTGTTTGAGGACCAGGGCAGCGGCTTCCTGATTGGTGTTGATATCGACTGGACCGTTCACTACGATGCCCAGGCAGACTACATTCTGGCCAGTGCCTACAAAGGCATTGACAAGTTTGTGACCAGCCAGATTGAGGCAGTTATGGATGGCACTTTCGGCCCCGGCGCCCTTGCAGGAAACCTCGAAAATGGTTATGTAGATTTGATCTACAGCTATGCCAATGAGGACAATATCTCCGACGAGCTTAAAGCGGAGATCGCAGCCTTGAAAGCTGGGATCATTGCTGGTGAGGTAGTTACCTTACCCGTAACTGAGTAATGCTATCCATCTCTAAGAACTATAATGAGATGAACTAGCGAAATAAGCGGTGTGTGGGAATATTCCCACACACCGTTTCTCTAACTTCAAGGAGAAAACGGTGGTAGAACAACCTCAAGTAATTAAACCGATTATTGAATTAGATGATTTTTCCTCAAAAAGGAAGTTTCGTGATTTACCCTGGTGGTTTTTTGCACTGATTCTGATTGCTATATATGTTTTTATCGTAATTTCCACCAATGAGGAATACAACGCAGCATTTAATTTTATAAAAATTGGTCTTCAGGTAACAGTAAAAACTACCTTGATCGCATATGTATTTGCTATTTTATTGGGTCTCTTAGCGGGATTAGGCAGAATTTCTAAAAGTGTGATCTTAAACAATATATCACGTCTATATGTTGAACTTATTCGGGGGATACCGATTCTGGTTTTGATCTTTTTTATTGCGCTGGTAGGTGTACCAGTGCTAGTTGATGGAATGAATAATTTTGGCTACTGGTTATCAGATCAAGGTGTAGATATTCTTGGAAATATCTTTACAGCAATTACTAACCAGGACATATCCATGAACGCCCGGGCCATCACAGCTCTGGCATTTACTTATGGAGCTTACCTGGCCGAGATTTTCCGGGCTGGGATCCAATCGATTGTCAAAGGACAAATGGAAGCAGCCCGCTCCCTGGGAATGTCATATGCTCAAGCAATGCGTTATGTGATCCTTCCCCAGGCAGTCCGAAATGTGCTGCCTGCGCTGGGCAATGATTTTGTTGCTATGGTTAAAGATTCATCCCTGGTTTCCGTGCTAGCTGTAAGGGATATCACCCAAGTTTCACGACTATATGCTGGTACCACCTTCCGATTCAGGGAATCATATATCATCCTGGCGGTGATGTACCTGACCATGACGGTAATATTGTCGCTGGGGGTCCAGCTGCTGGAAAGGCGGTTAAGATTACATGACTGATCAAAAACCAATCATCGTTGTCAATGACCTTTATAAATATTTTGGTGAAATCAAAGCTGTAGATGGTGTATCCCTTAATATCGAGAAAGGAAAAGTTGTTGTAGTCATAGGACCCAGCGGTTCCGGTAAGTCCACCTTGCTGCGGTGTATCAACCACTTGGAGGAACCTACCAGGGGGGAAATCTGGATCGATGGCGAAAAATTAACACGTGCTGCCAAACAGATCAATGAGATCAGGGCAGAGATTGGCATGGTATTCCAGCTTTTCAATCTTTTTCCACATTTGTCTGTGTTGGATAATGTGACTCTGGCCCAGAAAGTAATCCGGGGTAGATCGAAAGAAGAAGCCACTCAAATTGCCATGGAAAAATTAAAGAGAGTTGGCATTCCAGAGAAAGCAGAATCATATCCGTCTAATTTGTCCGGTGGTCAGCAGCAGCGGGTGGCGATAGCACGCGCCCTTGCTATGGATCCCAAGATCATGTTATTTGATGAACCAACCAGCGCCCTGGATCCTGAAATGATCAAGGAAGTATTGGATGTGATGCTTGATCTCGCCCAGGAAGGGATGACCATGGTGTGTGTTTCCCACGAAATGGGGTTTGTTCGATCAGCGGCGGACGAAGTTGTGTTCATGGATTTTGGAAAGATTGTGGAGCATACTACACCTGATGGATTATTCAACAATCCTCAGAGTGACCGGACAAAATTGTTCCTAAGCCAGATTCTGGAACATTAACCAATAATAGTAATTTCCACATAATGAGGTAATCCATGTCAAGAATAGATGGACGCGCGAAAGATCAGCTCCGTTCTGTAAGTATTGTGCCGGATTATGTTGAATTCCCGGAAGGATCGGTATTGATTTCGATCGGAAAGACCCGGGTTTTATGCAATGTCAGTGTTGAAAATTCCGTTCCTGCCTGGATGGATCGGGAGGGGTCCACCAGGGGGTGGATCACAGCGGAATATAGCCTGCTGCCGCGCTCAACTTCAACCAGGGTGAAAAGGGAAACCAAAGGACTCAGCGGCCGTACCCAGGAGATAAAACGCCTTATTGGACGTTCATTGAGGGCTGCTTTTAATCTTGATTTGCTCGGTAAAAGGACATTAATTGTTGATTGTGATGTCATCCAGGCAGATGGCGGTACGCGGACTGCAGCGATAACTGGTGGATATGCCGCACTTTCAATTGCTATTCAAAAACTTGTGGCCCTGGGTGAGATCTCACCGGCCGTGTACATCTCACCGGTAGCGGCCATCAGCGCCGGACTTATCAATGGTCAACCAATGTTGGATCTGGATTATAGTGAAGATTCACGAGCTGAAGCAGATCTGAATATCGTCATGAATATGGATGAAGAATATATAGAAATCCAAGGAACAGGAGAAGGCGCTACTTTTTCCAGGGATCAGTTAAATGATTTGCTTGATCTTTCCACCGAAGGGATTAAAGATCTGTATAAACATCAAAAACCCTGGCATTATTCCGAGAAGGATAGATAGGATTAGCTAAATTATCTTTGAAGAAAATTCCTAAAATGAATATAAAAACCTCGCAAGTTCTTGCGAGGTTTTTTTATTTATTATTTACTCAGCCGTTGGTACGCCGGGTGGAAGTAAAGGTTGCTGTTGCTCCAAGGATATGGATTGAATATAGGCCAGATATTCCTGCGGAAGGGCAGGTTCGGATGGCACATATTTGCTCCAATCATCATTGATGATCGGTTGGTATTCGGATTCTTTTTCTGTAAGCCAATCAGTGAAAGCCTGATTGCGGAGTTGTTGATAAGCTGAGGGGTCCAAAGCTAAATCATCCTTACCTAAGCTCTCTAAGATATGCCATCCAAAATCGGTCTGCACAGGATCGCTGATTTCTCCAACTTCAAGGGAAAAAGCGGCTTCGTCGAATGGCTGAACCATTGCACCCCGTGGGAACCAATCCAGATCACCACCATTTTCTGAGTTTGAGGTATCGAGAGAATATTCTGCTGCCAAATCTACAAAGTCTTCACCTGCTGCTAACTTTTCAACAACTTCATTAGCAGTGTCTTCATCAGCAACAAGAATATGACGAATCCAGACGTGTTCTGATTCCTCTGCAACATCAGCGCTGACGATCTCAATGATTTCTGCGCGGATAATGGATATTTCTATGATATCCCTGATACTATCTTCTGAAACACCAACATCCTTTATACTGAGAAGGAATTCTTTGTAGTTGTTTTCAAACAATTCTTCTGTGTATTCTGTGGGCTGCAGGAGCGGTGTTGCTGTAGGATCTGGCTCATCATCCTGATCATCAGAGGACTGTGGGGTGCTGGAAGGTGCCAGGGTTACTGCTGGAGTGGGGGTACCTCCTACGAAATATCCAAAAGCTTCCTCAATTTCTTGGTCAATGCGGGCATCGTCAACGACTATACCCATCTTTTCTGCTTCAACCCTCAGGACAATTTCCTGGGTGAGAGCATTCAGGACTTCCTGACCTACCATGAGAGGCTGTTGCAGTGAGGTTACAGTTAACATCAATTGCTGTTCAAAGTAACCAAATACTTCTTGTGTGCCTCCCAGCTGCTGGAATGTTTGCAACATCTGATCGATATCCATGATCATGTTGCGCCTTCTCCATCTAACACTCTCTTCGAATTGATCGGCTGTGATTTTCTCGTCTTCCAGCTCGATGATTGTGACTTTGGGGGTAAGCACAAATCGATCAATTACTCCATAAGCTACCAGGCCTAAGACAATGACCAGGACTGATATGGTTGTAATGATAATAATGCGCTTCTGGCGATCTTCCCTTTCCTTCTGCGCAACAAATTTTTTGTTTTGTGGTGGCATAAGTTTTCTCTTTTGTCCTAACTACAGTGATTGTTATATTTGTCTAGCGAAGCGATTCGCCTGTGAAGGGAAGCAATGCTAAGTGTCGGGATCGTTTTATCTCACGAGCCAACTCGCGCTGGTGTTTGGCGCAGGTTCCAGTCTGTCGGCGGGAACGGATCTTTCCATGGTCGCTAACAAACCTGTTTAGGGTCTCGGTGTCCTTATAGTCGATCTTCATTTTTGGATTTCCACAGAATCTACATTGTCTATCCTGCGGGTATTTGTCTCGTTCATAATGATTTCTTTCTGACATGTGGTACTCCTTAAGATAATCTCAATCTTATCTAAATTAAAATGGGTATTCATCCTCAGCAGGGGGTTCTTCAGTCATTGAGTTCCCAGGACGACCATCTAACATGATCATTTCCTGGGCAATGATCTCAACAGCTGAATGATTGGTACCCTGATCGTCCTGCCAGCGTCGTGTGTGTAATCGTCCTTCGATATACACTTGTTTGCCCTTTTTCAAATACTGGTTGCATATTTCTGCCAATTTTCCCCAAGCAACAACATTGAACCATTCTGTTTCGCTTTTCTTCTCACCATCGGTTGTTGTCCAGCTCCGATCCGACGCCATCCGGAATTTTGTTAATGGTTTGCCGGAAGGGGTGTAACGCATTTCGGGATCATGTCCCAATCTGCCGATGAGTAAGACTTTGTTTAAACCTCTGGCCATGAGCTGCCTCCTTAAAACAGGGGAAGTGGGTTCAGGAGATTGTCACTGAACTTGGCTGCTGAACGAAGTCGATCAGTCATCCCTGCCGATAATCAGGAAACGCATAATTGATTCCTGCAGGCCGAAATTTCGTTCTAAATTAGCAACTGCGGTTGGTTCCAACTTGAGGTTAAAGAGGAAATATTGGCCTTCTTTGTTCTTGCGGATCAGGTAAGCCAGTTTTTGTCTTCCCCACTCTTCGAAAGACTCAATAGTACCCCCTGCTTCTGTTATCCAGCTTTTTACCTTGTCTACAATTTCCGCCGTAGCGGTTTCATCAATATCCGGGGTAACGATAATAACGAGTTCGTAATCTCGCATCTCATCCTCCTTTCCACGGGTTTGTCTCCTGACAGTGTGGTCAATACGCAGGAAACGGAAAGTAAATTGGGTAAATGACCGAGGGAGAGTTTAACATAATTGGGTTAATTTGGGAAGGGTGCTATGCATGGTGGGATGATCATGAATGAGGAAGAAAAATTGAAGGAAGAATTGAATTATAAACCGCCAGTTATGAAACCTGATCGGGTAAGGGTGGGAGTTGGTCCATCCCCTCGGATTGGGCAGCCCGGGCAGTGATCTTTTTCAACTCATTACGTATATCGGAAGCTAAGGCTGGTTCAGGTGTAGCTCTAAGTAATTCTAGCCGTTGATCCTGAGCCCTAGTCCAGGCAGATTCGATATGCCTTTGATCAGCTGGGTCAAGAGGTTGGCGATCGATGACAGAGGAAGGATAATGGGCTTCATCCTTGAACCATTTTAATGTATGCTCGTGGGATATGAAATCACCTGTGGTTCCAACTTCCTTGATGAGGTCGCTGGCCAGGGGATTTTCGCGAAATTGGATTCCCTTTGAGAAGTGTTTTATGGAAGCGATCATTTCGGAATCTAGAATTAACTTTTCTGGACTTTGACAATTCTCATAAGCCAGCATCCCCGCACCAGAGACCATATTGACCCTTACCAGGGTACCGAGCAACGCCCCGGTTGCGGATTCCATCCCGGACTGGACGTCGACAATTTTAGCATCAGAGATACCCAGGTAGGCTTGAGTTGGAAGTCCCAACGACCTGCCTATCTGCGCATAGGCAGCCGCGATTAACCAGGTTCCTGGGGCGCCCATAGGTGCAGTGCTGTGTTTCATATCAAAAATTGCTGCAGATCCTCCCCAAACAATCTTAGCACCCTTAGAAGCTAATTGAGCAATGACTATCCCGCTCAAGCATTCTGCTGCATGCTGAACTATTGTCCCGGCGAGGGTGACGGGAGAGGTCGCTCCTGCCATGGGCATGGCTACGATCTGGATCGGAATCCCGGATTTAGCATTGTCTATTAAATTCTGGCAGCTGGTATCTGTCCACGCTAAGGGCGATGTGGGGCATATATCAAATATCCCTAGTGGTTTCTCCAGAAGGGCTTGCTCTCCACCTGCGGCTGTTACTAACAATTCCTTCATCACTTCCCAGCTCTCCTTGCGAAAGATGCCAGTAATAATTGGTTTTGTCATATAACAAAGTGCAAGATAGAGACGGTACAGGTCTTGGATTGCCTCTGGAACATCGCTGGGTACCATGGCCGTACTTTGGGCATCAATTGGTGGCAGGTTTTCTACTAATTGAATAAATTGGACAAAGTCTTTCGTAATAACTCTGCGGATTTTCTGCGATTGGGAGTCCAAGATATACAAGGTTGAAGAACCGGGATTAAAGAAGGTCCTATCACTGCCGTATTGGACTACTGGATCTCCATTGAGGTTATAGAGGGAGAATTCTGCTGGGCAGTTTTCCAGGGCTTTGTGGATGAGTTCTTCTGGAATAGAGGCAACTTTAGAATTCAGGTTAACCTTGGCTCCTGCATCAGATAACAGGTCGAGACCTCTTGAATTGGAGATAAGTATTCCAGGATTCTCCAGGAGTTTTATTGCCTCCTGGATGATCTTTTTTTCTTCTTCCGGTGATAATACTTGAAGTGATGGCTTCATATCCAATATTTCCGAGCTAAAGAAAACCCCATCCTTGATAACGGGAAGGGGTAAAGTATTTCTCTTGATGTTAACACAGCTAGTACGGATTTGGGATTTGGCTTAATATAGGCCCCAGTCTACTGCGTCGTCTTCCATCATGGAGCGGTCCCAGAACTCACGTCCCATTTCTATCTTTGTAGGTATTCCAAGGATTTCTTCTGCTTTAGTGCGGCAGTCTTCCATGAGTTGAGGAGCATAAGGACAGAAAGGAGTTGTAAATATCATGGTTACCAGAGCTTCGTCATCGTTTAGTGTTACATTTCTGACCAATCCTAGTTGGACGATATTCATCCCTAGTTCCGGATCCATGACTCCCTGGAGGCCTATGTGGAGGGCCTCAGCCAATCCCCGGTCCGCTTTTCCTAATTCCCACTGATCTACAATCATAAACTAAACCTCATTTACTTTATCTATAATCAAATATCTGCATTGTTTATCACCATCGAGGATACATTCGACCCGTTTTGGCGTGCTGGAAACAAAGTGGGCGATCAATTCTTGATCCACCACGCAAATTTCTGGATAATCCTCTCCCACATGATGGTAGGGGCAGCTGGCTTCAACAATATAGAAATTACCTTCTTCTTCCTGTATATCGACCATGAATCCTTCTGAAGTCAATACTTCTTGAAGCAATTCCAAGCGTTCTTTGAGATCGAGATCCTCCAGGTTGATATCGTGGGTCAGGTCGTCCGCTATTCCTTCCGCGACTTCCTTAAATATGGTTCCCAGGACTTTTTCTGGCAGACTGGTTTTCAACTGTTCAAGTAGTCTCAGGGTCAGCTGCAAATAACGTTGGGGGAATTGTTCCATTCCTTTAGGAGTAAGACTAAATACCAAGCGGGGGCGACCAACTCCGTGTCGTTCTTCTTCTGAGAGGATCAATCCCTCTGCCTCCAATTTAGTAACATGGTGGCGTACAGAGATAGGGTTGATATCCACTGCTTCAGCTAATTCGTTAACAGTCCTTTTTTGATTGAGGAGCAGCGAACGCAGTACTCGATTTCTCGTGTTATTGCTCATGAAAAGCCTTCTTTTGTCTAACTTATCATCAAAAGTCTATCATTGAACGTTATAGATGTCAATAATTTATATGATATTTATCTAAAATATTGACTTCTGCGATTTATTATGCTACAATTTGCCCTGTCAAAAAAACAGCTGAAAAAGCGATAAAAATTGAAATGGAGCCATTTTTTATGTCTGAATTAGTGATCAAGAATCTTCATGTCAACGTGGAAGATACAGAGATATTGACCGGTGTGAATCTCACAATCAAAACAGGAGAGGTTCATGCTGTAATGGGCCCAAACGGCACAGGAAAATCAACCCTGGCATATGCCCTAATGGGTCACCCAAAATATTCAATAACAGAAGGAAAGGCTACCCTTAATGGGCAGGATCTATTGGATTTAGATCCTAATGAACGATCGAGTTTAGGATTATTTCTAGCTTTCCAGTATCCTGTAGCAGTCCCCGGAGTTTCTGTCGCCAATTTCCTTCGCACGGCTATAAATGCTCACCGGAAATATGAAGACCCGGAAGACAAGGGTATATCCATTCCTGATTTCAGGAAAAAACTTAAAGAAAAAATGGCTTTGCTCAAAATGGATGAATCATTTGCGGGTAGGTACCTGAATGATGGTTTTTCAGGTGGTGAGAAGAAACGGGTTGAGATCCTTCAAATGGCAACATTGGAACCAAAATTTTCCATTCTTGATGAAACAGATTCCGGTCTCGACATTGACGCATTAAAAATCGTGGCAGACGGCGTGAATGCGATCAGCAGTGAAAATCATGGTGTTCTGGTGATCACGCATTATCAACGTATCTTAAACTATATC
>Ga0180435_10000759_pt1 | contig 34128 bp, 31 predicted proteins | sample SS_ome_3_FD_132467 | JGI IMG/M metagenome (GOLD analysis project Ga0180435, IMG submission 132467) | Hypersaline lake sediment archaeal communities from the Salton Sea, California, USA - SS_3_S_1 metaG | ecosystem: Environmental > Aquatic > Non-marine Saline and Alkaline > Hypersaline >... | reverse complement strand
GAACGTCCAGTCCAAAGGTAGGCGATTCGTCATTGAGGCTCACGCAACAAAAAACCCCGCTTCATGAGAAACGGGGCTTCTGTTTTCGAACCTCTAAAACGATTCGATCAACTCGCCTTGCCGGGATAATCGGCAATGCCTGGGTTGGCCATCACGTTGACCAGTTCCGGGTGGTTGATCTTCGGCAGACGCAGCACATTGTCCTTGTCCTTCTTGGCCAGGATGTAATCACGCACCACGTCCCACATCAGGCGACCTTCCGGAGTCCGGTTGACCGTCGCCCAGCCGGCCACGCTGTAGGTCTTTGCCGGATCGAGCTTTTCACCACTATCCAGGACGATGTTGGTTATACGTTCGCCCAACTTTTTGCTCGGGTCGATGGTGTAGTCCAAGCCACCCACGCGCACCATGTCGCCACCGGACTGCAGGTAAGGGTCCGGGTCGAACAGGTTGTCCGCCACGCCCTCAAGCATGTCGTGGATCTGCTTGCCGCTCATCTCCGACACATAGGTCTCACCATAAGTCATGGCGCACTGGGTCATCACATCTTCCATGGTGATCCAGTCACCCTTCAGGGTGGAGGTACCCCAGCGCACGCCGGCCGACAGCGAGACATCGGCCAGAAACTCGTGACGCAGCGCGTTGCACAACACCTGGTCCCAGGTGCCCATGAAGTTACCGCGGCGATACAGGGTACGATCAGCAATCGCCAGCTTCTCGCCCAGGATCTCTTCGTAGGTCTTGCCCACCCGGCCCTTGTTGAAGAACAGGTCGGAACGGCGCGACTCGACGATCTTGTCGTCGTACTTGGTCTGACGCATCTGGTTGATGTACGCCTCCATCTCCTTGTCGGCCGGCAGCCAGTCGGAGATAACCGGCAGCATCTTGTAGTCCATGCCCTTGAGCTTGCCGTCCTGGATATCGAAGTCCATCACGCCCACGTACTTGCTGTTGGAACCGGCGTTGGTGACCCAGCATTCGTGGCCGTCAACGTTCTTGACCTTGACCGGCTTGGGCATGCCATCGTGGGTGTGACCGCCGAATACCGCGTTCAGCCCCGGCACACGCTCAGCCATCTTGATGTCCACGTCCATGCCGTTGTGCGACAACAGCACGACCGCATCCGGCGATTCTTCTTCTCGGATCTGCTTGACTAGGGCAATCATGTCGTCCTCACGCAGACCAAACGACCAGTCCGGGAAGAACTCCTGCGGGTTGGCGTTGGCGGTACGTGGGAAAGCCTGACCGACGATGGCGATACGCGCACCGTTAATCTCTTTGATCACGTAAGGCTGGAAGGCATGCCCAGTGTCTTCATCAAACAGGCCGCGGCCATCGTACTTCTCGACCATGGTCGCGTACTCGTCGCCGAACAGGGAATCTTCTTTGACGCGCACGTTCTGGCCGATGAAGTCGCCCTTGAACAACGCCACGTTGGAGAGCACTTCGTCCTCACGGTAGGTGAACTCCCAGTGACCAACCATCACGTCCAGGCCAAGGATATTGGAGGCCTCAACCATGTCCACGCCGCGCGTCCACAGCGAGGTGCCGGAACCTTGCCACAGGTCGCCACCATCGATGGTCAGGGTGTTCTGCTTGCCGCCCGCCTGCTCGCGCAGCCTGCCCAACAAGGTCTTCATGTGGGCGAAACCGCCAGTACGGCCATACTTGAGCGCAGCGGCATCGAAGTCCAGATAAGAGTAAGCGTATGACTCAGGTGTTCCCGGCTGCAGGCCCATGGCCTTGAGCAGCTTCTTGCCGACCAGGTGCGGCGGACGGCCATAAGCTTCGCCAACGCCCAGATTAACGTTCGGTTCGCGGAAGTACACCGGCTTGAGCTGGCCGTGTACGTCAGTGATGTGCAGAAGACGCACATTGCCCTTCATCGGCAGATCGTAGAAGCCCTTTGGCATCTCGGGGCCGGCCATGACCTTGTTGGCCACCAGCGGTGCAGCACCGGCTGCTGTACCCAGGCCCATCAGTTTGAGGAAATCGCGACGGTCGATCTTGTTCGCCATAGTTCGGAATCTCGTTGTGTTCTGTGTTTATCCAGCGGGAGCCCTGCCATCGCCCGGGATTGTGGCTTGCCGCCACTCCGAGGCATACTCGTCTCTCCAACAGGGAGTGCGCAGTGTAGCAACGACCGCACGGCACGATAAACATTCTGCAGACGAACCCCACCAGATGGCAGCAAGGCCGTTTTGCCCCCTCTTGGAATGTAATTGACGCTCGACGCGTCTCTTTATTCCCGTAAAGTCATTAATTCCAACCTTCCCATGCCCCTGTCACTGTCTCGCACCCTACTGTTTTTGCTCATCTTTATGCCGACCAGCCTGCTTGCGGACGTGGTCAAACCGGCGCTGGTGGAGATCAGCGTGTTTCGCGAAGGGCATTTCCAGGTCGAACTGCGTGCCAGCGTCGAGGCCCTTCTGACCGGGATAAACGGCCAGTACAAGAACACTACCGAGGCTCCCACCTCCGAGCAGTACGACCAACTGCGCGAGCTGCAACCCGAGCAACTTGCAGAGGCCTTCGAGCCGTTCAAGGCGCGTCTGGTCCAGCAAATCGAACTGAAATTTGACGGCCAGCGGGCAAGCACACGCATCGGTGAGGTGACCATACCCGAGCGTGGCTACACCAAGGTGCCACGTATCAGCGTCATCCTGCTCGAGGGAGAGGTCCCGCCCGGCGCCAAAGCGCTGACCTGGCACTACCCGGCAGCCTTCGGCGACAACGCGGTACGCGTACGCCAGGTGCATGCCGCCGAAGAAGAATTCCACTGGTCCAGCTGGCAGTGGATTCGCGACAACAGCACCAGCGAGCCCTTTTCGCTGACCGAAATCGCCAGCAAACGTGGTGCCTGGGAGGTGATCGTCGATTACCTGGTCGCTGGTTTTGAACACATCCTACCAATGGGGCTGGATCACATCCTGTTCATCCTCGGCCTGTACCTGTTCAGCACGCACATCCGTCCGCTGCTGTGGCAAGTCACCATGTTCACTCTCGCCCACACCATCATCCTGGGCATGGCGATGTATGGCCTGGTTAATTTGCCGCCAAGTATCGTCGAACCCTTGATCGCGCTATCGATTGCCTATGTCGGCCTGGAGAACATCTGGCACAAGCGTCTTGCCAACAGCCGCCTGTTGCTGGTATTCGCCTTCGGCCTGTTGCACGGCTTGGGGTTTGCCAGCGTGTTGACGGAATTCGGTATGCCCCAGGACGACTTCGCCACCGCGCTGATCAGCTTCAACATCGGCGTGGAGTTCGGCCAGCTGGCGGTGATCCTGGGCGCCTGGCTGCTGACCGGCCTCTGGTTCGGCAACAAGCGCTGGTACCGGCAGGTGATCGTGGTGCCAGCTTCCATGGCAATCAGCGCTGTGGCCCTGTACTGGTTTTGGGACCGCCTGGAATGGCCGATTGCCGGATTGACCAGCTAATTTCGAGTGGAACACCGGCCATTGCCCGCGTTCTTACTGGAAAAAGGCCCCGCGTGCGCAGGACTCTTAAACAAAAGACACCCTGCTGTCCCTATTCCGCGAATTCAATCCGCTCGGCAAGTTTCTCCAATGCCGCGCGGGCACAGACTTCATCTTTCTCCCCGCCCGGCGCCCCACTGACACCAACAGCACCGATGCGGCTTCCGGCCACTTCAATCGGAACGCCGCCCACCATCATCAGAATATCGTAATCATGCTGTCTGCCAGCATATCGATAGGTGAAATCACGCACAGCTACATGCTGATTGCCGCGGCCATGATCGGTGGTTACATGGCCATGAATATCGGTGCCAACGATGTGGCCAACAATGTCGGCCCCGCGGTGGGGCCGGAGGGACGTTTGATCGACCAGGGATTGATCCCGTTACCTGCCGATCATTGAGCCATACCAGCAAGGCACAATGGCTTATGGGAAATAAAAACCCCAAACGCCTGTTTTAACTCAACTTTCCCTACACCACGCCGTTGCTACTGATAGCAATACCCGGTGGCAAACAGGGATGATGATCGACACCTCTGCAGGCTTTACTCACAAGTTGGGATTTCTGTACCTTGGCTTCGGGTCGCTGACCGTTGCCTTCGTATTGCTGGCTCTATTTGCCACACGAGGTATCACCAACGCTCACAGCGAGTTGCTCGAGATCACCAGACACAATGAGCAGCAGGCCAGAAACGCCATGCTCATGCGTGTTGCCGTGCGCGAACGTTCAATCCTTCTCTGGCACATGATGCAGACAGCGGACGTTTTCGAGCGCGATGAACTTCTTCAGAAATTCCTGGAATATGGCAGCCAATTTGGCAAGGCGCGCCTCGACCTTGAAAACTCCTCACTGGCGAACGACGAAAACGTGTTGCTTGATTCTGTAGACGTGGAAACACGCAATCGAGCCCCGGTACTGCGCGAGTTCGCCAACTTGATGATGGAGGAAAAAGGTCACATCACTTATGAACAAAGGCTTGATCAGGCGATCTCAGAACAAGTTATCGTGGCCGACCTGCTGGATGATTTGATCGCTTACCAGCATGATGAGAATGAAAATGCCAACAGCCAAAACGCAGAAGTAATTTCCAACATTCTCGCCTGGTTGATTGCAGGGATGGTGATCATCATCACCCTCAGTATCCTGTTCGCCAAACTCGTGGTGCGACAAGCCCACCGTCAAATATTCGCGTTGAAAGAAACGCAGAAACAGCTGGGCGAAGCCAATGACGAACTGAAGCTATTGGCCCGACACGACCACCTGACAGGCCTGCCCAATCGCCTGTACCTCCTCGAACACCTTGAAACCACGCTCGGCCTTGTGCGCCGGCACGGGCAACGTGCTGCAGTGCTATATATCGACCTGGACGGATTTAAGGCGATAAATGACAGCTATGGTCATGAAGTCGGCGACGTGTTCCTCACCGCAATTTCCCAACGCATGCAAAAGCAATTGCGAGAAACGGACCTATTGGCACGGCTTGGTGGCGACGAGTTCGTCGTGCTGCTCACGGACATGGCCCAGGAAAGCGAGGCCACGATGGTTGCACAGAAACTGCTTGATACTTTGGCCTCGGAATTCCGACTAGGGCGCCACCTTGTGCTGCAGGCCTCGGCCAGCATCGGCATCTGCTGCCTGCCAACCACCGAAGTAGGCAAGGACAACATTGAACAAGTTTTAGATTGTGCGGATCAGGCGATGTACAAAGCCAAAACATCAGGCAAAAACTGCTTCCACATCAATTGCGACGCTCAACCATTGAGAGTCGCTAAATGAGTCAAAATCCTCGAGATATGGGCGGAGCCACGGCGCAACCAACGCACGGCCTCCAGCTGCGAGGTTCCCTGTGGTATCTCCAATTCACCAGTAGCCATGTCCGCCATAATGGCTGCGCGCAATAACTCCGCCTGAGCATCCAAACGCTTGGCAAACCCGGTACTCATTTCTCTCGCGTCTTCCCAACGCTGCTGTTCAATCTGCTGAAGAAGCTGGGAAATCATTTCGTCCATGTTAATCGCTGCTGCGCGCAGTGTCGTCACCTCCACCAGCACCCTCACCCGCTCCGGTTCCTCTTCACAGCGATCGAGTAAACGCTGCAGATGGTCCAACAGGTGAATCAGCGCATTGAGGCGGCGCCAGTCATTTTCCTGTTGGGGTGCCAGGTGGATGTCATCCACGTAGGCCTGGATACGATCGGCCGCATCGCCAACGCGTTGTAACTGTTCATCAGCAATATCCTGGGGCGCTGCGAAAAGATCACGCACCAACCTCAGGCTCTCCGCTACCAGTTGGGTGGTCACATGCGTTGTGGCATCCAATGCCACGTCAGGCTCCTTGAGTAAGGTGTTATCCAATCCCTGCCCCAAGACTCGGACATCGCTGTCGCCCGGCACCATTTTCAGCATCATGCGCGCAAAAGCACCGGCAAACGGCAATACCAGTAGCACCCCGAGGAAATTGAACAGCGTGTGAAAGCCCACGAGTGCCAACTCGGCATGCTGGGTTAGCAGACCTGGTCCCAGATACTCCCAGGCCCAGGTGTAAGGTGTAAGCAACAACAGGGCTCCCATGCCGGTAAGCAGGTTGTAGATTACGTGCGAATAGCCGGTGCGACGTGTCTCCACCGAGCCACCAAGCGTGGCCAGCGCCGCGGTCACCGTGGTGCCCACGTCCATGCCGATGACCATTGCCGCAGCTTGAGGGAAAGTAATGGCGCCGGTGAACACCGCCGTCAGCGCTGTCGCCACCCCTGCACTGGAAGATTGGGTTACCAGAGTTATCGCAACCCCGATGGCAACCAGCATCAACCTTCCGCCCAAGGTGTCATCCGGGAAGGTTTCCGGAGTCACCACGCCCTGGTAGGCGGCCATGCCATGTTGCAGCAAGCCAATACCGATAAAAATCATGCCGAAACCGGCCAAAGCGGTACCACCGCTGGCGAGCTTTGCACGCCCGAACAGACGCAACAGCGCCCCTCCGAGGACCATCGGGTAAGCAATGCTGCCGACACTGAACTTGAGACCGAGCAAAGCGACCAGCCAACCGGTGATCGTGGTGCCGACATTGGCGCCGAACACAACCCCCAGGGCCTGCGGGAAAGTCAGCAGGCCTGCACCGACGAAGCCCACAGCAGCCACGGTGGTGGCGCTGGATGACTGCAGCAGAGCCGTGATGCCCGCACCGCTCACCGCGCCACTGGCAGGGCTACGCGTAAAACGCGCCAGGGTTCTATGCAACAAGTCCCCGGCCAGCCCACGCAGACCATCGGTCATCACCGACATGCCGAACAAAAACAGGCCAAGGCCCCCCGCCACATGAAGCAACTCACCAGCCATGTTCTACAGTTTAGCGCTCCGGGTTAAACTGCTGCACATGTTGCAGGCACAACTTCCTCATTTTCTTGCACTCGCACTGACCTCGTTGATCGTCTGGTCCGGTATCGAGCCTTTCGCCCGCGATGTATGGATCGCGGAGATCATCCCGATCCTGATGGTGTTCGGAGGTCTGATCTGGTTGTATCCGCGCTTTCGCTTCAGCAACGCTGCCTACCTGCTGATGGCCTTCTGGCTTTTCTGGCACACGGTCGGCTCCCACTACACCTTCGCCAACGTACCTTTCGACTGGTTCAATAACCTGGTCAACTCGGAACGCAACCAATTCGACCGCATCGGACATTTCGCCGTCGGCTTTTACGCTTTCGCCATGGCCGAATGGCTGCTTCGAAAACGCTATTGCGGCTTCACCCTGGCGATCCTGTTCAGTCTGTTTATGATCATGTCGATCGCGGCCGCTTATGAGATCGTCGAATACTGGTTTGCTGTTTACTATGGCGGCGATGCCGGCATTGAGTTTTTGGGATCTCAAGGCGACGAATGGGACGCTCAAAAAGACATGCTCGCCGACACGCTTGGCGCCATATTCTCACTGTTACTGTTTGCCTGGTTGCGTCCGGATCTGCGCCTTGATGAGGATCAAAGAGGCTTGGAACGTCGGTAGCTGCGGGTGAAGCGCACGATGACGTAGATCTTGGCCGGAACGACGAGAAACACGCCCAGGGTAATCAGCGTTACAACCAGGCCGATACCCGTCATGCTGCTGGTGGCATCTGTAAACACCAACAGATAAAGCCCGCCACCACCTAGAGCGAGCCCGAGAACCAGGGAGACCAACATCCACCGCATCATCGTTCCAGCATATCCGACTTTGTTTGCAAAACGCGAGACTCGCCAACAGCGTCGAGACCCGATCGCAAACTGGAGTATCCGGGCCCCACACCATCAGGCCGCTTAACGGTCATGCTGCTCCTACCGGCAACTCGAATCGGGTAGGATTGGCAAGTCAACTTGACAAGCCTTCACTGCGGAAGCTCCCACTTGCCCATCGACGCTGCCAACCTGGAAGACAGCACCTTGCTGACGGTCAACAATCGACTCGCACAGGAACTGCATAAAAGGTATGACCAACATCAAGCCGCACTTGGCAAACGCGTCTGGCCCACACCCGACATCAAGCCCTGGTCGGCCTGGCTCCGCCAAAGCTACGAGCACCTGATAGATTCGGGATTGACCACCCGGGTACTGCTCAATCAGCACCAGGAACGCCTGCTGTGGGAACGCGTCGTACGCAACAGCCGCGAAGGCGCCAACCTGCTGCGCCCGTCCGCCGCAGCTCGCACCGCACAACAGGCATGGCAACTGGTCAATGACTGGCAACTCGAACACGATCAATTGCTGGCCGACGCCTCGGAAGAAACGCGCATCTACCTCGGCTGGCAGCAGGCCTTCTCCGACATCTGTACGCGACAGCAACTGATCAGTACCGCGGAACTACCGGGCTTGTTGCTGCAAGCCGCGCGGTCCGGAGATTTGGAATGCCCCGGTGCCTTTCGGCTGGTCGGCTTCGACATACTCAACCCGATGCAAAGTTCCCTGATCGACGCGCTGCGCAACCAGGGCGTGATGATTGAAACAGAACATCCCGCTGACCAGCAGGGCTCCAAGCGACGCCTGGAACTGGCTGATCCGGAAGCCGAAATGCGTGCCGCTGCCAACTGGGCACGCAACCACGTGGAAGAAAAGCCGGACGCACAGATCGCCATCGTCAGCCCGAGCCTGGAGAAACAACGCGATACCCTCGCGCGCATCTGTACTGAAGTAATCAGTCCGCACAGCCTGTTGCCGGGTCACCCGAAACAAACAACCTTCAACCTCTCACTAGGCCTGCCGCTGGCCCAGTACCCCTTGGTCGCGCACCTGATGCTTGGGCTGAAACTGGCGTTGAAGAAACCACTACCCTCGAATGACATCAGCGCGCTGCTGCGTTCACCCTTCATCGGGGGACATTCGAGTGAATGGGACCGGCGTGCCCAACTAGACTTTGAACTGCGCAACGATGGCCTGCCGCAGATCGATTTGTTCCGCCTGCTGCATCGCGCCCATCATTTCGATGAACTCAGCAATGCGCACACCCCGCAACTGGTTGAACGGCTACAGGCCTTCCTGACAAAACTGGAAAAACTACCCACTGAAGATACCCCCAACGCCTGGGCAGGGCACTTGCTGCAGCTGATCGAGTGCCTGGGCTGGCCCGGCGACCATGCACTCGACAGCAGTGAATACCAACAGGCGGCCAAGCTGCGCGAAACGATCAGCACTTTCTCCTCGCTGGCTCGCGTGCAACGCCAGATGCGGTTTTCCGAGGTGATCCGCCGGCTCGGCCAACTCTGCGAAGAAACCGTCTTTCAGCCGCAGAGTGCTGCCACGTCCATACAGGTGCTGGGAATCCTCGAAGCAGCGGGTATGCAGTTCGATGCCATCTGGCTGCTCGGCATGGACGACCAGACCTGGCCACCCTCCGCCTCACCAAATCCATTGCTGCCGAGCCGCCTGCAACGCGAGCTCGGCATGCCGCATGCATCAAGCGACCGGGAACTGCAGTTTGCCCGCGAACTGACCGGACAATTGTTTGCCTGTGCGCCACACGTCATCGTCAGTCACGCAGTCAGCAACGGGGACCGTGAACAACGTCCCAGCCCGCTGACCGCCATGCTTCCGATTGCGGATGACTTCCATATCGAGTACTCGGACGCCCTGCACCAGGCTGCCTTGCCCAGAGGCACAACCGAACAGCTTCCATCACCGGAAGCCTTGCCGCCGGAAGGTTCACCGCCCGGGGGAAGCTGGCTGCTTTCGGACCAGTCGGCATGCCCCTTCCGCGCCGTCGGGCGACACCGACTGAAAGCCCGGCCCCTGCCGGAAACGAGTTCCGCACCCAGCCCAGGATTGCTCGGCGCCATGGTCCACGACCTGCTCAAGCGCGTGTGGGATGAAATTCAGACTGCCGAAAAACTGCGCAGCCTCGATGACGATGCCCTGCGGGCGCTGATCGAACCCCATGCGCGCGGCACCCTGACCGACCTGGGACGCAGAAGACCTGACGTGTTCACCGAGCACTTCATCGAGCTGGAAATACAACGCCTGTGCGAATTGCTGCTCGACTGGCTCAACCTGGAAAAACAACGCGCCCTGCCGTTTCGTGTACTGCGCACCGAGGAAAAGCAGCAGGTCGAACTCGGCGGCCTGTCGCTGCGGTTGCAGGCAGACCGTGTGGACCAACTCAACGACGGCCGCCTGGTCATCATCGATTACAAGACTGGCGAGCAGGCCGACGCTAAGGGCTGGCTCGACCCGCGCCCCACTGAACTGCAGGTACCACTTTATTGCGTCGAGGCCGAACAGCCGCCTGCCGCGGCACTGATTGCACGCGTTCATGCACGCAGCACGGTGTTTAAAGGCAGCGCACAGGACGGCAATATCGTGCCAGGCATCGAGGCCTTCGAAGGCGATGAAACAGTCGCCGACTGGCAGCAACTGCTGCAACACTGGCGCAGTGCGCTGATGGAACTCGCTGCTGAGATCCGCGCAGGCCGCGCTGATATCGAGCCGCAGGAAGACAAGACCTGCACCTACTGTGAACTCGGTTCGCTTTGCCGCATCAGCAGCCTGCTCGAAGGCATCCACGTCGAGGCTGAAGATGACTGAGTTGATTGTCACCGACCAGCAGCAACGCGCTGAGGCGCTCGACCCGGCGCGTTCGTTCATCGTGCAGGCACCGGCAGGCTCGGGGAAAACCGAACTGCTCACGCAACGCTACCTGCGTCTGCTTTCACTGGTTGAGCATCCGGAAGAAATTGCCGCGATCACCTTCACGCGCAAGGCCGCTGCCGAGATGCGCAACCGCGTGTTGGCTGCTATCGACAGCGCCGAACAAGCGCAGCCGGAGGAAGCACACAAACAGAAAACCTGGCAACTGGCGCGCGCCGTTGCCGAGCAGAATGCTCAACAAGGCTGGGAACTACGCGACAACCCCAACCGGCTACGCATCCAGACTTTCGACAGCCTGGCCACGGAGCTGACGCGCCAGATGCCGATGCTGGCAGAAATCGGCGCGCCGCCTGGCATTCAGGAAAACGCCGATGCGCTTTACCGGCTGGCCGCACGCGCCACCCTTGGCGCTCTCGATGATCCGGACCTCGGCCCACACCTGGCCCGCGTGCTGCGCCACCTGGACAACCGCCTGGGGCAACTGGAAGAACTGCTCAGCGCCATGCTCGCGCGGCGCGACCAGTGGTTGCCACACGTCCTCGGTGCGCCCGACGTGGCGCAGCTGGAAATTGCGCTGCGCGTAGAAATCGAACAACGCCTGCAACAAATCGACACCCGGTTCCCACCGCACCTGATGACCGACCTGGTTCGCCTGGCCGGCTGGGCCGCCGATAACCTGCCCGATAACAAGCGCGACGGCAATCCAATCGCACGCTGGGCCGATCGGCGATTCCGTCCGTCGACCGAATGGGATGACCTGCCATTGTGGCATGGCCTCGGTGAGCTGCTGCTTACCGGCACGGGTAACCTGCGCAAGCAACTGAACAAGAACCAGGGCTTTCCAGCGCCCGGTGAAAAAGGCCTGGATGCTGAAACCAAGGCACAGCGAACACAGGCCAAGCAGGATATGGGTGCACTGCTCGCGGAACTGGCAGGAAACGCTGAACTGGCCGGCCTGCTGTCACAGTTGCCCAGCCTGCCCACCCAGGGTTACAGCAAGCCCCAGGCGCTACTGCTCGACAGCCTGATGCAGTGCCTGCTGCGTGCCGCCGGCGAGCTCAAGCTGGCGTTTGCGGAAACCGGCGAAGTGGACTTTGTCGAACTGAGCCAGCGCGCCCTTCAGGCCCTCGGCAGCGAAGACCAACCCACCGACTTGGCCCTGGCACTGGATTACCGTCTCAAGCACCTGCTGGTGGATGAGTTCCAGGACACCTCGAGCAGCCAGCACCGCCTGCTACGCCTGCTGACCGCAGAGTGGCAGCAAGGCGATGGTCGCAGCCTGCTGCTGGTTGGTGACCCGATGCAGTCGATCTACCGCTTCCGCGAAGCGGAGGTCGGCCTGTACCTGCGTACCCGCGAGATCGGCCTTGGTGGGCTGGCCCTGCAGGCATTGACCCTGGAAATGAATTTCCGCTCGCAGGCCGGCGTCGTCGCTTGGGTCAACCACACCTTCGCGCAACTGTTCCCCGGCCACAGCGATGCGGCACGGGGCGCCGTTCCCTATGCACGCTCCAGCGCCGCGCAGCCCGAACAATCCTTCCCCGCGGTACAGGTGCATGGCCAGATCGAACGTGACGATGCACAGGAAGCGCAACAGGTCGTGCAACTGATCCAGCAGCTGCTCACCGAGCACCCACAAGACGATATTGCGATACTGGCGCGCAGCCGTTCTCACCTCGCCTACATTGCTGGCGAGCTCAACGCGGCGCATATCGGATTTGCCGCGGTCGACGTCGATCCACTGGCTGGTCGCCCGGTAGTACAGGATCTGCGCACCCTTACCCGCGCCCTTTTGCACCCTGCCGACCGTCTGGCATGGCTGGCGCTGCTTCGCGGACCCTGGCTGGGACTTTCACTGACCGACCTGTTGAGATTGGCCGAACATAGCGACCACAGTATTCTGCGCCGCTTGCAGGATGAAGTACTGGTCGCCACATTGAGTACCGACGGTCGGCAACGTGTGCAACGCCTGTTAGAGGTCTTGGGCAACGACTTGCCAATGCGCGGGCGCCTGCCGGTGCGCAGCTGGGTCGAAGGTATCTGGCTGGCACTGGGAGGGCTGGCAGTCGTTGGAGAAGAAGGCCGGGCCGACGCAGAGGCGTTCCTGGCTCTGCTGGAAGAACTGGAACAAGCGGGTGGCCAGCTCGACTTCGCAGAACTCGATCAACAACTTGCCCGCCTGTATGCCGCGCCGGATAGTCAGGCCGATGGGCGGGTGCAAATCATGACCATGCACGCGGCCAAGGGTCTGGAGTTCGACACGGTCATCCTGCCAGGCCTGGGCAAGAAATCGCGGGGCAATGACAGCGAATTACTTTACTGGGCCGAAACGCCGGAACCAGATGGCAGTCTGCAACTGCTGATGGCCCCGATCCGGGCTCGCCGCGAGAAAGGCGAACCGATTTCCGACTTCATCCGGGGTCTTAACAAGGAAAAAGATCAACTCGAAACCGTGCGCCTTCTTTACGTGGCGGCAACCCGTGCGAAACAGCGATTGCACCTTTTCGGCCATACCGGCCTGGACAAGATGAACCAGCCCAAGCCTGCTGCGAATACTCTCCTGAACACCCTTTGGCCGGTAATCGGCGAAGCATTCAGCGGCCTTGATACTGAAAGCGGGCAAACCGGCAAGGAACGTTTCACTTATCATCAAGAACAGCGACTACCTGCTGACTGGCGATTGAAGCTGCCAATTCAAGCTCCTGAACTTACTGAAGCGCCAACAGCCGAAAATACCATCGACTTCGAATGGGCCGGTGACACCGCACGACATGTCGGCACCCTGGTGCATCGCTATCTTGAACGTATCGCCATTCAGGGTCTAAAAAACTGGCCTGAAGAGAAACTCGACCCCATCGAATCGCAAATCGAAGCCGCTTTGGCCAATCTTGGTGTCGACCCGGATGAGATGGCAAGAGCCACCGAGAAAACCCTGCGGGCCCTGCGCAACACCCTGTCGCACGAGAAGGGCCGCTGGATACTCGAAGATCACCCTCAACATGCCTGCGAACTACCACTCACCGTGCACGATGAGCAAAGCCGCCACTACATCATTGACCGCACCTTCATCGACGAAGAAGGCACACGCTGGATCATCGACTACAAAACCGGCGAGCACCTGGAAGAAGACATCGAGGCCTTCCTCGATGCAGAACAGGAACGCTACCGCGATCAACTGGAAAATTACGCGCGGATCATGCGCCTGCTGGAAAGCAACCCCATCAAGCTGATGCTGTATTTTCCCCTGGCGAAAAACTGGCGCACCTGGGAATACCAATCCAGCGCCAAACAACAGAACGATTCCGATGGCCTTTAGGTTTCTGCCATCATTTTTGCAGTGACTCGGCCGCAGCCCTCTGCAGCCTCTCCCTCATCTGTTTTACATGGCTACCATCCCAGAACACCTGGTCACAGTTCGGGCAGTAGAGTAATTGGCTCGCAAGCTGCCGCGAATGTTCAGGAACCCTGTCCCATTGTTCTGCTTTACCCGCGATCAACAGGGTATTGCAGGCGAGGCAGCGAGAAAAAGGCTTGAGCAGCCAGTTCACTGCCAGCTTTTGGCTGACCTCCTTGAAACAATCATCCTGATCGTTGCAAGCCAATAGAATCACGCCATCGCTATCCGGCAGGGTTTCCGCGAAACGCCGGTCACGTGTCAGCAGAATCCTGTCTTCTATATTTGCGCGCTCGAGCAAGACAGTATCTTCGGTGCCATCGGCTTCGACCACCACATCATATCCAGCGGCGCGCAGCCAGCGCGCCAGGCCTTTGAGCATTTCGTCGCACAGGAACTTCATACACTCACTGTAAACAAAAACACGGCGCTTTATTGCTTCCGAAAAAGTAAGCACTAAGCTCTGTTGGTAGTACTCAGGCTGCCGCCTCTCACCGATGTTGGCCCAAGGAGAATCCACGATGGTTCAGAAAGCAACGGATAGTCAAATTGAATCATTCCTCAGCAACTACCCTTTCTGGGTGCTGAGCGAAGGCAAGTTGTACCGAAAATTCAAGTTTGTAGATTTTTCGGAGGCTTTCGCCTTTATGACTCGCGTGGCCCTGGTGGCAGAGCGCGAGAGTCACCACCCGGAATGGTGCAACACCTACAATTGGGTTGAAGTAAACCTGATCACCCACCAGGTTGGCGGGATTACGGAAAAAGACATTCAGTTGGCTCTAACCATGGAACGACTTGCGCCCTAACCCGTAAAAGCGCATGCCCGTAGCAAACACAACGCCTGTGTGGCTTGTCAAACACGTCACCACATCAGGTCATCCGGCACCTGATAGTCGGCGTAGGGATCGTCTTCTGAGGGTTTGTCTTCTTTCGGCAGATCGATCACCAGGGAGGGATTCCGCTGGCGAATCTTCTCGGCAATATCCGGCGGCACCAGTTCGAACTTTCCGTTGGCGTTGACGATAATCAGCTTGCCGGCGGTGATCATGTCACGCGTCGCCGGCGCTACGTGCATGGTTTTCACCTTGCCCTTGTTCTCGAAGTAGAAAGGCACATCATTTTCAGGGTCGCTCGGCGGATGACGATTGGCATCGACCAACTGCTTGATCTGTGCCGCAATCTCTCGTTGCTTGCGCGCTTCGTTCTTGCGTTCATTCAACTCGCGGTCATGCGCGGCTTTTTCCTCGCGGGCCTTGATCTGCTCTGGTGTGAGCGTCGGCTTTTTGCGTGCCTTTTTCTTGGCCTTGGGCTGCTGTCGCTGCTGTTTCTGCTTGCTCTTGTTAGCCTTTTTGACCTGCTCTTCGTTGACTAGGCCGGCCTTCAACAACTGGTCCTGTAATGAGTTACCCACGCGCTACCGCCTCGTGCCTGTTTCTGAAAGTGCGCAAGGTTGCTACATTTCGCATGCCCACATCAAGCATGTTCTGCCATTCCCTTAGTCGGGCTGTGCACTGGATAGCACTTCCACCAATGCCGCCTTGCCGCTGCGCGCCAGCATCACTTTGGCGATAGCCTTCTCCTGTCTCAACCGCGCTTCCATCTCCAGCGCTCTCTCGCGCGGCAGGAAATACGCCTCTATCCCATAGCGCACGTTCAGCCTGCCACTATCGCTGTCGACTCGGGAGACACGACCACGAATAAACACACCCTTTTGCGGCTGATCGAGAGTGACATCGGCGAAGCGCATGACTCCCTGTGCATCTTCTTCAAGGCCTACGTAGACGATTTCGCCTTTGCGTAGACCGGATTCGACGTCTGAGGGTGAAACGCGAACATTACCGATTTCATATCCAAGACGCGCGTAGTTACCTCTGAACAGGCTGCGCGGATCAACCGGCTCCACCTGCAGTCGGACCGCCTGTCCCGTCCACAAGGGGTAAACCGCCCCAATCAACTCGCCAGCCAACACCAGCAATTGTCCACCGATGGCTGCACCAAGCGCCCACAGCTTCCAGTTACCTTTCATGCCGCTCTCTCCGGGTGAGTGGACTTCCAGTACCGGGCCGCCGCCAACAGTATGGCCGCGAACACCGCAAACAGGATGGCGGCCCCAATGTAATCGCCAACCAGATCCATATAGCGCAGCAAACCGGTCAGCAGAATCACCGCGACACCGACGTGGAAGTAGTGGGATATCCGGGCCTGGATACCCCGCCAGATCAACCAAATACCCAAACTGATCAGGAACAAGTTGTCGGCCACCTGGAACCACATGACATACCGATCATCGTCCACCCACAAAGCCGCACCCAACATCCCCAGGAAGGCAACCGCCGTCAACATCACAGACGATCGAGCAGCATTCGAACTGACGGTCAACAGCAGCGCCGCGACAGACATCATTATCACGCTAATTATTGTTGGATAGAGCAACCGCCATTCGGCACCCAGCAGTTGATTCCATGAACCTTCGAAACTGAAGTACAAAAGGTACAGCACGAAGAAACGCAGCACCCAGACCTGCAACAGCGCGCCGTAATCGACCGCATCTGGCGACTGACGCAAGGAAAGCCACTTCGCGACGCCCAGGAACAGCAAGAACAGGCCTCCCGCCAGGACAATGTTTTCCTGCCCTGCTTCGAAACCGGGCGTCCCGGACAGGAACCAGCCTAGGGTGTACTCGGCAAACAGGCCGATGCCCGCAATCGACGCGATGAAGATCAGGTTGCTGTGTCCATGGCGATAAAGATGCAGCCCGGCCGCGGCCAGAAACAAGGGGAACCAAAGCGGGTAGAAGTCCAGTCCTGTTTCCACAAACAGCCAAGTGTAGGCCAACACCAACATCAATACCGTCAGCAGGCCGCTTTCAAGCAACAGCGCAAAAGGCAAGACGCCCAGCGCCCACCACAGGATCCCGTCAGGGTAGTGTTCACCGATGTGGTAGATCTGGGCAATCAGCATGATCGCCGCGCCGTAGAACAGGCTGCCGAGGAAAAACCAACCGACAGCAGCATTGCGCTCTCCGGAGCGGAATCTGAACCAACCACGCAAGTTGGTAGCCAGCACCAGCAACACCAGGCCAGCAGTACGTATCCAACGCGGAATGTCTTCCCAGTTAGCCCCGATCAGGGTAAGCAACGAAAGACCGATAAACAGGAACCCAAGCACTACCAGCACACCGTAACCGAAGGAGTGTTCGTCGGGATGTCTGTAATCGATACCGTAGCGGGCGCAGATTTGCTCGGCTTGCGCCTGGTCGATCAGGCCATCCCCGACCCAGTCACGCGTTTCATGCGCGAGGTCGCGCTTTAGTAGACGTATCAGTCGCATATCGCAAATCCTGCTGCCCTTGTTTTGGCCATTCCCCCTCCTAACCCTCCCCCCGAGGGGGAGGGAACGCTTGGTAGATCAGGGCGCCAGGCGCTGAATCTTCCACGCGCTGGCGTCACGCACATACTCGAAACGGTCGTGCAGGCGATTCTCCCTGCCCTGCCAGAATTCGATACGCACCGGCTCGACCCGGTAACCTCCCCAGAAATCCGGCAGCGGGATTTCGCCATCGGCAAACTTGCTCTTCATCGACTCGTAAGCCTGCATCAGCAAGGTGCGGGAACCGATCGGCGAACTCTGCTCCGAGCACCATGCACCGATCTGGCTGCCACGCGGACGCGAGGCGAAATACTTCAACGATTCTGCAGCGCCGACCCGGCTAACCGGCCCCTGGATCTTGACCTGGCGGTCGAACTCCAACCAGTGGAACAGCATGGCCGCCTGTGGATTTGCCTCGATCTCCCTGGCCTTGCGGCTGCCGTAATTGGTATAGAACACAAAGCCCTTTTCATCGAAAGCCTTGAGTAACACGGTGCGCAACGAGGGCATGCCAGTTTTGTCGGCGGTCGCCAGGCTCAAGGCATTCGGGTTATCCAGCCCGTTGGTCTGCGCATCAAGAAACCACTGCTCGAACTGGGCAACAGGATCGTCCTCGAGATCGTCACGGGAGAGGCCCGCGTACATGTACTCGCGGCGCAGGTCGGAAATATCCATTAGGGAGTTGTTCGCGTAGGATCAAAAAAACCAGATTGTAAGGTAAGACACCTTGAATATCCTGCACATCACCAACGGCGATTCGGCCGTGCACAAGATGCACGAAGCCGGAATCAAAGGGAAAATTCTGCCCTGGCGGGATGTGCTGCACGAAGGCCCGGTCCCGGCAGACCAGGATCTGGCTGCGGTCTCCTCGGCGCGCGCCACCCATCTTGCCTCCCTGGGCTGGATCAAACCAGAAGATGCGGCATCATCTTTCCGCGAACGCGATGCCTTGCTGGCCAATGCCGTAAATTGCGACCGCATCATCCTGTGGTTCGAGCATGATCTCTACGACCAACTGCAGCTACTGCAACTGCTGGACTGGTTTTCCCGCCAGCCGAAAACCCACGACAAGCTGTTTCTGCTCAACCACGACGACTACCTGGGGGCCATCGAGCCAGCGCAGATCAGGGCCCTTGCCGGTAGCGAGCTCCCCGTCACCCCACAACAGCTGCAGCTGGCGCAGCAACTCTGGCAGGCTTTCACCTACAACACCCCGGAACAGCTTGCCATCAGCTACCAATGGGACTGCTCGGCCCTGCCCTTCATGCATGCAGCCCTCTACCGCCTGCTGCAAATCCTACCAAGGCCGGGCAATGGGCTGAATCGAACCGAACAGCAGGCATTACAGTTGGTTGGCAAGGGTATCAGCGCACCGGACAATCTCTTCTGGGCCTACCAGCAGACCGAGCAAGCCCGCTTTATGGGCGATGCCAGTTTCTGGCTGGTGCTGGAGGAACTCTGCACTGGCGATCGCCCGTTGCTGGGCACTCACGGTAACTACAGCTTTCAAAGGCCCTCTGGCTACCCCTACGACCAATCGTTCATGGCATCCCGCCTGCGCCTGACAGAGGATGGCCAGGCGGTGTTGCAAGGCGAACTTGACGCAACGGCGCTGCGCCCGCTCGACCGCTGGGTCGGCGGCACCCACCTGCAACCGGACAACCTTTGGCGCTGGGACGCGATCCGCGCACAGCTGCTGAGTCCCTGAGCGGCCTGCCGCTTGGGTTACAATCCGCGCATGCCACATGTCATCGTCGACCCCGAATCCAAGTCGCTGCAGGAACGCCCTGCCCTGATCAAGACACCGCGCAAATCGCGCAAGCGTTTTCCCGAGGGCTGCGTGACCGTGATGGAGTCAGAAAGCGCTGCCCGCGAAGGCGCGGACGAGGCAAAAAATCTCCACCCGGCAGTGGTTTATGGCCCATCCGTGTCCTCCGAAAGCCAACGCATTTACTACCTGGTCCGCTGGTTGTCAGCCCCATAGATAATTTTCCAGGCTGCTCTTGAAAGCCTGGGCACCGTCCCCAAATACGCCCCACGGGCGCCTGATGAGGGCCCGTGAAGCGGCGGCTCGAAGAGCGCCATAGCATCATGTTGCTTTGAAAAAGGACACGAAAATGACCAGTTTTGATTTCTCTCCCCTGTTTCGTTCTGCCATTGGTTTCGACCGCCTTACCGACGCACTCGAGTCAGCGCGCCGCATGGACACCAATGGCTACCCGCCGTACAACATCGAGTTGACCGGCGAAGATCAGTACCGCATCACCATGGCCGTGGCCGGCTTCAGCGCAGACGAATTGGACATCGAAGTGCGCGAAGGCAAACTGCGCGTGAGCGGTCGCAAGGCTGAAGAATCCGAAGAGCGTCACTACCTGTACCGCGGAATCGCCAACCGCGGTTTCGAGCGCGTATACCAGTTGGCTGATCACGTACGCGTTGAGGGTGCCGAGGTGAAAGACGGTCTGCTGCACGTCGACCTGGTACGCGAGATCCCCGAAGCGATGAAGCCGCGCCGGATCGAAATCCGTGGCGCGCATACCGCTATCGAAGGCAAGGCAGACGCCGCGTAATTATTTTGAACCCAACAACGGAATCTGTGTCTCACAAGATACCGTAACTACGGACTCCCCCTTCCTGACTCCCCCGCTTGCCGGGGGAGCTTTTTTTCAGGGTTGGGAGGTTATCCTTACTGGCATACGTTTAGGAACCGACGCCATGCCCGGACGATTGCTCGCCATCGCGCTCTTACTGATTTGCACCTCTGTTACTGCTGCGCTGCCCCTGGCAGTAGAGGGCCAGCCGCTGCCCAGCCTGGCGCCGATGCTGGAGCGCACCACGCCGGCCGTGGTGAATATCTCCACCAGCATCCAAACGCGGCTACGCAGCCAACCATTGTTGAACGATCCCTTCTTCCGCTGGTTCTTCGATCAGCCTCGCCGCCAACAGAAACGCGAACAACAGAGCCTGGGCTCCGGCGTGGTCGTTGACGCACAGAAAGGTTACGTGCTGACCAACCAGCACGTGATCGACGAGGCCGAGGAGATCCGTGTCACCCTCAAGGACGGACGCAAATACACAGCGAAACTGCTCGGCCAGGATCCGGAGATGGATATCGCGCTGCTGCAGATCCCGGCGGAAAACCTCAGCGCTGTAAAACTGGCCGACTCGCAGCAACTGCGCGTGGGAGACTTTGTAGTCGCCATCGGCAGTCCGTTCGGTCTCAACCAGACCGTGACATCCGGCATCGTCAGTGCCTTGGGGCGCAGCGGCCTGGGTATCGAGGGCTACGAAAACTTCATCCAGACCGATGCCTCGATAAACCCGGGCAACTCCGGCGGACCGCTGGTCAACCTGCGCGGTGAACTGGTCGGCATCAACACCGCCATCCTGGCACCGAACGGTGGCAACGTGGGCATCGGCTTTGCCATCCCCGCTAACATGGTGCGCTCGATCATGCGCCAGTTGGTCGAGTACGGAGGCGTCGAACGCGGCGTGTTCGGTGTCACTGTGCAAAACCTGAACGCCGAACTGGCGCAGGCCATGGGAATCAGCGGCACGCGCGGAGCAATGGTCGCCGCCGTGCAGCCAGGCTCCTCGGCAGAAACATCCGGGCTGCTGACCGGTGATGTCGTGACCCGCATAAACGATCATGCGGTCAGTAGTGCCGGCGACCTGCGCACCCAGCTGGGCCTGATGCGAGTGGGAGAGCATTTCGCCTTGCAGATAGTGCGCGACAGGCAACCGCAGTTGTTGCGTGCACAGATTGCCGACCCCTACGCCAACTATGTGCCGGGGAAACAGCTCGCGCCCGATCTCGCCGGCACCCGGCTGGGGACAGTGGTGGACAACTCGCACCTGGGTTCGAATTCAGGTGTGGCGGTAGGCAAAGTCCTACAGGACAGTCCTGCCTGGCATCTCGGCCTTCGCGATGGTGATGTCATTTTCCAGGCCAACCGGCGCCGGGTGAAAAGCCTGGACGAGTTGCAGGCGATAGCCACCAGGGGAATCTGGCATTTGAAGCTGCGCCGCGGCGACAGCCTGGTTACACTGGTGTCGCGCTGATGCGGCCTTCGGCGGGCGGCATCTCCTGAGGCCTGCCAATCAAGTATCCCTGAACACAGTGGAAACCGACGTCAGTCACGGTTGCCAGCATTTCTTCAGTCTCGACACCTTCTGCCACCACCTTTTGCCCGGCGTCTTTGATCAGCTCCACCAAGTGCTGCACCAGGCGACGCTGTGCCGGTATCTGTAAGGCATGGATCAGCGAGATGTCGAACTTGACCACATCCACGGGCATACTCGTCAAATAGCGCAGCGAGGAATAGCCGCTACCGAAATCGTCCAGGGCAATCCAGAATCCCAGGCGACGCATCGCTGCAAGGTTGTCGCGTGCCGCATCCATCTGCGTGATCAACGAGGTTTCTGTTACCTCGATGACCAGACGATAACGATCCATAAAACCGGTAAAAGGTTGCAGCCATTTGACCACATCGTCATGCACGATGCTCGGCGCAGAAAGGTTGACCGAAACCCCCGAGTCCAGAGGAATCACACCGGCCTCCAGGTCCGCCAGCACCTGCTTGATAACAGCCTGATCCATATCCAGCTCCAGATGGCGTGATTCGACCACTGGAAATATCTCACCGGGGAAAATCAGGCGCCCGCCATGCTCAAGGCGCAACAGTGACTCATAGTAAGTGACCCTATCTTTGTCCAAAGAGGATACTGGCTGGTAGTGCATGCGCACGCATTCATCCTGCTCGATCGCTCGGTAAACCGCCTCGTTGGCGCTGGTGGAGAATATGCCCCCGGTATCGCTGGCCATACGGCCCTCGTATACAGTGATGGACTGGCCACCCGGACGCTTGGAGGCGTACATCGCCATATCCGCCTGGCGCAACAGAGCCTTGACCGAAATCTGTCCGCCTTCGACAGAATCCGAGATACCAATGCTCAGTCTCACCGGCTCGCTAAGGCCCAATTTCGAGAACGGATAAGCGCGTATCTCGCTTTCGCAGCGACGCGCCACCGAAACGGCCTGAGCAGCATCACAATCATCCAGCACACAGGCAAATTCGTCTCCCCCCAAGCGGAACAGCATCTCGTTGGAGCGCAACGCCCGGTGCAAACATTCCGCGGCTCCTTTGAGCACCGCATCGCCGACCTGGTGTCCATAGCTGTCATTGATTGCCTTGAAGTGATTGATATCACACAGCATCAAACGCATGTTGGGACTGCGCGTTTTGCGCTTGTTGAAGCCCTGCAGCGTCTCCAGGTAATCATCGAAAGCGCGCCGATTGCGCATCCCCGTCAAGGCATCCTGGTGCGCCATGGTCCAAAGCTCGCGATTCTTTTCATCCAGCACGGCGTTGGTCGAAGACAACTCGTTGTGGTATTCGATTACGAATTGTTCTGCCTTATACAACTCCCGGATCTGCACCCCGGACCGAGTCTCGCGCAACAATCCATCGAGCGTTTCCGGTCGCTCGTCGCCATGCTCGCGCAGCAGACGCACAACTTCCGGAACGCGCCGGACGGCCCGACCGGCATAGCGGGTAAAGATCACCACCAGGAACAAACTCGGCAGGACCACCAGAACACCCATGATGATCAGAACGTCGCCAACCAGGCTGTCGATCAGGGTGAAACGGCGTGTTTGCAGCAAGTCAAACTGCGCACCGTCCAGAATATCTGCAACCGAGTCGTACTGCGCTTCTGCTGCAAACCTGAGCGTCTGGGCATCCATGAGGCGGAGGATGTGAAGCCGCTGCACAGCAGGCAACAGCCGGGCAGACAATCCAAGAAAACCGTGGATCTCACCATCTTTGCCATTTTGTACCGGTAGGAAGAGGCGAACCAGCAGGTCACCATCAAATTCCCAATACCGTTCCTGCATTACGCCTGGCTGAATGGCCAAAGGTAAGGTTTTACTGTCAATCCGTGACAAAGCCTCACCAGAGGTGTTGTACAGCATCAAGTCATCGAAGCGACTATCCAAACCGTTTGGTCCCTTGATACGGTGGGTATACCAATAAACGAAATAGGCCGGATTGCGCAGTTGCTGGGATATCTCGTCCCATTCTGCCAACGTCCCTGCAGCATTTCTCAAGTCACCCAATGCCTTGTGAACGGCATCATGGAGTTCTTGGCGCGCACCCTCGACATCCGAGGCACGCAACGCGTTACGCGCCTGGTTGTACTGCTGATAACTGAGTAGTGCAAACACCAAGTAAAGCAGGGTAGTCAACGCGCCAAAAAAAAGCGCATATCGACTGAAGGGTATGGTTTTGAGTTTCATTGCCATCCCTAACCGTTAGCCACCTCTTCTGACAACACTTCTTCCACCGCCTCCAGCAGGTCAAATTCGTGTGCACTGTCGAAGAAGTGGTTCGCCCCCTCGATATTGACGATTCTCACACCGCCCTCCGTCAGCAGGCCCCGCCAATCCTTGCCAATGCGTTCGTCTGCCGTCCCGAGAATTACCGAAACTCTCCCATGGGCGTTCTGCAACGCTTGTAACATCTTCGAACTGTCCCAATCCACGTAGGAGCGAAATGCAGCTGGCGGACTGGGATAGGTCTCGCAGAAGCCCAGTTTGTAATCGCCCAAGGGCCCCATTGCTTTTCCCTTGTCACTTCCCTTTAGGTAACTGAGGCTAACCAGAACACCCCTGTTGACCGGCGACTCCGGCTTGGTTTCCAAGTAGCGCGTGATGACCACTCCCCCAGCGCTATGCCCGATGAGCACCACAGGTTTGCCGTGTTTGCGGTGCAGCCATTCCACCCAATGCGCCAGTTCGCCCACATCCATATCCAGGTCATGGGTGTGAATCGCCTCGCAACTGAGGCTCTGCTTGCGCTTGTCGATTCCCAGCGAAAGATTTGGCGACAATAGCGCATAGCCGGATTCGGCAAGGCTGTCATGAAGGCGCTGCACCGTGTGGAAACTGTGCGTCTGTAAAAAGCCATGCAGGATAATTACCGGCACCGCCTCCTCGTCACCTGGCGTGTAGTGCGCAGATGCAGTGATGCCGGGCCGCACCTCCGAATAGACCAGTTCTGCCTGAGCTGTCGGAACCAGCAGCAATATCAGGCATACAGGGCCTGTGAACAGGCGAAAAAACTGGGTGACCATTTTGGGGGTCGCTTGACTTTGCGTCGTTTTCATACCGTAAAACTCCTTACATCCCAATCCGTTCCAACGGCAGAAAACGTTATATCTTTAAACATGACCGCAGCAATTCCATGCCTTTATAAACCTTAGTCTACGCAGCGCAGAAACCCTATCTGATTGGGAATATTCCTGCCTCTTGTGTAGGACAACTCGCAATCTGCGTCATAACAGGGGTTTCCCTATTGCGGGAAAAAAATTCCCCTGCTATTGATATTGCACCTGCCGGATAAGAAGAGCAGCGCCGCCGGATCAGCTGGCACAACAACTACCAAAGGGACACACAGATGGCTTCTTATAGAGCCATTGCCGGGATACTCAATGCCCTCAAGGACCTGCTGGAAGCGCGTATGGTCGGAGGGTTGGATGCTGTGTTGGAGGCACCCAGCGTAAAGCTGCTGGGAACGAGCCAGCTCAACGACACGCCCTCGGGGAACGCCCTGGGTGTTTACCTGCACCGCATCTCGGTCGACCCCTTCGGACGCAACCGCTACCTGCAACCGAACGACCCCAACCAACCAAGGCAACCTGAACTGCCGGTAAACCTGCATCTGCTGCTGATCGGCTGGACCGACAAGGCCACCAACGAAGGCACCCTGCTCAGCTGGGGTATGCAGCAGATCGGCAGCTCAATCGACCTCGACGTTTCGCACCTCGGCCTGGCCGACCCCGGCTGGGGCGAAGCTGAGCGGGTGCAGCTTCAACCACAGGACATGAACACCGAGGATCTGCTGCGAATCTGGGACGGACTGCCGCGCGACTACATGCTGTCCGCGCCTTACCTGATCAAGACTCTGCGCCTCGAACCTGACCCCAGGGTCGAGGACGGGCCACCGGTTAAGACCATCGTTACGCCCATGGAGGCTTTGTGATGAACGTCTCCGAAACCCTCATTCACCATGCCAGCGACTGGATCGACTGGATCGATGCCAGCGGCGGTTTGACCAATCGCCCGCGGGTTGCCGATCCATTGCAGCTATCCTTGAGCGACGCCCCGGCAGATTTGAGCATGATCTCGCAGAATGGACGCACACGGCTGTGGCGCGGGCACCAGGACATGCTGCACCTGAGTCTCAATGGCCGCGCCAGCGCAGCCCAGCTGGCCTATCCGGATGCGCCCAACTTTGCCCTGGCTGGCGAAGTGCGCGACCTCTACCGCCGCTACAACCCGCGTCTGTTCAGCATCACCGCAGGCAATGCCAACGGCCACAGCGTCGAGCTGTATCGCACCCCGATGGGCACCCGCTTTGCCAGTGCCGGAGGCTTGCGCGGTAACGTTCGCTACGAGGACGATTCACCCGCATCCTGGGCAATTCTCAATATCGAGGTCACACCACTGGTTGGGCCCAAATTGAATTTCCGCGCGCAAGCCGACATGCAGGGCGACTTCGTACTCGCCATGGATCGGCTGCCGGCCCTGGCCAAGGATGTAACACCACGGCACTACAGCGCCAAACTCAGCGCCAGCGCTCTGAAATCCGCCAGCGGCGCCACGATCGCCAACCCGGACACCTTCGTCACCGCAAACATCCAGAGTCCGAACGATGTCGCCGTGTTTGCCACCCCGATCGACCTCACCGTGTCCCCAGGCACGGTGGACACCCTGACCAGCAAAGACCAGCCACACCTGGTTCTACGCATTCCCTAAGGAGAACTCACCATGCCGGAATATCTCGCACCAGGCGTTTTTGTAGAGGAAGTCAGCTACCGCGCCAAATCCATCGAAGGCGTCGGCACCAGCGTTGCCGGAATCGTTGGGCCAACCCGTACCGGTCCGCTGCGCGGTACTCCGGAGGTAGTCACCAGCTTTGCCGAATTCGAACGTGTCTTCGGCGATGTCAGCGACCTGAATATCGACGGCAGTGACCAGCTCAACCTCACCGCACTGGCGGCGCAAAATTTCTTCGGCAACGGCGGCAAGCAGTTGTACGTGGCGCGCGTGTACAACGGCACCGCGGCCGACGACACCGCCAGCGCGACCTCGTCAGACACCGACCCGATCATCACCTTCGCCGCGCGCTTTCCGGGCCAGGCCGGCGATTTGACCCTCGAGATCACTTGGCGCGCCAGTGAAAACCTCCTGCAGGGCAGCGGCAGCGACATCACGGCAAAGATACCGGTCGGCGGCGCGTTGGCCGCCGGCTCCGCCGCCGAAGTGACCTTTGACGCTGAAACCGACCTGTCCGGATTCCAGGCCGGTTGGGACGCCATTACTTCGCTCAAGGGGACGCTGAATGCGGACGGCGATACCTTAAGCGTGCTCGCTGCCCTGAACGATGATGTCGATACGGATGTGGACATGCCGCTGTCCGAGCTGGACGGCCTCGACGCCAGTCTGAGCATCCTCACCTTTGACCTGGACGTACTCAGCGGCGACCAGGTGATTTTCAGCGCTGCCAACATTGGCACCGAGTCCACCGGCAGCAACAGCCTCAGCGCACGTCTGCCCGCCGATCCGGATAAGCGCAGCGACCAGCTCAGTCAGCCGATCTCCGCGGCACTCGACACCGGCAACGTTTACCAAGCGCTGTACGCCATGTTCGACAGCGATGCGATCGACGACCCGGACCCCATCACCGGCCCACGTTACCTGATAGCGCTCAGCGGCGGTGGCGATGGCAGTGCACCCAATGCCTCTGACTACGCCGGCGAGACCGACGAGGTCAACGGCAGTACCGGCCTGGCCGCACTGGCCGAAGTCGAGGACATCAGCATCGTCGCCACCCCTGCAGCGGCAGCCGATACCACCAACCACCAGGCCATCGTGCTGGAAGTGCAGAAGCACTGCCGAAAAATGCGTTACCGCGTGGGCATCGTCGACAGCCGGCAAAACATGTCAATCTCGGAGATCCAGAACTTCCGTTCGCAGTTCAGCGACGACCGCTTGGCCTTGTACTACCCGTGGGTGGTCAGTGCCGACCCGCGAGGGCTCGCCAACACCATCGCACAGCCACCTTCCGGTTTCATGGCCGGAATCTATGCGCGCACCGACGTCGACCGCGGTGTGCACAAGTCACCCGCCAACACCCCGGTTTTTGGAGCCCTGCGCTTCAACCAGAACATCAACAAGTTCCAGCAGGAACTACTCAATCCCATGGGTATCAACTGCCTGCGCTCTTTCCCTGGCCGCGGCCACCGCGTGTGGGGAGGCCGCACCCTCTCGGGTGACCCGGAGTGGAAGTACCTGAACGTGCGGCGCTACTTTCTGTTCCTCGAACGCTCCATCGAAAAAGGCACCCAGTGGGCCGTGTTCGAACCGAACGGCGAGGCGCTTTGGGCCAACGTGCGCACGACGGTCGATGACTTCCTGTTCAACGAGTGGAAAAACGGCCACCTGCTTGGGGGCGACCCGAAGGCCGCCTACTTCGTGCGTTGCGACCGCAGCACCATGACCCAGAACGATATCGACAACGGCCGGCTCGTTTGCGAGATCGGCGTGGCCCCGTTGCGCCCGGCCGAGTTTGTCATCTTCCGCATCGGTCAAAAGACCGCCGACGCTTAACTGAATCAGGAGAATTGCAATGGCTGTTTTTCGTGAAACCCCGTATTCCGCGTTCAATTTCCTGGTAGAGCTGGAGGCTGGCCAGGGCCAGGAAATCGTTGCCGGCTTCTCCGAGGTCTCAGGCCTCAACGCCGAGATCACCGTGGCCGAGTACCGCAATGGCAATGCGGCAGTGAACTATGTCACCAAGGTGCCAGGCATTAACAAGTCCGGCGATGTAACTCTCAAGCGCGGCGTGATCGGTGCAGACAATATCTGGTCCTGGCTGAGCGAGATGCGCACCGCCAACCCGGCTGCCAAGCGGAACGTGGTGATCAAGCTGCTTTCGGAAGACCGTGCAGAAACCGTGGTCGAGTGGAAACTGCGTGGTGCCATGCCGATCAAGTGGACCGGCCCCACCCTGACCGCAAAGGGTGGCGGCGATGTCGCCATGGAAGAGCTGGTGCTCTCCGTGGAAAGCATCGAGCAGGAATAAGTCAGGATTAGGGAACACCACGGTGTCAATCACCCTTGCCGACGCACGTATCCGCCTGGACGCCGAGCCTACTCGCCAGGTTCGCCCCGCCCTGGAAGTGGCCATGCCCGGACATTGCCCGGGCCCGGCAAATTGGCGTTGGCTGCTCGATCAGCAGCGTATGATCGAATTGATCGAACAAGCGGGTTACTTCGACGAACTGCAACTGCTGCGCCGGCTACGTGACGAAAAGCCGGTACCGGCTGACACCGATATCGTTGCCCTTACCCTGCTGCAGGGCATTCCTTTACCGCTCAGTTCGTTCTCCCACTTCGACAGTCTTTTCCCGGAGGCATTCGCCACCGGTACTCGCTACCAAAGTCGCCTTGCGGGCAATGCCGCCTGGCTGCCGGCGGCGGTTCGTGATTTCTTTGCCGCTACACAAGGTCATGGCCCACAACGCCTTTGGGTCATACCGGTTTCCGAACGTCTGCAACAGGAAGGCTTCCTTCCCGCCCCTGGAACCGACTGGGCAAACGGGCTACTGCTGGGCGCGTTCGACCGTGCACTGGGCTTGCCGGAGGTTGGCCTGATCGCCCTGCCCGACCTGGAGCGCCTGCAAATTCCCGCCCACCTGCCAGACATCCCGAGGCTGCGCCTGCCCAACCCTCCATCGTCTTTCCTGCCATGCCGTAGCGACTACGACGACACGCATCGAGAGCGCCGTCACAGCAGCGAAATACCACGCGCACCGGAACCACGCGATTTCATCAAGACCCTGCACCAGTTGGCCGGCGAGATCGCCCTGCGTCGCCCCGACATGCACTTGTTGTTCACTGTCCCCCTCGATGCGGAGCAAAAAACCGAAAGCCCGCGCATTTCGCCGCACGATCTACAAAAACTGGATGACTTGCGTAACGAGGCACGCGGCAGGAACCTGCGGAGGGTACAACTGACCTTTCCCTACCTGCGCTCGGCACGGAGTTCCCTGAAATCAGCCTGCGGCATCATTGCTGCACAAATGGCCAAGCGCACCCGCCAAGGCGCCTGGCTTTCCACCGCAGGCCAGCCGCTGACCGACCAGGCAAGACCCTACCCACCCGTGGACCGCAACCTGGCGACCCGGTTGCGTGAACAACATGCCCTGGGCGTGCTGGTCGAGGAACGCGGCCAGGTGAAACTCGATGATGAGCGACTTGCTGCAGGCGTATTCGGCGAAACTTCCGAACACGCCCGTAGCGGCGAGGTCGCGCGCTTCCTTGGCTGGCTGCAACGCGAACTGCGTCGCCTGGGCGAGCAACTCGTTTTCGATATCGACCCGCAGGATCCACGTCCGCGCATCCTGTTGGAAAGCTTTTTCGGCCGGCTGCACGCTCGCGGAGCACTGCGTGGCGCCCTCCCCACGGATGGATTCAGTCTTAAACAGTCGGCACCGAACGAATCGACACTGTTGTTTGAGATCGAACTTGCGCCAGCGTTTCCCATTGATCGTATCCGTCTGAGCATCAGCCGCGATGGGCACGATCAAGGTTGGCAGGTCGGAGGCCTGGTATGAGCCAATTCATTCCCTTCCGCTTCCAGGTAACGCTGTTCCCTACCGGCGAGGAAGGCACCACTGCTGTGTGCCAGGGGCGCTTCAGCGAAGTCAGCGGCCTGGAAGTCAGCATGTCGCCCAAGACCATCAAGGAAGGCGGTCGCAACTGGGGCGAGGTACACCTGGCCGGGAGCACCACTTTTGCTCCCATCGTGCTCAAACGCGGTGTTACCGAGATCAATGACCTTTACGACTGGCTGGATGTCACCACCCGCCAGGCCAACTACGCGTACCGCCTGGACGGCGAGATAGCAGTGTTCGATGCGCATGGATTCGACAAACCGATCATGACCTGGAAGCTCAGCAACGTGATGGCCACCAAGTTCAAGGGGCCGGACCTGTCCTCGACAGCCAGCACGGTTGCCATAGAAGAACTGCACCTGGTGCACGAAGGCATGGTGCTCGAGCGCCGCGTACTCAGTCAGAACACCGGGGCCGCCAATGAATAATGCACCGCAACTGGCCAAGGCCGTGCTAATCCCCATGGACGGGGACACGCCCGATCCGGATGAGTCCCACCACATCCTGGTTCAGTTCAATCCGGAGACACTGAAGGTCACGCTCAGCAATAACCTCCGGGCTGACAACCAGGGTGGTAGCAACAGTAGCGCGGCCCAGTACGTCGACAAGTCCGAATCCAGCCTTTCGGTGGAACTGTACTTCGATACCTCGGTGGCACGTGAACACCACGCCGCTTCGACCCAATCGCCCAGCGACAGCACCATCAGCAACAGTGCAACCGTGCAGCAGGCCAACACCCACGAGGCCAACTCCGACGTACGCGCGCTGACGAAAAAAATCGCTGACCGGTTCATGCAACCGCAAAACCCAGAAGCCGACCGGCCGGGTGCACCGACACGCTGTCGCTTCCAATGGGGTGCCTTTGTGTTCGTCGGCATGCTCAGCACCTACAACGAAACGCTGGAGTATTTCTCACCCGAGGGCATTCCCCTGCGTGCCAAGCTTTCGCTGAGCTTTAAGGAAGACCGCTACCAGTTCGAGCAACTGGAGGTCGCTACCGCACAACGGGAACAGCCCACGCTTTCGGCCACAGCAGACAATCTCCCGCAAACCCTGGCCAACCAGAACAAGGACCCGAAAAACTGGCGCGATGCCGCCCTTTTCAACGGCATCGAGAATCCGCGCCTGGGCCTCTCGCTCGAGGTGTCCCTGCCCCGTGTGGAACTTAAGGCTTCCGCAGGGGTGTCGGCGTCGATCAATGCCGGCGCAGGGTTCAGTGCTGGCGCTTCGGCCAGCCTCGGCACCTCGGTGCCTGGCGCCTTCGTCGAGGTCAAACCACCAGCAGTTGGCCTGCAAGCTGGCGTATCCGCCGGCGCTTCCTCTTCAAGCCATGTACAAAGCGACGTTTCCGCTGGCGCCAGCGCGTCGCTACAAGGGCCTTCGGCCAGCATAAGAATCAGGAATTAACAGATGCCCGTCATCATCAATGAAATGATCGCCAACATCCGCCCCGACCCTGAGACCGTGGCTGTCGATGGCAACACGCCTCAGTCCAGCGGCGCCGATGAGGCCGCGCAAAAACTGCGTCGTCAAATGGCGATCGACGATGAAAGAAAGGAGCGACTGAAAATTGACTGAGCCGCTCATCAGTGCCCGACCCCGTGTGCGTATCGACGGAGAAACCCGTGCAGATATCAACTCCGCTGTGCGCGACTGCAGCATCAACCTGCCGTTGTCCGGCATGGCGCATTGCGAACTGCGCCTGATCAATTGGGGTGGTCGCACTGACAACCCCGACGCCGATTTCGTGTTCAACGATATCGAGCCGGGCCAGGAACTGCAGATACTGATGAGCGAGGATGCCGGAGAGCCGGTATTCAACGGCGATATCACCGCAATCGAGGAACGCTACGGCGATGGGGCTCCGCAGCTGGTGTTGCTGGCCGAGGACAAACTGCACCTGCTGGCACGCCTGCGCGACAATCGCGCCCACGAGGAACAAAGCATCGGCGATGTCATCTCTTCGCTGGCGCAGGAAGCCAATCTGAACGCTGACGCCGACATCGACACCCAAGGCACCTGGCACCAACTCAACGAAAGTCACCTCGCCTTCATGATGCGCCTGGCCGCACCCTACGATATTGCGATTCGCCTGCAGGATGGCCGTGTTCGCGCACGCGCCGAGGAACAAGACCCGGAACCGGTACGCCTGCATGCGCAGGACAATGTGCGCACCATCCGCCTAATCGCCGATCTCAACCAGCAGCCACTCAGTGTGCAGTCACGCGGCTATGATGTTGCTGCTGACCAGGAAGTCGAGCACGACGCCGAACAACTGACGCCTGCACCAGCGGGCCAAACAGCGGCAGACAAGCTTGCCGAATTGAGCTGGGGTACAGCAGAGAATTTCCCGCAACCCGCTCCCGCTGCACAAGGTGAAGCAGAGGGCTGGGCGAATGGCTGGCTACGCCGCAGGGCAAAACGCTACGTGCACGGCGAGATTGTCACCAACGGCACACCGGACCTACGTAGCGGCCGTGAAATCGAGCTCGAAGGCGTATCGCCCCGCCTGGTCGGTCGTTACCAGGTCGTCGATTGCCAGCATCGCTTCGACAGCCAGGGTTATCGCACCACCATCAAGGTACAACGTCCCGATCTCGGGAGGTCGTCATGAGTCACGGTCTCGGCCCTATGAACGATCTGCACCTGGCCCTGGTCCTGGATAACGAGGACCCGCAAGGCCGTGGTCGCATCCAGGTCGAGATCAAATCGATCGGTATCACCCTGTGGGCATCCTGCATCACCAACGGAGCCGGTAACGGCTATGGCCTGAGCGTGCTGCCCAAACGCGACGAACTGGTCGTGATTGGATTCCTTGGTCCGGAACACCCGGTTGTACTCGGCGCGCTCTGGGCAGGCGACAGCAGCCACCCTCAGGAGGCACAGGCTGTCGAAGACAAGTACGCATTGGTCACGCCTGCTGGCAGCAAGATCGTTCTCGATGACGAGGACGGTCCGAAGATCAAGACTGAAACCCGTAGCGGCTACCACATCACCATCGACGAAAATGGTGCTGGCGAGATCACCATCGAAAAGGGCTCGGACTCGATCAAGATAGACAGCTCAGGCATCACCATCACCGCCTCGGCCAAGGTCGAGGTCAATGCCGCACAGGTCAATGTTTCGGCAGGCATGGTTCAGGTGGACGCTGGCATGAGCAAGTTCTCCGGGGTGGTGCAATGCGACACCCTGATCAGCAACTCGGTGGTCTCCACCAGCTACACACCAGGGGCAGGCAACGTATGGTGAAGCAACACGCCATCAAACTGCACACCCCGTTCTATGCCGACCCGGCAGATGGCACCATGCTGCATCGTTACCTTGACGAGCAGTTCGTTCCCCGCTTCCTGCAGGAAGCCAACAGTGGTCAGCTTGGCGCAGCCGCGAACCAGCGTTGGCGCAAGACCGACCGCTTTGGCAAGCACGCCGCAGACATGCCGACTCTGCGGCTGCCGTTGCATCGCACCTATCATGTCGTAAGTTGCGAAGTCAGCTGTGACCTGCCGGGAAATCCGGCTTGGGATCCGGCAAAGATCGTCTCATCCGGTTTTGTAATCCGCCGTGGGACCCCCGCCAGTTCACACGTATGGAAAATGCGCGATGGCGTGGCACAGGGATGGGGCATAAGTGCTCATCAGGGTCTCGAACCGAATGAATACCGGCGCATGCTGCAACGTGGCCTGATCCAGCCCCGTTCCCCTGAGCCGCTGTTCAGCGGCGAACAAACCTACCCTCTGCACCACAGCGTCGTGCAACAGGACCTGGGACAAGGCAATTCCCGCACCCGCACTCTGCTCTACGGTTTCCTGCCCCTTGCTGGCAGCGTCGAGATTCCACTTAGCAAGGATTGTCGACAAGCCGAGAGAACCAGAGAGGCAACATTCCAACTCAAGGGGCCGCTGTCCGAGCACGAGTGGCCCTTCGGCTGCTGGGATGGCGTTACCGCAGCAGACCAGCTCAACGACGAGTGCAGCAGTGGCGACGTGCTGCACAACTGCTGCAATCGCCATACCTGGCGTCAACAAACCGGGCTGGTGGTG
>Ga0180435_10000758_pt1 | contig 34162 bp, 37 predicted proteins | sample SS_ome_3_FD_132467 | JGI IMG/M metagenome (GOLD analysis project Ga0180435, IMG submission 132467) | Hypersaline lake sediment archaeal communities from the Salton Sea, California, USA - SS_3_S_1 metaG | ecosystem: Environmental > Aquatic > Non-marine Saline and Alkaline > Hypersaline >... | reverse complement strand
TATCACACTGGACGGGCAGCTTGTTTGCTCCTGCCTGGTACTCGGCGTGGAAGCAAATGGTCGTGAGATTGGTACCGTTGAAGGTTTAACCCAGGACGGCAAGCTGCACCCTCTGCAGGAAAAGTTCATCGAACACGCCGCCTTACAGTGCGGTATCTGCACGCCGGGTTTCCTGGTAGCCGCCAAAGCATTACTGGACAACAACGCCAACCCAACCGAAACGGAAATTCGTTACGCGCTGGCTGGCAATCTGTGCCGATGCACAGGGTACGACAAGATTGTCCGCGCGGTTCAGGCGACCGCCAAAGACCTGCGCAAATCCAAGAAACGCTAAACCTCAATTGAGGAAAGGAATTAATTATGGCTCACGATAATAGCTATACAGGACAGAAGTTCGAAGTTGTTGGTAACCGTTTCTTACGCCCGGACGGCATAGACAAGGTAACCGGCAAAGCCCGATATGGTGCTGATGCGAACGCGCCAGGACAATTGGTTGGCCTGGTACTGCGCTCCCCCCATGCGCATGCAAAGATCAAAAAAATTGACACCTCTAAAGCTGAAAAGCTGCCCGGTGTTAAAGCGGTAATCACCTGTGACGACTTACCAGATCTGACCGGCGGCAATGCCGGCAACGCTCATATTCTGGAAAACTGCATGGCACGCGGTCGCGCTCTGTACGATGGCCACGCTGTTGCGGCAGTTGCTGCGGTCGACCGCCAGACCGCCCGCCAGGCATTGAAGCTCATCAAAGTGAGCTATCAGAAGCTTCCCCACGTTACCGACGTCGACGAAGCCATGGCACCCGATGCACCGGTCATCCATGACTGGTGTTTTACCTCCGGTCTCGAAGAAAAACCCACAAAGCCCTCTAACATTGCCAACCGTACCCAGATGGGCCACGGAGATGTGGATGCAGGTTTTGCAGCGGCTGATGTGGTCATCGAAAAATCGTACAAAACAGAACAGACTCACCAGGGCTACATTGAACCCCATGCCTGCTTAGCCTCGGTAAACCCGGACGGTACAGCAGAACTCTGGGTAACGACCCAGGGTCCTTTTTCCTATCGTACGGTTTGCGCAGCTTTGTTAGGCCTGGACATTGCCAAGCTGAAAGTCACCTCTTCCGAAATTGGTGGCGGCTTTGGCGGCAAAACGCACGTCTGGACCGAACCACTGGCACTGGCTCTGTCTCGCAAAGCAAATCGACCGGTTAAGCTTGTCATGACCCGGGACGAAGTTTTTCGAGCAACCGGGCCTACTGCATCTACTTCCGTGGACGTCAAAATCGGCGCTACCAGAAACGGTAAGATCACTGCAGCTACTTTAGAGCTGCGATATCAGGGTGGTGCATTTCCAGGACCCTGGGCAATGCTGGCCTGTATGACTGGATTTGCCTGCTACAACATCGAAAATCAGCGCTCTGTGGGCTGGGATGTTATTGTCAATCGGCCGAAAGTTGCCGCCTACCGTGCACCCTCTGCACCCATGGCCGCCTATGCCGTGGAAAGCACGATGGATCTTGTGGCTGATGCCATTGGTATGGATGCGGTTGATTTCCGTCTCCAGAACGTTGCTAAAGAAGGCACCCAGGCACCTTACGGACCTATCTACGGGCCGATTGGTATTGAAGCCGCCTTAAAAGCAGTTAAGAAACACCCACACATGAAATCCCGCCTGAAGAAAGGTCAGGGCCGTGGTGTCGCTTGTGGCTTCTGGTTCAACATTGGTGGACAAACCTGTGTTGACCTGAATATAGGCACCGACGGCACAGTTAACCTGGCTGTGGGCACGGTAGATGTAGGCGGCGCACGTTCTTCACTGGCCATGATCGCAGCAGAAGAGCTGGGCATCGGCTACGACGACGTTAAAGTAAATGTCGCAGATACGTCGTCTCTGGGTCATAACGACACCACCGAGGGCAGTCGCGGCACGTTCTCCTCAGGAATGGCCGCCATATTTGCAGCGCGCGACGCCATCGAGGTGTTAAAAGGCAGAGCAGCAAAAATGCTGGATGTACCCGTCGACGATATCGTCTGGGAACATGGTGAGGCACGCGCCACCGGCAAAGGGCACAGCAATCTGCCCAAGCTGTCACTGAAAGAGATCGCGGCTAAGTCACCTAACACGGGTGGTCCGATTGCGGGTCACAATGAGGTGGTGGCTGATGGCGCGGGCATGGGTTTTGCGGCGCATATCTGTGACCTGGAAGTTGATCAGGAAACGGGGCACACGGAGATCCTGCGCTACACCGTTGTGCAGGACGCAGGCAAAGCCATTAACCCGGATTATGTTGAAGGTCAGTTCCAGGGTGCTGCCGCACAAGGTATTGGTTGGGCATTAAACGAAGAGTATATCTACGGTAAAGACGGCCGCCTGCAGAATCCAAGCTTCCTCGATTATCGTATACCAGTCTGTTCAGACCTGCCGTTTATCGATACGAAAATCCTGGAAATTCCCAACCCGACACACCCCTACGGCATTCGCGGTGTTGGGGAAACCTCCATCGTGCCGCCCCTGGGTGCAATCGGTAATGCAATTGCCAATGCCACCGGTGTGCGCATGACTCATGTGCCCATGTCGCCGGTACGCGTGCTCGACGCACTCGATCAGGCAGCACAATACGATGACCAGGTCAGTGCAGGTTAGTCTGAACGGCGCTTTGCGCTCAGGCGCAGATGGTGCCGCCTCGATAGATATTGAGGCGGCTACCATTGCTGAGTTACTGACCAAACTGGCCGAACGCTACCCGGATATGTCTTCTCATCTGGAAAAAGGCATCGCCGTCGCCATCGACGGCGTTGTCTACAGAGATGACTGGACCCAGAAGATCCCTGAGGGCGCAGAAGTATTCCTGATGCCGCGTATTGAAGGCGGCTAAAGCAACACTCCGTGCAGAGCTTGATCAATGCATAGAAAAAATTGTCTCGCAAACATACATGTCTGTATGTTTTCTGACGCAGAGCCAAATTTACCCGAGGGGCTCTCAATCACCATTTTCCAGACTTCGCCGAACTGCTGGAACAGTACACGTTAGAAGGTTATCTGCGCGTGACTTAACGCGAATTTAAAGCCGTCATCGAACTGTGGCTGGCATCAAGAAACGATACGGCGTTTGGCAAGCGCCTGACACAGGCGATTTAAAAAGGCTCAGAACTGTTCTCTCCTGAAATGGTGTTGGCCCGCCAACACACACATTCATAAGAATTCGACGCCGTTTACCGCACCACTACGGAAGCACTGATTGGCATGGGTTTAGAACTTGCGATTAATGGAGGTACGGCCATGGCGCATGATCGCTCCCAACAATCCCGTTCTGGTCCGAAATCACTGGCTGTTTGAACCTCAGGCTGGAACACCCAGACAACACACAGCATGGACCGACGCTTTTTGAACGCGTTGCAGAAATTACCGGGGTTGATGCGCAGCAGACTGCCGAGGCAGCAAGACTCTACGCATCTTCAGCGAGCGCCTGTATTCCGTGAACGTTTATCACAGATATGCAGATATCATCGACGTCGGCAATTCGGCTGCAGAGCATTCTGCGCGCGTTAACGGGCAACATCGTTATCCACGGTGGTGAGATCTTCGGCGGCTTTGATGCCCTGCCTTACTACCGCGAAGCACCGGCTGTGAGTGAAGAGTATCCCTACTACTTGTTTACCGGTGTACGTGAAGACGCCTTCTTTCAGACAGGACAACGCCAGGTAAAAGACGCCATGAAGGAAGGCCACATCCGGGTTCCACGCGGCTGGTGGTACCCGGAAATGCGGGACACCGCTGAACTATCCGGCGCTTTTATCTGCAGCGACGTGGTATTGTCGCCCGGACGATCCTGAACTTGACCATCCGGAACCGGAATAAATACCTGACGCCACCGGCTCAACTGGACGCAGAAGCGCTGTTTCGGTAACGTCCTCACCCTGCAGGAATCAGTCACGCTCGCGCAACCAGCGCGCGAGCGTCCTGCACCTACCCATCTATTAAAGCGGAGATACTTCGTTGCAGACAATTTTTCGTTTCGTTTTGCTGCTGACGGCACTCATGACCACTGCCGCAGCATGGTCCCAGGAATCTGAAGAGACACAGACAGACCCTGCCAAACTCAGCGAAGAGCGGCGCCTCTTATTCGAGCAGCTGAACGAAGAAATTGCCATTGAGCAGCGCCAGATCCAACGACTGGCTGCGCGCATCAAGGACAGCGATGGTGTGACAAAAACCGTTCTCATTGCAAGGCGTGATCAAACCCAGAATAGAATGTTTAAAGCCATCCTGAAGCTCGCCCGCGAATTAGCTGCCGATCGAGAAAATGCCTTAGACGTTGCAGGCGAAATCGAAACACTGATGGTCTTACTGGAATCACTTCCACAGCGCGCCTTTGAGGCGGTGCAACGCATCCGGGCAGAGCTGGTTTTTCCGACCAACCAAACACCCCCGGCAGAATTTGTAGTTGAGGATCAGGAGTTGTCAAAAGACATCGGTAACCTGGATGAAATTTACAAGGTCGTTGTCGACTACATTGAAATTGCAGAACAGTTTGAGATTGAAGTTGCAGATGTCCTGAAAGAGCTGAATCGCCAACTGACAGATAACGCAGCCAATCGTTCAGTTTTCCTGGAGCTTGCGACCGAAGAATACGCTCAAATGCGCCACGCGAATAATATTCTCCCCGCCAACAGCGAATTGAGTGAAAGGCTACTCGCTGTGCAGGCGCGCGTTGACCTGGCCGCGTCCATTCTGCAGGAAAATATCACACTGATGAACGCCATGGAGCTCGATACCCAACACTATCGCCAGCAGGTGTTGGCCGCGACAGGTGAAATTACAACAGATGTTCTGGATGTTGGCTTTGTATCCGGTCTGCTGTCTGAATGGAGCAACGCGATTGTTGAGCATGTGAAAGGCGAAGGACCAACGCTGTTATTCAGACTTGTGCTCGCGCTGCTTGTCCTGCTGGCGTTTATGCAACTGGGCAAATTGGCCGAGAAACTTGCGCGCAAAGGATTAAGTCCGGAACGGGTAAATCTGTCACAGCTGCTGCGTGAGATGATCTTAACCACCGTCAGAAACCTGGTGATCGTGCTGGGTGCCTTAATCGCACTTTCACAGCTTGGCATCTCTCTCGGGCCACTGCTTGCAGGACTTGGTATAGCGGGTTTCATTATCGGCTTTGCGCTGCAGGATTCACTATCCAATTTTGCATCGGGCATGATGATTTTAATTTACCGCCCCTTTGATGTTGGCGATTTTGTTGATGTCGAGGGCGTGCAAGGCACCGTCGACAACATGAGTCTGGTGAACACAACGTTTCTCACCATTGATAACCGGAAACTTGTTATGCCAAACAACATGATCTGGAAGTCAGTGATCACCAATTACACCGATCAGATGACTCGTCGTGTCGACCTCGTTTTTGGTATCGCCTACAGCGATGATATCAATCTGGCCGAATCCGTCATCAACGAGACATTGAAAAAATTTGACGCCATCCTCGACGAGCCGAAGCCCATTGTACGGGTGCACGACCTTGGTGATTCATCGGTCAATTTGATTGTAAGACCCTGGGTCCAAACCACGGACTACTGGGAGACCTACTGGGGGTTAACCAAAGAGATCAAGCTGGCATTTGATAAAGCCGGGATAACGATCCCGTTTCCGCAACGCGACATGCATATATTCAACGAGGAAACGGCGAGAGTTTAGAGTTCACCTTCAATCGGTAGATGCGAGAAGAACCAGTCTTCAATACGTTGCATGTACGATCCCGCTGGTTGCCGTTCCAGGATTTCATCGTCTGATATCCAGAAGATCCGACCATCTTCCTGTACTGCCAGTCGCCATGCATTGGCCCCCGAAAAATCGCCCTCGATCGCATCACGCACAGACTGATTGAACGTGCGACTGGTGATCAGAAAACCCATCTCCGTATTGATACGCAACGAGCGTGGGTCGAGGTTTGCACTGCCAACAAAGACCTTGTCGTCATCAATAATCAATGTCTTGGCATGTAATGCCAGGGTCTTGCGACCGACCGGCGTCAGCATGTACTTGGCACGATCTTCGGCATTTATATGTACCTCATGCACCTCTGCGCCATGTCCAAGCAGCGTTTCAATATGTCTGCGGTAAGCACTGTGTGCGGTCACATGATTGTTCGACCTCAGCGAGTTTGTGAGTATGCGTACACGCACACCGCGATCAACTGCACGTTCAACCGCGCCTTCCAGGTCGGGTGTCGGAATGAGATAAGCAGAAACAATCACAATCTCCCGACTGGCCTCATCGAACAGCCTGGTCAGTTCGTTGGCAACCTGAATCGGCGCCTCCTCCCGATTACCCGGATTGCCTTCAGGCGGTTTATCGACATAGAGCACAGCAGAGCCGGTGTCCGCGTCACGTGTCCATGCCAGCCACTGTTCAATCTCAAGCTCTGCCGAGACTTCTTCGTGCAGGTGCAGCGAGGTATCCGCTAATTGCCGGGCTTCAGCAAGTTGTTCAGATGATGCCGACCGTTCAGATAAGGACTCGATAGACACGGACCAACGATCATTCCAATAGGTGTCAAATGCGATACTGATGTCCTGCACAACAGGCCCGCCCAACAGCAGTTCAAGGTCACGGAAATTTGCAGCATCGTGGACCCCAAAATATTCATCTGCCAGGTTACGTCCACCAACAATCGCTACCTGATTATCAACTACCATGGCTTTGTTGTGCATGCGATGGTCAAGGCGCCTGAATTCGGCCAGATTGAGCAGCTGCCGGGTGACAACGTTGCCCGCTCGGCGTTTGAATGGATTAAACACGCGGTACTCGATATTCGGATGTTGCGCGATGGCGAGCAACAGCTCATCCTCATGCACCAGAAACGTATCATCAACAAGAATACGCACGCGGACGCCACGGTCCGCAGCCCGCAATACATGGTCCAGTACCAAGGCACCCGCCGTGTCAAAAATCCAGAGGAAGGTCTGTAAATCGATGCTTTCAGAGGCCCCATCGATAGCTCGCAAACGCCAGTCGAGGGCTGTTGGCCCGTCGTTCAATAATACGTGCCAGGACTCCAAAGCCGACCCGTTTACCGCACGCCAGAGGGCATTGTCTGCCGGCGGGGTTGCGTACTCAGGACTGACCCCCAACGGTTTTAATGTGGAGCAGCCGGCGAGCGTGGCAGTGCTCAGTAGAACACACAGCAACCAGGACGCAGTGTTTCGTTGCATCAACAACCTACCTTAATCTATCCGCACGGGCAGTCAGACTATTCATGCTCCGCGTGTATCCGAACATGTTTGACGCTGTTGAATAGAATCTGCAGGTCAAAATTCGCAGCGCCGTGACGCTTCTTTATCAGCACGTCTTCCCCATCATCTGTTTCCACATGAAAAGCTTCCGAAGGCAGCTCTTCACGCAGGACCTCAGAAACGCGTTTCGCCACATGGTTCTCCGAGGTGTCATCTATTTGAAGGACTGGCGAGCGCCACCGATGCAGAGCACAGCAGGAGAATAAAAACTGCCAATCTTCGCGTTAAACGTGCATTTATCATTGTATTTCTTGCAAGTCCTTCCTAACTTGTTCGCATCAAACACTAATGATGGCGTTGAGCGAACTATTCGAACACGTCCATCGGCGTGTATGCAACCACCCCTTCTGATACCAGGAACATTCCTTCAATGCGCTTAACGATCTTTGTTCGTTTTCAGTCTAAGCGGCTGTTGACGCAATAAGCCGTGCAAGACCTGGATCGAGAACCAAACGAACACCGTCTTTTGTCGATATTGCCCGCGCGTGACGCTTTCTGGAAACACACGCGAAAGCAACAGAACCATCTTTTAACGTGTACCAGCCAACATAAAAACCAAGCACGCGAGTTCCGTGATAGAGCTTTGAAAGCGCATATTTTTCGTCGGACCGGAACAGGAATTTATCACTGACTTCGGGCTCCAGATTGTCGATATTGTCGACAAATGACGCGAACATGCAATTAATACGGAGACGGTCCCCTTCCACGGAAACAACCGCCCGCAGCTGGAACATCATGAGCAATGCAATCGCACCAATGAAAAAAGCAAGGGTGACGGCTTCAAAAGTACTCATTGTGGATAACAAACCAACTAACAACATTCCGGCCGCGGCAGCACCTGCAACCATAACCATAGAACGCACCTGTGGTCGAATCACTATATCCATAACTACTTCTCTACGTTGATATAGGAATATAGATCCTAACACAGACAGGAACAAGTTACGAATTGACCCCTCTAAATGAGAACTGCTCGATTTTGTAAAGCCTTTTTGTCAAATGAATTGGCGAAAACGGCTCTCTTTTCTTGATGCAGCAGATCTATTCCGGCTCCGCCACTTTAACCATCAACTTACCGAAATTGTCACCAGTGAACAGCATGCGAAAGGCTTCAGGTGCATTCTCAATACCCTCTACTACTGTCTCGCGGTATTTGAGTTTGCCTTCCTTGATCCACTGACCCAGAGCACGCGCCGCGTCTTCAAACTCATCGAGCCATTCAGTGACCACAAAAAATCGGTGTGCGGGAGGATTGTCCAACGCGCCTAAAACCATTTCCGGCGTTCTAATTTCATCGAAGCTGGTCGCGTTGTAGGCGGAGATAAAACCGCAGATCGGGACCCGCGCGCCGTCGTTCAACAGCGGTGCAACCGCATCCAGTACTGCGCCGCCAACGTTTTCAAAGTAGACGTCAACACCATCGGGGCAGGCGGCTGCCAGCTGCGCAGGAAAATCTGGGGCCTTGTAGTCTATGCAGGCATCAAAACCCAATTCATTCACTACGTAATCACATTTGGTTTTACCGCCGGCCACACCCACAGTGCGACAGCCCTGGATTTTGGCAATCTGACCCACAACAGAACCCACCGCACCGGAGGCAGCAGAGACCACTACCGTCTCTCTGGCCTTGGGCTGACCTACACGCAACAAACCGAAGTACGCGGTCTGGCCAGGCATACCGGTAACGCCAACGGCAGTAGAGATAGGGGCAAGATCGGGATCAATTTTGAATAAACGGTTATCATCTGCTTTGGCGATCGCATAAGACTGCCAACCGTACATACCACTGACAATAGTGCCCACAGGGAAGTCGTCTATATTTGACGACACCACCTGACACACCACGCCACCAGTAATGACGTCACCAATCTCCAGCGGTTTGGCATAAGACTTTCGATCACTCATGCGGCCGCGCATGTAAGGATCCAGGGATAACCAGAGGGTGCGCAGCAGCATCTCGTCATCACCGGGTGCTGTCACCGGTACTGATTGGATTTCGAAGTTATCGTTTACTGGCATGCCCACAGGCCGCGACTTAAGCACGATGCGGGTGTTCGTAAGAGAGCTGATATCGGTCATGAGATGAGTATTCCTGTACTGAAGTTTAAGCGAGAGCGCTGGCCAGCATGTCGCGGGCGCTGGTAATGGCTTCTATGTGAGCGCCGGGATCGGGCAGTTTCTGATTCATGGTCACCATCGCCACATGAGTAACGCCTTTATCCTGCAGCGACTTCACCTGATCAACGGTTGAGGTTGATGGAATGATGCATTCGATGCCGATGCTGTCGGGGTCACGACCGGCCTGTTTGGCGGTAGCCTTCACCTGCTCGATCTGGGCGGCCAGATTTTTGTTCACAAAAGGCAGCCAGCCATCTGCTAAACGCCCTACCCGATCAATCACCTGAGGTGCCATGCCACCCAGCCAGATCGGAATGTCCTTCTTCGGTGGTAACGGGTTAAGACCTGCGTCCGTGATCTTGTGATGAGCGCCTGTATAGCTGATTGCATCATCGCGCCAGAGCCGGCGTAACACATCAATCTGCTCCTCCGATCGCTGGCCCCGATCTTTAAAATTGGCGCCCAGGGCTTCGTATTCCACCTCATTCCACCCGGTACCAACACCCAGGCGCAAACGCCCTTTGCTCAGCACATCTACACAGGCCGCCTGTTTGGCGACCAAGGCGGTTTGTCGCTGAGGCAGAATGATGACCCCGGTAACGAGCTCAATCGTTTTTGTTAAACCGGCAAGATAGGAAAACAGCACCAACGGTTCGTGGAACATGCTCTCGCTGGTGTAAGGGCCTTTCCAGTCGGGTCGACTGGCGGTGTTAGCGCCCAGCACATGGTCATACGCTATCAGATGATCATAACCGAGAGACTCAGAAGTGGTCGCAAACTTTGCCACCATGTCCGGGTCTGCACCGATTTCTGTCTGTGGAAACACAACACCTATTTTCATGAGTCAGGTCCTTATCGGGGGCAACAGAAAAAGAGAATCTTACATCACTCACCCTACTCTGGTTGATAGGGCCGGTGCAAACAGCAGCATTGCGGGGTAAAAAGTGCTAAAACGCCATCCCACATGCACTAGGACCGACAAGCACATGGATCTGTCTATTATTCTCATCGGCGCGGCAAAGCTTGGCTTCGGCCTCCTGGTCGGTATTGTTGGCATCACCACCAGCGCACGCCTGATCAAGCGCTCGATTGGACTGGCTGATATAGATGCATCCATCAAGGCACAGAATATTGCTGTCGGCTTATCTTTGAGCGCGGCGATAATTGCTATGGGTATCCTGGTGGAGCCTGCAGTAAGCCGCACTTTCACCGCACTGGATTTGATCCAGCACACCGCAGAGAACTGGACAGACGTGTTGTGGATTGTTGCTTATGCATTGGGGCTGACAAGCGCCTCCCTGTTGATCGGTGCGGCAGTTATCATCAGTGGCGTACGTGCAGCCATCCACCTGACTCCGGATCTTGATGAAATTGACGAAATTGTCACCGGCAACATTGCCTGCGCAATCATTCAGGTAGCGGTCATTGTTGTGCTGGCCATGCTGGTACGCGAAGGATTGGATACCCTGCTGACGGGGTTTCTGCCTTTGCCTGTGCTTGGACGGGTTGGACCCGCCTGACATGGCACGATGCCGGACAAATCCGAGCACATGGTTCTGGGGATTGGTCATATTCGGCGCTGTCGTGTTCCTCAACCGCGAGAATTCGACGCCGGAGCTTGATCTGGGTACCGTGCAATATCCAAGCTACCCTGAAACGTACGATACGGCAGAACATCAGTGGCGGGCCGCAGGCCTGGCGAGGACGCGTATCGCGTTCGATCACGGTCACAACGCGATCAAGACACTGGAGGCAGACCACCTGTACTTTGGTCGTCAGATGGAGCGCGCGTATCAACGCGGCATCGCCAGTCGGCTCGACCCAGACTGCAAGAGCGAGTATTGGAGTTGTGTCTACAGCGCGGTTTTTCAACGTAACGCCATGGACCTGGAACCCCTGCTGAACCGCATATCCCGTGGCCTTGACGAACAACGCTGGAGCGCAGTGGAAGCTACTCGCTGGTTGCTGCGCTTTGTGCAGGACATTCCCTATCGCATCCCGGAGGAACATGCATTTGGGGTTCTACCACCCGCTCTTGTTGCCTCTCAAAACTGGGGAGATTGCGACTCTAAGTCACTGCTTTTACTGCACTTATTAAGACGCGTAGGTATCGACGCGCAGATAACGGTTTCGCGTATTCACAGGCACGCTATGGTCGGCGTATTTGTGCCCACCTCCGGCGGCACCTTCAGGTACCGCAGTCGCGACTATGCCTGGGCAGAAACCACCTCGAATGCGCCGCTGGGTTGGATATCGCCAGATATGCTGCTCCCTGACGACTGGCAGGTCACACCAGTGCAAGATCCTAATTAGGTGTCAGCTTCAACAGTTGAGCACCATCACCATCTTCAAGCAGCCAGATAGCGCCGTTGGGCCCCTGTTCAACCTCACGAATCCTTGCACCCATCTCAAAGCGTTCAGCTTCACTCGCGGTTTCACCGTCAAATGCCACGCGCACCAGCGCTTTTGATGACAAACCACCGATAAAAGCGCTGCCTTGCCAGTCGGCAAACTCATCACCTGTGTAAAACACCAAACCCGCTGGCGAGATTGCCGGCACCCAGTAAACCGCAGGTGCTTCAAGATCAGGTCGGGTGTCGTGGTCAGGTATTTCTTCACCGCTGTAATGATCACCGTTGGACACCAGTGGATAGCCGTAATTAAAACCCGGCTTGACCAGGTTTAACTCATCACCATGTCTAGGTCCCATCTCCAGCGTCCACAACTTGCCTTCGGCATCGAACGCCAGACCCAGCGGATTACGATGTCCATACGACCAGATCTGCGCGGTTACACCACCCTGATCAAAATAAGGATTATCTTCCGGCACAGAGCCGTCGTCGTTGAGGCGCACAATCTTGCCAAGGTTGCCCTGCATATCCTGGGCGGGATCAAACTTCTGCCGGTCGCCGGAGGAAATGAACAGGTGTCCGTCCGCAGAAAACGCCAGCCGATGTCCAAAATGGCCGCGCCCGGTGACCTTTGGATACTGACGCCAAACCGTTTCAAGGTCTTCAATAGCCGCATTGGTATCACTCATTACCAGCTTGCCTCGAACCACTACTGCACCCAGAAGACCGTCATCAGCCGCTTCAACATAGCTTAAATAGACGATGGCGTTATCGGCGAAGTCCGGATGCAGCACTACGTCTCCCAGACCACCCTGCCCACCCGCGGCAACCGCCGGCATACCTGTTACCGGCGCAGACTTCTCACCGGTCTGACTGACCACAAACAGCGTGCCTGCCTTCTCAGTCACCAGGAGCCGACCGTCGGGCAGAAATGTCATTGCCCACGGGCTATCAAATCTAGCCACCGGCGCAGCATCAAAAGGCCAGGCATCTCCGTTAACCGAGCTGCACGCTGACAGGCTGAAACAGAGCAAAAGAGCACAAAGTCGAGTCATGTAGTTTTCCTTAAATTCCTATCTGCGCGGGCTATTCGGAACAGAGTTTAGCAGCAGACAGGTGCAGGCGTTGACTGATTTCCTCAGGGGTGTAGATTTAAGCCTGAGCTCAATTACACAAAGGGCCTTTGAAGATGAATCGACCCAACGATCCCGAGAACAAATCATTTTTTAAATCGGAAAGATACTTTGAATCCAATGGACAATGGTATTTCTCAACGCGCGAAACCAAAGACCAGGGACCTTTCAAGTCCCGCGATGCAGCCACTTCAGAACTGAACGCCTACCTGAAAACACATGCAGGCATACTAACGGACTCGTGGGATAAACCCGGTGCCAGGCACTGATTTCATGTTTTGATCGCGTAGTGTAAGGGGAAACAAAAGATGGAGAGGGAACAATGAGATTTGGCATGTTATACGAGCTGCAACTACCCAAACCCTGGGATGAAGGCAGCGAGCAACGGTTAGTAGACGACGCCATTGAGCAATGTGTGCTTGGTGATAAACTGGGTATCGACTATGCCTGGTCTGTAGAGCATCATTTTCTGGAGGAGTATTCACACTGCTCCGCCAGCGATGTGTTTTTATCTGCGATAGCGGCAAAAACAGAGCGCATCAAAGTTGGCTTTGGTATTCGACAGGTAATCTCCAACTATAACCATCCGGCGCGAACAGCAGAAGCTGTGGCCATGCTGGATCTTGTTTCACATGGGCGCGCGCAATTTGGTATTGGTGAAGGCGCTACGCGATTGGAACTCGGCGGTTTTGGTATAGAGGCTCGACGTAAACGAGACATGTCTCTTGAAGCCGCAAAAGAAATTGCCGATATGATGGTAATGGAACCCTATCCCGGTTATGAGGGTCAGGACTGGTCGTTGCCCTGTCGCAATGTGCTGCCTAAACCTATCCAGAAACCTCATCCACCCATGTGGATGGCCTGTACCAATCGCGACACCATAAAGGTCGCCGCCCGCAACGGCCTGGGCGTGCTGGCGTTCAGTTTCCTCGACCCCGAAGAAGCCAAAACCTGGAGTTCAATCTATTACGACATCATTCGCTCTGACGAATGTGTGCCGCTGGGCCACACTGTGAACGCCAATATCGCCATGGTGTCTGCTTTCTCGTTACATGAAAACCATGACGAAGCATCCAGACGCGGTGAGGATGGCTTCCGCTTCTTCGAATACGCCATTGGCGCACTGGTCACGGACGACGTTCTGCCGGGCCGCAGCCAGTTGTGGGAGAAGTTTGAGGAACGCAAAGCTGCAAAAGCAGCTGGCGGAAAAGTCACCGATGCAGCCTACGGCGGGGGTGCGGCGCATCCAGATAGAAGCATGACGCGCTCTCCGGGAATTGGTACACCGGATGAATTTCGTCAGCATATGCGCGGGTTTTCCGACTCTGGTGTCGATCAGGTGATCTTTCTGCAGCAGGGTGGCAAAAACAAACACGAACATATCTGCGAAAGTCTGGAGCGCTTCAACCGGGATGTGCTGGACGATTTTGCTGAGGGTCGAGACGAACGAGAAGCGCGCAAGGCTGAAGAACTGGCACCATACATAGAAGCAGCATTGGCACGTCGCAAGACAAGAGCGCCACTGGCAGACGCGGAGATTCCCGTGGTGCCTGCATCCCGACCTAAACCGCAGAGTGCGGGTTAGAGGGTAAAGACCGCTGCCGGACTACTCGATAATAATCAGGTGATTCGGCAGTTCGTTCTTTTCATGGGTGGCAGGCAGATGCTCTATTAGCATCTCACCACACTGACTGATTGCACCCAGAAAACCGCTCAGCGTCTGCTTATCGTGTAGCTTTGTTGTGAATTCACCTACAATCGATTGCCACTCTTGTGTGTCGACATGATTGTTGATGCCTCTGTCAGCCAGAATTTCCACGTAATGTTCGGTTTCGGCAACAAAGATCAAAAGCCCGGACTCCCCCTTTGTGTGGTGAAGATTGTTTTCCAGAAAACACCGGCGCGCCATGTTAGCCGCTCTCCATTGCTTGACCGACCTGGGGATAATCCTGCGCAGTACAAAGGGAATGCGTAACAACAAGGCAAACACGATAAAAGTGACCAGCTGCAGAATCAGTAAATCTGAGACATCAAGCCAGAACGGGGTAAGCAGAAAAATACCGGGGCTGACCAGTGCAAGCAGCGCCGCCCATAACGTGGGAATATAGTGGTAGTTATCCGCCTGTTTAGCCAGCACCGTGACCAGCTCTGCATCGGTCTGCGCTTCAACTTCCGCGATGGCAGCCGCTACCTGGTCAGCCTCGGATTGCGTCAATAAAGTCATCTACCAGCCCCCACTTGCACCGCCGCCGCCGAAGCCGCCACCGCCACCACCAAAGCCGCCACCACCAAAACCACCACCTGAAGATCGCCCTCCACCACTGTTGGACAGAACGCTGGCCAGCGCCAGACCACCAGCAAATCTACGCCTGCCGAAGATACCCGGAAAGATGAAGAAAATGACAATAAAGGCCAGGAGTTTCCACAATGAGAACTCCCGGTCATCACGCCCATCCTGCTTTGGTGCCATTTTGTACTCGCCACCCAGCGCCGCGATAATCGCCTGAGTACCTGCGGTTACACCCTGATCAAATTGTGCGCGCTTGAAGCTGGGGGTGATCACAGAATTTATGATATTGCTGGCAATAGCATCTGTGAGTTCACCTTCCAGACCGTAACCCACTTCTATACGCACTTTGCGTTCCGCTTGTGCGACGATCAGCAACACACCATTATTCTGGTCCGCCTGGCCAATGCCCCACTCCCGCCCGAGCTGATAGCCAAACTCCTCGATAGAGTAACCCTGCAGGTCTGCAAAAGTGGCAACCACAACCTGATTGGTCGAAGCTTTTTCATGCGCCTCACTTAGAGAGGCTACTCGGCGTTCGGCAGCGGACGAAAGCATGTTGGCTCCATCAACCACACGTCCACTTAGTGGTGGAAAGGCAGGTGCTGCGCTGGCCGCAACCGAAAGACATACAGTCAGCAGGAAAAGTAGCCGTATTGGGATCATTAGAATTGGACTGAAGGCGGCACCTCGGCGTTTTCAGCCGTGGCCTCAAATACTTCCCGTATCTCCAGGTCGCTGTACATCACCGTGTGCCAGATTCGGCCTGGGAAAGTGCGGATCTCAGTGTTGTACTTTTCCACGGCACCGATGTAGTCCCGACGTGCAACGCTGATTCTGTTTTCTGTACCTTCAAGCTGCGACTGCAACGCCAGGAAATTTTGATTGGATTTAAGATCGGGGTAGCGTTCGACCACTACCATGAGACGGCTCAGCGCACCCGATAGCTGCTGTTGGGCTGCTTCAAACTGTTGCAGTTGTTCAGGATTGTTGATCAGTTCCGGCGTGACCTGCATGGAGGAGACCTTTGAGCGCGCCTCTACCACAGCGGTTAACGTGTCTTTTTCCTGAGCAGCAAAACCTTTTACCGTTTCCACCAGATTGGGGATCAGATCAGCACGACGTTGATACTGATTCTGTACCTGGCCCCAGGCTGACTTCACCTGCTCATCGTAGGTTGGGATGTTGTTGATGCCGCAGCCACTCAAGGTTGCAGCCAACAGACCAAAACAGGCCAACTTTAAAAAAACTCTCACGTTTCCACTCCGTAATATCGCTCGCCGATCATAGCACGCAGCGCTTACCTCTGGCGCTGAGCCGCGTAACGTTGTTGATTCCATAAGTCTATGCCTAATCGCTGCCATATTGCCCATATTTTCATATATGGGTAGTATTGTTTTTCGGAACTGAAGCCTACGCTTGTGAAAACAACCCTCGATATAAAAGACGACCTGCTAATTCGCGCAAAGAAACTTGCTAAACGTACGGGCAGACCGCTACGCGCTGTAGTTGAAGAAAGCCTCAGGCTTACACTGTCTCAAGCCGAGCAACAAACGACGTACAAATTAGAAGATATGAGCTTCGGTGATGCTAATGCTGACGACCCACTTGAATCGCTCACCTGGCAAGATCTCAGAAACGAGATTTATGGCGAGCCTGAATCACGATGATCGCGCTGGACACCAATATTCTGGTCTACGCACACCGCAAGGAATCCCAATTCCACGAACAAGCTAAGGAGCTGGTAAAAAACCTGGCTGAAGGCAAGCCGAGCTGGTCAATACCCTGGCCATGCATTTATGAGTTTTATAGCGTCGTTACCAATCCGCGAATCTGGAAAAATGCTGCTACACCGCCAAAGTTAGCATCGGCACAGATTAACGCATGGTTCAACGCACCCAGCCTTCAACTGCTGACAGAAACACAGGATTTTTTCGCCACCTTGCTACCGGTAATCGCGCAACCTCGAATTCGAGGACCGATCGTTCACGACGCACGTATCGCGGCACTGTGCCTGACTCACGGCGTCGAGGAACTTGTGACAAAGGACCGTGACTTTCAGCTGTTCCCCCAACTCAAAACACACGATCCGTTCTAGATATCCGATACGCTTGCCTCTCTTAACCCACCTGCATGCGCTTCACCCATGAGGGACTGTAGACCCCAATAGTCTTTATCCAGATCAAAAGTCGCTGTCGAAAAGCGACCATCACGCTAAAACAGCTGATAATCTGTGTCCAGCACATGGCCGCGACGGTCAAAATGACAGGTGTATGAGGCTTCGTGGGGATGGTGGCCCTGGTACACTACCCGTGCATCGCCTACCAGATCGTGCCCACGAACCCGCGCTGATTCCAGACTTACTCTAGCTGTCATATTTTGTTCGTCGCGGATCCGATAGCGCAGATGCTCAAGACAATTGTCTTCCATGATTGTCTTGCCGACCTTCATACGCCCTGCATCACTATCATCGTCACTGTGACTGTGATCATCGTTCAGGGCTGCCGCCAGGGCGATGCCGGCACCAACGGCCACAGCAATCCCGAGTGCTTCTTTGCTGTCATCACGATCCTCTGCATGCCGCGGACTGGGCCCGTCATAGGTCCAGGAACGAACACGCCCCTCCTTGACCTGACAGTCGAATGGGTACTTGTTGTGGCGATACTTGACTCGTCCCTGCACGTGCCACCGATGGTGACCGGCTTTCTCGGCCCAGACCCTGTCGAAACGATCAACACCGTACAAATCACCAATTTTCTGTTTGCACAGATTGGCCACGCGGTCCTGATCAGAAGCCATCGCCACCGCTGGCGCCATCATTAAAGCCACACAGACCAACAAACACTCTGCCCTCGTTTTCATTGCTTTTGTCCTTTTAAGTTTCCTGATTTCCTGGAAGACCAAAGATACCTCAACGTCAGCCCTCCTTCAGCCCACCTTCATGCGGCCAAGGAAATCTATTTTACTCAGCGGCATGCCCAACATTCTGAGAATGTCGTAGGTCGTGGTGGCGTGAAAGTAAAAATTCGGCAGGGAAAACGACAACAGGAAATTTTCGTTTGTGAACGGCAGCTCACGCTCACCGACCTTAAACACCATGGATTTTTCTGCGAATTCGGTAACGTCAGCTTCTGAAAATGACGCCACACCTGCCTGAGCTTCACCAATCATAGCCTGGAGCCCTTCATAGTCTTTGTCCAGATCAAAAGACGGTGTCGAAAAGCGCCCATCACGCATACCCTGCAATGCGCCCAATGAGTGGTGGCACACGGACACGATCTGAAAATGGAACGGCATCATGTCGTCGCGAAGCCTTGTTTCGACTATTTTCTGTGGATCCAACCCGGTGTCTGCAGCAAACGCTGCACCTTTATCCAAAATTGCGGCCACGCTGTCGAGTATACGGGTGTAAGTGCCCACACTGGCGTCGTAAAAGGAGATGCTCATGTCTGTTTCCTGATGCAGATATTTACTCAGCAGTATGCCAAGGTGAATAGCAGCAATACATATTTTCATTCCAGAGCGCTGAGAGCTGATCGCGTGCGCCCTGCGCAACCGGTAGAATAATCCTATCCTTACTTTCGAAAAGAACCGGAGCCAGCAGTGGTTGATAACATGTCCAAGCGCGGGTTTGACCCGCTACGCTATCGTTTTCAGGACCAGGCACCCGAGCCTGGTGAGGTGACCCGCCTGGCTGACGGCGTGTTCTGGGTGCGTATGCCCATGGGCGGAAGACTGAATCACATTAACGTGTGGTTGCTACGAGACGGACCGGGGTGGACCATTGTGGATACCGGCATACCGAGTGAGGCCGTTAAAGGCCACTGGGAAAACATCTTCGCCAAACACCTCGATGGCAAGCCGGTGACTCGCGTGATTGCCACTCATCTGCACACTGATCACACTGGTCTGGTGGGCTGGATCACCAAGCGCTGGGGTTGCGAGCTGTGGATGAGTCGCGCGGATTTCTACATGTGCAAGGTGATGGCAGGCGATGGACCCGCGGATGTGCCAGACGACGCCATCCGCTTCTATCGCCGCGCAGGCTTCACCGAGGATCGCCTCGATCGCTACCGAGAGCGCTTTGGTCAGTTTGGCGCCAACATGCCACCGCTACCGGCTGGCTACCGGCGCATTCAGGATGGCCAGTACATCGAAATTGGTGATCGCGAATGGCGGGCGGTCATCGGCCATGGCCATGCGCCTGAACACGTGTGTCTCTATTGCCCCGAATTGAAATTGATCATCGGCGGCGATCAACTGTTACCGAAAATCACACCCAACGTCAGCGTGCAACCCAGCGAGCCACACGCCAACCCGTTGGCGGAGTTTCTCAACAGCTGCGCGCGCTTTCGCGAACTTCTGCCACCAAATCTGTTGGTGTTGCCCGCCCACGAGAGCCTCTACGAAGGGGTACATGAACGGCTCACCGCACTGATCGACTGGCATGAGGTGGCGCTCGAGAAGCTTTACGACCTGTGTGACGAACCCAAACGCGCAGTTGATGTATTCCCAGCTTTATTCAAAAGCCAGATTACGGACCACAGCTTCTTTCCGGCCACAGGCGAATCCATTGCGCATCTACACTGCGCGCTTGAGCGGCGAATGCTGATGGTGGAAGAAGATGGAGATGGCGTAGCCTGGTGGCGGCAAGCCTGAACAGATTGTCAGGCGTCACTGGCTGATCTCACTCGTTCAGGAAGCCCCGCGCTACTGGGACATATTGGCTTTGCCTGTCCTGGACCACAGTTTCCATCAGCAGCAGTTCTCTTGACCTCAGCGCCACGTTTAAAGTTGTCGAACCAATGTCGATTGCAGATCGCCCGCGCACCCGCGCAAGGGTCAGATGGCAACGCCATCCACGATGCTCTGCGGGAAGACCAAGGTCGCGACACGCGTGCTCAAGGCCAGCGACTAACAAGCACGCGGAGGGTGTTGAGTCACCTGTTGCCGCAAGTACAACTGGACGTCTGCGCGAGGGGAAGGGTTCGATTTGCAGCAGATTCAGATCTACCTGCGAGTGATTGCCTGCTATTTGTTCAACACATTCAGTCAGCCCCTCGAGCTGGTGATTCGTGACGTTTCCAACAAAGCGCAGGGTAAGATGCCATGATTCGGAGCTCAACCAACGCAACCGGGGGTGGTTGGCTTTGATGATGGGTGCAATGGCCTGTGCTAACGCATGGTGGGTGTTTTGATCGGGTAACAAAGCAAAGAACACACGTCGCGTCGACGGTTCAACATCATTCACTGCTGGGTCCTTTGATTTGTGTACCCGTCCTGCCCTCGATCGCGGCAACGATGTCCTCCACCGCACAGATACAGGCACGTTTTGCAGTTAGCTCCACAAATTCGAGCGCACTTGCAAGCTTCGGGCCCATGGACCCTGCATCTAATGAGCCCGAAGCCAGTAACGCCCTGCAGGCAGGGGTGTCCAGTTCAGGCAGCGCACAGGCTTGTGCCGTGCCAAAGTCTGCGTAAACGTAGTCAACATCCGTTGCAAACACCAGGAGGTCCGCCTGCAAGGCTGCAGCTAACTGCGCTGCCACCCAGTCTTTATCGATCACAGCGTTAAGGGGCTCACCCGAAACTGAAAGAGGTACACCGCCGCCACCCCCTGCAACAACATGGTGGCTGTGTAACAGCCGCCTGATGGCATCCAGCTCGACAACTTCCTGAGGTTTTGGTGACGGCACTAACAAGCGCCAGCCACCTGCCACCTGCACACAGTTCTGCTGAGCTGGACGTGCTGGCAGAATTGGGCCGATGGGTTTGACGGGCGGTCCAGGTTCACTCGCGACAATTACACGTGTCACCATTGCAACACTGGGGGTGGGCATTGCCTGGCTGATGAGATAGCCCAGTTCACCTTGTGTTTGCGCGGTGTGAATATCCAGGTCGGCAACATCATCGTTGTCCTGCAACAGGCGACCCACCTGCGGGCCATTGCCGTGCACAACAAGCAGTCGCACGCCCTGCATTGCCTGCGCACTCAGCATCTGCTTAAGCTGATTTGAACGTTCACGCTCACCTTCGTAGCCAGCCTCACTGGCGTGACTCAGGCCATGCCCGCCGATTGCCAGGACAATGAGTGGGGTGTGGTCAGCTGCAGTCGGCAAGGTAAGTGTCCACAAAATCCATTAGCGCGGGTTTATCCAGATCCTGATAATCGTAATGCGCGCGGATAACCGGGATATCAAGTGCCAGTGCATGTGCAAGATCAATGGGTGAGCCTGACACTACCGCATCCACCTTAGACCTTTTTATCGTTTCCGCCATCGCCTCGCGCTGCGCGTGGCTGTACCCCATGGCAGGTAACACCGGACCAATATGCGGGTATTGCGCAAAAACCTGAGCTATTTCCGGGGTAGCAAATTCTCGAGGGTCGACAATCTGAGCAACATTGAGATTTTGTACAGCCTGAAAGCCAGCCCCGTGAGGCATACCCCCATGAGTGATTGTCGGGCCATCTTCGATGATCATAATGCGCGCGCCAGCCAGACGTTCCGGCGTATCGATACGAACCGGAGAAGCGGCAAGTATCCTGGGGGTATGGGGCACAACCCTGTCCAACTCATGTTGCAGTGTGGCCACTTGCTGCTTTGACGCAGCATCTACCTTATTAGCGACAATCAGATCTGCACGTAACAGCACCGAGTCACCTGGAAAGTGGGTGGTCAGATGCGTCGGCCGCAACGCGTCGACAACAACGATGTTGTAGCCCGGCTTTATAAAGGGATGGTCATTGTTACCACCGTCCCACAGGATAATGTCCGCCTCTGCCTCAGCCGCGTGCAGAATCTTGTTGTAGTCCACACCGGCAAAAACCACACCGCCACTATTAATGTGAGGCTCGTATTCTTCCCGTTCCTCGATCGTGCAATTTGCCGCATCCAGGTCTGCAAGTGTCTGAAACCGTTGCACCGTTTGTCTGGCGAGATCACCATAAGGCATGGGGTGACGCAGAACCGCAACCCTTTTGCCCGCGTCAGTCAAATTCCGGGCTATGTATCGAGCAATTTGCGACTTACCACAGCCAGTTCGAACAGCGCAAACTGCAATTGTCGGCTTATGGGTTTCAAGCATGGTGGCTTTCGGACCCAGCAGGATAAAGTTTGCGCCTGCGGCTAGGGCTGCGGCCGCCACACTCATGACATGGTCGCGTGTCACGTCACTGTAGGCGAACACAACCTCATCGATACCCTGTTGCACACACCGTGCTCCCAACTCGGCTTCCGGCCATATAGGAATACCCTCCGGGTAACGGGGACCGGCCATACTTTCAGGAAATCGTCGATCTGCGATGCCCGGTATCTGTGCCGCAGTAAAGGCGACAACTTCAACTGTTGGATCATTTCGGTAAACCACATTGAAATTGTGGAAATCCCTGCCGGCTGCGCCGCAGATCACGATCTTTTTACGCTGCGGCATTATTTACCCCCGCTGATTCAGTCACACCGTCTCTTCCATACTAACTGCGGTGATTGACGCCGTCTTCGTCTTTCGCGATGGTAGTGGGGAAAACTGCTTATGAGAATCAGGCTATGCAAAAAGAACAATTGAAACAGACACTCACGACCCTGCACGAGGAACTCGCGGGTGATCAGACCGTAGATCCGGAGTTGCAGACCCTGCTCGTTACATTGGATGACGATATTCAAAAGCTGCTAGCAGCTGAAACGCAGCCACCTGAGACGAACAGCGTTACCGATGCTGCTGAAGCTTTAGCAGCCCGGTTCGCCGCAGAGCATCCACGCCTGGAAGCGCTGGTGAGAGAACTTGTGGCTTCCCTTGCCAAAATGGGCGTCTAATCTGCGCCTGAATGGCGACGTGGCTGGTAAGGAAACCCCAAAGGTTGCTTCTAAATCACCTGCGAGGCTCCGGCACATAGAAGCGCACCACCGCTCCGCCAATAACAAGAAAGCCGATCGAGCAGATGAACACGGACAGATAACCGAAGTAAGCCGCCAGTAGACCGCCGAGTAAAGGACCAATGGTGCCGGCAACTTCCGACGCGGTATTGGCAATGGCAATGCGGATGGGTAGATCGTCACGAACGCCGAACTCCAGCGTCAGATTCTGCGAGGAATTCTGAAAACCCTGAACTGCCGCACCGATACCAATAAAAACCAGAACCGTCAGGAAAACACCTGAAGAAAAAATCAGCAGCAGTGTGGCGACAACCCACAACGCTATAGAGAGCAGGAAGACCAGGCGGAATCCGCTCCTGTCTGCAAGGTTACCCCAGACAAGATTCGACACCGTGCCCGCCAGGGTAAAGGCAAAGGTCACCATGCCGAGGAGCTGACCCGTCAGACCCAGCGACTGCCCGGCGTACAGAATGTAGAACGGCATTGCCATCCTGCCCATGGTGGCGAGTGACCGAGCGAGAAAGTAGCGTGTAAATGCAGGATCTTCCCGCAACAGCTCCGGTAAGTCCTGCAACCTGTCGAAAAGATTCTGTTTGCGCTGCACCGTGGGGGGTTCGGGTTCACGAATGAAAAGCAACAGCGCCAACCCGACGCTGGTTAACACGAAAGCCAACAGAAATATCCAGGAATAACCGACAGCAGTTGGATCATCGCCCAGAAAATAATGCCCGCCTACCCATGCAACACCCGCAGAAGTCACGCCGGCGAGAAAATTCCGTAATCCTGTAAGACGGCCACGTTTGGAAACCGGAATAACCTTCGACATCAGAAAATTGAAGATCACACCCTGCATGCCCTGGAACAGACCAAAAAACAGAAGACAGATGATGATGGCAATCAGCGCAGCTTCGCTTTGCAGAAAAAAACCAGAGAGCGCAATCAGCAGGACACTGGCGCGCATAGCGCCACCAGTTAGAAAGCCCACCGGAAGCACGCGTTTACGGTGCTCAATAAGGTTTGCACCAATCAGCGGCGTCAGCATCATTCCCAGGGCGTTAACGGACAAGGCGACGCCCACCATCAATTCCGACCCCCCGGAAAGTAACAGGATGTAGGCAGGCAGAAAGGTGGGTGCCATGAGCAACCGGAAGCCGGTTTGCCCCAACATGCCGTGGCCCAGGTGAATAATGAAATTTCTGGTTAAGTCGCGCTGAATCTGTATCTGATAGCGCTGTTCCCCATGCTTTTCCGCAATTCGATTTTTAGGCGTTTCACTCAAATGTTTGTCATCAACTCAGCTGGTACTGGCAACGTGGTGACGCAGCCAGCAACACTTTAATGCCAATCCGCGCCATTCACGATAACATGAGTAACAAAGTTGTTTTGCGGGGAGAGCGGGCTTGAGCGAATCTGTCATCATTACCGGTGCCGGCAGCGGCATTGGCCGCGCCGCAGCACTGGTGTTCGCGGCAAACGGGTACTGCGTCATCGCGTCCGGGCGGCGCCTGGCTAAACTCGAAGAAACCCGGGATCTGGCAAGCACAGGCGCGGGCGCCATCATTCCTGTGGCCGGTGATGTGGGGCTGGCAGACACCGCAGCTGAACTCATCGCTGTCGCTAAGGCAAACGGTAGCCTTGCCAGCCTGGTGAACAACGCCGGCATCGGCTGGAACTATGGTGTGGATCACCCAGGTTCTATGGCAGCCCTCAAAGATACCTCCTATGAGCAGTGGCGCGAAGTACTGCGCATCAACCTCGACTCCGTGTTTCACCTTTGCCACGCGGCACTGCCCGTGATGTTGTCCCAGGGTCACGGCAGCATCGTCAACGTTGCCAGTGGCGGTGGTCTTCGCGGCATGGATGACGCGCACACCTACGCTACAGCCAAAGCCGGTGTCATCAATCTGACCCGCTCCCTGGCCCGTGCTTATGGCCCCAATGGCATACGCGCGAATGTTGTTGCACCAGGTTTTGTGGATACAGACATGGTGGAATCGGTGCTGGCGTCTGACATGAATCCTTTTGCTGACGACACGTTACGCTTTCAGGTATCGCCGCTTGGTCGGCCTGGTACCCCGGAAGAAATTGCCGACACCCTCTATTTCATGGCCATCACAGCCACCTACTGTAACGGTTCGGTGCTCACCGTCGACGGCGGCAGTCTGGCCTGAAGATCGTGTGCAAAAGCACACTTCAGCTACAGATTCAGATCAGAAAATACTGGGTGGTGGGGGAAACTCCTGCCTGACATTTAGAGACATGATCAGACTATCATGTGCTGTACCGTCGGCATCTCTGACTTGATCGGGAATCTGTGCAACCGGCACGAAGCCGATCACTGCCGCCGCCTGCCGCGCTGGCTCCTCTGCATCTGCCGCAATCTCGAACAACACGCTTTCCAGATCGCGTTCTTTAGCGACTTCAACCAGCTTGTGCAGCAACCCACGCCCAATGGCTTTATCCCGATACTGGGGATCAATTGTAATTCGCACTTCACCCACATGCCGACGCGCAGCTGCATGCCGACGATGTAACGTACCTTCGCCGACAATGCGTTTATCATGCAGAGCCAGTAACGGTATCACGCGGTTGTAGTTGAGGTTTTCCGCCCAGTTCGCTACCACCTCAGGGTCGGAAACATCATCGCGCAGATAGTAGCGATCCTGCTCTGAAATCCGCTGAAAAAACTGCTGCAGCGCAGCACCGTCACTCGGCAACATCGGGCGAATATCGATGCGAGTGCCGTCAACCGCCAGATGTAGGGCAGGGAACCCAGCCAGCGGATAAACCGTCGTATCATTGTTCATTTCTTTATCCATCACTTAGACCTACAACAAAAGCCGCGCTACCAACAGCACAAGCAATCCCGCACCGAAAGCCAGCAGATGAATCACATTACCGCCTCCTTCACGATGTTTATTCACTTCAGGCACCAGATCTGAGGCACCGATATAAATGAAATTGCCGGCTGCAAATGGGATCAGCCAGCTGATGTTCACCTGAGTGGACAAGGCATAAGTCACCAGTGGCAGCAACAGCCGATCCAAAGTGGCGGGTTTTAACACCAGGGTCACACTACCTACCACGGCGATGCCACTCATCAGCACACCACCCACCACAATCCACTCCAGCTCGCTCACGCGCTTACCGACTTAAGACGGGAAAGCAGCAACCCCGGCGGGATCAACGATCAGTCCCGGTTATCATCGGAGGCGGCATAGTCACCTGCCACGGCAGCACCATTCATAGCAGCGCGATGCAGCAGTTCAGCTTGCGCCACAGCAACGCTTTCGGGGCGACCCTGCCAGGCCTTCAACACCGGCGCCTGGAGCGCACGTCCATAGGAAAAACTCAGCAGCCAGGGCGCCGTGAATGACCTTGCAGCTTGATTGATGGCTTGCAGATTTGCGGTGGCTTCTAAATCAGTCTGTCCACCGGACAGAAAGTTGATGCTGGGCACAGCCGCGGGCACTGTCTGCATCAACACCTGAAGCGTGGCTTCCGCCACTTTGTCTGGCGGGACCTTGTTTGCCCCTTCGCCGGGCAGAATCATATTGGGCTTTAGAACGATATATCGAAGATCAACGTTGTGTCGGTACAGCGCCTGAAACACCGCATGTTGCACCTCCAACGTCACAGCCGCACAGTGCTCAATTTCATGCGCCCCATCCATCAACACTTCCGGTTCTACGATCGGTACCAGGCCCTGCTGCTGGCACAGAGCCGCATAGCGCGCCAGGATCTCAGCCCCCATGTTGACCGTGACCTTATAGTCCACATCGCTGGCGCCGACACGATAGACGTTGCGCCATTTGGCAAATCGGGCGCCCTGCTCCCGATAACCACTCAGCCGCTCGGCCAGTCCATCAAGACCCTGGGTGAGCTTGTGCACGCCGGAAGGCGATACCGGGATTGTGCCTTTGTCGACTTTTACCCCAGGTACGATACCCCTGGCCTGCAAAGCATGGGGAATCGTTTGGCCATCAGAGACTTTATGGCCGAGGGTTTCTTCAAACAGGATAACGCCGCTGACATGCCGTTCCAGATCGTCTGTCTCTGCCAACAGGGCACGATAGTCGCGCCGCGACTGCTCCGTGGACTCAAGTCCGATGCCGGCAAATCGCCTGGCGATGGTGGGCAGACTCTCATCCGCCGCCAGGATCCCCTTGCCGGACTGAACCATTTCTTCCACGCAAGCTTGTAGAGAGGCTGAAGGCGACATGAACTATCCCAGCGCTTGAAACATCCGCAAGCTTAGAAATTGAGTTGCTGCTGAGCAATTGGGGGAAACCGAAGTCTCCACCACCCGGTATTCGGCATCTACCAATAGCCCGGGGTCTTTCAGGTTCCTGAGTTCGGATTGCCGCAGTCCAATCAGGGCTTGTCGCAGCAGCACGTTCGCCCTTAACAAACAGGTTCCCTGTCCTCCATCCGAGCGAAGCCCTGCTAACGGTAATACCTGCGATAATAGCCGTCTTTGTAACCGTGACGTTTATACTGGCGATATTGCCGCTTGTGTTTTGCATGATGCCGGCCCTTGTAATATCGATCGTGGTGGCGACCCTTGTAATGGCGATCGTGGCCTCGTTTATAATGACGATCGTGAGCGTAGCGGTCCGTATGTCTTCGATAGTGCCGGTCGTCATCGTGCAGAGAATCGATGATCAGGTACGCAACCGCAGCACCAGCTAACACTTCAACAATCTCGTGCCGCTCATGATTTGCGCTGGCCGTCAGCGGTGTCATCAATAGCAGAGTGATCCCTGCTGCCGCGAGATATTTCGGTAGAGACAGGGTGTTCGATCGCTTCGTGTCGGTATTCATTGGCTTGTTCCTTGATCAACTTCTTTATCAAAGTTGCAGTCAGGATAGTCGTTGCCGCCTGACTGCAGGATGAATGGAAACTGTCTGTATCCTGAACGCCCGAATACTGATATCCCTCGCAATTTCAGCGCTCGTTAGGGCAAACTAACCGCACATCACACGACTGCGGAGAAAATCACATGCAAGGCCCTACCCGAACAATGAATCTGGATGAAGTCCGTTCTTATACCGGCAAGGAAATTGGCGTATCTGAATGGTTTACCCTGGACCAGGACAAGATCAACGGCTTTGCGGATCTCACCGAAGACCACATGTTCCTGCATGTGAATCCGGAAGCCGCAAAAGCGACACCTTATGGCGGCACTATTGCCCACGGACTGCTGACCTTATCCATGATGCCGGTCATGGCGTATCAAGCTGTACCCGGCGTGGAAGGCACCAAGATGGGTGTTAACTATGGCTACGATAAAGTGCGCTTCATGGCACCGGTGAAAAGCGGTAAACGCATCCGCGGGCATTTCTCAATCAAGAGTGTGGATGACAAAGGTGACGGACGGTTTGCGTTAAATCAAGGTGTAACCATCGAGATTGAAGGAGAAGATAAACCTGCGCTGGCGGCTGACTGGATCACCATGATCTGGATGTAATCCGCCTTGCAACTGATCAGACCCAGCGACGCTGGGTCCCGGGCACTCTGCGGGCCAATTTCTAGAGGCGATCCAGGCCTCTTTTGCCTGCCTCGACTCGCAGAGAAGCATGGTTTACCACCACCGAATCCACACGATCAGGTGCAACCACAACGCGATTTTCCGCAATCATGTTTTCTGACGAAATTTCGCACCAGAGATAACCGCGCTGATCACCGCCATAATACTTTGTGTGCGCATTGTCAGGCACCGCAGCAGCCACTGCTGAGGACCACAGGCAAGGTGAAGAGATTGACGTCACCGCAAGCTCAGCGGCTACTTTCTCAGAGTCGGGCTGAGAAAAATCTTTGAGCACATCAAACCCAGCACCACAATGCCAGTCGCCACTGAGTATCACCGGATTGCTGAGCTGCGGATTTGCAAGCTCATCCATCAGGCGTCCGCGCTGCGCGGTATAACCATCCCACTGATCCATGTTGTAGCGCTCTTCGGGATAGCGAAACTCACTGAACCAGGTCTGCTGCGCGAGCAAGTTCCATTGTGTGTCGCTGTTGCGCAGAGCACCTTTAAGCCAGGTTTCCTGATTTTGTCCGAGCATCGTTAAAGCAGGGTCATGTCGGTCCGAACAATCATCATCTGCGGGAAACGCCTGCCCACAGGGCTGATCACTTCGATACTGGCGGGTGTCCAGAAGCATCAGGTTCAACTGAGAACCGAACTGGAACTGATCATAGATCTGCAATGAAGCATCCAGATTGTTCAACCTGGGCGGATGTTCTAAAGGCATGTGCTCGTAGAACGCTTTCATTGCCGCCCAACGCCGCACACGAAATTCCAGGTCCGTCTGCCGATGCGGGTCTTCCGGATGATAACCCGCCCAGTTATTGTCGATCTCGTGATCGTCCATGGATACAACCCACGGTGCAGCAGCATGTGCTGCCTGCAGATCCGGATCGAGCCGGTATTGTGCATAACGATTGCGGTAATCCCACTGAGTGACCACCTCCGGACTCGCGTGCTGACGCACAACGTTTATCTCAACATCCGGTTGCAGTGGATGGGTGCCGCGCCCCAGCGGCCTGGGCCCGTACTCGTAAATGTAATCTCCCAGATGCACCACCAGGTCAGGTAGAGAACGCGCGATGTCGGCATAAGCAGCGTAATACCCGGCTTCGAAGTGCTGACAGGAAGCAACTGCCAGACGAATTGTCCGCTCGTCTCCCGGCGCGGGCGCTGTGCGCGTCCGCCCTATCGGACTTGCATCTTCACCCACATAGAACTGATAAAAATATTCGGTATTCGGAGCGAGCCCTTTCGCGATGAAATGCACGCTATGGGCATCCTCAGCGGGTGCGTTAACAAGCGTATCAACGATAGATGTACGCATCTCCGAGTCGCGTGATATCCGACACCGCACCGTTAAGTCTTCATCCGGCATGCCGCCGCCCTGCAGAGGTGCAGGAGCAAGCCGTGTCCACAGCGTCACCTGATTCGGCCGGGGACAACCGGACGCAACACCCAACTGAAATGGATCACTATCGGATTTTGATGCCCAGGCGCCGGCCAGCGGCGTGGCCACGATCAATCCTGAAGATGTCACTAAGAACCTGCGACGACTGGCCATTTGTCTACCTCCGCCTCTCCCCTGCACATGAAGATTGTCTCATTATGGTGTTGGCAAGTTAAGCCAGGCTTAATACTCAACAGGTACAGACTCGGGGTGTTCCCGCGCTGCGTCACTTTGCCCTTCCCTCATGGGGTCAGCAGACTCCTCCCACATCAGGCTGCGCACTTTATAGTAAGGCCGTGGGTGGGTAGAGAGCATCACCACCAGCCGTTTACCATCGCTGAAATAGGGGTCTCCGGTTAGATTGTAGGCTGGCGCATCCAGGGTGGCTTCCTTTGCGCCAGAAATGAAACCGAAGCGCGACACAAGGCCTTCGGCCAACAGGCTGTGCAGCAGGTATTCACGCGTCAGGTCCACTTCCGGGTCGATAATATGCGTCGTCAGTGAAGGCGCACTGGCGGTGAGCTTTACGCCAATGTCCCTGCTGACCTGTCCAACCCAGACCTGCATTCCATTAAAGGTAAATGGTGCAAGCCATGCACGCAGGTGATTGCGGCGCGCAATGGTCGCCCTGGCGCGCTGCAAAGCGAAGTCGTGAGCACGATCAAAAACATAAAGATTGCTTACCGGGGCCACCGGATAGCCGTCTCCGCCAATCGCCGCACCAAGCATACGGCGCACTGTCCTTAACGACAGACGATGGGTGAACGACCAGCCGCTCCGCGACAGCGCGGTCAGCACTTCGTTTGCGGCTCCCACCATAACAAGATTCAGCGGGTCACCTTGCTCAGTACCGCTTTCATTCATGGCGCAGCAGGGCAATTCCCTGAGCGCTGCGCGCAAACCGTCCTCATCCAGATCCGGCAGGTCCATACCAGCATAGGTGTGTTCAGCATCCAGCCGTTCGTAGTCGAACTCACCGTCGGGCAGGCGCACTGGGAACCCGAAGCGTAACTCGGCTATTTCCTCGTATGCCTGCTCATGATGTTCAGCGGCATGATAAGCATCAGCAGCCAACCGCACGTCGACGTAACGTCCACCCTCAACCCGTGGCAGATACAGATACCCCTCAACTATAGTGTCAGGATGCACTAACACCCGCACGGCTTCGTCTCTAAGATACTGGCGCAATGCATCGGAACTTTTTCGTGGCGCACCCTGGTGCAGAACCAGCGCAGCCTCATCCGGGGAATAGAAGTCCCGGTCCACAGCATTGCGAATGAACCAGTACCTTCGCTCCGACCGGTTCTCGACGCGGATCCACAGGGCCTGCAGACCAAGCAGACGAAAATTGACACCAAAATGATTGCTGGCCTGTTCGTCTGTCAGCATGGCCACGGATACCGTAACCCCGGCAATACTGTCGGACTGTACATCGTGCAGGTCTTCAACAGGCACCTGCGGACCCGGTGTATAAGTGGCGCAACCGCCCAGCAAGGCAGCGGCCAGGAGCAGTGTCTGCACGCGCCAATTGTTGATCAGGTCCGTCAAATTTAACTTCTTACCCACAGCCACTACTGTAATGCCGGTTCCAGATCTTCAGCAACCTGCTGGGTGATTGCCGACAACAGTGCTGTGTGCGGAAACTCCGTATCATCAGGACGTTGGGCCAGCATACGATGAGCGCGTTCGATTGTGATTGCTATCGACCAGTGGTCAGCATGCACATAACCAAGCAGAGTCGACCCGGGAATCAGGGCATGCCGGGCCAACACCTGGCCGTCATTGTTCGGGCTGTATTTCAGCAGAGCCTTCCAGGTTGGTCGCAGTGCGCGGGCTGTGCGTTCTGAGGTGGTGATTGCCGCCAGGGAGTAGTAGCGCACATGATCCGGCAGCTTATGGGACTGCATCCATTGTTCTCGAATCTCTGTGCGCAAAGACTGGACCACTTTGCCATCCCCGACAACACATTGGGGCCAAGGCAGGTGGGAAAGCAACAGGTCATAGATGGGGTGTAGATCATCAGCTACCGGAGAGCCGCCGACTGCGCCGGCTACGCTGACAAGTGCAGACACGCGGGCGGCCAGATCCGGATACTGTGTCAGAAACTGCAGCGCATCATTTGTGCCTTTGGAATAGCCGACAAGCACCAGTGGTGGCCCCGGCTCGGCGTAGTGGTGTTGGATGTAGTCTGCAATCTCGGCAGCATTATGGGAAATACCCGAACGGCCGCCCACAACAGCGGTACGCACGGTTATGCCCTCGGCTTGAAGCACCTTAGCGGCACCTGCAAACGCAATCGCCTCCGGACCGAAACAGTCGCTGAATGCGCCAGGAATGATCAGCAGTTGAATCTTGTCGGATAAAGATGCCAGGCTCGGTTGTGTCTCCTCATCAGACGCGTAGTCCTGTTGCACAGAAGCTGGCGTGAACAGCCAATGGTCACAACCCATAGATGCCGCCTCATCGACAGGTTCGCGCAATGCAGTACAGAAAATATCTGTGAAGCGCAGGCGCCCATCGCGGACGCCTTCCGGTGCATCTGCTTCCTCGTGCGGCAAGAGTCCCGTGGCCAATGGGTCTACACCTGAGGGGGTCGCGCAACCGTACAACACCGTCAGCAACAGCATCGTAGACAGTACAAAGCTCAGCGCTTTGGCTGGCGTCGGCCCGGACAGGTCCTGCATTGGCTGATTCGTTTTCTTTGAGCGACGATTTGATGTGCAACAATACGAATCGGTAGCCTCAGATACAAGGTAGACTTGATGAACAATACAACCTTGCCGAATTTTCAGGTCACGCCACCCTGGCGAAAGTTGCGATTTAGGCAAGGATGACTGGATAATCATAAAAAATTGAAGGAAGTTAATCGTGACTGACAATTTAAGACGGCGGGTTGTATGTTTCGGCACCGCACTGGTTGCGGCAGCGCTGGGGCCTTTGTCGGTCCACGCCGACCTGCTGACACAGGAAGAACAGATTGAGCGCCTGTCGGTTCTTGGTCCGGACTTTCTTGTTGCACCGATCGAGGCGCCGGTCATCGAAGATGTTTCCGTCTGGGTGAATCGTCGGCCCGGCAATTATCTGTATCGCGTCATTTCGGATTCAACGGACGGCGAGTCGCTGCAGAAAGAGCAGCATATCCCGCTGGACGGAGGCGAGCTGGAAAGCTGGCAGCGGGTTGTTGAGGACAATCTGGTGGAAACCTTCGTCGCTGAAGAAGGCCGTGACATTCTCATTGTGGAGGAAGTCGACCAAAGGCACGGCTTTCGTATTGTCATGGAGCCTGCTGTTCACCTGCCACGCAATATCTCGCCAGGCCACGAATGGGAGATCGAATCGGAAGTTGCCGCGTATCGAATTGACGACGGGAGCCTGGTGCACAGAGGCCAGCTTACTGCCACGCACAGCTACGAAGGTGCCTACCGGATTCGATGTCCGGCAGGCGAATTTGACGCCATTCTGGTCCGCGAGGATTTTAAGTTCCATATTGGCCCGCTGAAAGCGGAAGATGACCGTCTGCTGATGTTCGCCAAGGGTCTTGGCCTGGTGGCCGAAGTAGAAGGGATTAAAGCCTCGGCGATGTTTGTCTTCCATCTGCACGAAGAGACCGCCAAGATGCTGGAGGCGTATCCAGATGGCGGCACCTCTGTTACCACCAGCGCGCAATAGTGTTTTCTTTTTTGTCCGCAAAAGAGCTTGCACCACTTATCTGTTATCGGGGAGAAAGAAATGGCTGACAAACAGACAGATCCGGCTGAGACTTTTGCAAAGCTCGTCAGCGATTGGGAACGCAACTTCGACAGTATGGCTAACAAAATCATGGGTACAGACGAGTTCAGTCAGTCCATGAATCAGTTTCAGAACCTGCAGCTTGCCATGCAGAAAAGGTTTAACGAGGCCATGGCGCAACACCTGCTTAACCTTAACATGCCCAGCCGGGACGACATCCTCCGGCTCGGTGAAAGTATACGCTCGGTTGAAAAGCGCCTGGCCTCCATAGAGGCCACCTTGGCTAAGAAGAAAAAGAAAAAAACAGATAAGGGTGGCGGTAAAAAACCACCGCGGACCAAACTACCACCCAGCATGCGAAGCAAGCAGCGTCATGAGTGAGACCCGAGCAAAT
>Ga0180435_10000757_pt1 | contig 34226 bp, 23 predicted proteins | sample SS_ome_3_FD_132467 | JGI IMG/M metagenome (GOLD analysis project Ga0180435, IMG submission 132467) | Hypersaline lake sediment archaeal communities from the Salton Sea, California, USA - SS_3_S_1 metaG | ecosystem: Environmental > Aquatic > Non-marine Saline and Alkaline > Hypersaline >... | reverse complement strand
CGCCCACAGCCCGTCCCACTCGACCAGGGTGTCGGTCCCGGTGTCGTAGAGGCGGTAGGTGAAGGTCTCGCCGAGCACGTGCTCGATCTCGACCTCCAGCGCGGTCCCGCGATCGAGGTCGCCGAGCTCGCCCGCGTCCAACCACTCCGCGGCCACCGGCGCGACGACGCGGTCGACGAGGCGCGCGAACACGCGATCCTCGAGGCCGGCCGCGCCGACCGGCGCCCAGCGCTGCGTCTTCGAGTCGCGGGTCCACCGCAGCTGCGCGTCGTCCGCGATCCGTCGCGCCGTCACGCCCCCCACCTCGAGCTCCTCGAGCCCCATGAGGCGCAGGTCGAGGAGCGCGCGCGGATCGGTGCCCGACAGCGCGAGCAGGTCGCGTTCGACGAAGCCCCACAGGTCCTCGCCCGCGCGCCGCACGGTGTGCACCTCGACGCCGCTCACCTCGATCGTCGGCCCGAGCTCGATGCGGTCCTCGCCCAGCGCGGTGGCGACCTCGATCGCGCCGATCGGCGTCAGGTCGTCGCCGACGCTCGGCGCGAGCACGTTCACGAACTCGAGGCGGTCGAGGTCGCCGATCCACTCGGCGACCAGGCCGTCGTCCGCGCGCCGCGCGCGCTCCCCGTCGAGCACGAACCAGCGCTCGCCCCGCCGCTCGAGCACGAGCTCGGCATCGACCGAGCGCGCGGCGACGCGCGTCATGTCGCGACGCAGCACGCGCAGGACGGCGAACTGCATCAGGTTCTCGAACGGCTGCGTCAGCGCGCGCGCGCGGACGGCGTCGAGCCCGTAGTGCACCGAGTCGTCGCCGTCGACGCGCGCCACCCAGGTCCAGGTGCGCATGGGTGTCGTGTCGAGGTTCGGCGAGGGGGACGCCAGCTCGATGCGATGCACGCGCCCGTCGCGGCGCGTGAGTTCGAACTCGACGAGCGGCGCATCGAAGCCGTTGCCGACGGGATCGGCCGCCGTACCGTCGAAGAAGCGGTCGGCGCGCACCTGCGCCACGGCCGACACGAACAGCGGCATCGCGGCCGGATCCAGGCGCGTGCGCACGGGCTCGGTGGCGAGCCACTCGTCGTCGACGAGTTCGGCCGCGAGGTCCTGGAACAGCATCGCGCCGCCGGGGTTCGAGGTGTAGAGCTCGAGCGGCACCTCGGGCAAACGGTCGGCCGTCGTCCCGGTGACGAGGAGCCCGGACCGCGAGAAGCCCACCACGTCGCGCACCTCGAGGTCGGGGATCAGCCGTTGGCGCCGGAAGTCCTGACGGGGTCGCTGCAGCTCGTCCCACACGCCGCGGTTCGTGCGCAGCACGCGCCCGTCGGCCAGCACGTGCACCTGGGTCTCGTCCAGGTCGAGGTCGCCGAACTCGAGCACGTGGCGCTTCTCGGCGTCGGTGCCGCGACCTTCGAACAGCTCGACCACGGCGCGCGGCGGCGCCAGACCGACCTCGTCGCGCGCGACCTCGACCGTCGGCGTGCCCGGCGAGGTGACGATGCGCGCGAGCAGCCGTCCGATCGTGTCGTCGTCGGCCGGCACGTCGAGCGGGTGCACGAGTCGCCAGTGCCCTTCGGGCCCGCGCCGGAACTCGAGCAGCCGCTGGCTCTCCACGTTCTCGATGCGCAGGAAATCGACGGCGGCGCGGTCGAGGTCCGCGAGCAGGCGCTCGACGCCGAGCGCCTGCGCGGGGTCGTCCTTCGGCGCCTTCTCGAGCGCGAGGTACGCGAGGAGGCCGACGATCGCGGCCAACAGGACGATCTTCTTGGCGTGCATGGTCAGGAGCGGCGGCGCGAGCGCGCGAGGAGGCCGGCGACGACGACGCACACGGCCGGGAATCCGAGCCAGCCCGTCCAGCGCACGGCCGTGGCGAGGCCCGTGCGGTTCGGCGGGATGCGCGCGTCGAACGCCACGCGCGGACGCAGGCGCACGCGGTTGTCGCGCTGTGCGAGCCACTCGAACGCGTTGAGGACGAGGTCGCGGTTCAGCTCGAACTCGTTCGAGATCGGGTCCGGCGTGCCGAGCGCGATCACGCGCGAGTGCTGGCCGTCCGCGCCGGTCCAGTGCGTCGCAGCCATCAGCGAATAGCGCTTGTAGGTCTCGCGATCGCTCTCGAACCGGAACAGCGTGTCGCGCGGCGAGCGCGGCGGCAGGTCGCGCCAGGCGCGGTCGCCCGTGTACACGAGGTCGACGAAGGTGCCCTGCCCGGGCACCTCGCCGCGCTGCACGGCGAGCGGCAGTGTGAACTGCCCCACCGCGCCCGAGCCGCGCACGAGCGACTCGGTGACCGGGTGGGTGCGGTTGAGGTTCGAGGTGAGGATCGGCTGCACCGCGCACTCCGGCAGACCGGTGACGTACTCGCGCAGCGTCGGATTGAAGACCCGGCGACAGATGACGCCGTTCTCGATGCGCATCCCGAAGCGCGCGAGCAGGTCCGGCAGGCCGCCGTTGGGCACGAACTGCTCACGACCGGTGCACGCGAACAGCGCGCCGCCGTCGAACACGAACGCCTCGATCGCCTCGGCGACCGCGGGCAGGAACGGCCGCTGCGCGCCAGGGATCACGAGGACGTCGACCTCGTCGGGGACCCGCGGCTCGCTCGAGGCGTCCCACGGGCGCACGTCGAAGCCCTCGTTGGCGAGCGCGGCGGCGAGGTCGCCGAAGCCGCCCTGGTCACCGGGGTCGGGGAGCAGCTCGCCCGATCCCTGCGAGAACGCCACGACCGGCGGACGCTCGCCGGACACGCGACCGAGCGCCTCGGCCAGGGCCTGCTCGCCCTGCCACCGCTCGATGCGCGCCGGGATGCCCTGGTTCGGATCGCCCAGTTGGATGAAGCAGATGTCGGGGACGAAGCGCGCGACGGTGCGCCGCTCGCCGACCTTGACGACCATCGCCGCGAGCCAGGTCCCCACGGGCGTGCCGAACGACAGGTCCTCGGCGCTGACGCGGATCTCCTCCATCCGCGCGCGCGTGCGCGTCAGGTCGTTGGCGTTGTGGAAGCGCACGGTCAGCGCGCCCGGCACCTGTTCCTGCGCCAGTTCGAGCAGCGCGCGCATGCGGCTCGTCGCCGCGCGCAGCGCCTCGTCGCCGATCACCGCCGGTCGGTAGAACAGGTCGACCTCCGCGCGCTCCGGCAGGCCCTCGAGCACCGCCGCGGTCGCCGGGTCGAGGCTGCTGGCGTCGTCGTAGGTCACGTCGACGCGCGCGCGCATCCCCGGGCTCTGCGCCACCTCGACCACGAGCAGCACGCCCGCGAGCACGAGCGCGAGCATCGCCGCGACCTGCCCGAACAGGGCGAGGCGCGTCCAGCGCGTCACCGCGCCGCCGCGCGCGGCGTCCTTCGGCGTGCCGTCCATCAGCGCCACCTCCGCGACTCGAGCAGCCCCACCGCGAGGAACGCGAAGGCCGCGGTCCAGGCGAGGAAGAACACCACGTGCGCGCTGTCGAGCACGCCGGCGACGAACGAGACCTGGAAGCGGGCGACCACGTCGAACTTGTCGACGACCCACTCGATCCACGCGCGCGGGACCACGTCCTCGGGGACGGCGTCGGCGAGCTGTAGCGTGACGATGCCGCTGACCATGAGCGCGAAGTTGCCGAGGAAGGCGACGAACGCGGCCAGCACCGGCGTGCTGAACAGCGCGCTCGAGGCGAGCCCGATGGCGCAGAACAACGCGCTCACGAGCACCATCCCCAGGTAGGCCACGAACAGGTGCGGCCAGTCGGGCGACACGCCGCCCAGCGCGGCGACCACGAGCGGGAGGAAGCCCGACGCCCACAAGAGCGCCATGAAGATCGTCGCCGCGCCGAGCTTGCCGATCACGACGGCCGCCTCGGGCACCGGCGAGGTCAGGAGGAACTCGAGCACGCCGCTCTTCGCCTCCTCACTGATCATGCGCATGGTCACGAGCGGTGTGAGCACGATCGCGAGCACCCAGAACAGCTGCGTCCCGCCGAACAGCTCGAGCCCCGCCGCGTGCACGTCGCCGCCGCGGCCGGGCAGGTAGAAGCTCGAGAACATGAGGCCCTGCAGCAGTCCGGCGAGCAGCAACAGCGCCCAGGCGAGCGGCTGCAGGAAGAGACCCGCGAGCTCGCGCCGCAGGATGGTCCAGGAGGCTCCGATCACGCGCCCTTCTCCTCGTCTGCCCGGTCGCCGGTCCGGTCGTCGGTCCCGTCGTCGGACGCGGGCGCGTCGCTCTGGGTCCGCGGTCGCTCGAACGGGTTCAGCGTCGGACCGCCCGGCGGCCGTTCGGCCCGAGACCCTGCGCTCGGCGCGCCGTCCGTCGCGGCACCGCCCGCGGACGAGGACGCATCGGGCCGGCGCTCGAACGGGTTCAGCATCGGCGCGGCGCTCGGAGCGCTCGTGGGCGCGCCGCCGCTCACGCTCAGCTCGAGGCCCGTGCTGATCGGGCTCGTCGGCTCCGGTGCGGCGGTCGGCGCGGCGGTCGGCGCAACCGTTCGCGGCACCGATGTCGCGCTCGCCTCGCCGAGCACGAGCGACGCGAACAGACGCTCGAGCGACGGGCGCTCCCAGGAGAGCTCGCGCAGCGCCCACTGCTTGGCCATCGCGAGCGCGCCCACGTCCTCGCGCAGGTCCCCCTCGCCGCGCACGCGGAACTCGGTGTGGATGCCGACGCGCTCGCCGACCTCGACCGTCTCGACGCCGGGCAGCGAGCGCAGCAGCCGCGCGGCCTCGGCCGCGTCGAGCACCGCGGCTTCGACGCGCACGAGCGCTCCGCCGCCGCCGAGTTCTTCGACCAGCTCCTCGCGGCTGCCGTCCGCGAGGCAGCGCCCGCGATCGATGATGAGCACGCGCGGACAGATCGCCTCGACCTCGGCGAGGATGTGCGAGGAGAGCAGGACGGTGTGTTCGCTCGCCAGGTCGAGCACGAGCTTGCGCACCTCGATGCGCTGGATCGGATCGAGGCCGCTCGTCGGCTCGTCGAGGATGAGCACGTCCGGCTCGGGCAGGAGCGACACGGCGAGTCCGGCGCGCTGGCGCAGACCGCGGCTGAGCGAACCGACGAGCGAACGACGCCGATCGGTCAGCCCGACGCGCTCGAGTGCGCGACCGATGCGCGCGGTGCGCTCGCCGCGCGGGATGCGGTGTAGGCGCGCCTGGAAGCGCAGCATCTCCTCGACGCGGTGCTCGGCGTAGAGCGGCACGTTCTCGGGCAGGTAGCCGATGCGCCGCCGCACCTCCAGCGACTGGCGCAGCACGTCGAAGCCGCCGATCGTGATGCGCCCGCGCGTGGCCGGCAGGAATCCGGCGAGCATGCGCATCGTCGTCGACTTGCCCGCGCCGTTCGGCCCGAGGAAGCCGACGACCTCGCCGGCCTCGAGGCGGAACGACAGGTCGTCGACCGCGACGTGCGGGCCGAAGCGGCGGGTCAGGTTCTCGACTTCGATCACGGGCGGAGCGGGAGCACGCTGGGGGCGGCGCGACGCCGACGCGGCGGGCGTTCGACGCGTTCGGCTGGGTCCGAAGGTAGCCCGAGCGAGGGCCGCGGTCACGGCCCGCTCGCGCCCGGGACGGGGCCGGTTCTCGTGGCGGTACGGGTCCGCGCGCGGCGACGCCGAGCACGCGCAGCACGGGTCGCGCTGCACGGGTCGCGCTGCACGGGTCAGCGGTGCGCGGGTCGCGCGTCACCGTGTACGGGTCGCGCTGCGCGGGTCGCGGTTCCCCGGTCGAGCTGCTCCGGCCGAAGAGGCCTGCGAACGCGCGAGCGGGCGGCGCGATCGCTCGCGCCGCCCGCTCGTCCGTCGGACGCGCTCGCTCGAGCGCGTCCGCGACCCTCGCTGGGGTCAGTTCTTGACCTCGAAGTCGGCGTCGACCGGCTCGTCGGCATCGGCCTTTTCGGACGCGTCGCCCTCGGCGCCGCCCGCCTGCTGGGCCTGTTGCTGCTCGGCGTAGACCACCTCGCCCAGCTTCTGCGCCTTCGTCTGGAAGTCGGCGAGCGCCTTCTCGATCGCGGCCTTGTCACTGCCCTCGGCGGCCTTCTTCAGCGCCTCCTTGGACGCCTCGATCGCGGCCTTGTCGGCGGCCTCGAGCTTGTCGCCGTGCTCCTCGAGCTGCTTGTCGGTCATGTGCACGATCTGCTCGGCCTGGTTCTTCAGGTCGACCACCTCGCGGCGCTCCTTGTCGGCGCTGGCGTTGGCCTCGGCGTCGGCACGCATCCGCTCGACCTCTTCCTCGGACAGGCCCGAGGAGGACTCGATCTTGATGCTCTGCTCCTTGCCGGTGCCCTTGTCGACCGCCTTGACCGACAGGATGCCGTTCGCGTCGATGTCGAAGGTCACCTCGATCTGCGGCACGCCGCGCGGCGCGGACGCGATGCCGTCGAGGGCGAACTTGCCGAGCGTGCGGTTGTCGTTCGCGAACTCGCGCTCGCCCTGCAGCACGTGGATGTCCACCTGCGGCTGGTTGTCCGCGGCCGTCGAGAAGATCTGGCTCTTCGAGGTCGGGATGGTCGTGTTGCGCTCGATGAGCTTCGTGCACACGCCGCCGAGCGTCTCGATGCCGAGCGACAGGGGCGTCACGTCGAGCAGGAGCACGTCCGAGACCTCGCCGGCGAGGATGCCGCCCTGGATGGCGGCGCCGAGCGCGACGACCTCGTCGGGGTTGACGCTCTTGTTCGGCTCCTTGCCGAAGATCTCCTTCACGACCGCCTGGATCGCGGGGATGCGCGTCGAACCGCCGACCAGGATGACCTCGTCCACGTCACCGGGCTTCAGACCGGCGTCGGCGAGCGCCTTGACGCAGGGCTCCTTGGTGCGCTGGACGAGGTTCGACACGAGCGCCTCGAACTTCGCTCGGCTGATGGTCTTCGTGAGGTGCTTCGGCCCCGACGCGTCCATCGTGATGAACGGCAGGTTGATGTCGGTCGAAGCGGTCGACGACAGCTCGCACTTGGCCTTCTCGCAGGCCTCCTTGAGGCGCTGCAGGGCCATGGCGTCGCTGCGGATGTCGATGCCCGACTCCTTCTTGAACTCGTCGGCGACGAAGTTGATGAGCTCCTCGTCGAAGTCGTCACCACCCAGGTGCGTGTCGCCGTTCGTGGCGAGCACCTCGAAGACGCCCTCCTCACCGATGTCGAGGATCGACACGTCGAACGTTCCGCCGCCCAGGTCGTAGATCGCCACCTTGCCGGACTTCTTCTCGTCCATGCCGTAGGCGAGCGTCGCGGCGGTGGGCTCGTTGATGATGCGCTCGACCTCGAGGCCGGCGATCGTGCCCGCGTCCTTGGTCGCCTGGCGCTGGCTGTCGTTGAAGTACGCCGGCACCGTGATGACCGCGCGCTCGACCTTCTCGCCGAGGTAGCTCTCCGCCGCCTCCTTGAGCGCGCCCAGGATCATGGCGCTGATCTCCGGCGGGCTGAGCGACTTGTCGTCGACCTTCACCTTGACGAGCTCGTCGGCTCCGCCGGTCAGCTCGTAGGGCACGAGCTTCTCCTCGTCCCCGACCTCCGCGTGGCGGCGGCCCATGAAGCGCTTGATCGAGAAGATCGTGCGCGTGGGGTTGGTGACGGCCTGGCGCTTGGCCGGGGCACCGACGAGGCGGCCGCCGTCGCTGGCGAACGCCACGACCGAGGGGGTGGTGCGGTTGCCTTCGAGGTTCGTGATGACCTGCGGCTCGCCGCCTTCCATGACGGCGACGACCGAGTTGGTGGTGCCGAGGTCGATGCCGATGATCTTGCCTTTCTTGCTCATGTGGATCGCGTGGTCGTGGGCGGCGGCCCGATCGACCGCCGTGGACGCTCCCGCTTCTCAAAGTCCGTGCCGAAGCCGTTCCGGGGCCCGGGAGCGCGGGTCGCGGGGTGGGTCGCTGCCGATCTGGCAGGAGCCCGGGGGAGCGTCCGGAGGCGCTGCCATCGCGGCAGGGGCTGGGGTCTGTGGCCGGGGCGTGGCCACTTGGTGGCTTCCGGAGGGGCACAGAGGCGCGCCCTTCGGGCGCTTCCACAGAGAGCCGGCGCTGCGCGCCGGAGAAACCACAGAGCGCCGAGCGCTTCGCGCTCGGCGAAGAAGCTCGCCCTTCGGGCTCGCCGGAGAAGGCTCGGGGCGGGCGCGGAGCGCCCGCCGGAACCGGACCCCGGACCATGAGATCGAAGTCTCGTGACGGGCGCGCAGCGCCCGTCGGAACCCGACCGCGGACGATGTGCACCGGACCGATGCGGCGGCCATCGGCCAACGCCATCGGGGCAGTGGCCTCACGACACGCCGCCCGTCCGGTTCCCGCGCGCGCGGAGCGCGCGCGTCTACGTGGAGCGCGAAGCGCTCCACCTCTGTGGTCCTCTCCGGCGCGCAGCGCCGGCTCTGTGTAGCGCCCGAAGGGCGCGCCTCTGTGCCCCTCCGGCAGCCACCAAGTGGCCGCGACCTCGCCTACAACCCGTACTCGCGGATCTTCCGGTACAGCGTCCGCTCCCCGATCCCCAACACGGCCGCGGCCTTCTGCCTGTTGCCACCCGCGAACTCGAGATTGGCCGCGATCAGGTCCCGCTCCACCTCCTTCAGCGAACGCCCCGCCAGGCCCTCGCTCCCACCGCCGGTCGGCGTGCGCGGCGCGGAGCGGATCGACTCGGGCACGTCGGCCTCGTCGATCACGTGACCGCTCGACAGGAGCACCATCGTCTCGACCGCGTTGCGCAGCTCGCGCACGTTGCCCGGCCAGCCGTAGCCCACGAGCACCGCGCGCGCCTGCGGCGTCATGCCGCGCACGTCGCGTCCGTGGCGTTCGGAGAGCTCGGTGAGGAAGTGGTCCACGAGCAGCGGGATGTCCGCGGTGCGTTCGCGCAGCGGCGGCAGGTCGATCGTCACGACCTTCAGCCGGTAGTAGAGGTCCTCGCGGAACCGGCCGTCGGCCACGCGCTCCTCGAGGTCCTGGTTCGTCGCGGCGACCAGTCGGATGTCGACCTTGCGCACGGTGTTGCCACCGACCGGCTGCACCTCGCGCAGCTCGAGCGCGCGCAGCAGCTTGGCCTGCGTCTCGAGCGGCATGTCCCCCACCTCATCGAGGAAGAGCGTGCCGCCGTCCGCGTACACCATCCGCCCCTCGCTCGCCGAGACGGCGCCCGTGAAGGCGCCCTTCACGTGGCCGAACAGCTCGCTCTCGATGAGGCCCTCGGAGAGCGCCGCGCAGTTCATCGCGACGAAGCGCTGGTCCTTGCGCGGGCTGTTCGTGTGGATCGCGCGCGCGACCAGTTCCTTGCCCGTTCCGCTCTCGCCGAGCACGAGCACCGTCGCCGTCGTCGGCGCCACCTGCTTGAGCACGTCGAAGACGCGCTGCATCGGCGGCGAGCTGCCGACGATGCCCTCGAGGCCGAAGCGCTCGTCGAGCTGCGCGCGCAGCTCGCGGTTGTCCCGTCGCAGCCGCCCGGTCTCGAGCGCGCGCTCGAGGCGCGTGCGCAGCTCGGTCAGGCGCACGGGCTTCTCGATGTAGTCGGACGCGCCGCGCCGCATGGCGTCGACCGCGGTCTCCACCGAGCCGTGACCGGTCACCAGCAGTACGGCGGCCTCGGGTTGCAGGCGCGCGGCGTGCTCGAGCACCTCGATGCCGTCGACGCCCTTCATCACGAGGTCGGTGATGATCGCGTCGAACGCACCCGAGCCCATGGCCTCGATCGCGGTGCCGCCGTCGTGCGCGAGCGTGCACGCGTAGCCGTCCATCTCGAGCCCTTCGGCGAGCGCCTCGGCGTGCCCTTCGTCGTCGTCGACGACGAGCACCCGACCGGCGTTCGCGCCCTCCTCCAGTTCCTCGCGCGTCACGCTCAGAGCTCCTCCTCGTGCGCCTCTCGGACCGCGGCCTCGCGCGCCGCGCCGGTCAACTCGACCGCGAGCGGCAGCATCAACTCGAACGACGTCCCGCGCCCCGGCTCGCTGATCACCCGCATCGCGCCGCCGTGGTCCTCGACGATGTGGCGCGTCGTCGCCAGGCCGAGGCCCGTGCCGCCCCGCTTGTTCGACCAGTACACGTCGAAGCAACGCTCGCGCTGCTCCTCGGACATGCCGATGCCCGTGTCGGTCACCGACACGAGCGCGTCGTTGCCCACGCGCTGGACGCGCACGAGCAGCTCGCCGCCCTCGGGCATCGCTTCGCGCGCGTTGACGAACAGGTTCATGAGCGCCTGGCGGATCTGCCCGTCGTCGACCATGACGAGCGGCAGTCCGGGCTCGATGTCGGCGTGCTGTCGGATGCCGGCCGCCGCGTTCTCGGGCTCCACGAAGTCGAGCGTGTCGCGCAGGATCTGTCCCAGGTCGGCGGGCGCGCGGTTGACCTCGCTGCGGCGCGCGAACGCGAGGAACTCGCGGACGATGCCCTCGAGGCGCTCGACCTCGCGCTTGAGCGTCTGGATGCGCTTCGCGCTGCGCGCCTCGCGCGGACTGCCCGGCTCCGGGCCCGCGGCGGCCGCGCGCAGCGCGTCCTCCTCGAGGAGGGTCAGGTTGATCGACATGGTCGACAGCGGGTTCTTGATCTCGTGCGCGAGGCCGCCCGCCAGGCGCGCGAGGAACTCGAGGCGCTCGCGCTCGGGGTCGCGCTTGGCCTCGGGGCGCGGCTCTTCGGACCGCTCGAGCGGTCGCTCTCCCGCCCGCTCACCCGGGGGCGCGTCCCGATCCCGTTCGCTGTCTTCGTCGTGCTGCTGCTGCATCGCGGGCACCGCCTCGACGCGGCGCGCGCGTAGTCTACGCACACCCTCCCCCGACCCGAGCCCACGACCATGCCCGAAGCCCCCGCCGTCGTCGCCCTGCCCGACTCGTCCGCGGACCTCGCGTCCGACGCCGTCGAGGTCCTCGTGGCCGCGCTGCGGTCGGGACGCGTCGTCGGGTTGCCGACCGAGACGGTCTACGGCCTGGCCGCGCGCGCCGACGACGGCGACGCACTCGCCGCGCTCCTGGCGGCGAAGGGAATCGAACGCGCGCGCGCCTTGACCTGGCACCTGGGCTCGACCGCGCCGCTCGAGGGCTGGGACGGGTTCGGTCCGCGCGCGCGTCGCCTGGCCGAGCGCTACTGGCCCGGGCCGCTGACGCTCGTGCTCCCCGGCGTGCCGCCCGGCCTCGAACGCGTCGCGGCCGACGACTGGACCGGCGCTCGCGTACCGGCCCACGCCGGCATCCGCGCGGTGCTCGACGCCTGCGACTTCCCGGTCGTGGCGACGAGCGCCAACGCCACGGGCGAGCCGCCGCTCGTCGACGCGGCGGCCGTGGCGGCGGCCTTCGGCGAACGCCTCGCCGCGGTCGGCGACGGCGGACCGGCGCGGATGCAGGAGGCCTCGACCGTGCTGGCGCTCGGGCCGGGGCGCTTCGAGGTCCTGCGCGAAGGTCTGCTCGACCGCGGCGACCTGGCGCGCGCGAGCGGGCGACGGATCGCCTTCGTGTGCACCGGCAACACCTGCCGCAGTCCGATGGCGCAGACCCTGGCGCGCGCCGCGCTGCGCGAGCGCGTCGGCGCGAGCGACGACGCCGAACTCGAGTCGCTCGGCTTCCGCGTCGCGAGCTTCGGCGTGCACGCGATGCCCGGCGCGCCTGCCTCGGCCCACGCGGTGACGGCGATGGAGCGGCGCGGTCTCGACCTCACGCAGCACGCCTCGACGCCGGCCTCGGTCGAGGAGCTCGCGACCTTCGACGAGATCTACGGCCTCACCGCGAGCCACGTGGCTGCGATCGTGCAGGCGCTGCCGCCGCGCCTCGCCGAGCGGGTCACGAAGATCGACCCCGAGGGCCGCGACGTGGCCGATCCCGTGGGCGGCTCGCTCGACGACTACCTGGCCTGCGCCGAACAGATCGACGCCGCGCTGCGCGTGCGCCTCGACGGCTGGGCCTGACCCGCCGGCCGCGAGCGAGGGACGCGCGCTACTCGGCCGACGCGAGCACGCGCCACGCACCGGCCGCGTCCGCGCACTCGCCGAGCGCGTCGCGCACGTCGTCGCGCGCGAGCAGGCGCGCGATGTCGGCCAGCGTGCTGATGTGCTGCAGCTTCTGGTCGCGCGGCACGAGCAGGAGCACGACCATCGTCGTCGGCTGCGCGTCGATCGAGTCGAAGGGCAGGCCGTCCTCGCTGCGCACCAGACCGAAGGCGCCGACGAGGCGGTCGAGCCCGTCCACCGCCGCGTGCGGGATCGCGATGCCGCGCTCCATCCCGGTCGACATCGAACGCTCGCGCGCGAGCACCGCGTCGCGGTAGTCCTCGTAGCGTCCCTCGGGGACGTGACCGCGACGCTTCACGTGCCCGAGCAGGCGTTCGATCGCGTCCCACTTGTCGCGCGCATCGAGCGGCAGCAGGACGTCGCCTTCGGTGAGGAGTTCGGTGAATCGAGCCGGCATCGGTGGCGGGCGGTCGCGCTAGGAGTGCGTCCCCGGAAGGGCCGCGGTCTCGGCCGCACCCTCGAGGGGCGTCGACTCGCCCGGGGACAGCTTGCGGATGCCGAAGGCGCGCGCCAAGGGGATCGCCGACATTCCGACGAGGAGCGTGAGCAGCGCGCCCATCTTCGCCTGGCCCTGGATCTGCGCGCCGAACATCGCGACGGGATAGGCCTGGGTCGCGACGAAGAGTGCGACCGTCAACCCCAGACCCGAGATGTAGCCGGCGACGAGCACTTCGCGCAGTCCCATGCCGTCGGGCAGCCGCAGCCCCGCGAGGCGTGCGCCGAAGACGAACAGCGGCACGCCGAGGAACTTGCCGCCGATCAGGGACGCGGCGATCAAGAGCGACAGGCTGCCGAAGGCCGAGAACTCGACGCCCGCGTTGGCGAACGCGAAGAAGAACAGGCCGAAGTCGACGAAGGGCTTGAGCGTGTGCTCGAAGTCGTCGAGCGGCGAGTGCCGGTGCGGATCGCCCATGAGCTGCTCGACGGGGTCGTCCTCCTCGGCCAGCGCGCGCGGACTCGGTCCCGGCAGGAACGGCACGACCGCACACAGGGCCAGGGCCGGGTGCACGTGCGCGAAGTAGAGGCCGACCCAGGCCAGCGGACCGGCCGTGGCGATGTAGAGCCACCAGTGCCGCTCGCCGCGCCGGCGCAACCACCACGCGACGAGCGCTCCGGCCGCGACCGCCAACAGCCAGACGGGCTGGACCGGGTGCGCCGGATCGGGATAGGCCACCGCGATGATCACGAGGCCGATCGCGTCGTCCCCCACCGCCAGCAGCAGGAGGAACTTGATGGGCGGGCGCCCCTTGCCGAACACCTGCCGCGCCACGAGCCAGGCCAGCGCGATGTCGGTCGCGGTCGGGACGCCCCAACCGATGGCGATGACGCCGAACGACGGGTCCGGACTGCCCTCGCCGCGCTGCCGGCCGTAGGTCTCGAGCAGGCCCTCGAAGGCCCCGAGCCGGTACATGGCCCAGCCCAGCCCGAAGTAGACGGCCACCGGCACCAGGACCCCGCCGACCGTGGCGATGAGCGGCGTGAGGGCCTTGCTGGGCGGGTTGAGGCTGCCGCCCGGCAGCGCCGAGTGGGCGATCTCCTTCGCCGCGATCCCGAAGAACAGGACCATGAAGACGTCGTCCACCAGGAACTTGACGTCGACGTGGTGCCCGCCGATCGACAGGTGCCCGAACGGCTGCGCGTGCAGGATCGCCGCGTAGGTCTCGGGGAAGAGGTTCGCCGCCGCGAGAGCCGCGACCACGCCCAGGAGCAGGGGCAGCATGAGCTCCTGGACCTTGGCCAGGAGCGCGCCTCGCTGCGGGGCTGGGGCCCCCGGGGACGGGGTGACCGGGGACGGGGGTCGGGACATCCGGGGGGGAGGACGGGACGGGCGGCCAGCCTACCAGCGCTCGGACGCAGGCTCCCGGCGCGCCAGCGGGGCTCGCTCGGGGGACGGGCCGTGGGACGGGCCGAGCCGATGGACCGGGCCGGTCGCCCGTGCGGTGCGGGACGAACGGCGACCCACGGCCGGGGGCGAGGCCTCGCGACAGAGCTCGTCGAAGGGCTCCGGCTTGCGGCCGAGCTCGGCTCCTACCCCCCGCACCGGCCCGGTTTCGCAGCGGCCCGACCGGCCCGGCCCCGTCCGCACGAGCCCCAGAGGGGGACGCGACCGGTCGTGTGCGCTCGCTCGGGGGCCCGACGCGGGTAGCCTCCCTGGCTCACCGCGACCGGTCCCGGTCCCGGCACGCCCGCTCCGGCCAGGAAGATGCCCCCCCGTGTGGCGTCCTCGTTCCCCGACCGCCACACCGCCTCCGTCCCGCCACCGCACCCCGGGGCCCGCTCCGGCGGCCTCTGGCGACCCGCTCGGCGAGCCAGCCAGCACCCCACCCCCACGATTCACGAGCCCATGAGCCTCCGCACGCCCAGCGCGTCCCTCCGGCGCCTCCTCGCGCGTCGTTCGCCGTCGCGCCTTGTCGCCGTGCTGCTCGGCGCCCTCCTCCTGGCGACCGCCGCGGCCCCGACCGCGCTCGCGCAGAACCGCGACGGCGCCGACGACGAGCCGCCGCCGATCGTGCAGGACGGCGACTTCTACATCGTGAGCTTCTCGGAGGACGAGAACACCGGGCTCACGCTGCTCGACTTCGTCAAGAACTGCGAGGTCGCGACCGGGCTCAACTTCGTCGTGACGAAGGACACCGTGCAGCTCCTCAAGAGCCAGACGGTCCGGATGTACGGCACGAAGCGCATCCCGAAGGACGAGTTCTACTCGTTCTTCCAGATCGTGATGTTCATCAACCAGTTCGCCTGCGTCGAGGTCGGTCCGCCGCCGCTCACGGTGATCGTCATCCAGAGCCTCGCCGCCGGCGGTCGGCAGGGCGCGGCCACGACGACGCAAAAGTCGACCTACGTGCTGCCCGAGGACCTCGAGGACTGGGCCGACCGTCCGGCGACGCTGATCACGACGGTGCTCAACCTGCCGAACTCCGACGCGCGCGCCCTGGCGAACTCGCTGCGCGCGCTGGCGGGCAACAACCCGAACCAGAACATGCTGCCGGCCGGGATCCACAGCCTGATCCTGACGGGCTTCGGCAGCAACGTGTACGAGCTCGCACAGCTGCTCTACCTGATCGACGAGAGCTCCGCGATCGAGGAGCCGGCGCCGCCGATCTTCGACCGCATCCCGCTGCAGGAGGCGGCGGCGAGCGATGTGCAGAGCATCGTCGAGGAGCTCCTGCAGGCCAGTCAGCAGCTCCAGGACGCCGCGCTCCAGGAGGCCGGTGAACAGCAGCAGCGCCGCGGCGGCAACCAGGTGATCGCGAAGATCCTGGTCGAAGCACGCACGAACTCGCTGGTCGTCATGGCGATGCCCGACGACATGCCGCGCATCCGCGACCTGATCGCGCGCCTCGACACGCAGGTGCTCGAGCCCGAGCGCAACTACCACATCTACCAGCTCGAGAACGTGGCCGCGCAGGACATCGCCGACACGCTCGAGAACTTCCTCGACGAGTCGCGCAACGTCACGGCGCTGCCGGGCGCCACGGGCGGCCAGAACCGTCAGGCGAACAACAACAGCGAGGACGTGGTCGTCGTCCCCGAGCGATTCTCGAACAGCCTGCTCATCGCGGCCAACAAGACGCGCTACGCCGAGGTCGTCGAGCTCATCCGCTCGCTCGACCGCCGTCAGGACCAGGTGCTGATCGAGACCGCGCTCATCGAGTTGTCGAGCGACAACCTGATCGACATCGGTGTCGAGCTCGGCCTCGCGGACCTGCCCAGCGCGGACGGCTCGGGCGGCTTCGGCGTCACGAGCTTCGACCTGTCGACGCTCCAGGACCTCGACAACGACGGCATCTTCGACACGCGCGTCCCGAACCAGGCCGCGGGCATGACGGCCGGCATCATCGACGGGGACAACTTCTCCCTGCCGTTCCTGCTGCGCATGATCCAGGAGCGCACCGACGCGAACGTGCTGTCGGTGCCCTCGATCCTCGTCAACAACAACGGCGAGGCCGAGATCGGCATCACCGACGAGATCCCGTTCACGCAGATCACCGCCTTCGGCGGCGCCGGTGGCGGTCAGACCCAGGAGAACTTCCAGGGCTACGAGGAGGCCGGCATCGAGCTGAAGATCTCGCCGTCGATCTCCGCCTCGCGCTACCTGCGCCTGGGCGTCGAGCTCGAGGTCTCGAACTTCATCGGCGAGCAGCAGGGCAACGTGCCCCCGCCGCGCGTCACGCGCTCGCTCAAGACCACGGTCAACGTCCCGGACGGCGACACGATGGTGATCGGCGGCGTCATCAGCGACAACAACTCGCTCACGCGGCGCGCGACGCCGTGGCTCGGCGAGCTGCCGATCATCGGCGCGCTGTTCCGCCGCGACGCGGACAGCCAGGACCGCCGCACGCTGTACTTCTTCGTCACGCCGCACATCCTCCAGGACAAGGACTTCGCCGACCTGGCCGAGTACAGCTACGGGATCAAGATGCGCGCCGCCGACGTGATCGGCGCCGACCGCCTGCGGATCGTCGATCCCGACTTCGGCCTGGGTGAGGAGAGCGAGGAACTCGAGGCCTTCGACATCCCGCTCTACCGCTCCAGCACGGGCGGCGAGGCGTCGATGCAGGACGTCGGACTCACGCCCGACGAGCGCGAGGCGCTCCTCGACGAGGAGTACCGCGAGCTCGGCACCGAGGACCTCGACACCGGCGCCGACGCCGAGGAAGAGGCCGTCAGCGTCGGCTCGAACGACTGACCCCCACCTTCGAGATGACGAACGTCGCCGACCTCCTCGTCGAACGCGGACTCTCCCGCGAGCGCCTGGACGAGTGCCGCCGCGCCGCGGCCACCACGGGTGAATCGCTGGACCGCGTGATCATCCACAAGCAGTACCTGCCCGAGGAGCAGGTGCTCGAGGCCTACGCGAACATGCTCGGCTACGAGTACCTCGCGAGCCTCGAGGACGTGCGCGCGCACGCGAACTTCGTCAACGAGGTGCCGGTCCAGTTCTCGCGGAACTACAGCCTGATCGCCATCGAGGGCGGCGAGGACGGCGTGGTCCGCGTCGCCACCTGCAACCCGCTCGACCCGAACCCGCTCGACGAACTGTCGGCGATGTTGGGCGTCGAGGTCGAGCCGGTGCTCGTGCCGGGGCAGGCGATCAACACGGCGATCGCGCGCGCCTACCGGCACAAGGCGGACGGCGTCGACGAGGCGCTGGCCAGCGTCGAGGAGGACGGCGACATCGCCGGCATGGCCAAGGAGATCGAGGACGTGGAGGACGTCCTCGACGTCTCCAACAAGGCCCCGATCATCAAGCTGGTCAACACGATCATGTTCCAGGCCCTGAAGATGCGGGCCTCGGACATCCACTTCCATCCGTTCCCCGAGCGGACGCAGGTGCGCCTTCGTATCGACGGCATCCTCTACGACATGGATTCCATCCCGCGCAAGGCGCACGAGGCGATCGTGAGCCGCGTGAAGGTGATGGGCAAGATGGACATCGCCGAGCGCCGCCTGCCCCAGGACGGCCGCGCGTCGATCCGTCTCGGCGAGGGCGAGGTGGACGTGCGTATCAGCACGGTGCCCACGTCCGACGGCGAGCGCATCGTCATGCGGATGCTGGACAAGACGGCCAAGCTCTACACGCTGGACGAGATCGGGCTCGACCAGAAGAACAAGGAGATGCTCCAGGAGTTCTGCTCCTACACCTCGGGCATCATCCTCGTCACCGGCCCCACGGGCTCGGGCAAGACGACGACGCTCTACGCCGGCCTGACGCAGATCGACACGACGCAGAAGAACGTCCTGACGATCGAGGACCCGGTCGAGTACTCGCTGCCGGGCATCAGCCAGGTCCAGGTGGCCACGAAGAAGGGACTGACCTTCGCCTCGGGCCTGCGCTCCTTCCTGCGCCAGGACCCCGACGTGATGATGGTCGGTGAGATCCGCGACCTGGAGACGGCCGAGGTGGCGATCCGCGCCGCGCTCACCGGTCACCTGGTGTTCTCGACCGTCCACACGAACGACGCCGCGAGCACGATCGCGCGTATGGTCGACCAGGGCGTCGAGCCGTACCTCGTGTCCTCCTCGCTCGTCCTCGTGGTCGCGCAGCGCCTCGTTCGAACGATCTGCAAGAACTGCCGCACCGAGGCCGACATCACCCCCGAGTGGCAGGCCAAGCTCGACAAGATCGGCGTCACGGCCGAGCAGCTCGACGGCAAGATCTCGGTCGGCGCCGGCTGCGACGAGTGCTACCACACGGGCTACTCGGGCCGAACGGCCATCTACGAGTTCCTCCCCGTCGACGAAGTGCTGCGCACGCAGATCATGGAGGGCGCGACGGCCAGCCAGATGCAGTCGAGTGCGATCAAGCGCGGGATGCTCACGCTGCGCATGGACGGCGTGGAGAAGGTGCTCGCACGCAAGACGACGCCGGACGAGGTCCTGCGCGTGACGCATTCCGACATCGCGCTCGCCGCCGACTGATCCAGGACCCCGCTCCCCGACCGACGATCCGATGCCGATCTACGAGTACAAGGCCTACGCCGAGGGCGGCGGCACCAAGACCGGCGTCATCGACGCCGACTCGGCGAAGGACGCGCGCCTGCGGCTGCGCCGCGAGAAGCTGCTCGTCAGCCAGATCAAGGAGTCGGGCAAGCGCAAGTCGTCGGGCGGCAAGGGGAAGGGGAAGGGCGTCGACAAGGGCCCCTCGATCCTCGATCGCTACCGCGAGCACCGCCGCACCAGTCAGAACGGCGCGTCGGGCCGCGACGCCGAACTCGTCTCGGCGATCACGCGCCAGATGGGCACGCTCCTGGGCGCCGGCATCCCGCTCGCCGACGCGCTCAAGGCGATCATCGACCAGTCCGAGAGCAAGCGCGTCGAGACGCTCTTCCGCGAGCTGCGCGAGAAGATCACCCAGGGCACCTCGCTGGCCGATGCGCTGGCGACGCACCCCGAGCTGTTCAGCGACCTGTACGTGAACATGGTGCGCGCGGGCGAGGCGACCGGTCAGGTCGACATCGTCCTCTCGCGCCTGGCGGACTTCCTGCAGGCGCAGCGCGCCATGCAGCGCAAGGTCATGTCCGCCCTGCTCTACCCGCTCATGATGATGGGCCTGGGCGTCGTGGTCGTGGCGATCCTCATGACGGTCGTCGTGCCCAAGATCACGGGCATGCTCGAGGACTCCGGGCAGGAGCTGCCGGGCACGACGCGCACCCTGATGACCATCAGCGAGCTCAGCCAGGAGTACTGGTGGGTCGCGCTCCTGGCCCTCGCCGCGGCGTCCTCGGTCCTGGGGCGGATCTACCGCACGGACCACGGCCGCCTGGTCATCGACCGCACCCTCCTGCGAGCGCCGATCTTCGGCGAGCTGCTGCGCAAGCGCTCGATCTCGCGCTTCACCAGGACGTTGTCGACGCTCCTGTCGTCCGGGGTGGCGGCGGTGCAGGCCCTCGAGATCACGCGCAACGTGGTCGGCAACCGGGTCCTGGCCGACGCCACGGAACACATCCGCACGCGTATCCTGGAGGGCACGGACATCGCCACGCCCCTCCAGCAGTCGGGGGCCTTCCCCGCCGTCGTGGGCTACATGGTGGCGGTCGGCGAGCAGTCCGGCGAACTGGAGACGATGCTCGACCGTATCGCCGACGCCTACGACGAGGAGGTCGAGGTGGTCTCCGAGCGCGTCCTCTCCGTCCTCGAGCCGTTGATGATCGTCGTACTGGCGATCGTCGTCGGCTTCATCGTCCTCTCGATCATCCAGCCGATCCTCCAGGTCGGCGCGATCCAGTAGCGCCGGGGGAACACCTCCCCCGCCGACACACCCGCTCCACATGAAGATCCAACGCACCAACCGGCCCGGTCACAGCGCGCGTCGCTCGGGCTTCACCATCGCCGAGATGATGGTGGTCATCGTCATCATCGGCCTCCTCGCCGGCATGGTCGCCCCGCGCATGTTCGCGTACTTCGGGCAGGCCCAGAGCGCCGTCGTGAAGGCCGACATCAAGAAGATCACCGAGGCCATCCAGAACTACCAGATGGCCAACGCGATGAAGGCGCCCGAGTCGCTCGAGTCGCTGGTCAACCCGCCCGACGGCAGCGAGGGCTACTTCGGCAAGATCCCGAAGGATCCCTGGGGCAACCCGTACCAGTACGACCCGCCCAGCGGCGGCCGCGAGTTCCGGGTCTTCACCCTCGGCGAGGACGGCGCGCCCGGCGGCGAGGGCAAGGACGCCGACATCGACAACATCATGCTCTTCGAATCGGAAGAGTGACGCGGGGCGGGGCGTCCGGAGCAGCAGCCCCGGCCGCCCCGCTGCGCGCGGGAGCGCCGCTCCAGGCTCGCCCGTCGCGCCCCACCTCGACCGCCACCATGCCTCGCACACCGCACCGACCCCGCACGCGACGGCCGTCCGACGGCGACCGCTCCGGCTTCACCATGGTCGAGCTGATGGTCGTCGTCGCGATCATCGGCGTGCTGTCGGGCATCGTGACCCTCTCGTGGCGGGCGATCCTGCCGCGCGAGAGCCTCAACGCCGAGGTGCGGCGCCTCTCCGACGTCATCCAGACCGCCCGCTCCGAAGCGATCTCGCGTTCGGCGGAGTACCAGGTCGTGTACGACCTGGAGACCTCGACCTACTGGCTGCTCACCCCGTTCGGTGAGAAGGGGGAGTACGAGCCGGAGCCGGAGCGCCGCCGCCGGCTGCTGCAGCACCAACTCCCGCCCGACATCCGCTTCGACACGATCACGATCGACGGCGAGGACTTCAACTCGGGCGAAGAGGTGTTCGTGCGGTTCGACGCGGTCGGCTCGTCGAACGCGCACACGATCGTGCTCGCGCAGGAGGGCAAGACGACGATGCACCGCACGATCGAGGTCCTGCCCCTCACGGGCCTGATCCGCTTCCACGACGGGATCTTCGAGCGCGCGCCCGCGACCGACGGGGACTTCGAGGAATGAAGCTCCGCCGCCCCACCGCCACCGCCGCCGCCACGGGCACCGCCACCGCCACGGCCGCGTCCGCCGGACGCGCGAACGCGAGCGGCTTCACGCTCGCGGAGCTGGCGGTGACGATCGTCATCGTCGGCATCTCCTTGGTCCTGCTGCTCCAGGGCCTGGGCGGCGCGAAGGCGCAGGCCTACTACACGCAGCAGATCAAGATCGCGAACCAGCTCGCCCGCAAGACGCTCGGCGAGATCGCGGCCGGCGAGTACGCCGAGGAAGCCGAGTTCGGCATCGACGGCAGCTACGCCGACGACGACTACCCCGAGTTCTTCTACGAGGTCTACTTCGGCGAGGAGGACTTCCCGTCCGAGGCGCGCCGCGGCTCGAACGACGGACGCCACGACTCGTGGGAGCACCAGCGTCTCCAGGCGGAGCGCGACCGCGAACTCGAGGAGGACGAGGACACGACCAACCGCGCCGGCGAGGACGAGGACGAAGAGCCCCGCGAGCCCTTCCAGAAGGTGTTCATCCGGGTGACCTTCCCCGTCGCCGGCGACTACGAGGGCGTCCACGAGCTCCAGCAGTGGATCCCCTGGGACCAGGTCTACGGTCCCGACGAGGACGAGGAGGAGGCCGCCGCGAACGCCGACGGCAACGAGGCGTCGGACGGGAACTCGGGCGGGCGCTGAGCCCGGCGGACCGGCCGGCGGCCTCGCGTCCGAGACGCACACCAACGACAGCACCATGCAGCTCAACGCTCACAGCGCCCGCTCGAAGAGCGGCTTCACGATCGCCGAGGTCCTCGTCGTCGTGGTGATCATGTCGGGGATCCTCGTGTCGATCACCCAGGTGCTCTCGGCGGCGCGCGACACGCGCGACACGATCCACAACATGAACGAGACCCAGCTCGCGGGTCCGGCGATCCTCGACATGATCGAGGCCGACCTGCGCGGGCTGCTCACCTACTCGATGCGTCCGAGCAAGGTCCTGCGGGTCACGCAGAACGACCTGGGCGGCGAGCCCGCGGACCGCATCGACTTCGTCACGACGACGAACAGCAAGCTGTTCCAACTCGGCGAGACGCGCGTGCTCCGCGCCGACTTCAACGAGGTCGGCTACGTGCTGCGCGAGAACCCGAACAGCAGCGACTTCCTCGAGCTGTACCGTCGCGAGGGCTTCGTCGCCGACGAGGAGCCGTTCCGCGAGGGCGAGTACACCTTCCTCCACGACCGCGTGAAGTCGTTCGACATCACGGTCTACGACGAGGAAGGCCCCGACGCCGAGCCGCTCGACGAGTGGAACAGCGAGGCCGAGCCGGAGAACCGCCTGCCGCTGCGGATCGAGATCGAGCTGCGGATCGAGATGGCGCCGCGCCTGCTCGACCCGGCGCGCGCCGCGACCGAGCTGCAGGGCCAGCTCGAGGTGACCTACACGCGCTCGTTCCGCCTGGACGAGCCACTGCTCCTCGCCTTCGACGTCGAGCCCGTGGCACGCATCCCCGAGGTGCGGCCGCCGAGCGACGACAGCGGCGTGGACCTGGCGAACGACGGGGGCGCCTTCGGAATCGACGGCGGCATCACGGCCACGAGCGACGGACGCATCACGACCGGCCAAGGCTTCGGTGACGCCTTCGGCTCCGGCGCGGGTGGCTCGCCCGGCGGCAACTCGGTGGACGACGTCCAGGGCGTGATCGACATCTTCACCGGCGGTGGAGGCGGCGGCGGCGGGAACTGACTCAGCAGTACGGTGCCAGGCACGCTGTTGCAGCAAGGGCCGTCCGCGCTTCGCGCGGACGGCCCTTGCTGCAACAGCGTGCCTGGCACCGTACTGCTGAACCCTCGCGCCGAAGTCCGACGACGAACTGGCTCCGTCGTCGCCCCGGCCGGTCGTCACCGCACCGGCGCGCCCAACAGCTCGCGTCCGCCGAGATACGGACGCAGCGGCTCGGGCACGCGCACCTGCCCGGTGCTCGTCTGGTGGTTCTCGAGCAGCGCGATCAGCATGCGCGTGCTCGCCGCCACCGTGTTGTTGAGCGTGTGGCAGTGGTGCACCTTGCCGTCGGCGTCGCGGTAGCGCATGTCGAGGCGGCGCGCCTGGAAGTCGTGGAACCGCGACGCGCTGTGCGTCTCGCCCCACCCGTCGCGCGACGGCATCCAGGTCTCGATGTCGAACTTCTGGACCTGCGGCTGACCGAGGTCACCGCCGCACACGTTGACCACGCGGTACGGCAGACCGAGCGACTGCATCACCTCCTCGGCGTTGCCCAGGATCGCGGTGTGGTGCTCGATGCTCCGCGCCTCGTCGGCTTCGTCGACGACGACCTGCTCGACCTTCAGGAACTGGTGCACGCGGTACAGACCGCGCGTGTCGCGGCCGTAGGTGCCCGCTTCACGGCGATAGCACGACGACAGCGCCACGTAGCGCTTCGGCAGGTCCTCGTGAGACAGGATCTGGCCGCCGTGCAGCGCGGTCACCGGCACTTCGGCCGTGCCGACCAGGCACAGGTCGTCGCGCTCGTCGCAGCGGTAGGCCTGGTCCTCGCCGCCGGGGAAGTAGCCGGTGCCCTCCATCGTCGCGTGGCGCACGAGCGTCGGCACGGACACGGGCACGAAGCCCTTGGCGACCATGTGGTCGAGCGCGTAGCGCATGACGGCGCCCTCGAGCAGCGACAGGTCGCCGAACAGGACGTAGTTGCGGCTGCCCGAGATGCGTCCGGCCGCCTCGACGTCGATCCAGCCCTGGGCTTCGGCGAGGGCCATGTGGTCGAGCGGCTCGAAGTCGAAGGTCGTCGGCTCGCCCACGACGCGCAGCTCCACGTTGTCGCTGTCGTCGACGCCCTCCGGCACCTCGTCGGCGGGCACGTTCGGCACGCGCAGGAGGAGCGTGTGCAGCTCCTCGCGATCGGCCGCGTCCTGCTCCTCGAGGGCCTTGAGCTCGGCCTTCACCTCCTTCTGCTGCGCCAGCAGCGCATCGCGCTCCTCGGGGCTCGCCTTGGCGATCAGCTTGCCGGCGGCCTTCTGGGTGCTGCGCAGCTCGTCGAGCCGCTGCTGTCGACCGCGCGAGGCCTCGTCGAGGGCGAGGATGCGGCCGATGTCGACCTCCATGCGCTTCTTGCGGGCGCCTGCCTCGACGACCTCGGGCTCGCGACGGATGCGTTTGATGTCGAGCACGACCTGGGTGCCCGGTCGGGGGTCCGGGCCGATTGGGGATGCGGCGGAAGGGCGGCGGCGGCGGTGCCGACCGCGGCCGCCCCTCGCGGGGCGACCTTACAGGTCGGAGTCTATCCGGCCGAACAGCCCATTCTTCCGCTCGTGGAGCCGGACCTCGACCTCGTCCCCATACTTGTTCTCCACGAGGATGTCGAGCGGGGTCCAGGCCATCGCCCAGCCCTCCGGCCCGAGGTCGTCCACCTCCTTGGCCTTGCCGAGCAGCTCCATCTGGCCCACCAGGCTCCAGGCGTTGCGACCCGCCGGACGCACGTGGACCTCGGGCAGCGCGCGGCAGTTCCACAACAGGTGGTAGTGCTCGCCGCCGCACCCGCGTACGCGGACCGAGTCGCCCTTGACGCGCACCTCGTCCTCGACGAGCGACCAGGTGAAGTCGAAGGCGAAGGGACCGCCGAGCTCGACCTTCATCTCGTCGTCCTCGCGAACGGTGAAGGACGCCGACTCGCCGCGGATCATCAGCGCCTTCATGTCGCCGTCGCGCACGACGCCGGTGTAGACGTGGTAGTCGGCGGCGGGGACCTCGATCGTGTCGCCCGGCTCGATCAGGTAGAAGAGCCCGTCGGCCGGACCGTCGCCGCGGATGACCGCCCACTCGAGGTCGGCGCCCTTGTAGACGAGCTTGACGCGACCGAGCGGCAGGTCGGTGGCCGGCGCGACGCGGAAGCTGCGCCCGCCGTCGACCGGCTCCACGCGGACCCACGCGTCGCCGATGCACATGATCTCGCTGAAGGGCACGGCCATCTTCGCCTTGTCGACGAACACGCCGTCGAGGTGCGGCTGCAGCGTCTCGAGCGGCAGGCCCACGCGGCTGCGCTCGTCGGGCGGGCTGCCGAACACGCCGTCGAAGTTGTCGTCGGTGACGTAGACGGTGTCCTTGCCGAACTGGAACTCGGCCGCCGCGACCGGGCGCATGTAGACGGTCATCGAGTCGACGGTCAGGCGACTGTCGACGCGGAAGCCCTGGAACTTCGAGGTGCGCTCGCCGATCCGCACCTCGAAGGCGTAGTCGCGCGCCGCGTCGCCGACGCCGACGCGCGTCTGGACGATCTGCGGCACGGGGCTGAGCTCGAGGAAGCGCGCGCGACCGTCCGCGTCGACGACGACCACCTCGGTCGTCCCCTGGCGCTCGATGTACGGGCCGTCCTCCATGCCGGGCAACGGCGCCTGCGCGCCCACGTTGCCCAGGTAGATCGTCTGCCAGGTCGGGTACTGCTCGTCCCAGCCGTACGAGAGGCGCACGCGCTTGCGCAGGTCGTCGAGCACCGTCGGCGCGCTGGCGTGCGCGACCGCCGGGCCGAAGCCGAAGGACAGGGTCTTCGGCGCCGCCGAGGCCTCGGTGGTCGAGCCCGCGGTCGTGCCGTTGGCGATCGCGCGCTCGATCGCCTTCACCCGCGCGCGCGACTGCGTGTGTTCGCGGTCGCCCACGTCGAACAGGTCGCAGGCTTCGACGGCCTTGCGCAGGTAGGTCAGCTCGAGGACCTGGTTCGCCGCGCCCTCGCGCACCGCGCGCGGGCTGGCGGAGTCGCCGGCGAACACCCAGGCGCGCGAGGCGTAGTACATGTCGCCCAGCTCGTAGAAGCGGGCTGCCAGCGCGTCGAGCTGGGCGCCGAGCTCCTGGATCGCCGTGTCGCGGGCCGCGGTCCGTTCCTCGGCCCGCTTGGTCAGGTACTCGATGGCGAGCTCGCGGTACTCGTTGACCGCGGCGACGCGGTCCAGGCGCACGCCGTCGTCGAGTCCTTGGAGATAGGTCAGGACGCGGTCACCGAACTCCGTGTCGAAGGCGCGCGCCCAGGACAGCTTCGCCGCCGTGAACAGCTCCACGCCCTCCTCGTCGTCGGGGTCCGCGACGACGCGCTCGGCGAGCGAGTAGATCCAGAACGAGAAGTCGGCGGCGTGCTTCTCGGCGATGCGCGCCATGCCGGCGCGGTCGCCGACCTTGTGGGCGCGCAGGAAGTCCTTCTTCCAGTCGGCTCGCGTGAGCGGCGTCGCGTCGTCGGTACGGACGAGCGCGCGGTGGCCGCTCGGCGCGGCGGTCGCGTCGCCAGGGACGAGCGCGTGCGCCGGCGTGTGCACCGACGCGCCGATCGCGACGAGGAGCGCAGCGGCGAGGGTGAGCGGGGAGGTCGAGGGGCCTTGCGTACGTGGGGTCGTGCTTCGGGGCATCGTGGGAGGGGTGGGGTCGTGGATCCCTACTGCGACCATTTTCGAAGATAACGAAAAACCGCCGAGCCCGCGGGGGCCTCCCGTCCCCCCCCAACCCGATCCCAACGCCCGCGCCGCGGCGCCCGCCGTCTCTTCGCGATCGACGGAACCCGCGCGTCATGCGCTGCGTCGCGCGCCGTCCGCCCGGGCCGTCCAGCGGCGGCGTCGACCGCATCGACCGCATCGACCGCATCGACCGCATCGACCGCATCGACCGCATCGACCGCTCGGGCGTGCGGTCGCTCGCGCCGGCCGCCGCCGCCCCTACTCCTGCGCGCTGTCGATCGTTCCGAACAGCGGGTTCTTCTTCTCGACCAGGCGCACCTCGTACTCGTCGCCCACCTCGTTGGGCACGGTCGTGTCGAGCGGCCACCAGGCGTCGTTCCAGCCTTCGGAACCGCGCGCCGAGAGCGCGTCGATGTCCTCGATGCGCCCCATCGTCCCGGCCTCCTTCCACGAGCCGCCGGGCGCGCGCAGGTGGATCGTCGGCTTCGGCACGCAGCCCCACCAGCGGTAGTAGTGCTCGCCGCCCGCGCCGACGATGCGCACGTTCGAGCCGCGCACCTTCACGCCGTCCGCGACCAGGGACGCGGAGAAGTCGAAGCGGAACGGCTCGCCGAGCTCCAGCTCGGTCGTCCCGCCCGCCGTCACCACGAAGGGCTCGGCGTCGCCGGCGAGCATGAGCGCCTTGGCCTCCTTCTCGCGTACGACGCCGGCGAACACGCGGTAGGTGCCGACCGGCAACTCCGCCTTCTTGCCGTCGAGCGCGAGGTACACGTCGGCGAGCGCGCCCTCGCCGCGCACGACGAGCCACTCGAGGTCCGGGCCGCCGAAGGACAGCTTGACGGTCCCGGTCTCGAGCGCGGTGGCCGGCGCGACGGTGAAGCCTGCGCCGCCATCGGCGACCTCGAGGCTGTGCCACGCCTTGCCGAGCTGGATCAGGCGGCTGAACGGCCGCGCCGTCTTGTCGCGCTTGCCGAAGACGCCGTCGAACACGGGCATCGTCACGCCGGAGGGCAGGCCCTGGCCGGTGCGCTCGACCACGGCGCCGCCGAACGCGCCGTCGAAGTTGTCGTCGCTGACGAAGAGCTCCTCACCGGCCACCTCCACGCCGACGGCGCCCGCCGGCTTGAGGTACACGGTCAGGCCGCTCGCGGTCGGCTCGAGGTTCGCGGCGAAGCCCAGGTACTCGTCGGTCTGCAGGCCGACCTGCACGAAGAAGCCGTAGCCGCGCGGGCCGTCCGCGCCGTCGACGGTCGTCTCGACGAGCTGCGGCTCCGTCGACAGGTCCACGCGCGACACCGAGCCGTCCACGCCGGTGACCGTGATCGCGCGATCGTCGATGCGCTCGACGCGCGGTCCACCGCTCATCCCGGGCAGCTGCGTCGCCGAGCCGATCTCGCCCAGCCACATGCTCGGCCAGGTCGGGTGCGCCTCGTCCCAACCGTAGGTGAGGCGCGCGCGCTTCTTCATGTCGTCGAAGACCTCGGCGCGCGCGCGGCCCGTCGAGGCCGGGCCGAAGGTGAACGGCAGCGCGGTCGGCGCGGCCTCGGCCGCGTCCGCGCCCTCGCCGGCGCCGCGCTCGACCGCGATCTCGAGCGTCCGCACGCGCGACTTCGTGTCGGTGTGCGTCGGGTCGCCGATGTCGAAGATGCGGCACGCGTCGAGCGCCTGGCTCAGGAACTCGAGCTCGCGCTTGGCGCTCGCCGCCTCCTCGCGGACCGCGCGCGGGCTGAAAGCGTCGCCGGCGAAGACCCACGCGCGCGAGGCGTAGTACATGTCGCCGATCTCGTAGAACTGGGTCGCGATCGCGTCGAACTCCTCGCCCATCTCCTGGAGCTTCGCGTCGCGCGCCGCGCCGGCCGCGTCGGCGCGCAGCTTGAAGTAGCGCGTCGTCACTTCGCGGTAGCCCTCCAGCACCTCGATGCGCGCGGCGCGCTCCTCGGCGTCGAGGTCGGCGAAGAACTCGCGCACGTTGTCGGCGAAGGCCGTGTTGAACGCCTCGCTCCAGGCGCGGCCGACCGCCGTGTAGAGCTTCTCGTCCTCGTCGGTCGGGCTCGTCGTGACGCGCGCGGCGAGCTCGAGGATCCAGGCTGCGACCTCGCCGTCGTGGTCCCGCGCGATCCGCGCCATGCCCTTGCGGTCGCCGATCTTGTACGACTTCATGAAGTCGCTCTTCCAGTCGCGCAGGACGGCGGGCGCCTGCGCCTGGGCGCGCACGGACGGCGCGACGCCCTTCGACGCGACGACCTCCGTCGGGAGGAGAGCGAGGGAGCCGGCCAGAGCGGCGGCGGCGAGCAGCTTGGACTTCATCGTTGGAACGGTCGGCCGAGGGAGGGGGCGGAGAGTGTAGCGAGCGTTGGATAGCGCACGCACCGGCACCGGTCCCCCCACCGCCCGCCGCGCGCGGCTCCCGACCGCTTCCCCCGGAACGCGTCCACCGCGGCGCGCCGCGGCCTCCGGGCGCCGCGCCGACCGCCCCTCGCCACGATCCGCCGCCCGCGCCCGCGTCAGCTCCCGCGCTTGCGGTCGCTCATGCGCTTGAGGAACTCGCGCTCGCGGTCGGAGAGCGACTGGATGCCCTGCTTCGCCACCTGGTCCAACAGGTCGTCGAGCTTCTGCTCGTCGTTGGCGAGCGATTGCGCCTTGCGCTGCTCGACCTTCTTCTCGACCTCCGCGCCCCAGTCGCGCCAGATGAAGCCTCTCTTCACCGCGAGGAAGCCGAAGGCCGCGCCGCCCAGGTGGGCGAAGTGGTCCACCATCGTCGGGCGCCCGGTGGCGAGTACCTCGACGGCGGGGAAGAAGTCGCGCGCCACGACGATCACCGCGAGCACCCACAGGGGCAGCGGGATGAAGATGAAGATCACCGTCGACTTCGGGTGGAAGGTGGCCGCCGCGATGGTCGCGGCCACGACGGCCCCCGAGGCGCCGATGGTCGGCACCGGGGTGCCGAGCAGCTTCATGAAGACGAGGCTCGCGATGCCGCCGACCACCGTCGCGATCCCGATGAACCAGGCGAAGCGGCGCGAGCCCACCGTGCTCTCCACCATCGTCCCGAAGAAGTAGAGGATCAGGCAGTTCCACAGGACGTGGAAGAAGTCCGCGTGCAGGATCCCGTAGGTCAGCAGCTGCCACAGCGGCACGAACGGCGGCTCGGCGAACCAGACCGGGTGGTTGAGGCCGAGGACCTGGACGATCCCATCCTCCACCTCGGGCGCGGCGAGCGTCAGGATCCACTGACCGAGGAACACGCCGCCCAGCACGAGCAGGAGGAACTTGACGACGGGCGTGAGCGGCGGGAAGGCGATGCCGCCGCCGCCGCCCGCCATGCCGCCCCCGAACGAGGAACCGCCCGGGCTGCCGTGATCGCGAAAGACTCGACTCACGCGCGCATCCTAGCCAGGCCCGGGCGCGCGTCGCGGTCCCGGCGCGTCCGGTTCACGCCAGCGGGAACGGGAGCGCTGGCCGCGCGGGGCCCGCTCACCCGTCGAGCCCGCGGCGCCGCACCGCCGCCTCGGCCGTGTTGGCGAGCAGCATCGCGATCGTCATCGGGCCCACGCCGCCGGGCACCGGCGTGATCCAGCCCGCGCGCTCGGCGGCCTCGTCGAAGGCCACGTCGCCCACCAGGCGCGCGGCGTCGCCCTCGCCGACGCGGTTGATGCCCACGTCGATCACGGCGGCGCCGTCGGCGACCCAGTCGCCGCGCACGAGCTCGGGGCGACCGACGGCGGCCACGAGCACGTCGGCCTCGCGGCAGATCGCCGCCGGGTCGGGCGTGCGGCTGTGGCAGATCGTGACCGTCGCGTTGCGCGCCAGGAGCAGCGCGGCGATCGGCTTGCCCACGAGCAGCGAGCGCCCCATCACGACGGCGCGCTTGCCGGCGATCTCGACGCCGCTGCGGTCGAGCAGCTCGATGCAGCCCGCCGGCGTGCACGGCACGAGTCCCCCGCCGCCCATCCACAGGTCGGCCACGTTCGCGGGGGTCAGCCCGTCCACGTCCTTCGCGGGATCGAGCCGGCGCACGACGGCGTCCGCGTCGAGGCCCTTCGGCAGCGGGAGCTGCACGAGGATGCCGTCCACGGCGTCGTCGGCGTTGAGCCGATCGACGAGCGCCTCGAGCTCGGCCTGCCGCGTGGTCGCCGGCAGCCGGTGCGTCTCGACGCCGAAGCCCGCGCGCGTGGCGGCGCGGTCCTTGTTCTTCACGTAGACCTGGCTCGCGGGGTCGTCGCCGACGAGCACCACGTGCAGGCCTGGGCGCACGCCGCGTTCGACCAGCCCCGACACGCGCGCCTTCACCTCCGCGCGCACCTGCTTGGCGATCGCCTTGCCGTCGATGATCGTCGCGGTCGGGGTGCCCATCGAGCTCACTCCTCGTCCGCCGGGGCGTCGCCCGAGCCGTCGACGGGCTCGGTCTCGACGCGCGCCGAGTCGGTCGGCGACGCGCCCTGCATGCCCTCCTTCGGCACGACGCCGTCGTCCGTGTAGCGGTGCATGCTCTTCTGGCTGTCCGGCAGGTAGCCGAAGATCTGGAAGGTGATGAAGATCGAGAGCGCGCCCGCGACGAGCACGCCCATCGCCTTCGATCCGCGGTAGCCGCCGAGCAGGCGCACGTGCACGTAGAGCACGTAGATCAGCCAGCTGATGAGCGCGGTGTTCTCCTTGGAGTCCCAGCCCCAGTAGTTCGCCCAGGCCTCCTGTGCCCAGAACGCGCCCATGAACAGGCCCGCGGTGAGGAACGGGAAGCCGACCGCGAAGGCCTTGAAGCTGATCGCGTCGAGCAGCATCTCGTCCTGCTTCAGGCTGGCCGCGCGCGTCGCGGTGTCGAGGCTGGTGCCCCGCGTGAGCGCGAGGCCCGTGATCCCGAGGATCGGCAGCGTGAGGAAGTGCCCGAACGGCAGGAAGGCCATCCACGAGAAGGTGAAGACCAAGGTGCCCGCGGTCCTCCCGCGCGCCCCGCCGAACGCGGCCAGCGCGAGTCCGCCGGCGCAGCCGACGATCAACGCCATCCAGAAGACGTTGGGGTTCGGCACGAAGTCGAGACCGGTGCGGATCCCGAGCAGGATCACGAGCACCGCGAGGATGAGCCCCCACACGACCGTCTTGCCGGAGAAGGACGAGCCGAACCCGGTCGTCGACAGCGTCAGCCAGAAGCGGCGCGCGAAGTAGATGCTGACGATCGTCGCCGCGATGCCGAGCGACGCGTAGCTGAAGATCAGCGCGATCAGGTGCGGCGCGAACCAGTACGACTGCAGCGCCGGCGGCAAGTCGCGCTGCGCGGTCGACAGCGTGACGCTGTAGTGGTTGCAGGCCCAGGTCCCGGCGAAGACGATCCCGACGAGCGCGTCGTCGATCATCGCCCAGCGCGGCCCGTGGTCGCGGTACCAGGCGAGCACGAAGTGCAGCACCGCCATGGCCACGAGCAGGAAGCTCGAGAACATGACGATGACCTCGCTCATCGTCTGGCTCGGGAAGTGGTTGACCTCGACCCAGCGGTAGCCGACCGCCAGCGCGCTCAGGAAGATGCCCGCGAACAGCGCGAGGCGCAGGCCGCGCGTGGGCCAGCCCTCTTTCGGGGCCGCGTCGGGGTCCCAGCTCGCTCCGACGCCCGAGGCGCCGGCAGCGCGCAGGTGCGCGCGACCGCTCAGGACGGCGAGCAGGATGCCGACGACGCAGACGAGGTTGACGGCCCGCAGGTAGACGCCCGAGTCGAGCAGGTGCGGGTCGAAGGGGTTCAGGCTGTCCGCGAGCGACGCGGCGAGGAACGGTGTGAGCGTGACCATGGCGATCTGGTTCTGCGAACGAGCCTAGCGCTTGGGGACGGCGAGCGCGCGCCGGCGACGGGCGAGGACCACGGGGCGCACCAGGAAGGCGAAGGCGGCGCCCGCGATCACGATGTACATGCCGGCCATCGCCAGCGGGATCCCGGGGTCGTAGACGATGCCGATGCCCGAGTACTCCGGGTCGTTGTCGTCGGCGTTCGTCTGGAACATCCGGTAGCCCTTGTAGGTGAAGTAGTCGTTGACCCGGATCTCGCGCTCGTACTCCGCGCCCAGATCGACCTCCTGCCACGCGCCGTCCGGGCCGCGCTCGTGCACGCGCAGGACCGAGCGCCACTCGTACGGGAAGCCCTCGGTGTTCTCGAAGAACTCGATGCCGAAGCTGCGGTCGTCGGCGATCCAGACGTTGGCGTTGTTGTCCGGGGTCGTCGCCAGGCGCACGGTGCGCGTCTCCTTGCGCGCGTCGTCGCCGGGCCAGAAGGTGATCTCGAGCTCCACGCCGCGCGGGTCGGTCGAGTAGAAGGCCTCGTCCCAGTCGTCCGACCTCTTGATCGGCGGCAGGAACTCCACCGCGCCCGAGTCGACCACGTAGTCGTCGAGCACCGCGTCGAGGAACACCGGCACGACGCCGGGCAGCGGCAGACGCTGGCCGAGCTCGACCGGGTCGGGCGCTACGCCGTCCTCGGAGAACAGCTGCACGCTCCCGGCGTCGTCCCACGCGAGCACGAAGCGCTCGGGGCCGGGCGACGACCACTCGTCCCACTCCAGCGTGAGCAGGAGGTCCTCGAAGGTGTAGTCCGCGGTCAGGCCGCGCGCGATCGGGTCCTGTCGGTCCACGAGCACGCGATCCTCGGCCACGCCGTCGGGGCCGATGATGTGCGCGAACACCGCGGGGTTCGCCGGGAACTGCTCGGCGAGCGGCAGCGTCGGCGTGCGCTCCTCGCCCGACTGCGGATCGACGCGGTAGTCCTTGGTCGCGCGTTGGAAGACGACGCGATAGCCGCCGGGCAGATCGATGAGCTGGCCGAGGCGCACCTCGAGCACCTCGTCCACCTCGACGCCGTCGACGACCGCGCGCACGAACACGCGGCCGAGCAGGCCCTCGCTCCGCGGGAAGCGCGCCGCCGGGTCGCCCTGGCGTACGGCGATGAGACGGAAGGCGCCGGTCTCGTCGGTGAAGCAGGCCTGGACCGGTTCACCCGGCGTCGACGCGGGGATGAAGCGCGACACGAACGGCCACTGGTCCTGGGGCGGGAGCTCGGCGCGCGCCATGAGCGCCGCCATGTCCGGCAGGCGCGTGATCGCGACCGGTCGCAGCGGTGCGTCTCCGCGCTCGGCCGCGGTGCGCTCGCGCACGTCGACCTCGCCCGGGCGGGCGCGCTCGGCCAGCTCCTTCACCTCGAACCCGAGGCGCGGCACGAGCCGGTCGCCGTCCTCGCGCAGGTCGATCTCGAACCGACGCCCTTCCCACAGGGTGTAGGTGGGCAGCCGCGAGGAGAACTGGACCATCCGCCCTTCCTCGTCGAAGTAGACGACGCGCAGGGACGGCCAGTTCTGTCGCGCGAAGCGCTCGAGGCTCAGCCCGAAGGGCAGGTAGCGCAGGCTGTCGAGCCCGGGCTGGTAGCTCTTGAAGAACGCGTCCTCGACCGGCGGGATCTCCGCGAACTCGCGCTGGTACACACCGTCGCCGTTGCGATCGAGGCCGTCCACGTGCAGGTGCAGGAGGCCGCGCTCGGTGTAGGTGCGGCTCAGGCCGCCGCCCGCGAGCATCACGAGCATGCCCATGTGCACGACGAAGAAGCCGAACTTCTTCACCGTGAACCAGCGCTTCGGCCCGCCGTGGAAGGTGTTGAACGCGATCGCGATCGCGAGCAGCGTCATCAGGCTCGCGAACCACAGGGAGCGGTAGATGCGGTTGAGGTGGAACCGCGTGCAGAAGTCGAAGGCCGACCGCAGCAGCGACTCGTTCCTCGTCGCGAAGGCGTAGATCTCGTCGGTCTTCTCTCCGCCCGAGAAAGCCGCCTGCATCTGCTTGCGCCGGTTCTCCGCCTCCTCGATCCCGTAGCGCCGTCCGAACTCGTCGAGCTTGCTGAGCGCCACCTCGGGGATCTCGGCGTCCGGCATCCGACGCCGTACAGGTGCCCGAGGTGGTACAGGAAGTAGCTGACCGCGAACTGGAACTGCTCGAAGTGCTCCTCGTAGTCCGAGCCCGGCGCCTCGG
>Ga0180435_10000756_pt1 | contig 34232 bp, 28 predicted proteins | sample SS_ome_3_FD_132467 | JGI IMG/M metagenome (GOLD analysis project Ga0180435, IMG submission 132467) | Hypersaline lake sediment archaeal communities from the Salton Sea, California, USA - SS_3_S_1 metaG | ecosystem: Environmental > Aquatic > Non-marine Saline and Alkaline > Hypersaline >... | reverse complement strand
TGAGTACCTAGCTTGAACCGTCGGTACTCAAGTGACTTGGTGCCGAAGTTGAGAAGAAGCCCAGTGTCCATGGCTGCCGCCTTCAGGTAGTTCAGTAGCTGGGCTTCTTCTGTGCCACCCATGTTCGTCAGTGCCTTCAGCTCCACGATCACGCTGTCGCAGCAGAGGAAATCGACACTGTAGGACGTGCGCAGCACTTGGCCCTTGTACCGAATCGGCAACTCTGCCTCGCGCTCGAAGGGAACCTGGCGGCACGTCAGCTCAACGGCCAGTGCCTCCTGATAGACCGCCTCCAGAAAGCCACACCCTAGCTCCCTGTGCACCTCCATCGCAGCCCCGATGATTGCATACGTCCGCGGATCACCCCTCAAACCCATACATCTTCCTTCTCAACTCATAGAAGAGGAAATCTGAGCAATCTGCATAATCTGTGGATCATCTGACTCTGCCTCTGGCAGCCACGTGATACGTCTGTACGACCTGGCCGTCGCGGACGCCGGTAATCTCGTTGAAGAGATTGACGACGGGGCAGACGTGGTTGGGGATGACGGTGACGCGCTCGCCGATCTCCGGTTTGCGGGGGCACGCACCGAAATCGACGTGGCCATGCTCCTCGGACATCCCATAGAAGCGCGCCTCAGGGTATTCCAGGATCAGGCCGTGTCCCTCCAGCCCCATCAGGTCGGATGAGAAGGTCTTGCTCCCCGCGTCCAGGATGCCGCGATCTCGTGTCGGGCTACTGACCACGGTGGCGATCACGTGTAGCGCGATCTGGTCCAACGTCATCGCGCCGGAGGCAAACACGGCACGGTCGCCAAAGACATAGGTCCCGGCGCGGTACTCGGTCACCTCGGTGCGCTCGTGGGCGGTCCACATCGTCGGCGTGCCGCCGTAGCTGACGCAGTCCACAGTGATCCCCTCGGACTTGAGCAGCCCCTTCGTCGCCCTCACAAACGCGTCGCCCTCGGCGCTGTGTGGGAACGTCATAAGTCCGCCAAACCGCAATGCGGGTGATGCGGCGATAAGCCGTGCCAGCTCGGCGGCCTCCCCTGGTGTCTGGACCCCACAGCGGTGGCCTCCTGAGTCAAACTCCACCAGGATCGGCAGCTCCAGATCCGCACGTGCGGCCGCGTCTGCGTAGCCACGCACGGTGTACGCCGAATCCGCCGTGACCTTGAGCCGCACCCGTCTGGCGAGACACACCAGCTGTCCCAGCTTGGAGGCACCCACGATGTTGTACGGCAGGAAGATATCGTCGAAGCCGGCATCGGCCATGACTGCAGCCTCGCTCACCTTCTGGCAGCTGATGCCCACGGCGCCCGCGACCACCTGCCGGCGGGCGAGGGCCGGCACCTTATGCGTCTTGATGTGAGGGCGGTTAGCGATGCCGTGCTCATCCAAATAGCACTGCAGTCGCTCTATGTTGGCCTCAACGCGGTCGAGGTCAACGACAATCGCCGGGGTATCCAGGTCTGAAATCCTCATGTCCACACTCCTTCCCAGAGTTGCTGCCAGTATAGACAAGTGGCTGCGAATCTGGAAATTGGGCCTTGCATTAGAACGCAAGTTCTAGTATACTATGGATAGAGATTAGAACATACGGTCTATCACGACCCAAGTGCAGGAGGGGGAACATGGTAAGGCGAGAACCACAGTGGAGCTTGATGGATTGGTGGTCATTGGTGCTGGCGGGCGTGGTCCTGATCGCGGTGGTCGTGGCGGGCTAGCGCGCACCAGGACCGGCTCTTCACAGGCACCTGCGGGACAGAGAGGGCTCCCTGTCCCGCAGGTGCGCGTGTAGCTACTCGACGGTGACGCTCTTGGCGAGGTTGCGGGGCTGGTCGACGTCGGCACCACGACGGACAGCGATGGCGTAGGCCAGCCACTGCAGCGGGATGACGTTGAGCACCGGGGCCAGATAGGGTGACGTCGCCGGCACCTCCATCACATAGTCGGCCTTTGCGCGGGCGACGGTGTCATTCTCCTGCACGAGGCCGATGACGATGCCGCCACGCGCCTTGACCTGCTCCACCTGGCTGATCATCTTGTCGTAGACGTGATCCTGCGTTGCGATGGTCACCACCGGCATCGTCCTGTCGATGAGCGCAATAGGCCCGTGCTTCATCTCGCCGGCCGGATAGCCCTCCGCGTGGATGTAGGAAATCTCCTTTAGCTTGAGCGCTCCCTCCAGCGCGATAGGGTAGTTGATCCCGCGGCCCAGGTAGAGGAAGTGATCGCGGCGATGGAATGTCTCGACCAGCTCATCGTAGGTGTCGCCCTGCTCGGCCAGTCGCCCCACCAGATCGGGCAGCCGGGCGAGGTCATCGACGCGTTCGCGCAGCTCGGCATGCGGGAGAGCCCCCCGCAGCTCGCCGAGATAGAGCGATAGTTGGTAGAGATCCACCAGGCTCGTAGTGAAGGCCTTGGATGAGGCGACGCCGATCTCAGGGCCGGCCTGCATCAAGATGTAGCCGTCGGCGGTGCGCTGGGCCTGGCTGCCCAGCACGTTCACGATGGTCCACAGTCGAGCGCCCTGCTCTCGTCCCTCGGTCATTGCCGCCAAGGTGTCCACGGTCTCACCGGATTGGGTCATGGCCAGCACCGCGGTGTTGGGCCCGATTAGAGGGCTACGATAGCGGAACTCGGAGGCATAATCCACCTCGACCGGGACCTTGGCCAGGTTCTCCAACATGAATTTGCCCACCAGGCCGGCATGGTACGACGTGCCGCACGCCACGATCACGATCTTCTCCAGCTTCTGGGCCTCTGCCGCGCTGATAGGCAGTGTCTCCAGGTTGATCCTGCCACGGTGGAAGTCGGCCCGGCCTCGGATTGTGTCGGTGATCGCCCGCGGCTGTTCGGAAATCTCCTTCTGCATGAAGTGGCGGTAGGTACCCTTTTCGGCGGCGACCGGGTCCCAGGGGATGTTGTAGAGACGCAGGTTCACCGGCCTGTCATCGAGACTCAGAACTTCGGCGCCTTCGCGGGTGATGCGCGCCACCTGCCGGTGCTCTAGGAAGAGCACGTCGCGCGTGTGCTCCAGGATCGCGGGGATGTCCGAGGCGATGAAGGTCTCGCCGTCACCCTGACCGATGACGATGCCGCCGGCGTTTCCCAGGCGGGCCGTCACCAGGCACTCGGGGTCGTCCTTGCTGATGAAGACAAAGGCGCTTGCCCCCTTGATCAGCGGCAACGCTCGCTGCACGGCGGTCAGCAAATCCACGCCACCTGTCAGCTCGCGCTCGACCAGGTGGGCGATAACCTCAGTGTCGGTCTCCGATGTGAAGGGGATGCCCTCGGTCGAAAGCTCGGCACGCAGCGCCGCGTAGTTCTCGATGATGCCGTTGTGCACCACAGCGACGCGCCCTTCCCTGCTGACGTGAGGATGCGCGTTCGCCTCGGTCACCCCACCGTGGGTCGCCCACCGCGTATGACCCATCCCCACCTCACAGCCCAGACAGGTGGGGCCGAGCTTCTCCTCCAGGTTGCGCAGCTTACCAACCGCGCGCTCGACGCTGATGTCGCCGTTCTGGTAGAGGACGGCGATGCCCGCCGAATCGTACCCACGATACTCCAAGCGGCGCAGTCCGCCGATCACGACGGATGCCGCGTCACGCGGCCCAATGTAACCCACGATGCCACACATAGTTCCTCTCCTGACTTGACGTCGTCCAGTTTGGTCAGAGCAGACAGGGGTGTGCAGGCCAGGGGCGGCGCCTTTGGGTCAGAAGCACGGCACCGAGCAGTCACGGATCCAGGGGTGGACACCACCTGCTCCCACTTGTTACCGGCAGACACCGCAGACGCACGACAACAGCATCGCGCGGGCACATCTGCCGACTGTTGGTGGGTTGGCCCGGCTGCACGGTTTGTCCCGGCGGTTACTCACCGGCTTTGTAGTGCAGTCTTTATGGGGAAAATCGGGGATGGGCTCTGTCTCCCCGGACGAAATCCGCCGACGGTGCCTGGTGTCATACTGCCACCAGGGCGCCCTTTCGATCAATCGTCTCCTCGTCACCCCGGCTGCTCTTCGAGCAGCATGACGATCCGATGGATCGTCCGAGCCATCCGAAGGATGGCCAGGGTCTGGCGCTGTTTTCCCTTGGGTTGTGTATTCGACGTATCGCTGTGCAGGCCTCCTCCCGATAAATTAGAAGATATTCATCTATTATACGGATTCTGCGACACTTGGCAATGGGTACATGGTCCCAGAAAGGCATCAGTCCCGCGCTGGTCGGCGCGGGACTGATCTTGTGTCTGATTGTGTTTGGCCTGGGACCAGACCATACACGCTGTGGAGAGAACTACTCCACACCCTCCATCAGCTCTTCCTGCAGCAGGTTGGCCTCTTCGGTCAGGTCACCCAGGATCTCGTCGATATCGCCGCCCTGGATGATCTCATTGTAGGCCTGATTCGCGGCATCGCGCGTGCCCTGGTAGCTGATCAACTGCGGCTCGAAGGAACTGAACTGCAGCATCTCCAGACCGCTTTCCCAGACCGGGTACCACGCGGGCCACTCCTCTGCGTTGATGAAACCGGAGGTCGCCCTGCGGGTCGGGAAGTACGAGCTGATCTGGGTCCACCGCGCCTGGACCTCAGGCGACGTGAACCACTTCACGAAGTACCACGCCGCCAGCTGCGTCTCGGGCGTCGTCTGCGGGATCATCACGTCGGCGCCGTAGATATTCTGCACCGGATCCGCGGTCGTGTGCGGGATCGCCGTTATGCCCCACTCATCGTCGTTCTCCACCGCTTCCAGATCGCCCGCGTAGTAGGCGATACCCGACGTCGAGCCCTGCGCAAAGATAGCACGACGAGCCGCAAACTCGGGGTTGGGATACCCCTCGGTGAAGAAGTAAGCGCAGCCGTTGTCGTACATCCGCTTCAGCATTGCCATCGCGTCCTTCGTGGCGCCGCCGTCGTAGACGTAACCCGTGCCGTCCTCGTTCAGAACGTCCCCGCCGAATGCCATGGTCCACGCTGCCACAGCTGACGCGTCGGACCGCAGGATGTAGCCGCCGGTCCCGTCGCCATTGGCTTCTGCCGCGGCACACGCCATCGCCTCAAAGTCCTCAGGCGTCTCGGGCGGACCATCGAAGCCCAGCTCCTCCAGCCACGTCTGATTGTAGAACATGACCTCCATCGAGCGGTTCGGCGGGAAACCCAGGCGCTGGTTGCCGAAGGCGGGATGCACGCCTGCCTCGAGGAAGCTGGCGTAGAAGTCCTCACGCTGCTCCTTGGTCAGGCCCCAGTCGGGATCATAGAGATAGGGGTCGATGTCAGCCAAGCCGTTGGCCAGGGCGTAGAAGGCCTGGTCATTCTGGTAGCCCACCACCAGACCGGGCAGCTCGCCCGTCTGGATGCCCGCGTTCATCTTGTCGCGGGTGTCATTGTAGCTACCGACGTTCAGCGGCTCGATCGTGATGCCACAGTCGTTCTCGGCGTTGAACTCGTCGACCAGCGGGATCAACTTCTCCTCGCGGCTGCCGCTGTGCTGATGCCACCAGACAACCGTCTGGCCGCGTGGATCGATACCAGCCAGCGCACCGTACTTGGCCGGAGCGCAGGCCTCGGCAGCAGGAACGTCGACGCCCTCCATCAACTCTTCCTGCAGCATGTTGCCCTCTTCGGTCAGACCTTCGAGGGTTTCATCGATGTCGCCACCCTGCATGATGCGGTTGAAGGCCTGGTTGGCGGCATCGCGCGTGCCCTGGTAGCTGATCAGCTGCGGCTCGAAGGCACCGTACTGCAGCATCTCCAGGCCGGTCTCCCAGACAGGGTACCAGTCGGGCCAGTCCGCGGGGTCGATGAAGTCAGAGGTCGCCCTGCGGGTCGGGAAGTATGAGCTGATCTGGTCCCATTGCGCCTGGACCTCGGGGGTCGTGAACCACTTCACGAACTCCCAGGCCGCCAACTGTGTCTCGGGCGTGGTCTTGGGAATCATCACGTCGGCGCCGTAGATGTTCTGTACTGGATCCGCGGTCGTGTGCGGTATCGCCGTTATGCCCCACTCATCCGTGTTGCCGACCGCTTCCAGATCGCCCGCGTAGTAGGCGATCCCCGACGTCGAGCCCTGCGCGAAGATCGCGCGGCGGGCCGCGAACTCGGGGTTCGGGTAGCCCTCGGTGAAGAAGTAGGCGCAGCCGTTGTCGTACATCCGCTGCAGCATCGCCATCGCTTCCTTCGTAGCGTCGCCATCGTAGACGTAGCCGGTCCCGTCCTCGTTCAGGACGTCCCCTCCGAAAGCCATCGTCCAGGCAGCCACAGCCGACGCGTCGGAGCGCAGGATGTAGCCGCCGGTGCCGTCGCCGTTGTCCTCAGCCGCGGCGCAGGCCATCTCCTCGAACTGCTCAGGCGTCTCGGGCGGACCATCGAAGCCCAGCTCCTCCAGCCACGTCTGATTGTAAAACATGACCTCCATCGAGCGGTTCGGTGGGAAGCCCAGCCGCTGGCTGCCGAACGCAGGGTGCACGCCAGCCTCAAGGAAGCTGGCGAAGAAGTCCTCTCGGTCCTCAGGGGTCAGCCCCCAGGTCTCATCGATGACGTAGGCATCGAGATCAGCAAGGCCATCGGCCAGGGCATAGAAGGCCTGGTCGTTCTGGTACCCGACCACCAGGCCGGGCAGCTCACCGGTCTGGATGCCCGCATTCATCTTGTCGCGGGTGTCATTGTAGCTACCGACGTTCAGCGCCTCCACCGTGATGCCGCACTCGTTGGTGGCGTTGTACTCATCCACCAGAGGCATAAGCTTCTCCTCGCGGCTGCCGCTGTGCTGGTGCCACCAGACAACCGTCTGACCGCGGGGGTCGATACCGGCCAAGGGGCCGTCCAGGGCAGGGCCACAGGGCTCGCGCGTGGCTTCGGGCGCATCCGGCTCGGCCGGCTTGGCTGTCGCCGTGGGCGCGGGGGCCTCGTCGGTGGCTCCCGGGGTCTCGGTTGCACATCCGACCAGCAGTGCCAGCGCGGCGAGCGCGACCAGCAGAACTGCTATCCAACGATTCTTTGTCCTCAACATGCTATGCTCCTCCTCAGGTGATTCCTACCACTCTCGTGATACACCGTTTGCTCGGGATCAAACAACGTCAGGTCGTCGCCGCATCACCTCCTTTCGTCAGGTTGTTTCCACCTCAATGCTGAAGCCCTGGCTAGCCCTTAAGACCAGATGTCGCAATACCTTCAGTGAACTGCCGTTGTGCAAGCAGATAGACGAGCAAGATAGGAAGGATCGTGATCACGGCGCCCGCCATCTGAAGGTGAACGTGGGCACCGGCCTCATCGAGAAAGTGCTGTAGCCCGGCCGAGATTGGGCGCCACTCGTCCGTATTTGTCACCAGCATCGGCCACGCCAACGAGTTCCACGACCCGACAAAGCCGAAGATGATCACGGTCATCAGCGCAGCCTTCGAGATCGGCAGTACAACCTGCGCAAGGTAGCGGAGGTGTCCGGCGCCGTCAATCTGGGCAGCGTCCCAGAGCTCGTCCGGTATCTGGCCGAAGAATTGGCGAAGCATGAAGATGGTGAAGGCGCTCGCCATAAACGGTATCGTCAATGCGGGCCAGTTGTTGATCCACGGGAATGGGCCGATGCGCCCCAGCCAGGTGACTGTGATAAAGTTCGGCACCCAGGTCACAGCTTGGGGCAACATCAGCGTGATCAGCAACGCGGAGAAAAGGAAGTCCTTGCCGGCGAACTTCATGCGGGCGAATGCATAAGCGGCGAGTGTGCAGAAGACGATCTGGCCTGAGACCGTGATCAGCACGATCTGGACGCTGTTGGGGAAGTATTCGGAAAACTTCCCTGTGTTCCAGGCCTCGCCGAAATTGGACCACTGTGGCAAGGCGGGCACGAAGGTGCGCCCGGTAGCCTCAGACAGCGTCATCAGAGAAGTACTGACCATCCAAAAGAAGGGCAGGATGGCGATGACGATCCCCAGGATCAGGACCGCATAGGTAAAGACCATCCACAGCTCTATGCGAGTTCCGGTACCAGCCTTTGCACTTCGCGAACCGAATTTCAAGGGGGAGGAATTGCTCAGACTAGCCATAGAACACCTTCTCCTCCGCAACACGATTGTTGATGTAGGTCACGACCAGGATGATCCCCATCATGACCAGGGCCAGCGCAGAAGCGTACCCATACCGTGTATTGCGATTGAACTCGTTGAAGATGATGATACTCGCCGTGTCCGTTGTCCCCAGAGCCGCCCCACTGCGCAGCACGAAGATGTGGTTGAAGGCCTTGAAGGTGCCGATCACCGCCATCAGCGAGAGAAAGTAGGTCGTGGGAGAGAGCAGCGGGAGCGTGACGTGCCGGAACTGGCCCCATCGACCGGCGCCGTCGATGGATGCTGCCTCATAGAGCGGTCGCGGGATGCCGCCAAGGCCGGCCAGGAAGACCACCGTGTTATATCCGGCGTAGGTCCAGATGCCATAGAGGCAGATCACGAAGAGCGCCAGACTTGGACCCGCCAGCATTGGCGGTATGTCGAGCGCGGGGAGCAGCATCTGGATGATACCCTTGGGCTCGTCCAGCCAGAGCAGGCGATCGATCCCAACGAAGGTGACCAGGCTGTTCATCAGGCCGTTTACGCGGCTGGAGAAGATCACGCGAAAGACGCTGGCAGCAGCGACCGGGTTCGTGACATAGGGCAGGAAATAGATCAGCCGGAAGAATCCCTTGCCCTTGATCTCCTGGAAGAGCAAGATGGCTAGGAAGAGCCCGAGGACCAGCTCGATGGGCACCGTGAAGAGCACGTAGTAGACGGTGTGGAGCAGCCCCTCCCACCAATCATCGTAGCCCGCCTTGATCGCAGTGGGCACCTCGGTCATCAACAACCACGCTGCCAGCATCATCACGAGCGAGGCGAAGATCCACGCGATCAGTCCCGCCGTCGTCGGCGCGTTGCGCGCCTGTTGCCACGCCCGCCACGAGAAGAAGAAGATCACACCACCCGCCGCGATCAGCAGGATCTCGATCGTGCTGGCATTGCCGGAGTCGACCAGAAGTTTGGCACCCAACACCAGCACGCCACCTCCGACGATCAGGAGGGTCTTGGTAGGGCCAGGAAATTCCATCCGCTTAGCGATCACGGACATTGCGATAAGTCCCACAATACCAGCGCTCATCGTGGAAATCTGTGACCACAGACGGATCGCCTCACCCTCTTCCGCGGCCACAGCATAGGCTTCCTGGATCTCACTGAGCGTCAACCATCCGAGCGCTACGCCGCCTCCCAGCATCAGGAAGACGATCATCAGCCGCGTGTAGTAGCTGGCACTGCGGGGGCCGGGACTCACCCATCGATCAAAGGCGTAGGCAAGGCCAAACCCGACAATCAAGACGATGAAGGCCACCCCCCGAGACGACACTACCTGCGGCGCGCGCCAGGCCTCGCCCAGGAGATTGAGGAAAAGCTCCTGAGTCCGTTCTATGCCCTTGACCTTCTCTGCGATCGCCAGCACCTCGGGCAGCAGGAAAACGCAGAAGCGCACAAAGAGGAATAGGCCGGCGGAGGTGATCGCAGCCGGCACCAACCACGGCCACGGTCGGTCATCAGTCTCCTGAGAGTCCTTGCGGACGTCAAGCAGGGACTTGACCACCCTGTAGGCCAACATGACCACCAACCAGAGGCCGGCGACATAGGCGAGGGCGTCCAACCCTCTCGCGTAATGATCCAGCCCTAGATACTTACCAGGGATGATGCGCCACCTGTGCAGGCTGACGTACACAGAAAACGCCATAGGAAAGAGACCGAAGGTGCCGATGATGATGAAGGCCGGCAGCAGGAACAAGTAGGCGGTGATGCTTTCGCGGAGTTCGCGAATCCGCCGTTTTCTGAAGAAACTCACCAGTGGAGAGGGAGTACTTGCCGTCGTCTGGGTCATAGACACACTCCTATCTTCCAGTCAGAGTAGATCTCAGCCAGCTGCCGGCGTCACAGTCCACGCACCGCTGACAGCTTGGTCAACCAAGTACACCGGCCGCTCGGTGGCTGCCGCAATCGCCTGAGGCGTCTCATCATCCAGTGAGACCCCTTCCGGCCCCCTGAAGACAGCCTCAGGGATCACAATCGCGTCCCCAACGTCCCGCTTCATCAGCGTATTCAGTATGTCGCTCACGGTCAGCAGCCCGGCAACGGTGACCGTCTCTCCGAAGAACCGGTTCTCCACCGGCACCACATCGGCCACGGCACCGGTGGTCTCTTGGAACTGTCGTGCGTACTCGGTCAATTGCGGCGCGAAGAGCGTGCCGGTGACCCACGTCTGCCGATTGCCCAGGGGGGCGAGCGCGTAGTGGAGCCCGGCCCGTCCCTCCCAGAAGGTCCGTACCATCCCGACACCGTTCTCGATCAGCTCGGGTAGCCGACCATCGTAGGACCACGTCTCGGGCGGCTGAACCCCAGCCCGCAGATACCACTCATCCGAAAGATAGACAAAGCCGACGCCGGTATCCGCGCGTATCCTCTCGCCCGCCTCCAACACGTGGAGCATCACCGCGCCGGCCTCCTCGGCCGTATGGACGCGCAAGTCCGGATCGTGCCACCGTGTCAGTCCGACCGGTACCACGGTGAGGTCGCGCACGTGCGGGTACAGCTCCGCAAGGTCCCCGATGGTCCGCTCGAGAGCCTGACCATCGTTGCGACCTGGAACCAGGACGGCTTGCGTGTGGAGCTCAATGCCTAGCTCCACCAGGCGATACAGGTGCTCCAAGATATCGCCGGCCCGCGGGTTACGCATCAGGTCCACTCGCACGTCGGGATCCGTCGCGTGGACCGAGATATAGAGCGGACTCAGGTACTGCGCCTCGATCCTGTCCCAGTCAGCATCCTCGAGGTTGGTGAGCGTGATGTAGTTCCCGTGGAGGAACGAGAGGCGGTAGTCATCGTCCTTGACATACAGTGACCCGCGCATCCCAGGCGCCATCTGGGTCACAAAGCAGAACTCGCACCGGTTGCGGCAGACCCGAGGGAGAGTGTCAAAGAGGTCTCGGGCGAAGGCTAAACCAAGCGGCTCGCCGTACTGCCGCTCCACCTCTATTGTACGACACTTCCCGTCACGCTCAAAGCGAAACTCGACACTTGGTTCGGCGCTCAGTATCCTCACATCGATCACGTCTCTGACCGTCTGACCATTGATCGCCAAGAGACGGTCTCCCGGCAGCAGTCCGCCGCGCGAAGCAGCGCCCCCCAGCGCTACGCCGGTGATGGTAGCGGGGAAAGGGGACGTCACCATACAGCCGGCGGCATCCGGCGAGTCATCAATGTGGTTCGGGCATATGGGGAACTTGCATCTCGCACGATTCTATCACACCAACATCACCCGGCCGTTAGCAACCCGTTAACGCCGGTCCAGACACCTATTCCCACTCGATCGTAGCCGGGGGTTTACTGCTCACGTCGTAGACCACGCGATTGACGCCCACCACCTCATTGACAATGCGGTTGGCCGCACGTCCCAGGAGGTCGTAGGGCAGCCGCGTCCAGTCCGCCGTCATGAAGTCCTCGGTGCTCACTGCTCGCAACGCCACGACATTGGCATAGGTCCTGCCATCGCCCATCACGCCGACGCTGCGCACAGGCAACAGCACGGCAAAGGCCTGTGACGTCTCCCGATAGAGACCGGCCTCCCACAACTCATCGAGGAAGATGGCGTCCGCGGCCTGCAACGTCGTCACACGCTCGGGTGTGATCTCGCCCAGGATCCGTACGGCCAGGCCCGGTCCGGGGAAGGGATGTCGCCACACAAGGCGCTCGGGCAATCCCAATGCCAGACCGACGTTGCGCACCTCATCCTTGAAAAGGTCACGCAATGGCTCTACAAGGGACAGATCCATATCTTCCGGCAGCCCACCCACGTTGTGATGGGACTTGATCCGGTGTGCGGTCTCACTGCCGGCACTCTCGATCACGTCAGGATAGATGGTCCCCTGTGCCAGGAACTTGGCGTCGCCCAGTCGCCGGGCCTCCGACTCAAAGACGCGGATGAACTGCTCGCCGATGATGCGACGCTTTTCCTCCGGATCGCTCACGCCGGCCAATGCAGTCAGGAAGCGCTCGTACGCATCCACCATCACCAGCTTGATTCCTAGCGCGGCACGGAAGGTCGCCTCGACCTGCTCCGCCTCGGCGCGTCGCAGCAGGCCCGTGTCGACAAAGATGCACGTCAGCTGATCGCCGACCGCCTTGTTGATGAGGGCGGCCACGACGGCGCTGTCCACGCCCCCGCTCAGACCCAGGATGATCGACTGATCCCCCACCCGGCCTCGCACACGGGCAACAGCCTGCTCGACAAAGGCCTCAGGGGTCCACGTTCCCGCACAGCCGCAGATGTCGTAGAGGAAATGGTGCAGCATCGCTGGGCCCTGTGGCGTGTGATGCACCTCCGGATGAAACTGCGTGCCGAAGACCCTGCCGGCCTCATCACACATCGCGGCGACGATGTCGTTCTCGCTGCGGGCCAGCACGCGGAACCCGTCGGGAAGCTCCTCGACCCTGTCGCCGTGGCTCATCCAGACCGCGAGTGAGTCCGATAGCCCACCGAAGACCGGCGCCGCCGGGTCCACGACGTGAATGTTCGCCGGCCCATACTCCCGAGCCGTGCCGGGGACGACTTTGCCGCCCAGGCGATGGGTCAACACCTGCATACCGTAGCAGACACCCAAGATGGGTATCTGCGTCTCGAGCAGGTAGTCGGGCAGGGTCGGGGCGCCCTCGTCGTAGACGCTGTTGGGTCCCCCGGAGAGGATGAAGCCCTTGGGTGCCAGGGCCATCACGCGAGCCTCCTCCGCGAACCAGGGGAGAATCTCAGCGTAGACGTGCTGCTCTCGGACGCGCCGCGCGATGAGCTGGGTGTACTGCGAGCCGTAGTCGAGAATGACGACCGTCTCTCGTTGGGTCATGCGGGCTCCTACTCGGCGAAGATGATGGTCCCATCCTCGCGCATCTCGTCGATGATGACGAGCGAGACAATGGGCACATCGAGATAGCTAAGATTCGTCCGGCCTGCCTCGAAAGACTTCTCGACTAACGTGCCGATGCCGACCAGCGTGGCGTCTGCCGTGCTGATGATACGCGCCATCGCGTTGATGGTGTTGCCGGTCGCCAGAAAGTCGTCGATGATCAGAACCCGGTCACCGGCGTGGAGAAACTCCGGCGAGACCATCAGAGAGACCTCGCCCCCCTTGGTGTGGGAGGGCGCGAACTCCACAAAGACAGGGTCGGTCATCGTGACCGGCTTGTGTTTTCGTGCGTAGACCAGGGGCAGCCCCATCGCATAGGCCGTGGCCATCGCCGGGATGATCCCGGAGACCTCGGCCGTGAGGACACGCGTAGGGTGAGTGTCCGCGAACGCCCTAGCGAAGTCCGCCCCGGCCTCCAACATCAGCGTGGCATCGACCTGGTGGTTGATCACGCTGTCAATCTTGAGGATGCCCCTGCCAAGGTTCCGTCCTTCTTGACGGATTCTGCGCTTCAGACTCTCCATAGACGCGTGGCCTCCAAGCGTGGGATGATGGTCATCATAACACACTTCGAGAGCGGTGCACTCTAACCATTGTAATACCGACGAAGCGTGATAGCATTATCGCGTATCGATCACGGAGGTACTGCGCGATGGACGACAACCAACCGGAGGGCCTGTCCGAAGCCTCGCTGAGGCTGACATCGGGACGACAGAGTTTCCATCAACCGCAGAGCGACCCAACACCCACCCCACAGGAGGCTGCCCCCATGCCCACTCAGCCTGACTCCCCCCCTAAGCGTCGCTTGATCCCCAGAATCTGGAACGCCTTCAAGAACATCGCGATCCTGTTCTCATTCTTGGTGAACTTCGTCCTGATCATCATCCTGGTGGCCCTTGTCCTACAGGCCGACTCGATTTTCGCTCTCAAGACGGATGTCACCGAGCCGCTGCTGGTGGACCTCGACCAGGCATTCGCCGCGCTCGGCGAGACCACGATCGAGTCCACGGTTCACATCACCGATACGATGCCCGTGGTCTTCGGGCTGCCGTTGGAACAGAACACGGACGTCATCCTCACCGAGGCGGTCCCCCTGAGCGTACCTGCCCAGTTCATCCTACCCGGCGGCGGCGGATCGATCAACGGCACGGTCAGCCTCAATCTGCCCGAGGGTCAGGTTCTGCCTGTAGCACTGGGGATGAATGTGCCGGTCAGCACGACCGTACCGGTGGTCATGGAGGTCCCGGTGACGATCGAGCTCTCTGAGGCGGGCATGGGTCCGGCCATCGAACAGCTTCGCGCCGTCTTCAGCCCCGTCACAGGCTTTGTACAGAGCCTGCCCAACTCCACTGAGGAGCTGCTCCAGCCCAATGACTGATCGCCCCATCTGCGACTACGAGGGATCGAAGTACAGCACTGAGTTCTGGATCCAGTCACGAGCGTATGAGGATGCCGTAGAGCGCATCGCCCTCAAGGCGTTGCTGCCGTCCACGGGCAGGACCCTAATCGAGATCGGCGCCGGCTTCGGTCGCCTGGTCGATCTGTACGCCGGTTACGACACCGTCGTGCTCTTGGATTATGCCCACACCCAACTGGCGCAGGCGGTGGAGCGGCTCGGCACCACAGGGTCCGGCGGGTCCCCCCGCTACGTCTTTGTGCAAGCCAACTTCTATCACCTCCCCTTCGTAGCCGGGCTCTTCGACACGGTTGCCATGATCCGAACGCTCCACCACGCGGCTGACGCGCCGGCGGTGCTGGCCAACGTCGCCGAAATCCTGGGGCCTGCCGGCGCCTTCGTGCTGGAGTTCGCCAACAAGCAGAATCTGAAGGCGATCTCGCGCTATCTGCTGCGCCGCCAGACGTGGTCCCCATTCGACCAAGACCCCGTGGAGTTCGTGGACCTCAACTTCGACTTCCACCCGCGATGGATTTGGGATCAGCTCGCCGCGCTAGACCTGCAGCGCGAGGCCGTCCGCACGGTCTCGCACTACCGGATCGACGCCCTCAAACGTGTGGTGCCGACCAAGCTCCTCGTGGCGATGGATGGCCTGGCGCAGCTAACTGGACCGCTATGGCAGCTGAGCCCCAGCGTGTTCACTTGCTCTCGCGCACCGAGCACGCGCGCGCATGCGCCGGAGGGTGCGTTCTTCCGCTGCCCGGCGTGCCGCGAGCCGCTTGGCGCGCCCGCGCAGGATGGCTTCACCTGCACCTGCGGCAAGGTCTGGCACAAGAACGGCGAGATCTACGATTTCCGCCACACCGCGGACTGATCTATGCAGATGCAGTCCGTCAGGGACGCACGACCTAACCCCCAGCGTCGCAGGCTGCTGAGGCGGGCGCTGATCATCACCGTCGTCGGCAACGTCGGCCTCGCCATCGGCAAGGCAGCGGTCGCCGCGGTCACCGGTAGTGCCGCGCTCTATGCGGACGCCGCCAATTCGGTCTCCGACGTCTTCTACTCCCTCCTCATGACGGTGGGACTCTGGATCGCGCAGAAGCCACCGGATGAGAGCCATCCCCAAGGCCACAGCCGGTTCGAGCCGTTGGCCGGTATGGTCGTCGCAGGGGCAATGACGCTGGCGGCGTACGAGGCAGCGCGCATGGCCGTCTCGCGGTTCATCATCGGGGGGTCGGCCATCTCCGGCAGCTGGCCGACGATCATCCTGGCCGTCAGTGCCGCCATAAAGGGGCTGATGTACCTGGTCACGCATCGCATCGCGGTCAAGGCCGTCAGTCCGGCACTCGATGCCACGGCCCAGGACCATCTCTCCGACGTCCTGACCTCCATCGCCGCCTTTGCCGGCATCCTCGGGTCGCGGTTTATCCACCCGATTGCCGATCCAATCGCGGGCGCTCTGGTGGCCATCTGGATCGCCAAGTCCGCCCTCGAGGTCTGGCAGGAAAATGTGCGGTACATCACGGGAGGGAGCGCCTCTGCGGAGTTGCGCGAGGAGATCGTCCAGGCTGCAGCCGCGGTCAAGGGCGTCATCCGCGTCCACCAAGTGATCACAGAACACGCCGGGCCGGAGATCGTCGCCGATCTCCACGTCAACATCGATGGGAGCCTCCCCTTCTCCGACGCCCACGCCATCTCAGACGAGGTCTGCGTTGTCGTCGAGGCGTTGACGGGCATCGACCGCGCCTATGTGCACATCGAGCCCTGCGAGGTCCCCGAGTGTGACGAAGAGGACGTGGCGAGTCTCGGTCCAAGTACGGTATAATCAGTCCTCGCTATGGAACAGTCGCACGATCGCTCGTCTGCCGACCGTCTCGCCGTCCCCCTGGACGGCGGATGGACGCTAATCCCCTTGATCTCGGCAGCAGGCGGTGCCTGGGCCCTCAATCCCGGTCTGTGGTCGGACACGCCCACGGCGCTGGTGGTGATGCTGGCCTTGGTCGCCGGCAGTTGGCTGCCGCTGTGGCGCTCCCTCACGCGGACGGACTGGGCGGCGGCCTTCTCGGTGTGGGCGACATGGTCAACGCCTGCGCTGGCACGAAGATGGCCCTACGTGCAGCCCGGCACGCCGGGCGACCATCTGCGCCGGCGGCTCGCCCTCGCCCGATCATGGTGGCAAGGTCTCGGGCGAGACTGCCTGGCATACTCCCTCCGGCGCGCCTCCGGCGCTATCGTCGTGGGCCTCCTACTCAGCCTCGCCCTGGGACGGCAGTCGATTCTCTTGTCCCTGGTGGTACTGACACTGGCCCAGCTGGCTGCGCTCTGGCACGAGGGGCGTGGCCGTGTCGGCGCGCTCTGGACGAGCGTGGCCCTGGTCGGCATCCCGTGGTTCCTTGGCGCCTCGCTGGACGCGACCGACGGCGCCGTGATGCCCGTTCTCTCCGGCCTGGCGCTCGCGCTGGTCATCGGCCTCCACGCGCAGCCCAATGGATGGGCCGTTGTGGGCCCCGTGCTGGGCGCAGCCTTCCTGCTCTGGCAGGGCTATCCGGAAGCCGTCGGGTGGCTGCTTCTTCTGGCCATCCCCGGATTGATGATGCTGACGACCCGTCCCAACCGCGAGGCCTACCGCCGGACGATTGGCCCGTGGGTACTGGCGATGGTCGCCCTGATGGCCTGGACACTCTGATATGGGGTGGGTGATCGGGGTCACCGGCGGGCTGTTGCTTGTGGCCTTCCTCTACTGGCAGCTCATCATGGCGGAGGGGGCCTATCTGGGCCGCGGCATCGTCACGCTGCTCTACGACTGGGCCGCCCACGTCTACGACCGCATCAAACACTACGACACCGGCTATGAGACGTACTTCCTGGCGCGCCCCCTGGCCAGCGCCCTCTTCTCCTTCCCCAACCCGCTGGTTCTGGATGTCGCCGCGGGCACGGCACGTCTGTCGGTGACGCTGCTGGACGAGGTCACCTTTCGCGGGCGGGTGATCGCCCTCGACCTGTCCCGGAGGATGCTGCGCCACGCGGCCCAAAAGACGGCGCGTTACGGCGACCGCAACCGGCTGCTGTGGGATGACGCCTCCGAACTCACCTTCCCCGATGACACATTTGAGGCCGTGAGCTGTCTGGAGGCACTGGAGTTCACGCCTGATCAGGACCAGGTACTCCGGGAGATGGTACGCGTGCTCCGCCCTGGTGGTCTTCTGCTGACCACCAACCGAATCGGCAAGGACGCCCGCTGGATGCCCGGACGCACACAGTCGTCAGAGGCAATGCAGGAGAAGCTACAGGCGCTCTCGCTGGAGATGGTACGCGTGAGACCCTGGCAGGAGGACTACGACCTGGTCTGGGCGCTCAAGCCGGGGGTGTGCACGCCGCTGCAGCCGAGGACGTTGACCGACGTGCTTCGCTGCCCCATCTGCGACGCGTCCGTGGGCCCTGACCCCAAGGGGTTGCGCTGTGAGCATGGCCATCTGATCCCCATCGCCGAGGATGGCGTCGTCGAGGTCGTGCGGGCCCTGTAGGCTGGGCCGTATGACCCGACCAGCGGCAAGGTGCGCCACCAAGCGCGCCGAACCTGCGTCGTGTGGGGCCTCTGTTCCGCGACGCATACGGTGCGCCGTGAAGCAGTCCGCGACACCCCAAGTCCACGGGCCGGACTCGACAGTCCGGTCTACATGAATCGCACTAGGCGGCTAGCGCCGTCGCCGGCGCGGTAGCCGCGAAAGCGTCTGGCGGATGACCTTCACCATCTCGCGGGACTTCGCCCGCTTGGCGGCCACCATCGCGCGGTTGAGGTACGACTTGGCCTTGACCGGGTTCCCGTGCTGGACGTAGAGAATGGCCAGGTTGCGCAACGTCTTGGCCTCCCCCTCACCATCCCCCAACTCCCGCCGGATGGCCAGCGCCTCATCGTAGGCCTCGATGGCCTTCTGCCAATCGCCGCTCTTCTCGTGAGCGCCGGCGATGTTGTTGAGGACGACGGCCTCACCGGCCTGGTCCTCGGCGGACTGATAGAACCCACGCGCCTCGGCGGCAAAGGTCAATGCCTGCTCCCAATCATCGAGCGCCAGATGCACGCCGGCGATGTCGTTGAGCGCCTCAGCCTTGCCGGCGATATCGCCCTCGGCGTCCATCAGCTCGATGACTTCGTCGTAGCGCTCGACCGCGGGCTCCCAATCGCCCACAGCCAGCAAGCCGCGCGCCTCAGTCTTGAGGGCCTCCGCTCGTTCGGTGACATCCGCCACTTCGCCGGCGGACCTCTCGTCCACAGCGTCGCTCAGCTCGATCTCCTGATCATCAGCCTGTGCCATTTTCTCTTCACTCATCTCTGACTCCTCCTCGTCCGGACGCCGCCTCTGCCACGGCGTCCTGGTTGTCTAGCAGCCATCTCAGCGTAGCGAGATTGGCATCCATCTGTTCGGCCATCCCTAGCCCACCGTAGTAGGCAGCGAAGATCAGCTGGATCGCCATCTGGATCTGTCCCAACATCGCCCGCTCGACGCCCGCGAGGGGCTGGACACTATCATAGCCCGCGACCAGCGACGTCAACTGCGACAACCAGGCGTGTCGTCGGGCTGAGATTCCCTGTGCCACAGAGAGCAGGGACGTGGAGCAGTACGCCAGATCGAACAACCTGGGACCCTGTGTGGAGATCTCCCAATCGATGAACCCGGAGACTTCGTTGTCTTTGATCAGCAGATTGCCCGGATGGGCATCCCGGTGGATGATCTGATGTGGCAGCTCGCAATACCGCGCGAACAACGACCCCGTGAATCCATGGTACACGTCCGCCACGCAGGTCGCCACGGATGCGATCTCATCAAGCCGAGCTCTCACCCACCCCCTGAGCTGTTGAGGCAGGTCCATCACGGAGGCATCCCACACATCCGCCAGCGCGGCTAGCCCCCGGTGCAGCCGCGCCAGGCCTCGACCATAGGCTGCTGCCCGCGCCAGTATTGCGGCGTCGACGCCTCCGGATTCAGTGTAGTGAGCCTCGTACACGCGCCCAGGAAGATAAGGGTAGAGACTGTAGCTTCCGTCTTCTCCTGCAACCAGATAGACCCCGTCGTGTGTGCGTAGTGGCGGGGCTACCGGCAAACCCAGCGCCACAAGATGCTCCAGTACCCTCACCTCGAGCGCAGGATCGTGCCTACTGGACCGGCGCTTCAGGATGAAGCGTTGACCGGCCTCGGTCGTGACGTGCAATGCACGACCCTGTGGCCCGGCTGCCCGGGTCTCTGCAGCAGCTGTCTCAACGGGCCAGCGTCGCAGCAGTTGCGCCAACTTTCGCGCGTCGAACACGGATGCTCAGTTGGACGGCGGGGCGCCAAATACCCACGAGGTGCCGGCGCCGGCCACGTGGTAGGCTTCGCCGAACGCTTGAGAAAACGCGTCCCGGGCCTGCGCGCCCGTGCAGTGCGTCGGTGCGACTCCCGCGACACCCTCCGCCTGCAGACGTTCGATGGTCGTTTGGATCGCCGCCGGAGTCGCGCTACCGAGGTGAAAGCCCCCGATGACCAAGGCAATGGGCCCCCTCGTGGCAGCGATGGCCCGGGACGCCATTCTGGCGACGCCGGGGTGAGCACACCCGGTCACCAGAACCCAGCCCTCTGCGGTCTCTACTACCAGCGCCTGCTCAGGGACCGATCCTACGACCTGGCCAGTCGTCCAGACACCGTCGGCGACTTCCTGCTCGTTGGTGACGTCTCTCACCTCGACGAGAGCCTCCGTGGGACGGCGGATATCATCCGGAAACGACGCCAGCATATAGACCTCGGGGGTCACCCCCATCTCCAGGAGCCCTGGAAGCCCCCCGACATGATCCCCGTGCCGGTGCGATAGCACCACCACGTCAACCTCAGCGGGATCCTTTCCCAGGATCGTCATGTTCTCCAGTAGCGTCGGGCCGTCTCCTCCGGTGTCGAAGAGGATAGTAAGCTCAGGGGCCTCGATGTAGCAAGCGAAGCCCCACGCGTTGGTCAGGCGCCGGTCGTCAACCTCGTTGTCATACACGATGGTGAACGTGATCGCCTCGGGCGCATCCAGCGTTTGAGACGGTGTGGGTGCCTCCTTCGTTGGGGTTGAGGTGACGGGAAGGGCGGTTGCGGTGGGTAGGGTGACGGCAGTCGGGGGCAGCGTCGGTGATGGCGCCGCTGCCGTCTCCGCTATCTCTACACTCGCCGGTGGCGAAGGCGACACAGCTTGCTCAGAGCTGCCTGCGCTACTGACACATGCTGCGAGGCACGTGACGGTCAGGAACAGAACAGCCAAAGTACGCGTGCGAGCCCTGCCGCTCGCCACAGACTAGGATCTTGCTCGCCGTCGTGCGCGCAGCGCCTCGCGGCGCCGCCTCAGGACGAAGACCGCGACGACAACGACCGCCATCAAGCCCGAAACAATGCGCACACCCAGATGCTGGAAGTTGCGTCCAATGAGCTGCGCGTGGGCCGTTGCCAGCAAGAAGGCCAGGTAGTTGAGCCAATGGACCGTCTTCCAGCCCTTGCCGATACTGGCCCGAAGCAGCGCAGTCAGGGCCGCCACGGCTATCAGCCAGAAGGCCGGGCGCCCCCCCAAGCTAAGGAAGAGACGTAGTGAGCTGAACTGCGGCACGAAGGCCCCCAGGCTGCCCGACCGCCAGGCGACGGTCGTGGCGTGGACTGCCAACGCGACAAGCGCCGTGACGGAGAATGCGTGGTGGACCTTGACGAATCGCCGGCCGAAGTAGCGTGTCAGCTCTCGCATGTAGTTGGACGATACTGACGATACAAAGACACCAAGATACCCGAGCAGGGCCCCCACCCGGATGACAGCGTCCATCGGTGCGAAGACCTCGTCAAGGGCTACCACACCGGCAACCAACGCCAGGGCAACGAGACCACTGACTACCAACACCCACGTGTTCTTCGGCTGCGGACGAGCCATAGAGACCTCCTGTTAAGCCTTGATGGCCGCGCGCTTCGCGGCCTTCTTCTCCTCAACCCGAACTGCCGCACGGATGACAAAGAAGGCGATGACGGCCCCAAGCACGAAAGGCAGCGCGATCTGAAGCCCCATCAAGTCGTATGGCAGCAAGAAGTTGGGGTCGGGATGCTGCTTATTGGGCGGCACGGTGCGCACATAGTAGGAGATCGCCGCGGTGATCCAATTGTAGGCCCACGCCAAGAAGAGCGCCAGGCCCAGCCACTTCTTCTTGCTGTAGAGCGGCCTCTTGTTGAAGTAGGAGAGCCACGTCTTCCACACAAAGATCACGAAGACCACGAAGGACCCCCACGTGTGGAAGTTGTAGGAGGGGCTGTTGAGCTCGACGGGCGGGCTGTTTCGGAGAATGCCGCCCAGAAGGCCGTTGATCCCCGCAAAGAGACCCAACAGGTAAAGCGTGGTGGCAAAGCCCCCAAAGGCCCTGTGCGCCCTGAAGAGCACGTCATTGGTCTTGATCAGCGACGCTCGCTTCCTGCGGTAAGCCGCATATCCCCCGATAGCGCCCTGCACCATGGCGCACATCATTCCCAAGAAGGTGATGATGGTATTGAACTCAACTTGCTCGATGTGCATTGTCCCTATCCCTTGTTCCCTTTCCCAAGTCGTTTCTGCCACTCATAGAGCCGCGTCAGCGCGTCCAGCGGCGTCAGACTATTGACATCCAGCTCCCGCAACTCCTCGATAATGGGGTGGTCTTTGGCGATCAGCATCGGCTGGAAGACCTCGGGTTCCTGCACCGTCACCCCAGGACGGAACTCGCCGCTCTCCAGTTGCTCCAGCAACGCCTCCGCACGGTGAACCACGGGCGCAGGTATCCCCGCCAGCCGGGCCACGTGGATACCATACGAGCGATCCGCGCCACCGGGGACGACCTTGTGTAGGAAGACCACGTCACGGCCCTCCTCGATCACGTCGAGGTTGAAGTTGCCGATGTGCGGCAGATGGTCCTGCATCTCGATCAGCTCGTGATAGTGGGTGGCGAAGAGCGTCCTGGCGCGGCGTTCCGGATGATTGTGCAGATACTCGACCACAGCCCACGCGATGGCCATCCCGTCGTAGGTGCTGGTACCCCTTCCCACTTCGTCGAGGATCAGTAGGCTGCGCGGCGTGGCGTGGTTGAGGATGTTCGCCGTCTCGACCATCTCCACCATGAACGTCGATTGGCCGGCAGCCAGCTCGTCAGTAGCGCCAATCCGTGTGAAGATGCGGTCCACCACCCCGACGACGGCCTCGTCCGCCGGGACGAAGCTGCCGATCTGTGCCATCAGCACGATCAACGCGGTCTGGCGCGGGTAGACGGACTTCCCCGCCATGTTGGGGCCTGTGACAATGTGGATGCGGCTCTCGGCATCCATCTCAAGGTCGTTGGGGGTGAACGGCTCCCGCTGTGCCAGCTCGACCACGGGATGGCGTCCACCCAGGATGTGCATCTCGGATGCCTCAACAAAGGTCGGTCGGATGTATCGACTGCGCACCGCCAAATCGGCCAGCGCCGCGGCGACGTCGACGCAGGCCAACGCCTGCGCCGTGCCCAGGAGCGCGGCAGCGTGTACGCTGACACGCTGGCAAAGCTCGCGGAAGATTCGGGCCTCCAGCTCAATGACCCGCTCCTGCGCGTTCAGGACAATGCTCTCATACTCCTTGAGGTCGGGCGTGATATAGCGCTCGGAGTTGACCAGCGTCTGTTTGCGGATGTAGTGCTCGGGCACCGCCGCAGCGTTGGCCTTGGTGACCTCTAGATAGTAGCCGAAGACCTTGTTGAACCCGACTTTGAGGTTCTTGATGCCGGTGCGTTCGCGCTCCTGCTGCTCCAGTCCCGCGATCCAGGTCCGCGCATCGCGGCTGGCGAGCAGGATGCCGTCCAGCTCAGCAGAGAATCCGGGCCGGATCAGCCCGCCTGCACTCAGCTGGACTGGCGGATCATCGACGATGGCCTCCGAGATCAGGTCCAGCACGGCGGGCACGGGATCGAGGCCGTCGAGGAGCGTGGACAGCCCGGCCTCGGCAAGCTGCGAGGCCAACTCGGGCACGGCCGATAGCGCAATCCGCACACCATCCAGGTCCCGTGGACCGGCTCGTGACGCGAGGATGCGATTGGTCATCCGCTCGAGATCGGGCACACGCTTGAGGCGTTCGCGAATCGCAGCGCGCACGACACCGGCATCCCAGAATCCCTGAACCTGATCCAGCCGTGTCTCCAACTCATCGATGTCTAGCAGAGCCTGGGACAGTCGTGTGCGAAGCAGACGCCCACCCATCGGCGTCACCGTGGCATCCAGGACGCCCAGGAGCGACCCGTTCGTGTCGCCGCGCAGCGTCTCGGTGATCTCCAGGTTGCGCCACGTCGAGTGATCGATGGCCATGAAGCCGTCGGTGGCATAAGTAGTGAGGCCCGTGATCTGGGGCAGCAGGCCCTGCTGAGTCTCCCGCAAGTAGCTGATCGCCGCACCCGCCGCACGGATGGCCAAGGGCTTGCCCTCACACCCAAACCCCTGCAAGGTACGAACGCCAAAGGTCTCCATCAGAGCCTGACGGGCCGTCGATTCCTCGAAGCGGTAGCCCGGCCAGGGCGTGAAGAGACACGGGAGCGTGCCGATGAGCGCATCCTCGGGCCGGCGGGGTTGCTGATCGGCGTCGCGTTCCTTCCACGAACCGACCTTGGGAATCAGCACCTCACGGGGCTGCAGTCGGGCCAGCTCCTGACGCACCAGGTGCAGGATGTCGCCGGTCGCGCCGTCCGAGAGCTGGGTCGTGGCAAACTCACCGGTGGATATCTCGGCGTAGGCAACGCCGGCCCGGTCTCCCTCGACCACCACCACAGCCAGGAAGTTGGAGCGTTTCTCCTCGAGCATGGTCGGTTCGGTGAGTGTGCCGGCCGTGACGACGCGGGCCACCCGCCGCTCCATCGGGCCCTTCCCGGTGGGCTCCCCGACCTGTTCCGCCATCGCGACACGATAGCCCTTCTCCACCAGGCGGGCGATATAGCCCTCCACCGCGTGGTGCGGCACGCCGGCCATCGGCACACGATTGCCTTTGGAGACCGGACGCGAGGTGAGAGTGAGATCGAGCTCACGAGACGCCAGCGCGGCATCGTCGTCGAAGGTCTCGTAGAAGTCGCCCAAGCGGAAGAACAGGATGGTGTCCGGGTACTTGGCTTTGAGGTCCAGGTACTGCCGGCGCAGAGGGGTGGTGTCTTTCTTGACCATAGGGGTGATTATAGCGGGTGGGATAGGCGGTCGCAAGATGCGTTTGGCGTGGGCAAGCTCCGCGGGATACCGACCCAAGCCGAGTGGAAGGGCAGAATCTAGATGAGTTGGGTCAGGTGCTCGACGGCGCGGCGCATCTCCAGGAAGACGAGCCCCAGTTTTGCGCGGCTGTGAGCCAGCACGGTGAGGACGGCCTCGTCGCCCACGCTCATCAGGATCACGTAGCCCTGGTCGCCCTTGACGTAGACTTGCTCCAGAGCTCCCCGTCCGAGCTCCATCGCGATGCGCTCGCCCAAGGAGAGCATCGCAGCCGACATCGCGGCCACGCGATCCTCCGTCGCATCCGACGGCAGCGCCGAGGCGATGATCAACCCGTCGACACTGACGACGGCGGAAGCTTCAACGTCCGTCGTGCTGGACTGTAGCTCATTGAGGGCAGTGGTGAGCTGATCGAGACGTGACAGTGACGCCATAGAGCTCTCCTCCCAAGACGACGGGACCCAAACGGTGCTGCTTCACAGGTGACGCGGAGTGTGGGATAATGATCGGCAGTTTGGGCGTGCATGTGCCAACCCAACGGAGATCATCGTACCACGGTCAATAGCCATGTCAATCGATCCCAACGCCCAGGGGGCGCCAACCACCCCGCCGCAAACCCACACAGACCCGGATGCAGCCGTCCGGGGCAATCCCTCTTTCGTGTGGCGGGCCGGACAGGAGCGGCGGCTGGCCATGGTGCGGCGCTACGTGCCGCTCGAGAATAAGCGCATCCTGGACGTGGGATGCGGCGTCGGCATGTACACGTCGGCCTTTCGGCGCTACACGCACCAGGTCCACGGCATTGAGGTGGAGTTGTGTCGTGCCCGAGAGGCACGCGATCGCACCGCCGGAGTGGCGCAGGCGGTCGGCGAGACGCTGCCGTTCAAGGATGACGCCTTCGATGTGGTCGCCTCGCATGAGGTCCTCGAACACGTTGAGGATGATCGCCTATGTGCCGCAGAGATGGTCCGGGTCACGCGCCCAGGTGGGCACATCGCCATCTTCGTCCCCAACCGCCTCTATCCCTTCGAGACTCACGGCATCTACTGGCGTGGTGTCTACCGCTTCGGCAACTTTCCGCTGGTCAACTGGCTTCCCGATGGGCTCCGCAACCGGCTGGCTCCCCATGTCAAGGCGTACACGGGCCGTGGATTGCGGCAACTCTTCGCCGGCCGGCCCGTTCGCGTGATCGCGCACACCCGCATCTTCCCAGGCTATGACAACATCGTGGCGCGCCGCCCCCGGCTGGGCAGCGCTCTGCAGACGACCACCTACGCGATGGAACGCACGCCGCTCAACATACTGGGACTCTCCCATTTCCTGGTGCTGCAGGTGACCCCAGCGCGGGTCACGTAGGACACGGAGCGATGATCGAGACGGCGCGGCAGCGAGAACCGTACGGAGCGAGTGGGGAGGCCGCCTACCGCGTCCTCGTCGTGGTGAATAACGCCCGTGACCTCCAGACTCTGCTGCGTACGGGCCACGGCCTCGCACAAGCGCACGAGGGCCGGGTCCGCGTCCTCACCGTCACCCGCACCGGCAGCCGGCCCTCGTGGCTCGTCGTCCCGGAAGCCTATGGCACCGTGCCCACCGAGGTCTTCACCCGGGCGGGGCGAAACGTCGCCTCGGTCATCCTCGGCGAGACCCGCCGCTATGAGCCGGACGTGCTGGTCCTGGGTACGAGCGGGTTGCTCAAACAGGGCCGCTACCTCCTGGGCCGCAGCCTCGATCCCGTCATCCAGGCGGCGCCCTGTGAGATCATCGTCCAACGGGGCGAGACCACGCCCGAAATCCGCCGAGTGCTGATACCGGCTGCGGGTGGCCCCAACGCCCCACGCGGCCTGACGATGGCCCGCATCCTGGCCCCCGAGGCCCAGATCACGGCCCTCTATGTCGCGGACCGCAAACTCGGGCAGGCAGAGGTCCTGGTGGGCAGGGCACGTCTGAACCTGATGGTGAGCAACCTGCGCTCCGGGGACCGGGACGTCGTGAAGTCCAGAGTCGTGCAAGCCCCCTCGCCGATCGACGGCATCCTGGAGGAGGCCCCGGGCCACGACCTGCTGATCCTCGGCGCCGGGCATGAGGGCATCATCGACCGGTTCCTCTTCGGCGACATCCCACAGGCGGCCCTGGATCAATCACCGATCCCGGTGATGGTCTTCCGGCGGCGGCTGACCAGCCTCTCCTCCTCGTGGCGACGGCTCTGGGGGCGCATCTTCGGTCTGCTGCCCTCGCTGACACTGCGTGAGCAGGCGGAGGTCCAGAAGGCCGTCCGGCGTGGATCGCAGCCCAGCCCCGACTTCTTCGTTACGCTCACGCTCGCCGCGGCCCTGGCGGCGCTGGGGTTGCTGATGAACGACGCCGCGATCATCATCGGTGCGATGATCGTGGCTCCACTGATGATGGCGATCATCGGCATCGGTCAGGCTATCGTGCTGGGCGATCCGCGCTTCTTCTGGCGAGCTGCCGCGACGACCCTGCGAGGCATCCTGCTCGCCGTGACGATGGGATTCATCGTCGGCCGGCTGGTGCCGGGAGCCGAGAGTACGGATCAGATCGTGGCGATGTCCAGCCCGTCGATCCTCCACCTTGCCGTCGCGCTGACGGCGGGCACGGCGGCGGCCTACGCCATCAGCCGCAAGGAGGTCTCGGCCGCGCTGGCAGGTGTGGCCGTGGCGGCTTCGCTGACGCCGCCCCTGGTGAACATCGGCATCGGGCTGGCGCTGGGCGGCACCGGCCTTGCCGGCCGTGCCGGGCTTATCTTTCTGGCCAACCTGGTGGCTATCGTCGCCACCAGCGGCCTCGTCTTCCTGTGGATGGGGTTCCGCCCCCAACCGGGCGACCGCAGCCGCGCGGCCACCCAGCGTCGTGGATTCGCCACTTTCGGCGTGCTGTTGGTGCTCATCACGATCCCCCTGGCGCTCTTCACCCGTCAGTCGATGCAGAGAGTGCAGCTCGAGCGGCGCATCGATGCCGCCGTCCGGGCAGAGGTCAGGGAGGAGTATGGTGCCGAGGTGATGGACTGGGATTATAACCGCACCGAGACGGAGACACTGTACCTGGACCTCACGCTCCGCGTGCCCGCCACGATATCCTACAGCGATGCACGGAACTTGCAGGAGCGCATCGCAACGCGGATTGAGATGCCGGTGGCACTCTCGCTCAATATGGTCCTGGCGAAACAGCTGGCGGCCTTTGTGCCCCCCACGCCGACGCTCACCCCGACGATGACCCCTACGGGTGTGCCGACGGAGACGCCGGCACCCACACCGACACCCACGCCAACCGCCACGGCGACGGCGACGCCCACCCCAACACCGACGGTGACCCCAACACCGACGCTCACACCTCTGCCGACCGCCACGCCGACCGCCACGCCGTGGCTGCTGACCGTCATCGATGCCGGCAGCGCAGGGCTGCGCGTGCGCTACTCACCGGCTGGGCAAGTGATGGGGCGAATCGCCGAGGGCAGCTCTGTAGAGGTCCTGCGGGGGCCGGTGGAGGTCGACGGTGAGACATGGTATCAGGTCTACGTCAGCGCCGAGCATCTGAGCGGATGGGTGAGCGGGGCGTATCTGGCTCCGTAGAAGGGATGAACGATGCAGGCCTATGACAGGGACTTTGCTCACGTCTATAATATGCGATGGACGCACTTCGCGGAGCACGTCGCGCCGAGGATTCGCGTGTTCTTCGAGAACCAGGCCGGCGAGGACCTTCCACGCCGTGTGCTGGACATCGCGTGCGGCACCGGACAGTTGGCCGGCATCTTCCTCCGGCACGGCTACGAGGTGACGGGGCTGGACCTCTCACCGGCGATGCTGACGCACGCCAGGGAGAACAACCAAGCCTACGTCGATGAGGGCAAGGCCAGGTTCGTTGAGGCCGACGCCGCCGACTTTGAGCTGGACGAACGCTTCGGCCTAGCGGTCTCCACCTTCGACGCGCTCAACCACCTGCCCGACTTCGACGACCTGGAAGGCTGCTTCGCCTCCACCGCCGCGGTGCTCGAGCCCGGCGGCTGGTTCGTCTTCGATCTCAACACGCGGTTCGGCCTCCGACGCTGGGCCGGCATCAACGTGCAGGACGAGGAGGACTTGGTTCTCATCACACGGGGCGTGGTCTCAGACCAAGAAGGACGTGCCTACACCCAGATCTCGGGCTTCCTACGCCGGGAGGATGGCCTCTACGAGCGCTTCCAAGAAGTCGCCTACAACACGATCTTCGCCCTGGACGATGTAGCCGATGCGCTGCACGACACGGGGTTCGAGGGAATCCACTTCTCGACGGCCGAAGCCCTGGACTGCCCGCTGGATGCACCGGAGAGCCTGGGCCGCGTCTTCGTGGTGGCACAGAAGGCCCCTGGCGGGGTCTAGGCTGAGCTCTGCCAGGCCAATCAGTGCACTGGGATCAAGCCCTCTCGGATCAGTCTCTCTGTCTTCTCCAGAACGGTTATGAAGGTCGGTTGCTCCTCGAAGTGGCGACGGAGAATCTCGCAGTTCTCTGTCAGCGTGTGATCAAGTGTCCCATTCAGCAGGATCTGACCTGATGCAACATGCGCTCGAGCCTCGACAATGTCCGCATCGGCCTCGTACACCACCACCGCGATGTCTCGACCGACGAAGGTCAGGGCTGTCGTCCTGTGGCTGCCGTCGAGCATGAAGTAGGTCGCGTCGGGATGTTGCTTCTCGAATGCCTCGAGCACGCGGGCGAGATCGGCGCCGAGGTAGTGTCTCACGACATCCCTGTGGATGACCGGCACATACGGCAGATCGTCCCCGGACTGACATCTCTCGAGGTATTCGCCGAAGACGCGGTTGCTGTACAGTGGATAGTCGTTCAGTGTGATGATCTGGGTGGGCTTGAGGCGTCTGGTCTTCATATCATCGTCCGTGCAGCGATCGCACACTAGAAGATATCGCCGTCGCGTGACGAATAGACCACGCCGGCGTAGTCGCGCTTGAACTCATCCATCAGAGCGTCGGGAACGTACGGATCGGTGTAGTTGCGCTCGTGCATCGTCACGAGCGTTCCGACGTTCATCTCGGCTGCGAACTCGGCCAGTTCGCGCGGCCTGATGTGGTAGGACCAGATTGTCTTCTGCTTGGTCTCAAGGGTCGGTCCGCCCCAGTTAGCATTGCCGAGCATATCCTCGGTCGAGAGCTCGCAGAAGAGGATGTCGGCGCCCCGTGCCGCCTCGTCGAGCCGGCCTTCAACGCGCCCGTCCCCAGCCCACGCGATCACTCTGTCCGCGGTCGTGAAGCGATAGGCGAAGTTCTGTTTGAAGTCGCCGTGAAGGTGGTGGAACGCCTCCACCTTCACATTCTCGTCCTGGTAGACCAGCCCCGATGCCTCGATCTCGTGAGATAACGCCCGCCAACTGTCGGGGTTTCTCTTCAGCGCCTCTGGGCCAAACCTGCGCGCATTCAAGTCCCCCTGGTAGGCCTCGAGAAGATGATCCATCAGGTTCCTGGTGCCCACCGGCCCGTGGACCGAAAGGGGTTCCTCGCGACCGTACGCCCACGGCAGGAGCAGCAGGCTCGGCAATCCGACCGTATGATCGGAATGCAGGTGGGTGAGGAAGAGTCTCGTGAGTCTGCGCGGATCGAGGTGTTCTCCGACCAACTCTGGGTGGGATTTCGCGGCCCAGGCCAACCCACGCCAGATGCCCTCTCCAGCGTCGATCACATAGGTCGTGTCCTTGACGATGACCGCGGCACCGGGCCCACGCCGGTACGGATTGGGCGTGACGCCACCCGATCCCAGAACCACGACCAACGTCCTCACTCCAGCCGGTGCCAGATTGCGGGGTGGCCCCGGATCATGCCCAATCTCGCTGAGTAGCCACGAGGGCCGCTGTCTTGAGCTCATGGATGGTTCTCCTCTCGGCAGACAGATCGTTCGACAGGTTCTTGTACGGGGAACGCTCAGATAGCGCACTGTGTATTATGATGTTGGACTTGTTGGAGCGCCATTCGGACCGCACACGCCGTACCGCGTACCGGTCTCTCAGGCCTCCTTCGGCTTGATCACAAACACCTTGCCGCTATAATTTCGGGGAATCGAACAGGTGTTCTCAAGCCGCGGTGAGGGGGAATGATGCCGGAGTTCCAGCTCGTATCCAGCTTCAAGCCGACAGGTGACCAGCCGGACGCGATCAAGGCCCTGGTCGAGGGACTCAACCGGGGCGACGCGCACCAGGTCCTCAAGGGTGCGACGGGCACCGGCAAGACGTTCACCATCGCCAACGTGATCCAGGAGACCCAGCGGCCCACGCTGATCCTGGCACATAACAAGACGCTGGCCGCCCAGCTCTACTCCGAGTTCCGTGAGCTTTTCCCCAACAATGCCGTCGAGTACTTCGTCTCCTACTACGATTACTACCAACCCGAGGCCTACGTCCCGCAAAGCGACCTCTACATCGAGAAGGACGCGGACATCAACGACGAGATCGATCGGCTGCGGCTAGCCGCCACCGCCGGCGTGTTGACGCGCAGGGACTCGATCGTCGTCGCCTCGGTCTCCGCCATCTACGCACTGGGCAACCCGCAGGAGTGGGGGCGCGTGATCCTGCCCGTGCAGGTGGGCCAGCAGGTGCGCCGCGAGACCGTGATGCGCCATCTGGTGAGCATCTACTACGACCGCAACGACCTGAACTTCAAGCGCGGCACCTTCCGCGCCCGCGGCGATGTGCTGGAGATTCGCCCTGCCTACACAGAGACGGCCTACCGCATCTCGTTCTGGGGTAACGAGGTCGAGTCGATCATGGAGGTCGATCCGCTGACCGGCGCGATCCTGGACCGGCCAAAAGAGATCCAGATCTTCCCCGCCAAGCACTATGTCACCTCGGAGGATCGCGTCCAACAGGCCATTGTCGACATCGAGGAGGAGCTGGAGGCAAGGCTGGAGGAGCTGAACGAGCAGGAGAAGCTCCTGGAGGCACAGCGGCTGGAGCAGCGCACGCGCTATGACCTGGAGATGATCCGCGAGATCGGCTACTGCTCCGGCATTGAGAACTACTCGCGGCACATGGACCAGCGGAAGCCGGGCGAGCCGCCCTGGACGCTGATAGATTACTTCCCCGCCGACTTCCTGATGGTCATCGATGAGTCGCACATGATGGTGCCGCAGGCGCGGGGGATGTACAACGGGGACCGCAGCCGCAAGGAAACGCTGGTCGACTACGGCTTCCGCCTCCCCTCCGCCCTGGACAACCGACCGCTGATGTTCCATGAGTTCGAGGAGCGGCTGAACCAGGTGATCTATACCACGGCAACGCCGGCAGCCTACGAGCTGGAGCACGCCGTCCAGGTAGTCGATCAGGTGATCCGGCCCACCGGCATCGTCGACCCGGAGATTGTCATCTGCCCGATCCGGGGCCAGGTCGACGACCTCATCGGACGACTGCGGGAGCGCATCGAGAACGGACAGCGCGCGCTGGTCACGACGCTGACCAAGAAGATGTCCGAGGACCTCTCAGACTACCTGCGCGAACTCAACTTCAAAGTGCAGTACCTGCACAGCGAGGTACAGACTATCGAGCGGGTCGAGATACTGCGCGACCTGCGGTTGGGGCAGTACGACGTCGTCGTGGGCATCAACCTGTTGCGCGAGGGCCTGGACCTGCCCGAGGTCAGCCTAGTCGCCATCCTGGACGCGGACAAGCAGGGGTTCCTGCGCAGCGCGACGGCGCTGATCCAGACCATCGGGCGCGCCGCCCGGCACACCGAGGGCACGGTGGTGATGTACGCCGATGCGATGACCGATGCGATGACGACGGCGATCGACGAGACGAACCGACGCCGCAAAGTGCAGCAGGACTACAACGATAAGCACGGCATCGTGCCGCAGGACATCATCAAGGAGATTCGCGACCTGACGGACCGCGTCCGCGCGGCGACGCAGGACCAGAGCGCGCTGAACCTCTCGCCGCGGGAGATGGAGCCGGCGGATCTGGACAAGCTGATCCGCGAGCTGGAGAAGGAGATGCGCACGGCCGCGGAGAACTGGGAGTTCGAGAAGGCAGCCGCACTGCGCGACCAGATCTTCGAACTGCGTGGGGTGCTGGAGGACAAGGCCCCGCTCTGGCAGCGCGACCGCAAGCGGTAGGTCCCTCTCCGGCCCCTTCTGTGGACCACGGAGACCTACATTCCCAAGACAGCATACGCGCCCGCCGGGGATCACCCTGGCGGGCGCTCGTTGTCAGCCACCGCGTATCGGGTATGATAGATGACGTTAGATGCACCTAACTCGTTGACTGCGCGCCCGATCCACGGGGCGACGATGTAGCTGATACCGATGCAATCGCATCGAGACGAGAGAATACTGATCTATGGAAACCACGGTACAGCCAGAGGACACTGCCGACACCCCCCCCGAACAACCCCCGACCGGGTCCAGCGTCGTGGGCATCCGCTTCCAGAAGGCCGGCAAACCCTATCACTTCCTGGCGCCGGAGACGCTGACCCTGAGCCCCGGCGACTGGGTCGTCGTGGAGACGATGTACGGCGAGCAAGCCGGACAGGTCACCCACCTTCCCAACGAGGAGCCCGCCGGTCCAAACGCGCAGAAGCTACGCATGGTGATTCGCACGGCGACGGGTCTGGATATGGCCCGCTACCACGTCATGCAGCAGCGCGCAGAGCGTCTGGTCGAGGTGGGCCGCGAGGAAGCCAAGAACGCCAAGCTCGGGATCAAGATCATCAGCGCTGAGCTGACGCTGGACGGACGCAACGCTATTGTGATGTGTTGCGGCAACACCGGGAAGAAGTCGCTGGCGTCGCTGCGCCGCCGCATCTCATCTCGGATGAGCTGTCGTGTGGAGCTACGCTCGGTGGGACCGCGTGACCAAGCCAAAGCGTTGGGCGGCTATGGCGTATGCGGCGAGCCCCTATGTTGCAGTCGCTTTCTCTGCGAGTTCCGCGCTGTCTCCATCCGCATGGCCAAGGACCAGTCGATCTCGATGGCGCCGACGGACATCACAGGGATGTGCGGTCGGCTACGGTGCTGTCTGGCCTACGAACACGAGGTCTACAAGGAAGAAGCGAAGGCCCTGCCACGCCTCAAGTCCCGGGTGCGAACCGCGGACGGCGTTGGGCGTGTGATCGATCTGGACGTGCTCAAAGGCGGCGTCGTGGTGGAGATTCCGCCGGACGGCCCGAGGCGCGATCGCAGGCGTTTCCGCTTCCCCGCGGACGAGGTCGAGGTGCTGCCCCGCGATCAGCAACCGCAAGGGGGCGGGAACCAGAACCAGGGCTCAGGCCAACGCTCTGATCAAGGTCAGGGGAGAAGCCGGAGCCAGAACCGGAAACCAAGACGGTCCCGCTGAAAAGCGGGATTGTTTTCCTTCTGGGGAGGAGCGCGTCAGGGCGAGGCCGGCAGTTCCAGGCGGCGCTCGCCGGCCACGGTCAGGTGAGCGCCGGTTTGCGGCAGATAGAGGCCGATGGTCACGGTGATCTCGCCCGCGGGATTGCCCAGCGACAGCGTGTGGCGGTCCACAACGACCTCATCGCGGACCCAAAGCGAAGTCGGGTAGCTATCGCGCGGCGTCCCATCGACAGGGCGCGGCATCTCATCCACCTGTCCGATCAGCTCTCCGGTCTCAGCATCGCGAACGTGGACGAAGATCACGTAGTCGTCGGGTATCTCCTCCAG
>Ga0180435_10000755_pt1 | contig 34243 bp, 28 predicted proteins | sample SS_ome_3_FD_132467 | JGI IMG/M metagenome (GOLD analysis project Ga0180435, IMG submission 132467) | Hypersaline lake sediment archaeal communities from the Salton Sea, California, USA - SS_3_S_1 metaG | ecosystem: Environmental > Aquatic > Non-marine Saline and Alkaline > Hypersaline >... | reverse complement strand
AATCTCCACATCTTTGTGAATCACTGGAAGTCACGCAGCGGAGGAGAAAAGGAAACCGAAAGAAAAAGAATGTATTCCGCCATCACATTAAGAAAACAGCTGGACCTCCTGCTGGCCAGAGATGCGGATGTGAAAGTGATCATCCTGGGAGATTTCAACGACGAACCCACCAATAACAGCATTCATAAGGGGCTATCAGCCACCAACAAACGAAAGAATATAAGCATGGGTGAGTATTATAACTTCTATTATGATTTACACAATACGGGTAAGGTCGGCACCTACAATTACCAGGGCAGATGGAACATGCTGGACCAGGTGATTGTCTCCTACAGCCTGCTTAATCAGAAGCAGGGACTCAGTACCCAATTCGAAAGGGGCAGGATCCTGAAGGAGGATTTTATGATGTACGAAAGCGAAAAATATAAGGAGCTGCTTCCTTCTGCCACCTATGGCGGACCGCAATACTACGGCGGGCCCAGTGATCATTTGCCTGTCTATGTAGAATTTACCTGGTAAAATGGAATTCAAACTAACTTCGGATTTTCAACCCACAGGTGACCAGCCGGATGCCATCCGACAACTGGTGGAAGGATTCCAGGCGGGTGATTCCTTTCAGACCCTCCTGGGTGTGACCGGGTCGGGAAAAACCTTCACGGTGGCCAACATGATCAGGGAGCTGGGAAGACCGGTTCTGGTGCTAAGTCACAACAAAACCCTGGCAGCTCAGCTATACAGCGAGTTTAAACAATTTTTTCCGGAGAATGCCGTGGAGTATTTTGTAAGCTATTACGATTATTATCAGCCCGAAGCTTACCTGCCGGTTACTGACACCTACATTGAAAAGGACCTTTCGATCAACGATGAAATAGAAAAACTGCGCCTGAGTACGACCTCAGCCCTCTTATCAGGTCGAAGGGATGTGATTGTGGTCTCCTCGGTATCCTGTCTCTACGGCATTGGGAATCCGGACGACTTTCATGCTTCCACCCTTCGAATTGCCAGAAACCAAAGCATCAAGCGGAATGTATTTCTGAGGCAGCTGGTGGATGCCCTCTATTCCAGGAACGAAGTGGATTTCAAACCCGGCACCTTCCGGGTGAGGGGCGATACCGTTGATATCCATCTGGCCTATGCAGACCAGGCCTACAGGGTTGAATTCTGGGGGGACGACATCGACTCCATCAAATCCATCCATCCCGTGACCGGACATACCGTGGAAGAGCATGAAGAAGTGGTTATTTTTCCTGCCAACATTTTCATCACTTCCAAACAGAGAGTGAAGTCTGCCATCGAAGAGATCCAGGACGACATGATGGCTCAGGTAGACTTCTTCAAGAAAGAACAAAAACTAATTGAGGCCCAGCGCATTGAGGAGCGTGTCACCTACGACCTGGAAATGATCAGGGAGCTGGGCTACTGTCCGGGTGTAGAGAACTATTCCAGGTATTTTGACGGCCGTCCCCCGGGAACCCGGCCCTTCTGCTTGCTGGATTACTTTCCGGACGATTTCCTCACGGTCATCGATGAGAGCCACGTGACTCTGCCACAGGTTCATGCCATGTATGGCGGTGACTATTCCAGGAAGAAGAACCTGGTGGAATATGGTTTCCGACTGCCAGCTGCAGTGGACAACCGTCCCCTGAAATTCAACGAATTTGAAAACCTCATAGGACAAACCCTGTTCGTCAGTGCGACTCCGGCCGATTTCGAACTGGAGAAATCCGGTGGTGTGATTGTGGAACAGGTGATAAGGCCCACCGGTCTGGTGGATCCCCTTATTGAACTCAAGCCCAGTCTGAATCAGATTGATCATCTAATAGGAGAGATCAATGCACGGATTGAAAAAAATGAAAGGGTACTGGTGACCACCCTGACCAAGAGGATGGCCGAGGAATTATCTAATTATCTGATCAAACTGAATATCCGGACACGTTACATACATTCCGACGTGGATACCCTGGAACGGGTAGAGATCCTGGAAAGTCTCAGAAAGGGAGCTTTCGATGTGCTGGTGGGGATCAATCTGCTCAGGGAAGGACTGGACCTGCCGGAAGTATCGCTGGTGGCCATTCTGGATGCAGATAAGGAAGGTTTCCTCCGGTCCGAGCGTTCATTAACGCAAACCGCAGGCCGGGCTGCCAGAAATCTGAATGGAAAGGTGATCATGTACGCCGACAAAATCACCCGTTCCATGCAACGAACCATGGATGAGACCACCAGAAGGCGGAAGAAGCAGCTGGAATATAACGAAGTCAACGAGATCACTCCCACGCAGATTGTTAAATCGACTCAATCCCTGTTCGAGAAGATCAGCGATGAAAGTGACAGGAAGAGCGCCTATGTGGATCAGGCCAAAAGCGATATTGCGGCCGATCCGGTGGTAAAATACATGGGCAAAGCTGAACTGGAAAAGGCCATCGATAAAGCAAAGAAACAAATGGAAAAAGCGGCTAAAGAACTTGACTTTATTGAAGCGGCCCGTTTCAGGGATGAAATGTATGCCTACCAGGAACTGCTGGATGATAAGGCCCAGGAGCCTGATTAAAATTGCCCCAAACAAAAACGGGGCTATCTTTCGATAACCCCGTTTCACGATCAAATAATATGGTTTTAACCCAGGTAGGTTTTAAGCAATTTACTCCGGGATGTGTGGCGTAGTCTGCGTATAGCTTTTTCCTTGATCTGACGAACGCGCTCGCGTGTCAGTCCGAATTTTTCGCCAATCTCTTCCAGAGTCATTTCCTGGGTGCTTATTCCGAAGAAAAGCTTAATGATATCCCTTTCCCTTTCGGTGAGCGTGGCCAAAGCCCTGTCCACCTCCCTGGAGAGAGATTCGTTAATAAGTGTGTTGTCTGCATTGGGTGAATCGTTATTCACCAATACATCCAGAAGACTGTTGTCTTCACCATCGACAAAGGGTGCATCCACGGATACGTGCCTTCCTGAAACCCGGAGAGTATCTGATACTTTCTCCTTGGGAAGGTCTAAGGCCTCGGCAAGCTCCTCCGGGGTCGGTGTCCGTTCATTCTCCTGCTCAAATTTCGAAAACGCCTTGTTAATCTTGTTCAGCGAACCAACCTGGTTCAATGGAAGACGCACGATTCTTGATTGTTCCGCCAGTGCCTGAAGGATCGATTGCCTGATCCACCAAACGGCGTAGGAGATGAATTTAAAACCCCTGGTTTCATCAAATTTCTCAGCTGCTTTAATCAGTCCAAGGTTTCCTTCATTAATCAAGTCGGGTAGACTTAGTCCCTGGTTCTGATACTGCTTTGCCACTGAAACGACAAACCTAAGATTCGCTCTTGTGAGTTTCTCAAGGGCAGCTCTGTCGCCCTTTTTGATCCGTTGAGCCAATTCAACCTCTTCCTCAACAGTGATCAACTCTTCTTTACCAATCTCTTGCAAATACTTGTCCAACGAAGCACTTTCCCTGTTGGTAATAGATTTCGTGATCTTTAACTGTCTCATTTACTACTTCTCAAATCAAATGGTTATAAAAAAAATCTCAGCAAATTTACGCGCTTATCTATCTTTAATCAATTTAAATAAAGATTTATTTAGAATTAAATTAATATTCATGTAATGCGAAGATGCCTCTACATACCAAAGGCATAGTAAGATCTGGATCCTTCCTGATCCACGCCCTCAATAATAATCCCTCCTTCCGAATTTTCCAGAATGTCTGCAATATCCTTAACGCTGTTGACAGGCTTTTTGTTTACGGAGGTAAGAATAAATCCTTCCTGTATGCCTACCTTCATCAATTTACCGGGTTTCAAAGATTTCACCTTCACTCCATGGCGAACTCCCAGAGTTTGCTTCTCACGATCGGAAATCGTTTCGAAACTGGCTCCTAATACCTCTACCACCTCAGATTTCTTTACCAGTGCGGTACTGCCATCAAGGTTACGCAGAACCACATCAAATTGTTTCAGTTTACCATCCCTTTTGACTACTACCCTGACTTTCTGTCCGGGTCTGTATTTGGATACGGTTTCCTGCAACTCCGGTGAGGAGTTCACCCTTGTATTATCAATGGAGAGGATTACATCGCCTTCTTTGATGCCCGCCTGCCTTGCTGCACCTTCCGAACGCACGGCACTTACATAAACCCCTTCAATTTCATCCAGATCCATTTCCCTGGCCAGGTCGGCTGTAACTGTGGAGATAATAACCCCGAGAATGGCCCTCTGAACTTCGCCATATTCAATGAGGTCGGTAACCACCTTTTCCACAATGCTCACCGGAACCGCAAAGGAATAGCCTGTAAAGGCACCCGTTCGGGAGGCAATGGCTGTATTTATGCCCACCAGCTCACCACCGGTGTTTATCAAAGCCCCGCCACTGTTCCCCGGGTTCACCGCAGCATCGGTCTGTATAAAAGATTCAATTCTGAATTCCTGTCCCACAAGCAGACCCATTTCTCCCCGTGCTTTCGCACTGACGATGCCAGCAGTCACTGTGCTGGTCAGGTTATAGGGATTTCCAATGGCTAAAACCCACTCTCCCAGCCTGAGAGCATCGGAGCTGCCAAATTTAAGAGCTGTAAGGTTTTCAGCATCCACTTTCAACAAAGCAATATCCGTATTGGGATCTGCCCCAATCACCTTAGCCGTATATTCACGCTTATCGTTCAGGACCACCACCACCTCATCAGAATCCTTAATGACATGGTTATTGGTTACTATGTATCCTTTGGCGGATATTATGACCCCACTTCCAAAACCCAGAATGGGTCGTGCTTCAGCACTCGGCTGCTCTCCGAAAAAGAACTCATACAGCGGATTTACCGCATACTCCCTGAATTCTTTGGTTTTTACATGAACCACCGCGTCAATGCTTTGCTCTACCGCCCCGGTAAAATCCAGTGCTTCTCCCCGACCCGGGACCGGTAAAGAGACATAGCGCATTTTGCTTTCCACCGGGACTTCTACTACTGTGGCTTCAGTCCTGAAAAAGCTTGCATATACTACCACTGCGACAATGGCTCCCAGAAAAGCTACAGTCAGCATACCCAAGAATCTTCTCGCTTTCATCTTTATCTATTTTAATTGATAACTTTGTTTCTGTGTCTTTGTGTGTCAAATTCCGTGCCTTACACAAAGCAATTTACTATGATAACAATGTGAACTGAAGAATAATTGATTCTCGCATCCCCTTTTAACCTTTTTTAACGTTATGACCTCCATGCTTGTTCACTTCTCCAAATATCACGGCACCGGAAATGATTTCGTTATGATCGACGGAAGGGAGCTGGATTTTCCCTACCAGGACCAAAAACTGATTAAAAATATCTGCCACCGCAGGTTTGGGGTAGGTGCCGACGGATTGATAGTTCTGGACCACAGCCGGGAAGAAGATTTTGCCATGAAGTACTTCAATGCCGATGGTAATGAAGGAAGTATGTGCGGGAACGGTGGGAGATGCATCACGGCTTTTGCCCACAGGCTGGGGCTTGCAGGCCTGGAGACCCGTTTTGAAGGAATCGACGGAATCCATCAGGCTTCCATCCTGCCGAATGGAAATATCCGTCTTAAACTCACCGACGTGGAAGGAATCCGCGAATTGGAGGATGGCTATCTGCTAAATACAGGATCGCCCCATTTTGTCAGGTTTGTGGAAGACCTGGAAAATAAATCCATGAACCTGGAAGGAAAAGAGATCAGACACGAACTGAGATTTGGAAAAGAGGGGGTAAATGTGAATTTTGTGGAAGAGCTGGACACGCCTTACACCCTCTTTGTCAGAACTTTTGAACGGGGAGTGGAGGCGGAAACCTGGTCCTGCGGAACCGGAGTAACTGCTGCTGCCATAAGCTCCTATATGCGTAAAAAGACTGACAAAATTACCTACAGGATAATCACCAGGGGGGGCGAATTGGAAGTGAATTATGAGGTAAGTGCAGATAATAGCTTTACCGAAGTGTTTCTTACCGGACCGGCATCACATGTGTACGATGGGACCATCCATACGTGAGACCGAACGCAGTTGCTGAATTTCATTGGCAAAGGCAAGTATCTTCTGAAAATCAATATCTGGTTCTTTCTTCAATCGGGCTGCCTTGCGGGTCATAATCTTTGTAAGCAGATTCATTTTCTTGAAATTCAGCTCACCGCCAAAAAAACCGCTGGCCAGTGCATGCTTAACCAGCTCCTCGGGAAATGCCTGTTCAATAAGTTGTTGCTCGTCCGCATCCGGATCCATGCAGCATACAAACAAACCCACCTGCTTCTGGAGCAGGATTTGCAGGTTGGTCTCGCAAAACTTATGCACAGAACGCTGAATCATTCCTTCATGTATGGAGCCTCCCACAATAATGGTATCGTAAGGGTCCAGCTTGAATTTACGCCGTCTGGAAATTCGCACCAGTTCTACGTCATCCACCAGATCTTCCTTAAGTTTTGAAGCACATTGTTCCGTGCATCCCAGGGTTGTGGAATATGCAATAAGGGTTTTCATCAGGTTAAGTCAGGTCTGAACGGTCTAAAAATACACTATTTGTTAATAAAACCTCCCCCATCCCCTTCTATTTTTTTTTCTTAAATTTACCTTTGTCATAACAATTTGACGAACATTTACGTATTAGAGGTAAAACACAATTATCCATGTCAAATAAACCAGCAGAAGTCAGGACTACGCCCCTCATCAACGAAGGAGCCAGGAAAAAAAGGGCTCAGAAGAAGTACTCACTTCCTGTAATCGGGCATTTTGCCGACCGTAGCGTGGAGTTCAAAAGCATCCTGGAAGCAGAACAGGTTACAGGAATCAATTATGCATTGATATTTGAAGCCTGCATTGGCAAGATTTTCAAGGCGAAAAATGTGCATTGGGAATTTAAGAAAGGGAACCACTACATCAAGTATAAAGCTTTCTATATTAACGCACAGGTAAATTATACCCGAGTGGGTGGGTTTAATGGTTAGGAGTTAGGAAAAATAACTTAATAGATATAGAAAATGGGATTCGCCGCGGCGAACCCCATTTTTTTTTGCCATTGCCCGGGCTGGACTATACCTCGTAGGTGGAGGAGCTGGTATCACCGCCTCTGCCTGTCCAGTTGGTATGAAAGAACTCCCCGCGGGCTTTATCGACCCGTTCGTAGGTATGGGCACCAAAATAGTCACGCTGTGCCTGCAACATATTTGCAGGAAGACGTTCGGAACGATAGCCGTCGAAGTAGTTTAATGCCGTGGTAAAAGCGGGCACCGGTATCCCGTTCACCAGGGCTGTGGCTACGACTCTGCGCCATCCTTCCTGGGCATTCTCTACCTTTTCCTTAAAGAAGGGATCCAGCAGGAGGTTGGGGAGCCCGGGATTTTTATCGAAGGCATCCTTAATTTTCCCCAGGAAAACCGAACGGATGATGCATCCACCCCGCCAGAGGAGCGCGATGCCTCCATAATTCAGATCCCAGCCATATTCCCTGGCAGCTTCCCTCATCAGGGTGTATCCCTGGGCATAGGAAACAATCTTCGAAGCGTATAGAGCACTTTTGATATCCTGAATAAATGCCGCTCTTTCTCCATTAAAGGATGGCACAGGGCCCGAGAGGACCTTAGAAGCCTCTACCCTTTCTTCTTTCAGGGCGGATAGGCAGCGGGCAAATACCGATTCTCCGATGAGCGTCAGAGGAATTCCCAGGTTCAGTGCTTCTATGCCCGTCCATTTCCCGGTTCCTTTCTGTCCGGCCGTATCCAGGATCTTCTCCACCAGGGCCTCCCCATCTTCATCCTTATAAGCGAGAATGTCCCGGGTTATTTCGATGAGGTAACTGTCCAGGTCGCCTTCGTTCCAATCCCTGAATACCTCGTGCATCTCGTCAGCACTCATTCCCAGGAGATTCTTCATCAGGTTGTAGGCTTCGCTGATAAGCTGCATGTCGCCGTATTCGATCCCGTTGTGAACCATCTTGACAAAATGGCCTGCGCCATCTTTTCCTACCCAGTCGCAACAAGGGGTTCCATCCTCCACCTTGGCCGAAATGGCCTGGAAGATCTCCTTTACATGGGGCCAGGCTGCCTCCGAGCCTCCGGGCATAATTGAGGGACCCAGCAGGGCGCCTTCCTCGCCACCGGATACTCCTGTACCAATAAATAGTTTTCCCTGGCTCTCCACGTATAAGGTTCTTCGTATGGAATCTGGGAAGTGTGAATTACCTCCGTCAATTATAATATCCCCTTCCTCCAGGTGGGGCAGAAGCATCTCAATGAAATCATCCACCGGTTTGCCTGCCTTCACCAGCATCATCACCTTCCGTGGACGTTCCAGGGATGAAATAAATTCCTCAATACTGTGGGCACCTATGAAGTTTTTATCCTTTCCGCGACCCTGAAGGAATCTATCCACCTTTTCCACGGTACGGTTGTAGACAGCTACAGTGAATCCCTTGCTTTCCATGTTCAGTACCAGGTTTTCACCCATTACTGCCAGCCCGATGAGGCCAATATCTGCTTTCTCTTTCATGTTATTCTTTGTTTTATTCAATGATTGTGATAATTCTTTTTTCTCAGGCACAATAGTCCCCCAATACGGAAAATCCCAGCTTCTCCAGAAGTTTTTGCAGTTCTGGATAGCCCTGAAACAGACGCACAGCATAGGCCCCACATTCTCTTCGAAATGGATAATCACCTCTTTGTTGTTCAAAGTACTCCGGCTTGCTGCGAAGGCGATGGTCGTCGCTGCTTACGTCATAGCTTTGACGGTACAAGTCCCACAAGAGCCTAAGCTCTTCTTCCTGGGAAGCATCGGCATGCAGCTCGGCTTCGCCGGGTTTGGGGAGGTCTTCAACTTCCCAATGATCCAGTCCCAGATCAAAGTGCCGGCTCAGGGCCTGCACCGACATGGCCGTACCCCTGGCTTTCCCATCCAGTGAATAGCCCGCTATATGGGGAGTAGCCAGACAAAGCAGATCCAGCAATTCGGGATCCAGCAGTGGTTCCCGTTCAAATACATCCAGGATCACATCCGATAGCTGAGAGCTGCGAATGCCCTCTTTCAGGGCCGCTTCATCCACTACGGCTCCACGGGAGGTATTTATCAGTATGGCATCCTTCCGACATCTGCCTATAAAGTCCCAGTCGACCAGGTGAAAAGTATTGTCCTTTCCTCCCCGATTCAGGGGTACATGAAGGCTTATGAACTGTGCTTCCTCCAGGAGGGTGTCCAGGCTCACAAAAGCTTCCGTTCCTTCTTTCCTGGCACGCGGAGGATCGTTGAGCAGAACCTTCATGCCCAAAGCTTCACCGGCCATCTTGACCTTCTTTCCCACATTTCCGACTCCAATCACACCCAGGCTCATCTTTTTGAGATCCAGTCCCCGCTTAAGTGCCAGATAAAGCAGTGCAGATACCAGGTACTGTTGCACCGATGAAGAATTGCAACCCGGAGCGTTGCTCCAGGCGATCCCCGCGGCTTCACAATAAGCGGTGTCGATATGATCGTATCCTATGGTTGCCGAGGCAATAAAAGAAACCCGGCTTCCTTCAAGCAAGCTGCGGTCACAGCGGGTGCGGGTACGAATTACAAGTCCGTCTGCATCCTTCAGATCCTCTGGAGTAATCCGGGCTCCGGGCAAATAAATCACTTCCGCTTTTTCATCCAATGCCCCCTTCAGGAAAGGGATCTTATCGTCTGCAATTATTTTAATCATGGCCTTCCCGGCTTAAATTTCTCCTTCCAGGACCAGAGTCCCAGGGCAGGATTGGATATGTAAAATATTTCTTCTCCATCGGGCAGGGTGTTAAATCCCTCCTGAAGACTTTCAGGCTGGTAATGATCCATCATCTCATCCAGATCCGCATAAGCATAATTAACCGACTGGATCTCATTGCGGGAAAGTTGTCCCGGACAGTAAGTGATGTTAAAGCGTTGCTCGGAAGAGCCATGGATCAGGTGGGCTGCGGCGCTCAGGTTGTTTTTTAATTCCTGGTTCTCTTCCACGGCCTTCAGAATTTCCGGAGAAGTCCGGTAGCCGTATTTCCTGATAAGCCTGTCAATCTCAGGATCCTCTCCGAAGCTTGTGAGTCCGGGTGCCAGTACCACCAATTCTCCCCTGTCGGCCATGGCCATCCGGGTCCGGTAAATGCTCTTATTGCCCAGCCAGGTACTTTTGAATTCCTCCGGTTCCAGATAGACGACCACCCTGGGCAAAGGACTTTCCAGCATTTCAAAATTGACTTCCAGGGAAAGCGCCGCTGCCTTCAGAAAACATGCTTCGTCATCTCCAACGAATAGCCCGCGAACCACCAGCTCTCCAGCCCTATCCCTGCCTATGACGGTAAGTGCATAAAGCACAGGCATATGGGAAGCAAATTGTTTGGAAGCGTAGTTTAGCACCTTCCGGACCGGGCTTTCTGCCCTGCCCATGATTCTTTCCATTCCGTAAGCTGCTCCCAGGAAATGACTCTTATTGATACCCTCGGGGCCTCCGGTACCTATGAAGAGGTTTTTGTTGTGGTTGGCCATTCCGATCACTTCATGGGGAACCACCTGTCCGGGAGAAAAAATAAGGTCGAATCCCCCTTCCTCCAGCATCCTGTTCACCTGGGCCGGCCAGCTGTAATTCACCCTTCCCTCCGAAACCTCCTCCAGAAAGGACGAAGGGACCTCACCCAGGGTAAGAATGTCCTTTCTCCAATCATGGACCTTGAAAAGCTCCCGTGGCACAGAACCAAACATTCTGGAAATTTCCTCCGGGCTCATGGCAGCATGGGTTCCCAGGGCCGGTAAAATGTCTGTCAGACGCGGACCAAAATACTCCCAGGCCTGCTCGGTCAGGAGACCGGCTTTGCTGTAATATCTGGTAATATCGGGAGGAATGGCCACCACCTTTTTCCGGTGACCCAGAAGCTCCAGTGCCTCAAAAAGACCTGCTTTCAGATCCAGGTCACTCAGGACCGTATCGGGACTTCCTTTTTCGAAATAGATCATCTATACTCCTCCGTATGCACTGTAGCCCCCATCCACCGGGATGCAGATACCGGTAATAAACTTGCTTAGATCCGACAGCAGAAAGAGCACAGTGCCGTTTAAATCCTCAGGTTCGCCAAACACACCCATGGGTGTATTGGCAATGATTTTTTCTCCCCGGGGAGTTAATTTACCCGTACCCTCTTCGGTGAGCAGAAATCTGTTCTGCTGGGTCAGAAAAAATCCGGGAGCCAGTGCGTTCACCCTCACCCCGACTTTGGCAAAGTGTACTGCCAGCCATTCGGTGAAATTATTGACCGAGGCCTTGGCGGCTGAATATGCCGGAATTTTTGTCAGAGGTTTGTAAGAGTTCATGGAGCTGATATTCAAAACAACTCCTTTTTGTCGCACCACCATATCCCGAGTAAAAACCAGGGTTGGTAAGAGAGTCCCCGTGAAGTTCAGGTCAAAGACCTTCTGGAAACCTTCCAGCTCCAGGCCAAAGAAGGCCTCATCCAGCTGACCAAGCTTTTCCTCGGTGATTTCTTCCAGACTGGTCGTTGCTTTGGGCGAGTTGCCTCCGGCTCCGTTTATGAGCATATCAATTTCTCCCACTTCATCGACGATTCTGAGCTTAACTTCTTCCAGAGAGCCCTTATCCAGGACATCGGCCTTATACCCGTAACATTTTACTCCGAATTCCTGAGTAAGTTCTCCGGCAACCTTTAGCGCAGCCGCCTCATCGATGTCCAGTATCACGCACTTCACACCTGCTGCAGCAAGTCCTCTTGCCATGGAATTCCCGAGCACACCCCCTCCGCCAGTAATTACACATACTTTGCCATTTAAATCTTTCAGTTCCATTTATTCATGGGATTTAGGTTGATAATACATTAAGTTCTCCCGGGTAATGATGTCGATGGGCAACATTTGCCTGGCATCCGGTTCCCGTTGAAAGGCCAGCAGGTAAAATAAAGAAGTCAGCCCTCTGAATGCCTGTTCCTCAGGTTTCTGGGAGATTAGAAAATCGATGGTCCCGTTTTTCAGGTAGGGAATACTTTCCGGTAAAAGGTCATAGCCAACCAGTCTGGCCTTTTGCTCCTTTATTCCGGCTAGTATTTCGGCTATTTTATGGACCCTGGAATTGGTGACAAATAAGCCACCCGGCTTATGCCTGGTGAAGGCCTGAATTAACTCTTGCTTCAGGCTTTGATCGTCAGCTCCGTGCAAATCAAGGGTAAGCATGCTGTTCACACCATGGTTGTGTTCCTGAAAATAGCTTCTGAATCCCTTCTCCCGGTCAATGATGTGGGCATAGTGATCGGTGCGGACCGACATATTTACAATGGCCAGGTTTTTACCTTCCTCCATGCCGTAGTGGATGAGCCTGGCCGCCACATATCCGCTCTGGAAGGCGTCCTGACCCACAAAGCCCTGTATGGAAGAAACATCAAGCAGGGAATTGAAAAGAATTACAGGAAGATTCCATGCCTCGCAGTTTTGGAGAAAGGAAAGGGATTCTTCCTGAAATACAGGTGCAAATAGCACTCCCTGCAGGTCCTGGTATGGAAAATCTTTCAGGCAACGTACAAAATCCAACCGATCGAACTGGTTAAAATAAAAGGTATCCACTGAAAGGTTGTAGTGTGAAAGCTCCTCCAATGCTTTGTGAATACCCGACTGGGGCAAAGTCCAGAAGCTGTGTTCGTTCACCACTCCCGGCATGATTACTGCCAGTCGAATGGGTTTTTTCAGGGCCAGTGAGGAGGCAAGAATATCCGGTTTATAGTTGTATTCCTTCAGCAGGAGGCGGATCTTTTCCCGGGTGACTTCAGACACTTCGCCCCGGTTGTGTATCACCCGGTCCACCGTACCCACGGATACCTGTGCAATTTCGGCAATATCCTTGATCCTGATCCTGCTCACAACGATCTATTTTTCAATATTTTACATCTATCGTGACAAGCACGTTAAACGCTAATATCTATTCAAAACTACACAAAATTTTTTGCTTATGCGCCATAAATAGTCTAATTTCGTGTTCGTACACGGAAACCCATATCCCCATGAAATTAGATAAGTATTCCTTTGGAGTTGGAGACCGCTTTTCCCAGCAGGGTGAAGCCCAGCTAAAGGCCTTAGAAAAAGCCCGGGCAGCCGGCATCCCCATTGTCCCGGTCTGGAACAAATCCAACCGCGAGCACCAGATCATCCATTCATCCCCTGAGGATACCCGGAAGGAAGCCGATGAAGCTGTTTCTGCGCGCAATTGGGATTTCCCCTATTACGTGGATGCGGATCATATAAACATTGTTACGGTGAACCCCTTTCTGGAACATAGTGACTTTTTCACTCTGGATGTGGCTGATTATATTGGCAGTGAAGTGACTGAGCAGGAAATGGAAGATTTTTTGGCCAGGGCTGAGCCTTATACTGGTGAATTGCTGGTCCCCGGAATTCAGGAAGCCTTTCATATTAGCCCCGAAAGTCTGCATAACATGGCTGAAAAATTCCTGGGAGCCGTTTCCAAAGCCGCAGGAATTTACCGCCACATTGCGGAAAAGAAAGGGGCCGGAAACTTCATAGCAGAAGTTAGTATGGATGAAGTGGAGTCGGCCCAGACACCGGAAGAGCTCTTTTTCATCCTCCTGATGATCTCCCACTACCAGATACCTGCTCAGACCATAGCTCCCAAATTTACAGGCCGGTTCAACAAGGGAGTCGACTATGTGGGCAATCTTGAACAGTTCAGAAAGGAATTTGAACAGGATCTGCTGGTCATCGATTTTGCCGTAAAAACCTTTCAACTTCCGGACAATCTTAAACTGAGCATACATTCGGGAAGCGACAAGTTCAGCATCTACCCCATTATGGGTGAACTGATCCGGAAACATGACAAGGGAATCCATGTGAAAACAGCAGGGACTACCTGGCTGGAAGAAGTCATTGGTCTGGCCCTGGCCGGAGGCGATGCACTGATGATGGCCAAAAACATATACAGTAAGGCCTATTGCAGGCAGGAAGAATTGTGCGGACCTTATGAGACTGTCATTGATATCGATCCTGCCACCCTTCCCCTGCCTCCTGATGTGGATGCCTGGGATGGGGAAAAGTTTGCAGCCACCTTACGGCATGTTCCCGGTCACCCCAATTACCACAGCGGATTCAGACAGTTGATCCATGTGGGCTATAAGGTGGCAGCGGAGATGGGTGAGGAATACCTGGATATGGTAAAGAAGCACAAGCTTATTGTGGCGGAACAGGTTACGACCAACATTTATGACCGACATATCAAACGTTTATTTAACATGTAAGGATGAAAAAATTTCTGGATAAGGATTTCCTTCTGGATAACGATAGCGCCAGGCGTCTCTACCACGAGGTAGCAGCTCCCCTGCCCATCATCGATTACCATTGTCACCTGGATCCGGCGCAAATTGCGGAGGATATCAACTTTGAGAATCTGACCCAGATCTGGTTGGCCGGAGATCATTACAAGTGGAGGGCCATGAGAGCCAATGGCATTGAGGAAAGATATTGTACCGGCGATGCCAGCGACAAGGAAAAGTTCAAACAATGGGCAAAGACAGTACCCAACACCCTGAGAAATCCCCTTTATCACTGGACGCACCTGGAACTTCAAAGATACTTTGACATCCGGGAACTGCTGAATCCGGAAAGTGCTGAAAAGATCTATGAAGAGGCCGGAGCCATGTTGCAAAGTGAAGATTTCAGCGTCCGCAATCTGATACGTAAGATGAATGTGGAAGTGATCTGTACCACGGATGATCCCATCGATTCCCTGGAACACCACCGAAAAATCCGGGAAGATGGTTTCGAGACCCGTGTTTTACCAGCCTGGCGACCCGATAAAAGCCTGGCTGTGGAAGATCCGGAAAGCTATAATTTGTATCTGGACCAGCTGGAGCAGGTTGCTAACTGTTCCATCGCCAGCTACATGGATTTGCTCACCGCTCTGAACGAAAGGCATGAGTTTTTCCACGAAATGGGATGCCGGCTGTCAGATCACGGCCTGGAGAGTTTTATTGCCAAGGAAATTGACCATCAGGAAGTGGAAAAGGTATTTCTAAAGGTGAGATCCGGACGTCATCTGAATCCACAGGAAATTGCTGCCTTTAAATCTTCCATGCTGGTGGAGCTGGCTGTTATGGATCATGACAAGGGCTGGGCCCAGCAATTCCACGTGGGGGCCCTTCGAAACAACTCTTCCCGCCGCCTGGATGAGCTGGGACCGGATACAGGCTTCGATTCCATGGGAGATTTCCTGATGGCCAGGGATATGTCCGCATTCTTTGATCGTCTTGACAAGCAGGAACAACTGGCCAAAACGATTGTTTACAACTTAAATCCGGCCGATAATGCACTGATTGCAACCATGCTGTACAATTTCAACGATGGTTTGACACCGGGTAAAATGCAGTTTGGCTCCGGGTGGTGGCACCTGGATCAGAAGTTTGGTATGACAGAGCAGCTGAATACCCTTTCTTCACTGGGGCTGCTCAGCCAGTTTGTGGGGATGCTCACCGACTCCCGGAGCTTCCTGTCCTATCCACGTCACGAGTATTTCAGAAGGATTTTATGCAATCTGGTGGGCTCAGATGTGGAAAACGGGGAGATACCCAATGAGCCCATGCTGGTAGATAAGTTGATAAAAAATGTGTGTTACTACAACCCAAAGAATTATTTTGCGTTGTAGTAGAAAAGAATTGACTTGTTTCGGACCCTGATTATATCCGCCATTCTCCTTATCTTTCTTGCTCCTGCCCGCTCACAGGGCATCAGGGGTGAGATCCGGGATATGGAAGGTAAACCGGTTCCCTTTTCCGCGATATACATCAAAGAGCTGACCCGGGGTACCACCTGCAATGCCCTTGGCTCCTTTTCACTGCCCCTCCCGCAGGGCAGCTATACCATATTTTTCCGAAGTCTGGGTTATTCTGAAGTGACCAAGATCCTTGAAATTGGAGAAGAATTCATCGATCTGATTATCGAACTTCCTCCACAAACCTATATGATCCCTGAAGTGAGGGTAAGTGCCTCGGGCGAAGATCCTGCTTACTGGATTATGCGAAAAACCATCGGACTGGCCAATTATCACCTGCATGAGGTACAGAATTACCATGCCGATGTGTACATCAAAGGAAGTGCCATAGCAGAAAAAATACCCAGGGCACTGCAGAAAAGAATTCAGGTGGAAGATTTTGATGTGAAAGAGGATGAAGCTTACATGCTTGAGTCTTTTAACGAAGTATGGTTTACTGCCCCCGACAATTACGAAATGCGGGTTATCGCCTCACAGAATACGCTACCAGGCTACACCGAGAACGTGAATCCCATGGATTATGTGAACGCCAGCCTGTACCAGCAGGAAATAGAAGGTGTGGTATCTCCTCTGGCACGTAATGCCTTCTCCCATTATCGCTTCGAGTTCGAGGGTACGTTTATGGAAGGTAGTCACATCATCAATAAAATCAGGGTGATCCCCAGAAGAAAAAGTCAGCAGCTGGTGAAGGGAACACTCTATATTGTGGAAGACATCTGGGCTCTCCACTCCTCCGACCTCTCGGTCAAAACCATCGCAGGCACCATCTTCCTCCAGCAACTCTACGCCAATGTGATCATGGATGCCTGGTTACCTGTCAGTCACAAGCTGCAGGTGGATGTGGATATCATCGGGGTGAAAGCCAAGGTCACCTATGTATCCTCCCTGGAGTATTCCGAAGTAAGTCTGAATCCCAATCTTCCGGAGGCATACTTCACCGCTACCACCTCCAGGCAGGACGATACAGAGGCTCTGAAAGAGCAGGAACCACCATCCAAAGAGCAGGAAAAAATCAATGAACTCCTGAAAAAGGACGAGCTTACCAACCGGGATGTGCAGAGGCTCTCAAAGCTGATGGAGAAAGAAACCAAACCGGGAGCAGGAGAAAGCATGGATCAAAGTGATGAACTGGACCAGACCCGGACCAAGTTTTCGGTGGAGGAAAATGCTTTAAATACCGACTCCTTATACTGGAACAAAATACGTCCCATACCGCTTACCCCGGAGGAACATTTAACCATAAGGGAGCGCGATTCCATTATGGGAAATGTAGTCAGAACCACTTCTTCGGATACATCCAGGATCTCCAGTTCCCGAAGAAAGAAAAGACCATTCAGATGGCTTGTAAACGGTCACACCTATAACTGGAATAAAGGAAGGGTCCGCTTCAAACACGGCGGTCTGATCGATACCTATCGCCTGGGTTTTAATACGGTGGACGGACTGCATTACGGACAGTACTTCACACTCAACTGGAAAATTGACTCGGCCCATATATTCAGGTCCTTTCTCACCACCTCCTATGCCTTCCACAGGAAAGCTCCCATGGTCACCTGGAATTCTGACCTCCTCTATGCCCCTATGGCCAGGGCCAAGGTGGCACTTTATCTGAGTTATACCTCCTCGGACTTTAACCGCGCTTCGGGCATACCCGGATTGACCAATGCGGTATACACCCTCTTCCTCAGGGAGAACTACATGAAAAAGTACGAACATGTGGATGCAACTCTGTATAACCGTATTGACCTGAGTAACGGACTGGTTCTTAGCACATCTCTAATGTATGCCCGCCAGTTTGCCCTGGCAAATCATACGGATTTTTCCTTCTTTTACCGCGACCGAAAAGACTTTACGGCCAACACACCCTGGAATTATCCGGCCGACGATCCTTCGCTGGCCGACAATCAGAAAATGCTGGCCCAGGTACGGCTCGATATAACACCCAGGCACTACTATTACATTGAGAATGGCCGGAAGGAAATGCGGAAGTCCAGATATCCCACTTTCACTCTGGAATACAGGCATGCCATACCTCTGGAAAGCTCAGGATGGGCGGATTTCAGCCGGATTTCCCTGGATATCAGACATTCACTGGACGTGGGACTCCTGTCGAAACTGGACTGGTCCCTGGGCTCGGGGTACTTCTTCAACAATAGTTCCATTCACTTCTCAGATTACAAACACTTTAAGTCCAGTCCCCTCTACCTCGACAAAGCCGGATTCAGGGATGCATGGATGCTTATGGACTATTACGAAGCCAGCACTTCAGACTACTGGTTTACTGCACGCACCAGCTTTAGCTCATCCTATCTGCTTATTAAATTCCTGCCCTGGTTCAGTGAAAGATTGTGGAAGGAAGCGGTGGGTATCAATTACTTATTCACACCCCAGGCACCGCACTATGTGGAAGTGGGATACAGTCTCAACGATGTCTTCTTCCTTATGGACCTGGGAGTATTTGCAGCTTTCCAGGAGGGAGATTTCAAAGGGGTAATCGCAAAGTTAAATTTCAAGTTTTAGAACTTTCCTAAAAGCAGATTTGTTATTTTTACACGCTCATGAAGGCAATGGCCTACATATTCCTGTTCAGCCTGACGATCCTTGGCAGCTATCCATTGGTCCAGGAGATGCTATTCCCTCTGGAGCAAAGCATCTCCGACAGTGATGCCTGTTGTTGCGATCAAGCTCAGGATGGCTGTTGCGAAATGCCTTCAGACCAGGATGAGGAAAATAACAGCGATTGTGGTTCCGCCTGTGATTGTCAATGTCAATTGCACCTGAATGCTTTGCACTTCCAGTTTAATACATTGCAGCTTACCCAGGAGCAGGAATATCATTATGGCGAATATATCAATGTCTACTCATTCGAATATTTCTCACTGCACATTCCACCCCCCCGGCTTGGTTAACTGATACCATCTTATTTTAATCAGTTCTCCAAAATTCCAATCCGATGAAAAAGATATTTGGGATGCTTCTATGCATCCTGTTTGTAAGCGTTTATATGCCGGTGAATGCTAAGGCTGCACCTGAGCTTGACAGCCTTAGCCTATGGGTTAACGGTGCCTGTGGCATGTGTAAAACCCGAATCGAAAAGACTGCAATCTCTACCCGGGGTGTTGAAAGCGCCACCTGGGATGTGGACAGCAAAATGCTCTCGATCACCTTTAGTCAGGAAAAATTCAAAGCCCGCAAACTGCACTATAAAATTGCCAGTGTGGGACACGATACAGAAGAATTGCTGGCACCGGATCCTGTATATGAAGCACTGCCTGCCTGCTGTCTCTACAGGGATCCCAACAATCCACATTTCCTGGAACGGGAAGGCAAGGCGGTAAGTGGTAAAGTCTTTGAAGTCAATGAGCAGGGAGAAAAGCTTCCCCTTCTGGCTGCCAATGTGTACTGGCTTGGGACTAGCACGGGAACCATCACAGGAGAAGATGGCTCCTTTAGCCTTCCTCCTGAAACAGGCAGGCACATGCTGGTGGTTTCCTATGTGGGCTTTACCAGCGATACCCTGCATATCCAGGAAAGTTCCGAGGTGGAAATTCTCTTCTCCAAATCCCTCAGACTAGAAGAGGTCGTGGTTAGCCACCGCATTAAACCGACCTCGATGGACTTTAATAGTGCTTTCAACATCCAGAACATCCATGAAAAGGAACTGACCAAAGCTGCATGCTGCAATCTGTCTGAGAGTTTTGAAACCAACCCTTCGGTGGATGCCGGATTTACGGATGCGGTGACCGGAACACGAAAAATTGAAATGCTTGGACTGGCAGGCCCCTATGTGCAGATCACCAGGGAGAACATGCCTGATGTGAGGGGCTTGTCTGCCCTGTACGGGCTTACCTACACACCCGGTACCTGGATCGAGGGGATACAATTGAATATGGGTGCCGGATCGGTCGTCAATGGTTTTGAGAGCATAACCGGGCAGATCAACGTGGAGCTGAGAAAGCCGGAAAACAGCGATAAACTCTTCCTCAACCTTTACGGAAATGGCGATGGGCGTATGGAAGCCAATGTGATGACCGCCTATCCCATCAATGAAAAATGGAGCGGTAGTCTGCTACTTCACGGCAATACACGTCCCTTCCGACTGGACCACAACAGTGACGGTTTTGTGGATCACCCTACCGGAAGTCAGCTTATAGCCCTGAAACGATTTAAATACAAAGGGGAAAACGGACTGGAAAGTCAGCTGGGAATCAAAGTAACCTGGCTTGATCAGCTGGGAGGACAGGTGGATTTTGATCCTGACACTCCCCGCGATCAGCAATCTTTCTGGGGATCGGGGCTCAACACCAAACGAATTGAAGGCTGGGCAAAGCTTGGAAAGGTATTTGAAGACAGACCCTACTCCAGTCTGGGCTTCCAGCTATCCGGGGTTGTGCATCAGCAGGATGCCTACTTCGGTCTCAGGGATTACAGGGCAGACCATCAGTCCCTTTATTCCAATCTGATCTACCAGTCCATTCTGGGCAACACCAATCACCAATACCGGACAGGTTTAAGTTTTCAGCTCGACAGTTATACTGAGGAGCTCAGTTTTGCGGATTTTGACAGGATGGAGTGGGTACCGGGCGCCTTCCTGGAGTATACCTTCAACCACCTGGATATCTTCAGTGCAGTGGCCGGAATCCGGGCCGATTACCACAATCTCTATGGTGCTTTTGTCACTCCCCGCCTACATTTGAAATACGAGCCGGTGGAAAAGACGGTGTTCAAAGCATCTGCCGGGAGAGGACAAAAAACTGCGAGTATTTTTGCCGAGAATATGGGCATTTTTGCCTCTTCAAGGGCCATTTCACTGGCGCAGGGTGACACACAACTGCCCTACGGACTGGAACCTGAAGTGGCCTGGAGCTATGGTCTTAATTTTGCACAGGGTTTTAATCTGGGAGAAAGCGATGCAGTATTTAAGCTGGATTACTATCATACCCGCTTTCAGAACCAGGTGGTAGTGGACCTGGACAGGAACCCTCAGGAAGTGCATTTTTACAACCTCGATGGTAAATCCTGGTCCAATAGTTTCCAGGCCCAGGTGGATCTGGAACCTCTGGAACGATATGATATCCGTTTGGCCTACCGCCTGAATGATGTACGAAGCACCTACGACGGAGAGTTTCTCCCCAGACCTCTTACGGCCAGGCACAGGGCTTTTGCCAATATGGCTTATATGACAAGGAATCAGTGGAGTTTTGATATTACCTGGAACTGGCAGGGACAGAAAAGGATACCCGGAACGCAGTCCAATCCGGAACCCTACCGGCTGGAGGAATTCTCCCCGGCATTCTCCCTGGTCAATTTGCAAATCGGGAAAACCCTGTTTGAAAGGCTGGACTTGTATGCGGGCATAGAAAACCTGTTTGGCTATATACAGGAAGATCCGATTCTGGCCAGTGAAGATCCTTTTGGCCCCTATTTTGATGCATCCCTGATTTGGGGGCCTGTCTTTGGAAGGAAAATCTACGCAGGCCTCCGATTCAGGATAAACTGATTATATTTAGGGTTTAATTCCCCAATGATGCGCATAGTCAGAGCCCTCTCCATCGTTTGGCTTAGCTTGCTGGTATTAATCCCGGCCCATCTGCCTGCACAAAACAGCAGGGAAGTGGATTGGGATTACGAAATTGACCTGCTTGCCAGGGAACTGGCAGAAAAGCACCCCGATCTTTTCTTCCGGACCGACTCCTCCACCTTCTTTGGGGCCATGAGAAAGGTGGCAGCTGAAGCACCGGGAAAATCTTCTTTCTACCTGGCCGTTAAATTGCAGCAGGTAGTGGCAAAGATGGGTGATGCCCATACCCTGATCAATTACCACTTTCACATCGATAAGTCGCTGATCCTTCCCATGGAGACCTACTGGTTCGAGGATGGTATATATATCACCCAGGTGGACAGGTTGTATGAGGATGCACTTGGGAAAAAGCTGACAGCCATTAACGGTAAGCCCCTGACCGCAGTCATCGATTCCTTCTCCACACTCCTGGTACATGACAACAAATCAGTGATTAAATACCAGGTTCCCCGAATGCTTGGCTGGACCCAGTTACTGGCACATTTCGGATTTTCAGATACGGAAGAGCTAAGTTTGCACCTGGAAGACCGGGAGGGAAATCCGGAAATAATACGAATGAGTCTGCCTGTGACGCTTGGTGAAAACCTGAGGCTCAAACCCGAATCCATGCCTCTGGGCTGGCAGGATCAGAAAGCCTATTTCAGGCAGCTCTACTTCGAGGAGGATAAGATATTCTTCATACAATACAATAAGTGCTGGAGCCGCGAAGTGGAAGAGGAGCACGGATCGGGGGCCTCTGCCCTGTTTATGCCTTCGTTCAGAGAATTTGAAAAGGAGGTATTCCAGACTCTGAAAAAAAAGAACGTGGACAAGATCGTTTTTGATCTCAGGTACAACAACGGTGGACACCCCCAGCAGGGAAAGGATTTTATTGAAAAATTGCACAGGGTAAAAATCAAAGGTCCGGGAAAATTCTTCCTTCTGGTGGGAAGGAAAACTTCTTCGGAAGCCCTGATCAATGCAGTGGATTACCTTAGCTATCCCGGGGTAGTGGTGCTTGGTGAAGAGACCGGAGGAAAACCCAATCATTTCGGACAGGTAAGACGCTTTGTCCTGCCTGAATCAGGTTTGATTGTCAGTCATTCCACCGACTATTTTCCCCTGATGGAAACTGATCAGGGTAGCCTGGTTCCCGATGTGATAGCGCTTGAATACATGGATCTATTCCTGAAAGGACTGGACCCTGCCTTTGAAGCGGTCCGCCTCTACCTTCAGCCTTAAGCTTCTTATTTTTCCAGGATCAAACCACGCATGATCAGGTACTGTGCAGAAATGTAAGTGATCATGATCCAGAAACCGGCCAGCCAGAACTCCGAATAAAACTTATTCAGGGCTATCATACTGTCCGACAGCAAAAACAATATGGATCCCACAAATACCAGGATAAAGGACCTTTCTGCCACCCTGCCCTTCCGGTTCAGTGCCATCATGGACATCAGCATAAGCGATAAGGCATAAAGTACGATTATGGGCTTCATCATTCCTTCCAGGCCGGGAAAAAGAAGGAACAGGATGCCGGCCACATAGGCAAGGAAAAATATTCCAAGCCAGGGATTCAGCTGAAGATATCCCGAGCCGCCCTTTTCGCTATAACGGCTAAAGGTATAGATGTAGGTCAGCTGGGCACAAAAAAAGCCACCCACGCCGGCAAAGAAGAACATTTCAGAATTGGCTGAAAACATCAGGAAGATATCTCCCAGCCAGGAAAAGAAAAATGCCAGCAATACCGGTACAGTGAAGTTGCTTTTCTTTTTATGGATCAGGAAATACACGGCAATCCATACCATGATGAGGGGTTTCACCATGTACTCCAGGTTAATGTTATCCAAAAACCTGCCTGTTAGTTCCACCAGAACAATAATGGCAAATAGCAAATGCAGTAATAGGGAAGTGCGAGATTTCATGGGTCGGGGTTTTGAATCCTTAAATATAAGAAATGCTGGCAAGGGGCAAAGTTTTGTCTTGCATTTGCGCAATCGATTGTTCCCTTTTTGTATCTTGCATATAGCATGAGCAAAACTCATATCACCATCCACGACATGGCAAAGGAGCTGAATGTATCAGCTTCGACCGTTTCACGTGCACTTCAGGATCATCCAAGAATCAGTCTTACAACCCGGGAAGCAGTGAAGAGACTGGCTGAGAAATACAACTATCAGCCCAACGTGGTGGCATCCTCCCTGCGAACCGGCAGCAGTCAGACCGTGGGAGTTATCGTCCCTGGGATTAACCGTAATTTCTTTTCCAGTGTCATAGGGGGCATGGAATCCTTGCTGGCTGCAGCGGGTTACCACCTGATGATTTGCCAGAGCCATGAGAAACTAAAAAATGAAATGGCGGCCATCCAAACCCTGATCCACGCCAGGGTGGATGCCGTAATGCTTTCCATATCCATGGAAACCCATAGCTATGAGCATATCAGCGCTCTGATGGACAGCGGTATCAGGGTATTTTTCTTCGATCGTGTGGCCGAGAGCATTCAGGCAGGATCGGTGGTGGTGGATGACCGTTTGGGAGCCTACCACAGCGTAAAGCACTTGCTAGATCAGGGATACCGGAGAATCATGCATGTGTCCGGAGCGGAAGAAATAAGCATCTATCGCGACCGGAAAAGGGGCTATCTGGATGCCATGCAGGAGGCTGGTCTGGAGGTGGATCCTTCCTGGGTGATGGCCTATCCCCTTAACCAGGTCGGCGGTGAAGCAGCCTTTCATGCAGCCTATGCCGGGAAATTAAAACCGGAGGCATTTTTCTGCGCAGGGGATTTTGCTGCTCTGGGTATCATGCAGGCTGCCAGGCAGGCCGGTATTTCCGTACCAGACAACCTGGGCATAAGCGGTTTTGCCAACGAACCATTTACAGCCTTTGTGGAACCCTCCTTAACCACCGTGGACCAGCAGGGGCTGAAGATGGGAAGCGGAGTGGCAGAAATGTTCCTTCGCTGCGAAGAAGAAAAAAGCGATCCCCTCCAGAGCGAACAAAAAGTACTAAGACCGGAACTGATTATCCGAAACAGTTCCCAACGAAAAAAATAAAAAAAACTATGGCAATAAACTACGAAGTAAGATTTTCCAACCATCCGGACGATGCATTAAGCTACGGAACCGAAAGGCTCAGAAAAGAATTCCTGGTGGAAACACTGATGGTCAGGGACCAGATCAACCTGGTCTATTCCATGAATGATCGTTACATTGTGGGCGGTGCTGTGCCCCTTAATGATTTGGAACTCAGTACGATAGAACCACTCAAATCGGAGCACTTCTGCGACCGAAGGGAAGTCGGGGTCATCAATGTGGGAGGCCCGTCTGTGATCCGGGTCGATGGAGTAGAATTTGAACTTCAGTTCAAAGATGCACTCTACATCGGGGCAGGATCCAAAAAGGTGTTTTTTTGCAGCAAGGATCCGGCCCAACCGGCCCGCTTATATTTTAATTCTGCTCCTGCACACCACGCCTTTCCCTGCAAACGAGTCACACTGGCTGATGCGGATTCGGTGGACATGGGTTCCATGGAACAGTCCAACGCCAGAAGGATCAATAAGCTGCTGGTGAACTCGGTCATAGATACCTGTCAGCTGCAGATGGGCATGACCGAATTAAAACCGGGAAGTGTCTGGAACACCATGCCCCCACATCTGCATGACCGGAGAATGGAGGCCTACTTCTATTTCGATCTACCTGAGGGAGAGGCTATTTGCCACTTTATGGGCGATCCCAAAGAGACACGTCATATCTGGATGGGAAACGAACAGGCAGTGATCTCCCCTCCCTGGTCCATTCACTCGGCCGCAGGAACCAGCAATTATATTTTTATCTGGGGCATGGCCGGTGAAAACCTGGATTATGGCGATATGGACAGCATAGCACCCAATGAAATCCGATAAACTGAACCTATGTCAAAAGAACTATTCGACCTTAGTGGTAAAACTGCCTGGATAACAGGTGGAACGCATGGATTGGGAATGGCCATTGCTACTGGTCTGGCCAGGGCCGGAGCAAAGATTGTGATTAACGATGTTTCGGAAGAAAAACTGGAATCGGCAGTGACTGCCTATTCCGGACTGGGAATCAAGGCATACAGCTATCTGCTGGATGTAACTGATGAAAAAGCCGTGGATAGCACACTGCCCCTTATTGAAAAGGAAGTGGGACACATCGATATACTGGTAAACAATGCAGGCATCATCAAACGGATCCCCATTCTGGAAATGAAAGCAGAAGAATTCCGGCAGGTCCTGGATGTGGACCTAACCGGGCCCTTCATCATATCCAAGGCGGTGGCCAAAGGAATGGTGGAACGGGGTCAGGGCAAAATCATCAACATGTGCTCCATGATGAGTGAATTGGGACGGAACACCGTATCGGCCTACGCGGCGGCCAAAGGAGGACTAAAAATGCTGACCCGGAACATGGCCACCGAATGGGCAAGATTTAATATACAGGTCAACGGCATTGGTCCGGGTTACTTTGCCACCGACCAGACTGCCCCGATTCGTGTGGATGGCCACCCATTCAACGAATTCATAATTAACCGGACACCTGCAGGACGCTGGGGAGATCCGGAAGACCTGGCAGGAACGGCAGTATTTCTGGCTTCCAATGCCTCCGATTTTGTAAACGGACAGGTAATCTATGTGGATGGTGGCATCCTGGCTACCATCGGTAAACCCGCAAATGAAAAATAAGTGTTATGAGAACCACCAGCTTTCTTTCAGTGATTTTATTACTTCTGCTCAGCTCCTGCGGAAATAGTCCTGAGATCACCATTCAGGTCAGTAATCCATCGGATCAGATCAGGAACGATGCAAGCCTGCTCTTCTCCAGGGGCGAAATATCCCGTTTAATCGACATTCCTGCCAATGCTCTGCCGGTTTTAAAAGACCTCAAAGGCAATATGATTCCCTGCCAGCTGGATGATCTGGATGGAGACGGAGAGTGGGATGAACTATTTGGCCTGAGCCAGATAGATCCAGCCTCTCATATCTCTGTGGTGATAGGCTTTGTGGAGGAGGACATGTATCCCTCTTTCCCGCTGCGCACCAATCTTCACCTGGGAGATGTCCAGAACGGATATCAGCACTTAAACCAGGCCCGTAGACTGGAGGGAGTTTCCTACCACAATTACACAGGCCGAACCAGTGAAGCTTTCCAGATGGAAGGACCGGCCTGGGAGAATGATAAGGTGGGTTTCAGAAACTACATGGATCAACGAAATGGCATGGATATCTTTGGGAAAAGTACTACAGAGATGGTACTTGAGGAAGTGGGTATAGAAGGGTCTCCAAGCTACCATGAGCCGGGAGACTGGGGTATGGATGTTCTGAAAGTGGGAACCAGTCTGGGTGCCGGGGCCATCGCTTACCTTTACCAGGATTCCCTTTACCGCGTGGGCGATAATGGGACAGGCAGCTATGAAGTGGAGTTTGAAGGTTCGCAGCGAAGCCGATTCAAATTCGGCTATGAGAACTGGATGTTGGAAGACCTCTCCCTCGACGTGACTCATCATGTGGAAATTGTAGCCGGACGACATTATTACCAGGGGACAGTGATTTATGAAGGAAATGAGGATTCCCTGCAACTGGTAACTGGCATCGTCAATATGTTAAGCGATCAGGTCCATGTATGGGAAGTGGACGATCAGCATACGGCCCTGCTCACCCATGACAAACAATCCGAAGATGGCCAGTTTCTGGCCATGGCCATCATGGTACCCACCAACTATCTGATCTCGACGGGTGAAACCAGAGATGAAGGAGAAGGTATTACCCAGACCTATTATGTTGCCCTGGAAGCAAATTCAGGCGATGCGGTCAGCTATCGCTTTTATGCCCTCTGGGAAGGTGAGAATCCCCGATGGGCTTCTCTGGAGGAAATCCAGGAATACCTGCAAAACGAAGCACATAGGTGGACCCAATCGGTGGTCTACCAACCGAGACGCTAAGCTCTGAAAGATGGTTTTATTCAAGGGTTCTTATATCTTTAAACAAATGTTAAGCTTTAGCTCATGAAACGACTGGATGTTGCCTTAAAAATGAGAGACATCGGGGTTATACCCCTTTACTACAATCCCGACCTTGAAGTAATGAAAGAGGTAGTATCGGCCTGCTACAATGGGGGAATGAAAATATTCGAGTTCACCAACCGGGGAGAGATGGCCCATGAGCTTTTTGCCGAACTGGTGAAATGGGCACGGAAGGAGATGCCCGATCTTATTCTCGGTGTGGGAACTGTGGTGGAAGCCGGGACCTGTTCTATGTACATTCAACTGGGTGCCAAATTCATTGTTTCACCCTTGCTGAACGAAGATATGGCACGTACCTGCAACCGCAGGAAAGTTTTGTGGATTCCCGGATGCGCCACAGCAAGTGAAATCGGACGAGCCGAGGAACTGGGAGCCGAAGTTGTAAAACTATTCCCAAGTCCTACCATAGGAGGAGCCAAATTCGTGAAGGCCTACCTGGGACCTTGTCCGTGGTCAAACCTCATGCCGTCGGGCGGGGTAAGCCCGAATCGGGAAAACCTCAGCGATTGGTTTGAAGCAGGGGCTTTTTGCGTAGGTATAGGATCCCAGCTAATCAGCAAGGAAATCATCAGGAACAAAGATTATAAAAAGCTCCAAAGTGTATGTCGCGAAACCGTTGAGCTTGTTCAGGAACTAAAGAATTAATCCCGCAGCTTTCATGAAGATCAGAATCCCCTATTTTCTCCCCTTTATACTCCTTTGGCTCAATGCCTGCGGTCCGGCAGACCAGGGTAAAGTCCTGAAGCTTGCCCATGGCCTGGATCCTTCACATCCCGTACACAGTGCCATGGTGTATATGGCAGAACGCTGCAAGGAGATTTCCGATGGAGAATTGAGCATAGAGATATATCCCAGTGGTCAGCTGGGCTCGGAACAGCAATGCGTGGAACTTCTGCAGATCGGGAGCCTGGCCATAACCAAGGTTAGTGCGGCCGTTATGGAGAGCTTTACCGAAGATTTTAAGGTGCTGGGGCTTCCCTACGTATTCCGATCCAAGGAACATTCTTTCAAGGTATTGGATGGCGATATCGGGGAGGAACTATTGCTCAGTACGGAACCTTTTTGGATCAGGGGCCTGTGCTTCTATGATGCAGGCAGCAGGAGTTTTTACACCATCGACAAGCCCATACACCATCCCGACGATTTGCAGGGTTTAAAGATCAGGGTTATGAAAAGTATGACGGCCATGGAAATGGTGAAAGCACAGGGAGGCTCCCCTACCCCCATTTCCTGGGGTGAGCTATATACCGCCCTGCAAAGCGGTGTGGTGGATGGTGCTGAAAACAATCCTCCCAGCTTTTATACCAGTCATCACTATGAGGTATGTAAGTATTACAGCCTCAATGAACACACCATGGTTCCGGATGTACTGATCGTAAGTCAGAAGGTCTGGCAGAAACTGTCGGATCAGGAAAAGCGCTGGTTAAAGCAGGCTGCAGAGGATTCTGTTCCGGTGGAACGCAAACTTTGGGCGGAATCCGAAAAGTTAAGCCTCGAAACCGTAGAGAAAGAAGGGGTGAATATCATCTATCCGGATAAAGAACCCTTTGCTGAGAAGGTAGAAGAATTGCTGGAATCCTATCGCGAAAACGAAAGACTGTATGATTTGATCACCCGTATTCGGGAGGTGGAGTAGGCACTCGAGAGGTGCCGTTAGATGTTTAGCTTCGCTAAACGGAAAAGGGTAAGGGGTTAATGGGTTAATGGGTTAATGGGTTAATGGGTTAATGGGTTAATGGGTTAATGGGTTAATGGCTTAGTATAGAATGTATGGAAAAGTTTGAGAAATTATTGAACAGGGTGCTGGAGATCTTTCTGGTGATCCTGATGTCGGTACTGGTTGTGGATGTGCTCTGGCAGGTGTTTAGCCGCTACCTCCTGGACTCACCCAGTTCCTTTACAGACGAATTGGCCGGATATCTCCTTATCTGGGTAGGAGTGCTGGGTGCGGCTTACGTTGCAGGGAAAAAGGAGCACCTGGCCATTGATATCCTGATTCAAAAAAGTCCTCCGGAAAGACAGCGCAAACTCCAATTCCTGATTCATTCTTTGATCCTGCTCTTTGCCCTGAGCGTCATGGTGATCGGAGGCTCCTCACTGGTCTATACACGTTTTGTCCTCCAGGTAAAATCAGCTGCCCTCCAGCTGCCACTCGGGTACGTATATATTGTCCTTCCCCTGAGTGGAATGATCATCATCTATTATGAAATTCTTCACATTATCCATCTGAGAAAGACCAAATAGCATGGAAGTACTTATCCTCGTAGTCAGTTTTGTTCTTCTTCTGGTGATTGGAGTTCCCATCGCATTTAGCATAGGCATCGCCGGAATCCTTACCATGCTCATGTCCATCGATTCTCTGCCGGCCTTCACTACCTATGCGCATCGTATGGCCACCGGGCTGGACAGCTTTGCCCTGCTGGCCATTCCCTTTTTTGTGCTGGCCGGGGGCATTATGAACAGCGGAGGTATTGCCATGAGACTGATCAACTTCGCCCGGGTGCTAGTGGGCAGGCTTCCTGCCGGACTGGCCTTTGTCAATGTTATCGCCAACATGCTTTTCGGTGCCATTTCAGGCTCGGCAGCTGCAGCCACTTCCGCCATTGGGAGCATCATGGGTCCGGAAATGAAAAAGGAAGGCTACGACGAGAATTTTAGTGCGGCCGTAAACATTACCTCTGCCACAACCGGACTTACCATTCCTCCCAGCAACATTCTGATCATCTATTCCCTGGCCAGCGGAGGTGCATCGATTACTGCCCTGTTCCTGGCAGGTTATGTACCTGGCATACTTACCGGAGTGGGAATCATGCTGGTGGCCATGTCCATGATGGTATTTAAGAACAAAGGTACCCGGGGACTTGCCAGGGTACTTGGAAAAGTATTGCTGGCCTCTGTGGTGCTGATGGCTGCCGGGATCGGACTTAAGGCCCTCCACGGCAAAGCAGGTCCTTCGCAGTTTAACGCGGTGCTATACGGATTACTGGGACTCTTCCTGGCCTATTCGGTTTATAAGTCGGCCACCAACTGGTCCTTTTTCAAGTTTGCCTTCCGGAAATTCCTGGATGCATTTCCTTCTTTGCTCATGCTGGTGATTGTCATAGGCGGCATTGTAGCCGGTTATTTTACAGCCACCGAAGCCTCGGCTGTAGCGGTGCTTTATGCTCTGATCCTGGCTCTTATATACAAGGAGATAACGCTGAAGGATATGCCGGCCATTATTCTGCGTTCGGTGCGTACTACCTGCATTGTTCTTCTCCTGGTAGCCACAAGCATTGGAATGTCCTGGATCATGTCCTATGAAAACATTCCCCAGAACGTGAGTGCCGGACTACTGAACCTGAGCGACAATCCAGTGGTCATCCTTCTGTTGATCAATTTCATCCTGCTGTTTGTGGGAGTGTTTATGGATATGACTCCTGCCGTATTGATTTTTACCCCGATCTTCCTGCCCATTGTATCTACCCAGCTGGGCATGGACCCCATACATTTTGGCATAGTCATGGTACTGAACCTTTGCGTGGGACTATGTACCCCGCCGGTGGGTTCGGTGCTTTTCATCGGCTGCAGTGTGGCCAATTTGAAGATAGAACAGGTAATAAAACCCCTGCTGCCCATGTTCATCATCATGTTTGTGGTGTTGATGCTGGTTACCTATATTCCCTCACTCAGCCTCTGGCTTCCCAATATCCTGATGAAGTAAACAAAGGGTTAGCGTATTTTTTACGTTAACTTTGTTTTTGCGCCAGATCTTTCTTACATTTGATCCATGACCAAGCCAGTCAGGGATATACATCCTAGCATTTCCGTGGACTGTGTGATATTTGGATTCAGCAGCTATCAGCTGAAAGTCCTTCTGATAGAAAGAAATTATACGGACCGTTCGGGCATCGAATTTAGGGATCACAAATTACCGGGAGACTTCATCACCTTCGATGAAGATCTGGAGCAGGCTGCTTACAGAACCCTGGAGGAACTGACCGGACTCAAAGATATCTTCCTCAAGCAATTTGCCATGTTTGGCAAAGCAGATCGAATCTCCAATCATCTCGACATGGACTGGCTGCTGGATACAACAGGGCAGGAAATTCACCGGGTTGTGACTGCTGCCTACTATTCCCTTATAAACATTGATGATGCAGATAGCGATTTCGCTCTCAATAACAATGCTTCCTGGATCGATGTAAAACGGATTCCCAAACTGGCCTTCGATCATAAAGCCATTATTGACCGAGGTTTGAAACATCTGCAGCTTAGTCTGCGCAACGAACCCATCGGTTTCGAAATGCTACCTGATAAATTTACCATCAGGGAATTGCAAACCCTCTACGAAGTTATACTGGACAGCACTTTGGATAACCGAAACTTCCGGAAGAAAATACTGAAGTCCAAATACCTGGTGCAACTGGACGAGAAACAATCGGGAGTCGCGCATAAACCTGCCTACTTTTATTGCTTTGACAGAGAGATATACGAAGAGAACAGAAAAGAATCCCTGGGATTCAATTTTTAATATAGCACTAACTAAATATGCTAATAAGCTATTAACCTAATAAGCTATTAACCTATTAACCTAATAACCTAATAACCTATTAACCTAATAACCTAATAACCTATTAACCTATTAACCTATTAACTTATTAACCTAATAACCTATATTCCATGTACTTACTCGGATATGATGTTGGAAGCTCCTCGGTAAAGGCCAGTCTGATCAATGCTGAATCGGGACGGTCTGTAGCCTCTGCTTTCTACCCCAAGAAAGAAATGAAGATCAAAGCTCCCAGGGACGGGTGGGCTGAACAGGATCCTGAGCAGTGGTGGACAAATCTGATTCTTGCCACCAACGACGTGATGCAATCTGCGGAAATTGAAGCTTCCTCCATAAAGGCCATCGGTATAGCTTACCAGATGCACGGCCTGGTGCTGGTGGACAAGGACCATAACTTACTGCGCTCCTCCATTATATGGTGCGACTCCAGGGCTGTTGGCCATGGCGACCATGCCATGAAGTCTCTGGGAGAAGAACAGTGTCTTTCCCACCTGCTGAATTCTCCGGGAAACTTCACCGCTTCCAAATTGAGCTGGGTAATCATGAATGAACCGGAATTGTATGAAAAGGCCTATAAATTCATGCTTCCGGGCGATTACATCGCAATGAAAATGACCGATGAAATCAATACCACCATATCAGGTCTGTCGGAGGGCATTCTCTGGGACTTCCAGGAGAACAGCCTGGCTGACTTCCTCCTGGAGTATTATGGAATTCACAAACATCTGGTGCCCGACATTGTACCGACTTTTTCCGAACAGGGTCGCCTTTCGGCCTCTGCAGCAGAAGAGCTTGGACTGGTTCCGGGAATACAAATAGCCTATCGGGCCGGTGACCAACCCAACAATGCCTTTTCCCTGAATGTCCTGGAACCAGGTGAAATTGCAGCCACCGCAGGTACTTCAGGGGTGGTTTACGGAGTAAGTGACGAAGTAAAATACGATCCCCTGAGCAGGGTGAATACCTTTGCCCATGTGAACCACAGTCCTGAGCTCAACAGGCTGGGAGTTCTGCTTTGCATTAACGGTACCGGCATCCAGTATTCCTGGCTCAAAGAACACCTGGCACAGCGCGAAATGAATTACCCGGCTCTGAACGATCTGTCACAAGCTGCACCCATTGGTTCAGATGGCCTGCTTATGCTTCCTTTTGGAAACGGAGCTGAGCGAATGCTGGGGAACAAGAATGTGGGAGCCACGGTAAAAAACATCAATTTTAACATACACACAGGTTCGCACCTGGCACGCGCTGCCCAGGAAGGAGTTGCTTTCTCCATGCACTATGGCATGAAGATTATGAATGAGATTGGTATCCATCCAAGCGTGATCCGGGCCGGACTGGCCAACATGTTCCTGAGTCCAGTATTCAGGGATACCCTGGCTGAGATCTCAGGTGCCACAATCGAATTATACGATACCGATGGTTCTGTTGGGGCTGCAAACGGAGCCGGTATTGGTTCAGCCACTTTCGGCTCCTTCCAGGAGGCCTTTGAGAACCTGAATAAGATGCTTGTGGTAGAGCCCACACATAAGCACAAGGATCAATACGATGAAGCCTATGGAAAGTGGTGTGAGGTACTCGATAAATGCTTAAAAGCTTGAACAAGTGCTTGATATTATAGAACTAAAAATAGATGAATATGGATTATTTATTAGGTGACAAAGAGTATTTCCCGGGCATAGGGAAAATCAAATTCGAAGGCAGAGACTCAGACAATCCTCTTGCTTTTAAATTTTACGACGAAAACAAAATGATCGCAGGAAAAAGCATGAAAGAGCACCTGCGCTTTGCCATTGCTTACTGGCACACCTTCTGCGGAACCGGCGAGGATCCCTTTGGTCCTGGCACCCAGCTATTTCCATGGGCCACAGGAGAGGATGACATTAGCCGGGCAAAAAACAAAATGGATGCCGCCTTTGAGTTCTTCACCAAGATCGGTGCTCCCTACTATTGCTTTCATGACATCGATGTGGTGTCGGAAGGATCTTCCATAATGCAATATGAGTCCCACATGCAGACCATGGTGGAATATGCCAGGCAGAAGCAAGCAGACTCGGGAGTAAAATTGCTCTGGGGTACCGCCAATGTTTTCTCCAATCCGCGCTATATGAACGGCGCAGCTACCAATCCCGACTTTCAGGTACTCCCCTGGGTTGCCACCCAGGTTAAAAATGCACTGGATGCCACCATTGCCCTTGGGGGTGAGAATTATGTATTCTGGGGTGGCCGGGAAGGATATATGTCCCTTCTAAATACGGATATGAAGCGCGAGCAGGAACACCTGGCCCAGTTTCTCCACATGGCTAAAGATTACGCCAGGAGCAAGGGATTT
>Ga0180435_10000754_pt1 | contig 34311 bp, 35 predicted proteins | sample SS_ome_3_FD_132467 | JGI IMG/M metagenome (GOLD analysis project Ga0180435, IMG submission 132467) | Hypersaline lake sediment archaeal communities from the Salton Sea, California, USA - SS_3_S_1 metaG | ecosystem: Environmental > Aquatic > Non-marine Saline and Alkaline > Hypersaline >... | reverse complement strand
CGAGGCCTGACTGTGAACACCCGATGCCCGAAATGCGGCTCCGTTTACCAGCTCGACAAGGAAACCTTCAGTAGATCTCAGGGCAAGGCGCTTTGTGACAATTGCGGGAACATTTTCAGTGCGCTGAAACACAAGACCGATGAGCCCGCGACACAGCTGCTCTCGAAAGCCGACGCAGCTTACGACATCGAACTTGAAGATGGCGGGCAGGCCGAGGACATCGCTCCGGATCTTGAGCTGAACCTGCAGACCGAAGAGGCTCCGCTGTTCGAAAAGGACTCCGAGCTGCCCTTCACCGTCCCCGAAGACCTGCCGGAACTGGAACCTTCAGGCGATGCCGCACTGGACATGCAGCAATCCCTGCAGCCCAGACAATCTGCGCCCTCGCCCTGGTGGCAAAAGCTGCTGATGCTGCTACTGCTGTGCACCCTGTTGGCGCAACTGGCGTGGTTCAGCCGCGCCCACTGGTTACATCTTCCCGAAGCCGAGCCCCTGTGCCAATGGATCGACTGCAGCGTGGCGCAGCAAACCGATCTGCAGGCCTTCCAGGTGATTGAAAGACAATTCCAGGCCATTCCGGACAAGCCTGGTGCCCTGCACCTGCTGGTGCGATTTCGTAACAGCGCTGACTTTGCCCAGCCCCTGCCGCAATTACAGCTTTCGCTGTTCGACAGCGGCGGCGTACTGCTGGCAAGGCGCCTGTTCACTGTCGACGAATACCTGATCCCGGCACCGTCCGAAGGTACTCTCGCACAGCCGCAGGAAGTGTTTACTATCGAGCTGAAGTTTGAAGATCCTGGCACACGTGCCAGCGGCTTCAGCATCAACTTCCTGTAACATTCCTGTAAGCAAATTTGACACTTGCGCCCCTGTCACAAGGGCGTAATATTGCCCGTCCGCCTGCGCTGCAGATTGAAGGAATTGTCGACTGTGTGGCTGGGCGGCATTGGGGGATAGCAACACCATTACTCGAAGCCTTGCTGGCTGATCCTGGTCACTAACCGGGGTCCCGCAGGACGCTATCCTTTATTTTCTGATTTCTACCGAACGCGACGACGAGGCCTAACCGCCCTATGCACATCGGCAACCACCATCTGGCAAACAACCTGGTGCTTGCACCCATGGCAGGGGTGACCGATCGTCCGTTCCGCCAGTTGTGTCGTGAACATGGTGCCGGCCTGGCGGTTTCCGAAATGGTGACCTCCGATGCCAGCCTGTACGGCTCGCGCAAGACCGTGCGCCGTCTCGACCATGTCGGCGAGCAAGCTCCGATCTCGGTACAGATCGTCGGCAGCGATCCGCACAAGCTCGCCGCCGCCGCACAAGCCAACGTTGACCACGGCGCGCAGATCATCGACATCAACATGGGCTGCCCCAAGAGGAAGGTCTGCAAGGTCGCCGCCGGGTCCGCCCTGTTGCAGGACGAGGGGCTGGTCGCTCGCATTCTCGATGCCACGGTCAACGCCGTGGAGGTGCCGGTCACGCTCAAGATTCGCACCGGCTGGGATGCTGACCACCGCAACGGCCTGCGCATCGCACAGATCGCTGAGCAGGCCGGCATCGCCGCGCTCGCGGTTCACGGCCGCACCCGTGCCTGTGGTTTCAGCGGCGATGCCGAGTACGACACGATTGCTGCAATCAAACATGCGGTAAAGATCCCGGTCATGGCCAATGGCGACATCGACTCGCCGCGCAAGGCCCGCCTGGTACTCGAACAGACGGGCGCGGACGCTCTGATGATCGGCCGGGCCGCCCAGGGTAGACCCTGGGTCTTCCGCGAGATCGCGCACTACCTCGCCACCGGCGAAGCATTACCCGATCCGGATCCACTGTGGATCCGCGATCTTCTACTAGAACACCTGGACAACCTGTATGCGTTCTACGGGCGCGAACATGGCGTCAAGGTGGCCCGCAAACACATCGCCTGGTACAGCAAGACCCAACCGGGCAGCGCCAGTTTCCGGCAATGCGTCAACCGCGCAGAAACAACAATAGAACAGAGCAGGCTCATAAAAGACTATTTCAACAGCCTGCCACCCGAGGAGGAAAAAGCGGCATGAGTCTACTCAGCAGCGAACATATTCATTTATCGGCAGGAGCTTCGGCTGTGAACCGAAAGAAGACCAATAACCCCCTCAGCGAGATGGTGAGAGAATCCTTGGATAACTATTTCGACCAGCTCGACGGCACCGCACCCAACGAGCTGTACCAGCTGGTAGTCAGCCAGGTGGAACAACCGCTGTTCGAGAGCGTGATGCGCCACACCCGTGGCAATCAGACCCGTGCGGCCGCGCTGCTCGGCATCAGCCGCGCCACCCTGCGCAAAAAACTCGCCTTGTACGATATCGATTAATTTTTCCCGTAACCGAATAGCGCGGCCAGCCTGGCCGCGTTTGCATTTATAGGTAGCAGCTATGCCTTCCATCACACGAGCCCTTATCAGCGTTTCCGACAAGACCGGCGTTGTCGAATTTGCGCGCGACCTGGCCGATGCCGGGGTTGAAATCCTCTCCACCGGCGGCACCGCCAAACTGCTGCGCGAAAGCGGCATCGAGGTGATGGAAGTGTCCGATTACACTGGCTTCCCCGAGATGATGGACGGGCGCGTGAAGACCCTGCACCCGAAGATCCACGGCGGCATCCTGGGACGTCGCGGTACCGACGACAGCGTGATGGACGAGCACGGCATCGGCCGGATCGACCTGGTTGCGGTCAACCTGTACCCGTTTCAGCAGGCAGTGGCTGACCCGGACTGCAGCCTGGAAAACGCCATCGAGAACATCGATATCGGCGGCCCGACCATGATCCGCGCCGCTGCCAAAAACCATAAGGACGTCGCCATCGTGGTCGATCCACACGACTACGGCCAGGTCATCCAGGAGATGCGCGAGAACGACGGCAGCGTCTCGGACGCCACCTGCTTCCGCCTGGCGGTGAAGACCTTCGAGCATACCGCGCAGTACGATGGCGCCATCGCCAACTACTTGGGCGCAATCAACGCCGACGGCGAAAAAGCGGCGTTTGCCAATACCATCAACCTGCAATACCACCGCAAGCAGACCATGCGCTACGGCGAAAACCCGCATCAGAACGCCGCCTTCTACGTCGAGGACAACATCGAGGAATCGAGCATCGCCACCGCGCACCAGTTGCAGGGCAAGGAGCTGTCCTACAACAACATCGCCGATACCGATGCGGCGCTGGAAGCAGTCAAGCAGTTCGACGAAGGCCCGGCTTGCGTGATCGTCAAGCACGCCAACCCATGTGGCGTGGCCTTTGGCGACAACCTGCTCGAAGCCTATGATCGCGCCTACAGCACCGACCCTGAATCCGCCTTTGGCGGCATCATCGCCTTCAATGGCGAGCTGGACGGCGAGACCGCGCAGACCATCGTCGACCGCCAGTTCGTTGAAGTGATCATTGCCCCGACCGTCTCCGCCGAGGCCATCGAGGCGGTCAGTGCCAAGAAGAATGTACGCCTGCTGGCATGTGGCGAGTGGGCGGCCGAGTCGCTGCATCGCCTCGACTACAAGCGTGTCAACGGCGGCCTGCTGGTCCAAGATGCAGACCTGCAGCTGCTGAACGACACCAGGGTCGTCTCCGAGCGCCAGCCAACCGAAGAAGAGATGCGCGACCTGTTGTTCAGCTGGCGCGTGGCCAAGTTCGTCAAGTCCAACGCGATCGTGTACGGCAAGGATGGCATGACCGTCGGCGTGGGCGCCGGGCAGATGAGTCGCGTCAACTCCGCACGCATCGCCGCGATCAAGGCCGAGCATGCCGGCCTGGAAGTCAAAGGCTCGGTGATGGCCTCCGACGCATTCTTCCCGTTCCGCGACGGCATCGATAATGCCGCCAAGGCAGGCATCGCGGCTGTCATCCAACCGGGCGGCTCAATGCGCGACGAAGAGGTGATCGACGCCGCCAACGAGCACGGCATGGCCATGGTCTTCACCGGAATGCGTCATTTCCGTCACTAAGCAAGCGTACCCCGGGGCAATACCCGGGGACGATTTCGCCCCGTCCATCAATCGCGCGAACGTGTATTATTGAAGCAGCCTCGGAGTCATCGTAGTCAGCCGACCCAGGGCGGCAACCAAGCCCTCGCAGATAAAGAGCATTAAACCAAGATGCCGACCAGATTCAGCACACCACCAAGAACAGGAATTGATCCAATATGCAAAAGGACCTGCAACTGACAATCTGGCAATTTATCCTCGCCTACAAGCAACATGGTGGGGAGCAGGTCAACTACATCGACTTCGCGACCCACGAGAACTACCGCGAAAATGCTTTGCGTACTGCCCGGGAGACCGGCATCCCACAGCTGAGCAAACTTGCCGACAAGATCGAACACGGCTTTCTCAACACTGACACAAGCGAGCCGCTCGAACCCCCATCGGAGCTTTCTGCCAGCGGCGAATTCGAAGAGACGGAATCCTTTCTACTTTCGGAGGCGCCCGCAGAAGTCTGGGAAGGAAAGCAATCCGTTACCGAAGCACGAAGGGCATCAGGCTTGGGCGGGTCAAGCTCCTCCTCCGCGGAAGAGAAACAAACACCCGCGGAGCGTTATGCCTACCGCCTGAGCAGCGCACTCAAGCGCAGCGAATTTTCTCTGTTGCACCGCCGCGCACTGGATCGCTTCGCGCGTAAACACCGCATGTCCGCCAGCCAGGTGCAGGCCATTGAAAACGAGACAAGATCCAAGTTAAAGCTCGGCCCGCTCAAGTGGGACCAGGAGCTCAGCAGCGTCATCAAGGACTTGAGCCAGAACCACGATTCGCTTGAGACGCTCAAGAAACAATTAAAGAACACCTACGTACGGGAAGACCGCCTGGATCAGGTGACCTTCCTGCGCATCTACGACATGCCCCGCGAGGCGCCGACCGCACCAACAGCCGATACGCCCACCAAAACGCCCACCCCGCAGAACACTCAAAGTAGCGGCTCGTTCATCTGGTTGGTACTAGGTGGCGTATTGCTGATTGGATTGCTATTGGCCGCTACCTTGCTCTGATCCCCGGCAAACGGGATAGCAACCATTGCGGGGGTAGCAGCAACGAAGATAGCCCGGCCTCTCCCGTCAATTTGCGACGAATGGCCCATTTAACGGGAGGCAGATGGTTGCTGGCATGCAGCACCGCCTTGCGCAGGATCTTTGCCGGCAGGCTGTCATTGGTGAACAACCCAACCACGGTATTGGTGCCGTGAAACAATGGCAGCGTGTCCAGCCGGTGCCTGGCCTGGTAAGGCATGAGCACTTCAGGCGCACCGATGTCAGCACCCTCGTCTACGGCCTTGCGCACCTGCCCGGCGAGCAACTCCGCGCCGCTCAGCCCCAGGTTGAAACCGTGTGCGGTCACTGGGTGCATGCCGACCGCCGCATCGCCGATCAGGGCGAAACGCTCACCCACAAAACGTTTGGCATGCACGCCCACCAGCGGGTAGGCGTACCGCTCACCGACCAGCCGCATGTCACCGAGACGGTGTGCGAAACGCCGCTCGATATCCGCGTTGAAGGCGGCTTCGTCCATCTCCATGATCACCGGCGCCGCACTGGCAGGCACCGTAATCACGATCGACGAGGCATTGCCCGGCATCGGCAGGATCGCCAGGGTACGACCATAGTGGAAACATTCCCAGGCCACATTTTCGTGTGATTTTTCATGCTCCATGCGGCAAACGATCGCGACGCGCCCGAAATCATTCATCTCCGCGGCAATACCCATGTTCCGACGGGTCTCCGAAAAACGTGTGTCTGCGCCAATGAGCAGACTCGCCGTGAGCTGCTGACCATCCGACAGGTTCACCAGCGCAAAGGCATCGGTGCTCGAGACGGCCGTAGCGCTAACGCCGCTCAAAATGTCCACCCTGTCCAGCGGCTGCACCGCATCGAACAGGGCCTTGCGGATCAGATGGTTGGCCACCAGCCAACCCAGCGGCTCATCGTTGCCGGGACCATCAAAACCCAACACATCGGATGAATCACCATCGATCACCCGCGCCTCCCGCAAAGGCGAAATCCCATCCTCCGGCAATGACTGCCAGGCACCCAACTGCTCGAGAATCCTTTTCGACTGGTGGGTCAGGGCGATATCGCGCCCATCCACCGCTGGATCGGCAAGTTCCTCAGCGGGCTGCCTGTCGACCATGGCGATGCGCAGGCCCGTATCGGCCAACAGGCGCGCGAAACCAAGGCCGGCCGGGCCGGCCCCGATGATGACGATGTCGTAATGCATCTGTTTATCCTGCAGTCGATAACCTGCACCGCAGTCTAGAAAGGAGCCATCCGCGACGACTTGACCCGCGTCAGGATCAGGCCGATTAGGGCTTTGGTAAAGAAATGCGCAAAAACAGAATGGGCTGATGAAACCCGATGTTCCTACCGCCATGCGTCAGTTGATCGCGCAGGTCAGGCGCACCCTGCCCTTCGACCTGCCGGAGGCCCGGGTCTGCGATGGACCATGCGACGGCTGTTCGCTGAAGCTGCTGGATTACCTGGAAAGCGAGCTGGAGGCCTGGGAGCAACGCCTCGACAATGGAGAAACACCGGGTTTTGTGGAATTGTCCCGCCTCGCCAGAACCTCGCGCAATGTACACCGGGTACTGCTGAAAAACGGTCTCGTGGAAAATTAGGCTCTCGCCTTTTTACGCACGTACATCAAGTGATCGGCTTCAATCAACAAGTCGCTGACCGAAACATGACGTTCCTCATCGTAATCAACCGTTCCCACGCTGAAACCCAAGCGGTACTCGTGCGGGCTTTTTGCATGGGCCTCATCGAGACCTTCCTGCAGACGCTCCAACATGCGCTCGATTTCGAGCGGGCTGGATGCCGTTGCCAAGACCGCGAACTCGTCACCACTGATACGCGCAATGACATCCGACTCGCGAAAAACCTTTTGCAACACGGCGGCAAAATTCACCAGCGCACGATCGCCCTCTGCATGCCCGTAGTTGTCATTGATCTGCTTGAATCGATCCAGGTCGAAAAACAACAACGATGCTTTTCGCTGCATGCGCCGACATAAATCCAGGGTCTGCCTGGCCAGTGCCTCGAAGCCGCGACGGTTCGATAAAGCAGTCAACTCGTCGATGGTTGCCAGGGACAAGGCAGCAAGCTCATCTTCGGCCATGCGGGCCAAATCGTGAAAAAACGACAACTCTTCGTCATCCAGGCGGCGCGGTTCCCGGTCGATAATGCACAAGGTGCCCAACTTGGTTCCGTTCGGCGCGCTCAGCGGGCAGCCTGCGTAGAAACGGATGTAGGGTTCGCCAGTGACCAGCGGATTGTCGGCGAAACGCCGGTCCTTCAGGGCGTTCTCGATGACGAAGATTTCGTCACCCAGAATCGTATGTCCACAGAAGGAGATATCGCGCGCTGTCTCGCGCACCGGCAGGCCCACACAAGACTTGAACCACTGGCGGTTCTCATCCACCAGGCTGACCAGTGCAATCGGCACGTTGAACATGCGCCTGGCCAGGCGCGTCAAGCGATCGAAACGCTCTTCCGGATCGGTATCGAGGATCTTCATCGCCCGCAGAGTCTGCAGGCGCTTGAACTCGTCGTCGGGAACTGCCGGAGGCTGCATTACCAGGATCCTTTGGTTTAAAAGGTGCCTGATGTATCGACCGCTTTACATTGAGCTTTAACCCACTGTCCGACTCGGTCTTTTTTTCTACTGCAGAGTCTGGCCTGTTCCAGAAGCACCTGTCATCAGCACGCCTTGGTGCGACGCCATCAACCAACCGGTCTCTGTGCAGCGGTAGACGTTGGTTGCCAATACAATCGCGTTGGCTGACGGATCTCCCGGCGCGGCAATCTGTTCCTCGACGATATGTATCGCCAGGTCCTTGCCCGCGATGCGACGTATTGCCTGCACTTTTATGGAAGGCCCCGCCGCCCCGGCAAAGATGTGCTCCCAGCTGCGCATGACAGCCTCGCGCCCCAGCAAGGGAACGGCACCGGGGTGGATGCATACCGCGTCCTCCTGTATCCACAGCCGCCCCATTGCTCCCACATCACAGGCGGCGAATGCATCGTAGAAGGCCGCTTCGACTTCCTCTGCACTCTGGAACGCCATATTTGCCTCCTCGAGCGTGGTACTAACCCTTGCGTGCCTTGGCAAAGGCCTCGGCAAAGGCGCTGTTCGCCGCGGGCTTTTTCTGCTGCGGACCACCGCGCTGCTGACGCGAGCCGCGCCCCTCGGTGTTGCGCGCGCGCTGTGGTTTAGGTGCAGGCTTGCCGGCCTCGTCGGACAGGCGCATGGAAAGGCCGATACGCTTGCGCTCGAGGTCGACCTCCATCACTTTCACCTTGACCACTTCTCCGGCCTTGACCACTTCACGCGGGTCCTTGATGAACTTGTCGCTCATCGCCGAGATATGCACCAGGCCGTCCTGGTGCACACCGATATCCACAAAGGCACCGAAATTGGTGACGTTGGTGACCACCCCTTCCAGCACCATGTTCGCCTTGAGATCAGCCAGGGTCTCGACACCATCTTGAAATTCAGCGGTCTTGAACTCAGGGCGCGGGTCGCGACCCGGCTTCTCCAGTTCGCGGACAATATCCGTCACGGTCGGCGCACCGAACTGCTCATCTGTGTACTCCTCGACCTTGAGACGACGCAGGAAGGCCCCATCGCCGATCACGTTCGCCATCTCCCGCTGGCTCCTGTCAAGGATACGCTGCACCACCGGGTAGGCCTCTGGATGCACGCAAGAAGCGTCCAGCGGATTGTTGCCATTCATCACGCGCAGAAAGCCTGCAGCCTGCTCGAAGGTCTTGTCGCCCAGGCGCGGCACCTGTTTCAGTTGCTCGCGATCGGCAAAGGCACCATTCTGGTCGCGGAACAGCACGATGTTCTCGGCAATGCCCTCGCTCAGGCCGGACACGCGCCGCAGCAACGCCGGTGAGGCGGTGTTTACGTCCACACCGACAGCGTTCACGCAATCTTCGACCACGTTATCCAGGCTGCGCGCCAACTGCACCTGGCTGACATCGTGTTGGTACTGGCCCACACCGATCGACTTTGGGTCGATCTTTACAAGCTCGGCTAGCGGGTCCTGCAGGCGGCGCGCGATGGACACCGCGCCGCGCAGCGACACATCCAGCTCGGGCAGCTCTTTCGATGCCATCGCCGAGGCCGAGTACACGGATGCGCCGGCCTCGCTGACCATGATCTTGTTCAGCTTCAGTTCCGGATGTTTATTGCACAGCTCCGCGGCCAGCTTGTCTGTCTCTCGCGAGGCAGTGCCATTACCGATGGCCACCAGGTCCACCCCGTGCTGAGCGCACAACTGAGCCAAAGTCGCGATGGAGCGGTCCCATTGGTTTTTGGGTGCATGCGGGTAGATGGTATCGGTTGCTACCACCTTGCCGGTGTCATCGACCACCGCCACCTTCACCCCGGTACGCAGGCCCGGGTCAAGCCCGAGGGTAGCGCGTGGACCGGCCGGCGCAGCCAACAGCAGGTCGTGCAGGTTGTCGGCAAAGACCTTTATTGCCTCGGTCTCGGCAGCCTCGCGCAGACGTGTCTTCAGTTCCAGGTCAAGGCGGGTGAACAACTTAACGCGCCAGGTGAAACGCACGCATTCGCGCAACCAGGCGTCTGCCGCGCGACCCTCGTCGCGAATCCCGAAACGCTGCGCGATCAGGCGCTCCGGGTGGGTGCGCCCATCCTCGTCCTGTTCGATTTGCAGGTCCAGAAAGACGATGCCTTCATTGCGTGCGCGTAGCAATGCCAGCGCGCGGTGCGAGGGGATGTTCCTTATGTCCTGGCTGAACTCGAAGTAGTCGGAGAACTTTGCGCCTTCCTGTTCCTTGCCTTCAGCCACCTTGCTGACCAGCTGCGCATTGCCCCACAACCATTCGCGCACCTCGCCAGAGAGCTGCGCGTCCTCGGCCCACCCCTCCATCAGGATCTGGCGCGCACCATCAAGCACCGCCTTGGTGTCAGCAAAGCCGGCCTCTTCGTTCAGGTAATCCGCAGCCAGGACCTGCGGATCCTGGGTCGGGTCAGCCAGCAGCGCTTCCGCCAGCGGTGCCATACCCGCCTCGCGTGCGATCTGTGCCTTGGTGCGGCGCTTGGGCTTGTACGGCAGGTAGATGTCTTCCAGGGCGATCTTGGTTTCGGCCCCGAGGACATCGGCCCTCAGCTTGTCGCTCAGCTTGCCCTGCTCGTCGATGGACTTGAGCACCACGGTTCGCCGCTCTTCAAGTTCGCGCAGGTAACCGAGGCGCTCTTCCAGGGTACGCAGCTGCGCATCGTCAAGCCCGCCAGTGACCTCTTTCCGGTAACGCGCGATGAAGGGCACGGTCGCACCCTCGTCGAGCAGGCCGATGGCGGCCTCGACCTGGCGATGGGTGGCGGAAAGTTCAGTGGCGATACGTTCGGCAATCGGCGGGAGCAAGAGAGGGTCCTCTGGTACTACGAAAAGATGCAATCTACACCAGTGCGCGGGCAGCGCACAGGGCGCGATTTCGGCGAAAATCTGTTAGTCCCTTCAACGCTTTCAGGCTGGTAAACTTCGCTCCTGATAATTTTCTCAGCGCGAGTTGTATACATGGATATTCTGATCATCGGCAGTGGTGGCCGTGAGCACGCCCTGGCGTGGAAGGCCGCCCAATCCCCCCTGGCTGATACTGTTTACGTGGCCCCCGGCAATGCGGGCACCGCGCGCGAGTCGAACATGCAGAATGTCGATATCGGTGTCTACGACATCGATGGCCTCAAGAGTTTCGCCCTGGAGAAGGATATCGGCCTGACCATCGTCGGCCCTGAGGCCCCACTGGTCGACGGCGTGGTAGATGCGTTCACCGCTGCTGGACTCAAGTGCTTTGGCCCCAGCGCACCGGCCGCCCAACTGGAAGGCTCCAAATCTTTCACCAAGGATTTCCTGGCGCGCCAGGAAATCCCGACTGCCGACTACCAGGTTTTTACCGAGATCGATCCTGCTATGGCCTACCTGCAGGAAAAAGGCGCACCGATCGTGATCAAGGCCGACGGCCTGGCTGCCGGCAAGGGTGTGATCGTCGCCATGGACCTGGAAACTGCCGAGGCCGCAGTCAAGGATATGCTCGCCGGCAATGCCTTCGGCGAGGCAGGCAGCCGCGTCGTGATCGAGGAATTCCTCGAGGGCGAGGAGGCCAGCTTCATTGTCATGGTCGACGGCGAGCACGTGCTGCCGATGGCAACCAGCCAGGACCACAAGCGCGTGGGCGACGGCGACACCGGCCCCAATACTGGCGGCATGGGTGCCTACTCGCCAGCACCGGTGGTAACGGACGCGGTCTACCAGCGCATCATGGACGAGGTAATCATGCCGACCGTCAAAGGCATGGCTGCCGAGGGCCGCCCTTACACCGGCTTTTTGTACGCCGGCCTGATGATCACCAACGAGGGTGCCCCCAAGGTCATCGAGTATAACTGCCGATTCGGCGACCCGGAGACCCAGCCGATCATGCTGCGCATGCGCTCCGACCTGGTTGCACACTGCCTGGCCGCACTCGATGGCAAGCTGGACGAAGAAATCACCGACTGGGATTCGCGCTGCTCGCTCGGCGTGGTACTGGCTGCAGGCGGCTATCCCGGCAGCTACGCCAAGGCTGCTGTGATCAGCGGCCTGCCGGAAGAAGAAACAGAGGGTCAGAAGGTCTTCCATGCCGGCACCGCCGAACAGGATGGCAAAGTCATTACGGCCGGGGGACGCGTACTTTGTGCCACCGCCTTGGGTAACAGCGTCGCCGAGGCCCAGGCCAAGGCACACGCGCTGGCAGACCAGATCACTTGGGACGGCATGTTCCGCCGCAACGATATCGGCTACCGCGCCATCGCACGCGAGCAGCAAGCCTGATCGAACATGCCAATTACGCGTTGTAACTCGGCAGGCTTCCAGATCCTGCTCGGTCTGGCGTTGTTCATTGCGAGCATCGCCATGCTCTCGCCCAAGGCGCCCGAGCCCATGCTCTATGTCGGGGAAGACAAGCTCTGGCACCTGCTGACTTTCGTGGCCCTCGGCTTTCTTGCCGATGCGGGCTGGCCGGAAAAGGGCTTTGCACCCATCAAGTTCCTGCCGCTATTTGCGTACGGCGTGGTCATCGAAATTCTGCAACACTACATTCCAAACCGGCACTTCGGAGTGGACGACATCATCGCAGATGGTGCTGGCTTGCTGCTGTATGGCCTGTTGATGCTGCCGTTGCTGAGGCGCTGGCAAATACGCTGAAATCTTGGGGCCACTCACCCGCTCTCTCCGCTAGGATTCTGCAAGTACCTTGGGAGAAACAACATGTTCGGCCGCCACAAGAAAACCCTGATGCCCACCCCTGGGAGCGCCCTGCCCGGTCGCGACGATGCCATGCCGATCCGCAACCGGCACTTCGTCAACGGCAACCCCATTGCCGCCCCCTTTCCTGAAGGGCTCAGCCTGGCGATGTTCGGTATGGGCTGTTTCTGGGGGGCCGAACGCCGTTTCTGGCAGCTCGATGGCGTCTTCTCGACGGCCGTCGGTTATGCCGCGGGCTTCACCCCCAACCCCACTTATGACGAAGTCTGCACTGGCCTGACCGGGCATAACGAAGTGGTGCTGGTGATCTACGATGCAGCCAAGATCTCCTACCGCGACCTACTCAAGACCTTCTGGGAAGCGCATGACCCGACCCAGGGCATGCGCCAAGGCAACGATATCGGCACCCAGTACCGCTCGGGGATCTATGTTTACGACGCCGGGCAGGACAAGCTGGCGCATGCCACGCGGGAACAGTTCGCCGACGAACTTGCCAAAGAGGGCTACCCGGCAATCACCACCGAGATTCTCGAGGCACCGACTTTCTACTACGCCGAGGACTTCCACCAGCAGTACCTGGCAAAAAATCCCAACGGCTACTGTGGCCTTGGCGGCACCGGAGCGTGCCTGCCCGCTGGTTGAGCGAGCCGTTACTGCACAGAGTCCGGGGTATCGACGCTCGGGCCGCTGAACAGAGCCGCTGCGTCGACTGTGTCGAATACATACTGGGCATTGCAGAACTCGCAGTTGACTTCGATGCTGCCCATCTCGTCCAGCATCTGCGCCACCTCGCCTTCGCCCAGGGACACCAGCGCATTGCCGACACGTTCGCGCGAACAGCCGCAGCGAAAAGCAACCGGCTCCGGCTCGAACAGGCGTAGATCCTCCTCGTGAAACAGGCGATGCAGCACCGCCTCGGCATCCAGGTTGAGGAGTTCCTCGTCACGGATGGTGTCGGCGAGGATACACACCCGCTGCCAGTGTTCCTCATCGTCTTCGCTCTGCGGCAGACGCTGCAGGAAAAGTCCGGCGGCATGTTCGTCATTGGCAGCCAGCCACAGGCGGGTGGGTAATTGTTCGGACTGCTCGAAGTAGCCTTCGACCGCGGCGCCCATGTCCCCGCCATCCACCGGCACGATGCCCTGGTACCGCTCGCCACTGGGCGACTCCGCGGTCAGCACCAGGCGCGCCTGTCCCAGTAGCAGTTCTTCGTCCATCTCGGACTGTTCACGCAGCGCCTCGTCGAAGCTTGCCATGCCGCGCAGGGTTCGCTGCTCGGTAGCCTGTGCCACGAGCGAGCTGATCTTGCCATCGCCCTGCAGTTGCAGGATCAAAGAGCCCTTGAACTTGATGGTGCCGGAAAGCAGCAGCACCGAGGTCAAGGCCTTGCCCAGCTGCGTCTCCACAGATGCCGGGTAGTCGTGGCGTTCACGCACTGCCTGCCAGCTCGACCCCAGGCATACGAACTCACCGCGCACACCAAACTGCTCGAAAACGAAACGGTAAAGATAATCGTCGTCGGACTTGCTCATGTTTGTCACCCGCTTAAACAGGTGAGCAATGTTAACCGATTCGCCCTTCACCGCCGGGGCGTTAGAATCCGACCATGAGTATTGAACTGTCAGAGAGCCTGCAAGCCTGGTCCAGCGACTCCTTTGGCGAAACTTTCTGCCGAGAGGTCGCGCGGCTTGCCCACGGTGAATTACCGCTCCACCTGGCCTTGAGCCTGGGCAGTCACGTGGTCGAGCGGAGGCCCAAGGTGATGCTGCTGTCCAGCGAAGCCGATGCGTCCTGCATTCGCGTCAAGGCCGGGGTGTTTTTCAATAGCGTGCTGGCCGGCTGCAACTGCGCCGACGACCCCTCGCCAATGGACGAACACAACGAGTATTGCGAGCTGTGGTTTGTGATTGACCGCTTATCGGGCGAAACACGGATTGATCTGGCGTAAACACCGGCCTATTGCAGGCCGGTGAGAATACGCGACCTTAACTGCTGTTAAAGAATCTCGTCGAAGAAGGCCTGCATACGTGCCCAGGAACGCGCGTCAGCCTGCGCATCGTACTTGAGATTGTCCATTCCGCGTTTGCCTGCATCCGGATTGGTGAAACCGTGGCGCACGCCACCATAGGTGTTCATCTCCCAGTCGGCTCCCGCCTCGTCCAGTTTGTTGCGGAAATTCGTCACCACCTCTGGCGCTATGAAGCTGTCCGCCTGGCCATGCAGCACCAGGATGCGCGGGCCAATCTTGCCTTTTGCCTCTTCCGGGGCAGCAGGCAAAGCACCATGGAAGCTCACGACGCCCTTGACCGGTAGATTTGCGTAGCTCATCTGCAACACGCTGGCGCCTCCGAAACAGTAACCAATTGCAGCAGTTTTCTGCTCGTCCACCATACCGCTGGCAACCAGTTGCTCGAGGCCAAGCGCTGCTCGCTCTCGCCAGCCTTCCACATCGGCGGTGACTTCCTGCATCCATTCCTTTGCCTGCTCCGGCTTTTCAGTCACCTTGCCGGTGCCGTACATGTCGGCGGCAAAAGCCACGTACCCCAGCTCTGCCAGCATATGGGCCCGCTTCTTCGGGTAAGCATCGAGTCCCCACCACTCGTGAATCACCAGCATGCCGGGGCGCACGCCGGACTTTGCGTCGTCCCAGAACAGGTAACCGGTTAACTCGGTGTCACCATCGCTGTACTTGACCGCCTTGCTCTGTACCGCCGCCCCTGCCGGGATGACCGCCAGTATCAGCAGCGCCGCCACTATGGTTCTCAACATCACTCTCTCCTTCGTTGGTGTTTTGTCTGCCCGAGTATAGCGGTTCATGACACCAGGACCTGCTGCCACGCCGGGTGTTTTTCAATCAGATTCATGGCGTCCGCCAACAGTGTCTTTCCCGGTTCGGTGCGATGCCAGGTGGAGGCGCCGGAGGGATGTGGCAACGGCACCATGTCGACTGTTGTCCCGCGATAATCGACCAAATGCCGGCTACCGATAACGCCGGCCAGCTTGTCGACTTTGATGAACTGAGCGATCGCCAACTTGCCGACCGGGATCAGCAGTCGCGGCTGCAGCAACTCGAACTCGCGCGCCAGCCAGTTGCCGCAGGTGGCAATCTCATCGGCATCCGGCACCCGATCGCCACCCCTGGTTTTTTTGCCGGGAAAGCAGCGGCACACCGCCGCCATGTAGACGCGCTGACGAAACGCCTCTTCGTCCAGGCCGATGGCGCTGAACCATTTGAACAGGGTCTGACCCGCGGTCCAGGCAAAAGGCCGCTGTAGTACCGGCTCCTTGTCACCGGGCGCCTGTCCCACGAGCAGGATTGGCGATGCCGCAGGCTGGCCTACCACCGGCGGGCCAGTCATTCCGGGACAGCGGGAACAGGCGCGCAACTCCGCCTGGTGTTCAATCAAGGCTTGAACGGTTTTTTTCAAGGGACGACACTCTCCGGATCAGTCACCCAGCAACTTGGACGGACAACGCATGATCGAAGCCATTCTGGGCATGGGCATCGTTACCCTGCTCATCATCGCCATCATCTGGTGGTTGCCCATCATCTTCATTCTCACGTCGGACAAAACCAACGGCGCCGAGAAGTTCGTGTGGATACTGCTGATCTTCTTCTTTTCCTGGTTCTCGTGGATTCTGTATGCCCTGCTCGCTCCCATCGGCAAGAAGCTCGACTGAGCAAGCTAGCGACTCCTCTCTCACCGCACCTGCTGGTACTGGATGTCATCCGCGGTACCAAACAAGCGGTCGGGCCCCGAGGAGATCAGGCGATAACCCTTGTTATTGGGGATGAACTGGATATCTGCCCCCCAGGCGTCCTTGAGTTGCTGTCCGGTCAGCCCGGTTTCCTGACGCAGCTTTAACAGGGTCAACTGCGCGACCTCCCGCCCCTGGCCCTTGGCCAGCCAGGTGTTGACCTGTTCGCCGATCGCGTGCAGTAAACGTCGCGTGGCAATCCATTTGTTCTCCGTCGACTTCCCCAGGCCGCTTAATCCAGTCAGGTCACCTACCACCGACGGCCGCTCCACTTCATTCTGTTCGACGCTTCGCGGCCGCTCAAACTGCTCTGGCAGAAAAACAACCTGTTCAGGCTCACTCACCGAGTCGACCACGCTCCACAGAAACAGACTCATCACCGCGGCGACTGCCAGGCCCGCCAGCACCGCCCCCACGCTCACTCCGCCAGCAGTGGCAATGTCGATCTCGGCGGCGTAATTGGGCGCCATCATGTGCAGACGTCGCAACGTGCCTCGAGCATGACTGCAGTACAGGAAATTCGCCAGCAAGGGCCAGAACAAACGATTCAACACGACCACGGCATAACCCAGGTAAACAAGCTGGGAAGATATGATCTCGTAAGTACCCATGACGATAAGCAGCATCGGCACAATGACCTCGGTAACGAAAATCACCAGGCTCCAGCCCCACATCTTGCGGTACAGCGACCATATGAAAGGACTGAAGAAGGCCGCCCAATTCCAGCTCAGGCCAAAACGCGTCCGCGGCCCGGACAGGTATCGTTCACATTTCGTCAGGTACAGGTCGATTGGCGGACCAAAGAACAACGCCAGATAGTGCTCTTCGCCTGGCTCGTTGTCTTCGCTGTCCATCCAGTTGTCACGCCAATCGTCGCGCAGTGGAGAGGGTGAGGCAGTGCCGCCTGCCTGTACTGGCGAGGGAGTAGCTGCAGCAGCCGGTGCTGTCCCTACCTTCCGGGCTGGCGTTGTCACTGTCGGATTGCGCCGGTACTCGGAAAAGACGATACCGCAGGATTCGCACTGGTTGGACACCTGTTGCCGATGTCCGCATGCGGGGCAATTCATTACCCCCGCCTGTGACGCCGACGCCGGGCTCATGGAAACTGCTGTTCCCCCTCTTAGCCTGAGCCCGGATCCCATCTCAGACTCACGCACAACACGGCAACGCACACCGGCACGATCCAGGCTCTCCTGCAGTTCCAACGCCGCATCTGCAGTCAGCAGCTGGTCCACCGGATGCTCAGCACCATCGAAAATACCGCTCAGCTCGGAAACAGGTGCATGAAAAAGGCCAGCCAGAGCAGTCAGCGCAGCTTCGGCACTGACTCCAGGGTGCAATTCGCCAGTCAAAACCACCCGGTAACGTTGATTCTCCATTCCTTTTTTCCAAATCCCGTGAGGCCAGATCGTCGATAATGATATCGTCCGGCAACTTCCTGGCCCGCAGTATAACGGGACATATCGCGGAAAGTTCGCCGGGATGTTCTACACTGAATGACAGTCGCCAGGGAAGGCGCGGCGCTAACCGCCGGCCCGACCACATTCGGGCCGGCGGCTTTTTCAGTTGTCCGGTACGCGTAAAATACGCGCATGACTGACACAACCTACTCTACTCCACCCAAGTCCCTGTTACGCAAGGTCGGCCGGGCCATTGCCGATTACCAGATGATCCGTGATGGGGACCGCATCCTGTTGGGCGTCTCCGGCGGCAAGGACTCGCTGTCGCTGCTGCAGATTTTGATGCATCTGCGCAGTTATGCCCCGGTGAAGTTCGACCTCGGGGTCATCACGGTCGACCCGGAAGTCGAGGGGTTTGACCCGCAATCCCTGACCGACTACTACGACCGGCTGGGCCTGCCTTGGCATTACCAGCAGCAACCGATCATGGAAGAGGCGAAATCGCGTATGGATGGCGATTCCTTCTGTGCCTACTGCGCGCGCATGAAGCGCGGCATCATGTACACCACCTGCCGCGAAAACAACTACAACGTGCTGGCACTCGCGCAGCATCTGGATGACCTTGCGGAGAGCTTTCTGATGTCGGCTTTTCACCAGGGACGCCTCGGTACCATGAAGGCCTGCTACACCAACGATGCCGGCGACATTCGGATCATTCGCCCATTGGCCTACGTGCGCGAAACACAGACCGATGCCTTTGCGCGTGAGGCAGCACTGCCGATCATTCCGGATTCCTGCCCAGCCTGCTTCAGCGCACCGACACAGCGCGCCCACTTCAAAACCCTGCTGGCCGAGGAAGAACGCAACAACCCGCAACTTTTTGCCAAACTGCTGCATGCCATGCGCCCCTTGATGGGAGAGCTGGCAAAAGCTCAATAATCCGTTACTTCCCAAGTTATTTAACTATGGGCTTCACACACCGTTATGTACTGGTACCCGGGCGACAGGATCGTCCGTAACCACCGAAACCGGAGTGTGATATGAAGAAACTGTTTTCCACCCTGGCCGCCCTTGGCCTGGCCCTGACGATCGGCGCACCGGCGATGGCAGATGTATCCCCGGCCAGCATCGATGGCGCCATTACCATTGATACCTCCAAGGCTCGCGAGCTGTTCGAGCAGGAAGTTGCCTTCGTCGATGTGCGCAAGAACAGCGATTGGGACGCCGGCCGTGTTCCTGGCGCCATCCACATCGAGCTGAAAAAAGTCTATTCCGCTGACAGCCTCGGTGCCGAAGTGGCCAAAGACGAACCACTGGTACTTTACTGCAATGGCGAAAGCTGCATGCGCAGCTCGGCTGCCACCGCAAAGGCCGTGGAATGGGGCTGGAACAAGGTGTACTACTACCGCGATGGCTTCCCCGCCTGGAAAGCTGCCGGTAACCCGGTCGAGTAACTAGTGACTTGCAGAAAGAGGCGGCAGTGCCGCCTCTCTCACTGAGGGGGGATAGCGCCATGCCCAGAGCGTCTCTTAAAAACCGCCTGATCCTGCTGAGCATCGCCGGCCTGCTGGTGATCTCGGTCACCTACTTCATCGGCCAGCATTTCGTGCAGCGTAGCAACGATAACCAGCTGGAGCACTCCAGCCTCGGCTATTCGCAGTCCCTGTGGTCACTGGCCATCGACTCTGCACGAGAACAACTGGCGGATGAAGCCAAGGCACTCACCCGCAGCCGAGACATCATCAAGGCATTGAAGAAAGGGGATGTCGCCGCCCTCACGGAACACGCGACCCCCACGCTCAATCGCCTGCAGGCAAGTGGGACCATTGATGGTTTGGTTATCGGCGACCTGAACGGCAAGGTTTTGTTCAGTGACCGAAACAACTCTTTGCCAAGCCACACCACAACCTTCATGCAGAACGTCGCGGGCGAGAAGAATGTCCTGCATGACCTGATCCAGATCGATACCGGTGTCACCGGCCTTGGCGTCGGCTTCCCACTCTATTCACGAGGCAAGGCCAAGGGCGTTGCAGTCTATTACATTGGCTTGGACAAAATTGCCGCTCGCCTCGCTGAGAGTGGCGGCATGATCGCCAGCATCACCGATACGCAGGGAAATACCATTTTTACCTCTTTTTCGGAAGATAGCGGGCAATTCGATGCGTCGGATCTCGATGTCACCAACAAATACACGACTTTGCTGGAAAGCGGCCCCAGCATTTTTTCCACCGCGGTGCTGCCTTTACACACGAGTAGCAGCCAGCATGTCGCCACCTTGATCCTGCAATCAGACGCCACCGGACCGGCAACCGTTCGGAAACAGCTGATGCTCGGTGAACTTGTCGCCGTCCTCATTGCCTTGGTCGCCGTATCGCTGGCCATCCTGTGGCAAATGAACCTGGCGCTGCGTCCGCTGGGGAAATCCGTCGAGGCCATGGAGACCATCGCCTCGGGCGATCTATCACGAGAGATCGAGTGCACCTCGAACAACGAAATTGCGGAAATACTCAGGGGTATGAGCGAAATGCGCCTGAAACTGCGCACCATTGTGCAGTCACTGCTGGAGAACACTGACGCCCTGCAGAGCGAGGCCAACCACGCTTCAGAGATTGCGGCCGAAGCCAGCTCTGGCGCCTCCCGTCAGCAAGGGGAAACGCAGAGTGTGGCAACCGCCATGACAGAGATGTCGAGCACGGTTCAGGAAGTCGCCAGCAATGCTTCGCAGGCCGCCGACGCAGCTAACGATGCCACCAGCAAGACGAAGCAGGGCCAACACGTGGTCGGCGAAGTCAAGGCAAGCATCGAGACGCTCGCAGGAAACGTCCAGGCGGGCGCCGAGGCCATCCGCCAGGTACAACAGGAATCCGATGCCATCGGCCAGATTCTCGAAGTCATTCGCGGTATCGCTGAACAAACCAACCTGCTGGCACTCAACGCCGCCATCGAGGCCGCACGTGCGGGTGAACAGGGCCGGGGGTTCGCGGTGGTTGCGGACGAGGTTCGCACCCTCGCCAGCCGCACCCAGGATTCCACCAGCGAGATCCAGGCGATGATCGAGCGTCTGCAGTCAGGTACCGAGCAGGCCGTCAGCGTCATGGAAACCAGCCGCACGCATGCCGTTAGCAGCGTGCAACAGGCAGTTTGCGCCAACGAGGTCCTGGAGGAAATCAACAACGCCGTGCAGCAAATAGCGGACATGAACCTGCACATCGCCACCGCGGCCGAAGAACAAAGCGTCGTGACTGAAGATATCAACCGTAGCGTGATCAACATCTCCGGGATTGCGGATGAAACCGCGAACGGAGCGGTACGCACCACCGAGTCGAGCAACAAGGTGGAGCATTATGCAAACGAACTGAAGGCACTCACCTCGCAGTTCAAACTGTGACGCTGTTTCTTGGCTTACCCGCCAGGAAGGCCCGTATGTTGGCCACCGTCTGATCGACCACGTTTTGACGCGCCCCGCGCCCGGCCCAGGCCGTGTGCGGGGTGAGAATCAGGTTGGGGATATCGTCAGCCAACAATGGATGATCCAGTGGTGGCGGCTCCGTATCCAGAACATCCAGTGCAGCCCCGCCGATAATCCCCTCACGCAGAGCGTCAGCCAAGGCTTGATTGTCCACCACCGCACCGCGTGCAGTATTTATCAGCAGCGCATGTGGCTGCATCAGGGCCAGGCGACGTGCGTCGATCAGCTTCTCGGTGTTCGGCGCCAGCGGCACATGCAGGCTGAGTATATCGGCGCGTTGTAATAGCTCGTCCAGATCGACCCGACCCGGCTGCGGCTCGCCACCGGGACGCTGCGCAATCAGCACCTGCATGCCGAAGGCGCTCGCCAGCTTTTCCACTCCCTGTCCGAGTTCGCCGTAACCCACGATCCCCAGGGTCATGCCACTGAGTTCACGCACCGGGTAGTCGAGCAGACAGAACTGGGGGCTGCGGCTCCAGTCACCGCGCCGAACGGCCGCTTCATATTCCAGAAGGCGCGTGTGATGCGCCAACATCACTGCCATCACATGCTGAGCGACGCTCTCGGTAGCGTAGGCGGTGACGTTGCTGACCACGATTCCAAGGCGTGTCGCTGCCTCCAGGTCAACGTTGTTGGTTCCGGTGGCGGTAATGCAGACCAGCTTGAGATTCCGCGCGCCGCCGAGAATGGCCTCGTCCAGCACCACCTTGTTGACGACCACCACGTGCGCATCGCCAATACGCTCGAGACATTGTGCTGGCGAGGTAGCCGGATACATCGACCATTCGGGTAGCACCTCCCTCAAGCCGGCCAAATCCAGATCCGCTTCGGCCAGGCTGGCCAGATCGAGAAATACCCCTTTTTTCATTCGACTCCCCGTACCAAGCGACAATGCGCCACTATTGGCAAAACTCGCGAGCGCTGCCCCTCCCCGGAAAAGACGCAAAAAAACCCGTAGACGCAAACGCCTACAGGCTTCGTGTCTTTCCGAAGGCGGCGCTCCGGCTGCCGCCAGGCTTCAGAAAATTGCCGCCATCAGCAGTGCAATGCCCAGAAACACTACGCTTTCCTGGATCACGGTAAGCCAGGTAACGCTCGGCGGGTTCCGCAGCTCATCGCGGGCACTCTGTAAAATCATGACTGTCTCCTTGAATTTAGTTTCCTGAATGTCGCCTTCCCGACGACATTAAACTGGCGCTTTCAACACACTGTATATACAATGATATATGGGAAGCATGACAGTTTTATGAACAATGTCAACCTCTTGTATATACAACACAAGTATCTGATTTCTCATGTCCAAAACAAAAATACTTAACCTGCGCATCGAGCCGGACCTGAAAAAAGCCGCCAAGAAGCTGGCCGAGTCCGATGGCCGCTCGCTCTCAAACTGGGTGACCTGGCTGATCCAGCGAGAAGTGGAAAACGGCAAACCCGGCAAGAAACGACGCAGCAGCGACCGAGACTGAGCGCTGCAACCTCAACTTTTTCAATGGCGTTTTTTTCGCCATTGATTTTCATCATGCAGCCCGTCCCTATTGAATGAAGCAAATCCGATAGAATGCGGTTTTTGCTTTAGCGCCTGGCGGGACCCATGGAACCCACCCCATGGAACGAATAAGAGAGATCCCATACAACTACACCTCGTTTTCCGACCGCGAGATTGTCATCCGTTATCTCGGGGAGCAGAACTGGAAGCTGATCGAGGAGCTGCGCGGCACCCGCCGTACCGGCCGCTCGGCGCGCATGCTGTTCGAGGTGCTGGGGGACATGTGGGTGGTGGAGCGCAACCCCTACCTGCAGGACGACCTGATCAACAACGTCGACCGGCGCAACGCCCTGATCGAGGCGCTCAACCACCGGCTGCGCCAGTTCCAGCAACGCCTCAACAACAATGCCGACGCGGAACGCCTGCTATTGGCCGCGCAGGACGCGGTCGACCGCTTCTCCAACTGTTTCGGCGAACGCGCCCAGTTGCGCAACCGTGTGACCCGGACCCTGGGCAAAGTGACCCGCAAGGACAATATCGATTTCTCCGGCCTGGCGCGCGTATCGCACGCCACCGACGCAACCGACTGGCGCGTGGAAATGCCCTTCGTGGTGGTTTCCCCGGACCGCGAGGAAGAGGTAGCCAACATCGTCAAGGCCTGCATCGAGTGCGGCCTGACCCTGATCCCTCGTGGCGGCGGCACCGGCTACACCGGCTCTGCGGTGCCATTGGACGCACACTGCGCAGTAATCAACACTGAGAAGCTGGAGATGCTGTCCGAGGTCATCCCGGCCGAACTGCCGGGCGTGCAAGGCAGGGTGCAGACCGTACACGTCGGGGCGGGCGTCATCACCCGCCGCGTATCTGATCTGGCCGAGCAACATGGGCTGGCCTTCGCAGTCGATCCGACCTCGCAGGACTCTTCAACCATCGGCGGCAACATCGCCATGAACGCCGGGGGCAAGAAGGCGGTGCTATGGGGGACCACCCTGGACAACCTTGCCAGCTGGCGCATGGTCACCCCGCAGGCCGAATGGCTGGAAGTGACCCGCCTGAACCACAACCTCGGCAAGATCCACGATCAGGACGAGGTCCACTTCAGCATCCAGCACTACTACAGCGACGGCACCAGCCCCAAGGGCGAGCCCGAAACCCTCACCCTGCCTGGCAGCAGCTTCCGCAAGGCTGGCCTGGGCAAGGACGTGACCGACAAGTTTCTCTCCGGGCTGCCTGGCGTGCAGAAAGAAGGCTGTGATGGCCTGATCACCTCGGCGCGCTTCGTACTGCATCGCATGCCTTCGAACGTGCGCACCGTGTGCCTGGAATTCTTTGGCAGCGACCTGTCCACCGCGGTGCCGGCGATCGTCGAGATCACCGACTACGTGGAGCAGCTCGAGGGGGTACAGATCGCCGGGCTTGAACACCTAGACGAGCGCTACGTGAAAGCCGTCAGCTATTCGACCAAGGCCGCACGCCGTGACACCCCCAAGATGGTGCTCGTGGCCGACCTGGTATCCGACGACGAAGACGCGGTCGCCGCTGCGGCCTCTGAAGTGGTGCGGCTGGCCAACGCGCGCGAGGGCGAAGGCTTCATCGCCATTAGCCCGGAAGCACGCAAAAAGTTCTGGGCAGACCGCGCCCGCACTGCCGCCATCTCGGCGCACACCAACGCCTTCAAGATCAACGAGGACGTGGTCATCCCGCTGCCACGCCTCGCCGACTACAGCCGCGGTATCGAGCGCATCAACATCGAACAGTCGATCAGTAACAAGCTGCACTCGGTGGCGACCTTCCGCCATATCATGGCGGACAACAAGCCGGACGGCGAAGACGAGATCGCGTGCAGCAAGTTCAAGCTGGCGCAGGAAGTGATCGACCAGGTCGAGGCCCGCTGGAAGGCACTGCTGGAAAACTTCGATGCATCGGCCGCCGCGCAAGATGTCCTGCTGGAAACGGAAAAGGGAAAAGTGCGCGACGGCGACAGCGTCATCGACATGCTGCTGCGCCGCGACATCAATGTCTCCTACCGGCGCGAGCTGAAAGACCCGCTGCGCGAGATTTTCCAGGGCAGCGAGCTTGAGCCACTGCGCGAAAAGTTCCGCGCGGCGCATGCCGAGATCAAGAACGAACGCCTGTTCGTTGCCCTGCACATGCATGCCGGCGACGGCAACGTGCACACCAACATCCCGGTGCACTCGCACAACTACCGCATGCTGCACGAGGCCGACCGCATCGTTGAGCAGGTCATGCAACTGGCCAAGGCGCTCGATGGAGTCATCTCCGGCGAGCACGGCATCGGCCTGACCAAGGTGCAGTACCTTGAGGAAGACAAACTCCAGGCCTTCGTCGATTACCGCGAAAAGGTCGACCCGGAGCAGCACTTCAACCGCGGCAAGCTGGTACCCGGCAGCGGCCTGGAAGGCGCCTACACGCCGTCGCTGCGCCTGGTGCAACAGGAAGCGATCATCCTCGAACAAAGCGAGCTCGGCGCGCTCAATGACGACATCAAGCACTGCCTTCGCTGCGGCAAGTGCAAACCCAAGTGCATGACCCACGTGCCGCGCGCCAACCTGCTGTACTCGCCGCGCAACAAGATTCTTGGCACCGGCCTGGTGATCGAGGCCTTCCTGTACGAGGAACAAACCCGTCGGGGGATCTCGCTGGAACACTTCGACGAGATGAACGACATTGCAGACCACTGCACCGTGTGCCACAAGTGCGTCACGCCCTGCCCTGTCAACATCGACTTTGGTGACGTCACTGTGCGCATGCGCAAGATACTCACCGATGCCGGCAAGAAGAACTTCAATGCCGGCACCTGGGCGGCCATGCAGTTCCTCAATGCCACCAGCCCGGGCAAGGTCAAGGCGCTGCGCAAGGGCATGGCCGACTGGGGATTCAAGGCCTTGAACCTGGGCCACAAGCTGGCCAAGCGCTCCGGCCTGTTGGGCAAACCGCAACGCATTCCCAACGCCACTACCGGCAAACCCAGGCTCAAGGATATTCCCATCGAACTGGTACGCCGCCCGGTGCGCGTGGAGCTGCCGAAAAAGTCTTACCGGACAGAACTGGGCCTGGAAGACGCGCACTATGTGCCGATCATCCGCGACCCGGCCAGGGCCAGCGATGAGGCGGAGGCAGTGTTCTACTTCCCGGGCTGTGGTTCGGAACGCCTGTTCTCGGATGTCGGCCTGGCCAGCATGGCCATGCTCTACGACCAGGGCGCACAAACCATCCTCCCACCGGGCTATCTCTGCTGCGGTTATCCGCAGACCGCCGCCGGCCAGCACGATCGCGGTCACAAGATCACCACCGACAACCGGGTGCTGTTCCACCGCATTGCCAACACGCTCAACTACATGGATATCAAGACCGTGCTGGTGTCCTGCGGCACCTGCATGGACCAGCTGCTCAAGTACGAATTCGAGAAGATCTTCCCCGGCTGCCGCCTGCTCGACATCCACGAGTACCTGATGGAAAAAGGCGTAAAGCTGGATGGCATCGAGGGTCGTCAGTACCTTTACCATGACCCCTGTCACAGCCCCATGAAACAGCACGACCCCGTCCGAGTCGCCAGCGAACTGATGGGCAAGGATGTGCTGCTGTCCGATCGCTGCTGCGGCGAGGCAGGTACTCTCGGGACTGCACGCCCCGACATTGCCAACCAGCTGCGCTTCCGCAAGTCGGAGGAACTGCGCAACGGCATCAGCGCACTGACCGGCCAACAAAAAGCCCAGCACAATGAAGTGAAACTCTTGACCAGCTGCCCGGCCTGCCAGCAGGGCCTGAGCCGTTATGGCGAAGAAACCGGCCTGCAGACCGATTACATCGTGATCGAGCTGGCCAACCAGCTGTTAGGCCAGGGCTGGCAGCAACGCTTCCTTGACCAGGCACGCAACGGCGGCGTAGAGCGCGTTCTGCTCTGACAGCCAGGATGAGTTCGCCAACGCGCAATGTTGTCCTGGCGCTGGTGGGGCTTGTCGTCGGCCTGCTCACGGCCCGATACCTGTTCACCCCCATCGAACAGTTCCGCCTTCAATCACCCTATGGTTATTACACCGCGGTGGTTTCCAGCTACCGGCTGTGGCAACTGTTGCCGGCCATGCCCGGCCAGTCCAGCGACAAACCCGGCCACGTGCATATCATTGACCAGGCCGGCCGCTCATTCGGCAGCATGCCGGTACCGACGATCTCGCAGGCGCGCGAGCTGCAATGGATCGAGCATGGCGCACGCATCAAACTGGTAGGGGCGTGGAATTTCCGTGATGGCTTTTATGCCTATTGGAACGATGACCAGACGGCCCTGATTACCCGGAATCTCAACTGATTGATCGAACGACCCTGAGCTTCCTGGGGAAATGTTTAAGCGACGAAACCATTCCTGAGTATTTTAGTCAGATATTTAGCATATTCTGATAAACAGGAGGTCAGTCATGAACAATTTGATTCATAACTTCGCTCACGATGGCGTAATCACGGTCAACCGCGTGATCCTCAAGCCGGCGTTCAGTATCGACGACCTGCAGGAACGGGTGGCGATGCTGTGCGAGAACGTCAAGACCTATCATTCGGATACCGGCTTTGTCGGCGGCTTTGTCGCGCTTAACAGTGGCAATATTTCCAACGAGGGCTCAAGCGCAGGAAAGGCGGTAACAAGCCACCTGAAGGACCGCGAGGCCCTGATCGTGACTTTCTGGGACAGCTTTGAGCAGCACGAGGCCTCTCACCGCAGCGAGACCTTCCAGCCGCTTTTCCAGGAGGTGCTGGAGCTCTGTGAGAACGGTAACGAGGAAATCGCCTACAGCATGCTGTGGTCCGGCAAGGCCTACTCACCGGAAGACGCCGCAGCCGCCCGCGCGGCCAAGGCACTGCACGCCGCTTGATCGGTCCCCTGTGCCGCACCTTCGGGTGCGGCTTTTTTAGTCCAAACCACAACCCTGCTGATCACAGCGACGCCTGCCGCGCCAACGCAGGAACAAGGCGTACACCCGGTCCATCAAGGGCAAGAGGCGTAATGCCCGTACCGTCTTTGCAGCAAGCGCGTAGGGTTGAAGTTGTGACCACAACAAAACAAAACCACTGGCACCGATCTGCCAGTTCCCGCCACGATCACGCACGTGAAACTTCGCCAACGCCTCCGCCTGCGATAAGCCCAACGCCGACAGGCGTTGCTTGTCCCGGGTCGCATCCACCCACTCCAACCGCTCGGCACCTCTGCGACGCCGGTAGTGAGCAATCTCACGACGGCAAAGAGGACAGGCACCATCGTAAATCACCACCACTGATGGATACGGCTCCCCGCTGCCAGCTGGATTCAGCAACATCTTTGTGCCTCAGAAAACAGTGGTTGGGCAGCGCGAGAAATTCCAACGCGGTTTGCCGTCGGACTCTTCTCCGATCACCCAGATATTCATCAGCCGCTCACTGAAATTGGCGCTGTCCAGTCGAACCACCACGCGACCATCACGAATCATTTCGCCTGCACCACTGTCACCGACGCAGTATTTGTAACTATTGCCTGGTGATACCGGCTGGTAGGCGCGTGCAAGCTTGCTCAACTCGCCGGAAAACTGTTCCACGGCGTCTTCGCCATGCAGATTGCGGAAGATTTTCTCGGTTGCCTCCACCAGCTCATCACGACTGAAATCACGCAGGTAGTCGAGCTTCACGCAACGCGCCTCGCCATCATTGCTGCGAAAGTACGCCGCGTCGTACAACTTGACGAACACCAGGTAACAGGCACGTGTCCTGTCGCGTATCGGAAGTTCCTGGTTCTGATAACTCAATACCTGCGCTTCAGCCAGCGACCACAGCATGGCCAGCACGAAAGCAAAAACAACAGACACACGCATCATGACGCCACCTTCTTGAAAACCAGTGTGACTTCACCCACGGTAAAGCCGAATTTTTTCACCTTGGCACGGTTGATCAACACATCGTCGGGCTGCAGGAACATCCAGTCATCGAAGTTCACGTTGACCGTGCCCTCGCCGTACGGCAATTGCAGGGTGTAGCGCCAGTTGAGTGCGCTGCCGGCTGACTCGCCCTGGGCTTCGCCCACCACGTCCGCAGCCGTGCCAATGTAACGGCCCGCTCCGGCCTTTTTCACGCGCCAGATACGCTGCGATACCTCTCCGTCCGCATAGACAAAATCCTCGGTCAAGGTCAGTTGCTGGCCCTCGACCTCACCCCGGATATCCACCACAAACTGTCGTTTCAGCTCGCCTCCACGCCCCTGGAAGATACCCCAGGCACGGGTCTGGCCCTCGAAGTAATCGAACAGGTCCAGTCTTGGGCGGGTATCTGCAAGGTCACTGACGTTCATGGAACTACACCCGCTCAGCAGCCACCCCATCAGGGCGACCATCCACCATCGACTCATGTTCATCGACTTCCTCCTCGACCAGGGGTCTCTCACTTGTTGCCGGCAAGCACGGGCGTGCCAGCTCCACACCAATCAGGGTCATCAGCTTCACCAGCACCGGCGCCATGGCATACAGCCAGGGCAAGGCGGCATCGCGTGATGCGTCAACGGGTAACAGGTCAAGCAGCGGAAACGTCAGGCCAACCGCACAAGCCAGCGCCAACTTGCCCGCCATTCCCCAAAGCCCGAACGAAGCCGACTGACGCGGGTGACCTGCGTCCGCACTGTCGACGTTGGCCAAGCGCGCCTGAATCGCCGCCGGCAAGGCAATATCCGCTCCCAGCGTCGCGCCGGTCACCAGGCAGACAATGGCGAAGATCCAAACATCCCCCTCGCCGAGGAACGCTGCCGGTAAAAACCCCAGTGCCGCCAGCCCGATCGCCAGCTGCCAGGCACGCACATCGCCGAGCTGCGCCGCCACCCTGACCCACAAGGGCAGGGCCAGCACCCCGGCAATAAAATAGATCAGCAACAGGACCCCGCTGGTTTGCGGGGAGGCACCCAGAACCCCTTGCGTGTACATGAGGAACAGGGTCGCGGGCATGCCGGCAGCCAGGGCGTTGAGAAAATGCAGCCCGAGCAGACGCCGCATACCCTGACCGGTGTGGCGCCAGATATCGCCAATCGAAACGTGGGACCTTGGCCGGGAGACACTCGCGCGCGGTAAAAACAGCAACGAGGCCACCCCGACCAGCAACAACAACAGAAACGCCAGTGACATGGCACGCATGGGCTCTGCCGACGCAAGCGCTGCGATGAGAAGAGCGGTAAGGGCGCCGCATAGCACCGCGGCTTCACGCCATGCGGAAAGTCGCCGTTGCGAGGCCGATGTCTGCGCCAGCTCCGCACCCCATGCGTAATAAGGCACGTTCAGCAGCGTCCAGCCCAGGTAGGTGATGCTGACGCTGATCGCGAGATACATCACCCCGGCTTCGGCTGGCGGGTTGAACAGGGTGTAAACGCCCACGCCGATCACCGGCACTCCAAGCAGAATCCAGCCCAGCGGATGGAGGCGAACGCGAAACCGATCCCCGAGGAACCCGACTGCCGGATCCGTCAGCAGGTCAATCAACCTTGCTGCAAACAGCACCCCGCCCGCCAGGCCAAGCCCTATCGCAGGCAACTCTGCATACAGGCTGGGCACGTAAACGTAGAGCGGCAGCCCCAGGAAAGCGAGGGGCACGGCCAACACGGCATAGGCGGTATAGTGCGCGCGCTGCACGTTCAGTCCTTGCGTAGACAAAGATGCACGAGGTCGATACGACCGTCGCGGAAGCCCGCTTCGCAGAACGCCAGGTAATATCGCCACATGCGTCGGAAACGCTCATCATAGCCATGTGACTCGAGCCAGGAAGTCTGGGCATCGAATGCCTCGCGCCATTCTGCAAGGGTGTCGGCATAGTGTTCGCCGTATCGATCCATGCTCAACGGCTCGAGGCCATTATCCCAGGCGAGATCGCGCAGGTGATTCTCTGTCGGCAACATGCCTCCAGGGAAAATGTACTTCTGGATGAATCCTCCGGACTCGCGCACATAAGTGTCGAAGAGGTGCTCATGGATGGTGATGATCTGCAACGCGACACGCCCACCCGGTTTGAGGCAACGATGCAGGACATCGTAATAAGTCGCCCAGTATTCAAGTCCTACGGCCTCGAACATCTCGATCGAAACGATATGATCATACTGACCCTGCAGCGTGCGATAGTCTGCCAGTTTCAGTTCGACTTTCCCCTGCAGGCCCGCATCCCTGATGCGTTGCTCTGCGTAGGCATACTGCTCCCTGGAAAGCGTGACTGCAGTGACATTCATGCCCCTGCTCGCGGCATACTCGGCAAAACCACCCCAGCCGCAGCCGATCTCGAGGATGTGATCGCCGGGCTCCGGATCGATCAGCGAAAGCATCAATTCGTACTTGCGTTGCTGTGCCTCGACCAGATCGGAGGACTGGTCGAATACCGCCGAGGAATAGCTCATACTCGGGTCCAGCCAGCGCATGTAGAAGTGATTACCCAGATCGTAATGGGCAGAGATGTTGCGCCGACTGCCATGACGGCTGTTGCGGTTCAGCGCATGCTGCATGCGCGCCAAAAGCCGCACCGGCAGGCTACGCTGTTGCACCGAGTGCAGCGCGTCGAGATTGATGGACAGGAAATACAAGAGCCCAGGCAAGTCGTCGCTCGACCAGTCGCCACGCATGTAAGACTCGGCAAACCCCAGGTCGCCGCCGAGCAGTAGCGCCCTTCCTAGCGCAAGCGGCCGGTGAATACGAATGCCCGCTTCTGGACCGGCATGTTCACCCTGGAGTTGGTAAACCGCACCATCGTCAAAATGCACAAGGATCGATCCCTGATCGAACTGCGCAAGGCGATTGAGCAATATGCGTTGGGTGCGCGATGCCCCGGGAACAGAAACAAAATCACGTGGCAACACCAGCGTATTGGCATTCATTCAAATGATCTCCTCTAACTGACCTGCTTTACGGGTGGTTCAGGCTTGTGAAAAAAAGGCACGCCTCGCAGCCAGATCTTCAGGGCGTGCCAGTGAATGGCACCGAGCACCTTGGCTGTCTGGAAGGGGATGCGCAGAAAAAGCAGCAAAAGGTTGCGAGAGTTGAAAGCGCGCTGGTCCCCTAGCTGGGTAGCGCTGAGCAACGGGTGGCCATCCTCTGACAAATGGATAGCGACCTTCAGTGTCTTGTCTGGACGGCCAAGCGCAAAAGCATAGTCACCGCTGACATCCATGAAAGGCGATACATGAAAGGCCTTGGCACGCCTATCCCGCAACGGCCAACGCCCGCCCTGTGCTTTCAGCAGGTAACAATGACGCTCGCCAAAGGTGTTGTGTACCTCGCACACGGCTGCGACCGGGTCGCCCGAAGGGGTCTCGCAATACCAGATGCTGAGAGGGTCAAAACCCCACCCCAACACTCGCGGCATGCAAAGCAGGCGTACACGCAGCCCCTGCTGAGTCAGCCCGTTTTGCGCGAGAACCTTGTCCACCCAACCTCGTAAATCGGTTTCGCCATCGGGCAGGTGATCGGCGCGATGAAAACTGAACAGGTTGAAACGATCCACCGAGAAGAACGGGCTGATTCTGCTCAGTTCATCAAGACGATCGATGTCTATCAGCAGGCTGAATATCCTGTAACGGAACAGGTAGCCTATCGGCTGGTAACGACGATGCATCACCGTGCAGCCGTACAAAGCAGCCGGCTCGGTCATGCCGCTTGCTCCACGTCCAGCGCGCAACGGTCTATCAGTGCGCTGGAACTTTGCAGCTGTTCAGTCCACGGCAATTGCGCACCAAGCCTCAAGGCCACTTCGACCCCCGAGCGCATACCGTCCTCGTGAAAACCATAGCCTGTCCATGCCCCGCAAAACCATACGCGGTCTCGCCCCTGCACCTTGGCCAACTGCTGCGCCAGGCGCTGGTTGGAGGCATCGAACACCGGGTGTTGGTACTCAAACTCGGCGGCAACCTTGGAGGGATCGGGTTCGACCAAGGGATTCAGGCTGACAAAGTAATTGTTCGCCGTGTTGAGATCTTGGAGGGAGTTCATCCAATACGAGACACTCACCGAGCTCTCGCCGTTGAAGCCTTCCCCGCCAAAGTAGTTCCAGGACGACCAAACACCGCTGCGCTTGGGCATCAGGCGAGTGTCCGAATGTAACAGCACGCGATTGGGCTGATAAGACACCGCGCGCAGCATGCTTTGCTCGGCCGGGGAAGCGCCTCGCAACAGCCTTGATGCCTGGTCAGAATGACAGGCAAAAACCACCTCATCGAAAAATTCGGTCTGATTGGCATCCAGCACCACGCCAACTCGATCCTGCATGCGCGTCACCGCTCGCACGGTTCTTCCGCACCGCGCAGCAACACCCAGATCCCGTACCATTTTCTCGACATAGGTCGAAGCACCGCCTCTGACGGTACGCCACTGCGGTCGATCCTGGAGATTGACCAAGCCATGGTTGTGGAAGAATCGCACGAACGACAGTGCCGGAAACTCGGCGACCGCATCGCGCGGGCAGGACCATATGGCCGCGGCCATCGGGTAAAGATAATCCTCGCGAAAGTGCTTTCCGAGCGAAAGACGATCAAGGAAACGCGAGAGCTTTTCCGGCGATGCCTCTGGCACCTGTAACAGCTGTTTGGCGGCACGGTTAAAACGAAGAATGTCACCCAGCATGTTCAGAAATGAGGGTCTGAACAGATTTCTTCTCTGGGCGAACACCGTATTCAGATTGCTGCCGGCATATTCGAGACGCCCGCCATCCAGCGACACAGAGAAAGACATGTCCGTCGCGTAACTCTCTACCCCCAGCTCGTCGAAAAGGCGACTAAGCAGCGGGTAATTCGGCCGGTTGTACACCATGAATCCCGTGTCCACCGCTATCTCCCGATCGGGCTCCTGCACCGTGACCGTGTTGCTGTGGCCTCCGAAACGCTCTGCTGACTCGTACAAAACGACCTCGGCGTCATTGCGCAGTAACCATGCAGCAGAAAGGCCACTGATGCCGCTGCCAATTACCGCTATCCGCTTTTTGCCTACGTTTTGCACAGTTTTATTCATGAACAATTGCCTTTTCCGAATAATTGTCTTAAATATACTTGTACATGTTTTGGTCATTTTCAAGGAAAAATGCATGAAAACTCGACATTCCCTGTTCGCGACAACAGCCCTGCTTGCTGCAAGTCATTCATTCGCTGGACAAAATTGCCCCGAAACCCTCGATCACGAGATGCGCAAACTTGGCTCGTCCGAATCGGTCAACTTGTGCGAGACATACCGAGGAAAGGTGCTTTTGGTGGTCAACACCGCAAGTGAATGCGCATTCACTTCGCAATACGAAGGCCTGGAAAAACTGTATCGGGAGAAGAAAGACGAGGGCCTGGTCGTGCTCGGCTTCCCCTCCAATGATTTCGGCGGCCAGGAGCCGGGAAGCGAACAGAAAATCAGCAATTTCTGCCGCATCAACTACGGCGTGAGCTTTCCGATGTTCAGCAAAATCAGCGTGAAGGGCGAACAGGCCCATCCACTGTACCGAGCGCTGGTAGCGGCTGCAGATGCAACGCCTCGCTGGAATTTCCACAAGTACCTGATCGGGCGCGACGGTCAGGTGATCGACAGCTTCTCCAGCTTTACCGGCCCCAATAGCTCAGGCCTTCGAAAAGCGATCGAAAAGGCGTTGTGATGAACGATTCACCGGGACATGCCTGGATCATCGGCGGCAGCCAGGGCATCGGCAGAGAGGTTGCGCATGCGCTATCCAGCGACAACTGGGAACTGACCCTGTCTGCGCGCAACGCGGAAACCCTCGCACTCTCAGCGACAGAATGGGGTGCAGAAGCCTTGGCGTTCGATGCTACCGATCCGGTGGCCACCAAAGAGGCTGCCCAACAGGTATTCGCTGGCCAAGCCCCGAGGTTGATCCTGATGAACGTGGGGGATTACGAACCAATGCCACTGGCCGAGTTCAAT
>Ga0180435_10000753_pt1 | contig 34322 bp, 29 predicted proteins | sample SS_ome_3_FD_132467 | JGI IMG/M metagenome (GOLD analysis project Ga0180435, IMG submission 132467) | Hypersaline lake sediment archaeal communities from the Salton Sea, California, USA - SS_3_S_1 metaG | ecosystem: Environmental > Aquatic > Non-marine Saline and Alkaline > Hypersaline >... | reverse complement strand
TGTCCTTGCTGGCACAACCTGTGGACGTATTAAAGCTATGTTCGATTTCACCGGCGCAAAGATCAAGGAAGCTGGACCATCCATGCCTGTCTCAGTGATGGGCTTAAGTGATGTTCCCAAAGCGGGTGAGTTATTTAGTGTTGTAGAGAACGAAAAAGTCGCCCGCGAGTTGATTGAAGAACGAGAGCTGATAGCCGAAAGGAAGGAAGTAGAGATAGATTCGGCAGCGAACCTGGAGCAACTTTTCGCTCGGGTCCAGGCCGGCGAAGAGGAAGAGCTTCGGCTGATCATCAAAGCTGACGTGCAGGGATCCCTGGAACCGATCGTTAACTCTGTAAAAGATATGAAGAGCGGCGGTGCACAACAGGATATCGGAGTCAAAGTAATTTTTGCTGGTACAGGTAATGTTACAAATGATGATGTGAACCTTGCTTCCACCACAAATTCGATTATTCTTGGGTTCAATGTCGGTCCGGATAGTGGGGCCAAACGTCTGGCGGATACAGAAGGGATTTCCATCCGAAAATACAACATCATCTATCATTTGATCGATGATATCGAAAAAGCACTTAAAGGTATGCTGGAACCGGTGGAAAAGAAGATCCTGATTGGCCGGGCTAGAGTCCAGGCAATATTCCCCTCTGGTAAATATGGTCAGGTGGCCGGATGCAAAGTGGAAACCGGTGAAATACGCCGCAATGCCAAGATCCGTGTGCTCCGGGAAGGCAAGATCGCGTTTGAAGGTGATATTGCTTCCCTAAAACACCATAAGGATGATGTTAATGAGGTCCGGGATGGATTCGAGTTTGGTATAGGTCTAAAAGGATTCTCCGGCTTTGAAGAAGGTGATGTGCTGGAAAGTTACGTCATTGAGATGGTATCAGAATTTTAGGGTAAATTATGGTTTCAGAATCAAGAACAGATCGTATTGCCGACCGGATCAAGAGGGAAGTTTCACTGCTGTTTATGCAGGAGATCAGTGATCCTCGCCTGGAAGGTGTGAATATTACCGCTGTAGACCTGGATCGGGAGATCTCTTACGCAGATATCTATGTTTCAGTCAGGGATGGCTCTGACCGAAAAAAGGAGATTTTGGCTGCCTTAAAACGGGCTTCGGGTTTTATCCGATCCCAGCTGGCAGTGAGCATTTCTCACCTGCGTACTTTCCCCCAGCTACGTTTTCACTGGGATCCTGTCCCAGAGAGAGTAGATCGAATGGACGAGATCTTCGCAGAGCTGGATGAGGAAAGTGGGCTCGAGGATCTGGATGAATAAAGATCAGATACAGGCATTTGGGGATCTGGTATCACGAGCTGACCGGATCCTGATCATTTCCCATATTCGACCTGATGGAGACGCAGTAGGTTCAACCCTTGGTTTGGGATTAATCCTTGAGGAAATGGGAAAAGAAGTATCCCTGGTTCTTGAAGATGGCGTTCCAAAGGTATTCAACCACCTGACCGGGGCTGATAGGATCATCAGAGAAGTAGTTGGCGTTTTTGATCTGGTGATAGTGGTGGACAGCTCGGACATAGAAAGAATTGGGTCTGTCCTGGATGATTATGGTGAACCGGACGTCAATATTGACCATCATCCAACCAATACTCAATTTGCGAAGCTGAATCTGGTTCGAGATAATGCTGTTGCCACAGTTGAGATCATTTTCGATTTAGTGCAAGAGCTCTCATATCCTATAAACTTGCCAATCGCAGAAGCATTATTAACTGGCTTGCTGACCGATAGCCTTGGTTTCCAAACCTCCAACACCAATCCCCAAACGCTGCGAATTGCGGCTGAATTGATGGAAGTTGGCGCAAACCTGCCTGATTTGTACCGCAAAGCCATGCTGGAAAAATCAATCGAGGCGGTCAAATATTGGGGTCAGGGTTTATCAGGGATCCAAATGGAAGACCGTTTGGTCTGGGCCTCTTTATCATTAGAGGATCGAATAGCAGCTGATTATACTGGCCGTGATGATGCGGATTTGATCAATGTCCTGGCCAGGATCAAGGAAACTGACATTAGCATTGTGTTTGTGGAGCAGAAGAATGGTAGCGTGAAGGTCAGTTGGCGATCTCGACCAGGCTTTGATGTTTCCGTCGTAGCTACCCAGTTTGGCGGGGGTGGCCATAAACCTGCTGCAGGAGCAGATATTAATGGTGACCTGAAGCGGGTGCAAGAAGAAGTACTTGAGGCAACCAGGAAATCACTCAAAAAGAGCGATTAGTAAGACCCGCACTCAAGATTAACAGTTGGGGAGATATAGATTATGAATAACGATCAGTTAAAAGACTTTATTACCGGCGCTTTGGTTATCGATAAACCAGTTGGGATGACTTCACATGATGTAGTGAAGGTCATCCGGCAAGGAACTGGTATTCGCAGAGCAGGCCACACTGGTACATTGGACCCCCGCGCTTCGGGAGTCTTAGTAGTATTGATTGGCCCAGCAGTTCGACTGAGTGAATTCCTTTCAGCATCTGATAAACGCTATCAAGCCATTTTGCGCTTTGGTGTTGCTACAGATACATATGACACCGAAGGGAAACAGGTTGGAGAAACCAAATCTGTTGACCATATTACTGAAGATGATTTCCAGAATCTTCTCCGGGACTATGAAGGTAAAATTGCGCAAGTCCCCCCAGCTCATTCTGCCGTCAAGGTAAATGGAGAGAAAGCCTATAACCTGGCCCGCAGGGGAGAAGAAGTAAATCTGGAACCCCGCATGATCGATGTCTATAACCTGGAGATATTGGAATGGGATCCTCCAGAAGCGGTGATCGACGTTTATGCTTCATCTGGTACTTATGTTCGATCCCTGGCAAATGACCTCGGTAGTGATCTGGGTGTTGGAGCTCACCTGACTGGATTGCGCAGGACCAAGAACGGTCAGTTTACTCTTCGAGATGCTGTTCGTTTGCAGGATCTCGAAGAATCCTTTGAGGTGGGAGATTGGTATAAACATCTGATACCAGCAGCTGAAACTCTAGCAGATTGGCATACCCTGGATCTAACTCCAGATGATATGGAAAAGATCAAACATGGTCACCGTATCCCGGCTGAACAGGGATCAAGCGGTTGGGCAAGAGGGTTAAGCGAGCAGGGGGATTTAATTGCACTGCTGGAAGCAGCAGAAGGCGATGATACCTGGCAGCCGCGTAAGGTATTCATTACGTCCTGACTGGATTCTTATGCAGCATTTTCAAGACCTCAAAAAAATTTCTTTGGAAGGATCCTTAGTGACCATAGGCAGTTTTGATGGCGTGCATATTGGTCACCAGCAGATCATTCATTCCTTAGTAGGTCAGGCCCATCAAGTTGGGAAACCAGCAGTAGTAGTGACTTTTCACCCCCATCCTCAATTGGTATTAAAAGAAGAGACCCGGCCTTATTATTTAACGATGCCGGAGAAAAGAGCCCAATTACTGGGAGAATTGGGAGTAGCCTTTGTTTTAACATATCCTTTTACGCTGGAAACCTCTCGGATGAGCCCGGATGATTTTATCTCACAACTGCATGAGCATTTGAGATTCTCTGAACTGTGGGTTGGATACGATTTTGCTTTGGGTAAGGACCGCTTGGGGACTCCATCCTACCTTCGAAAGATCGGACAGAGTTATAAGTATAAAATCCATGAAATTTCTGCTTATTCCCATGAGGGAGAAATAGTTTCCTCCAGTTTGATCCGGAATAAAATCCGGACTGGTCAGATCCGGAAGGCAACTCAGCTGTTGGGCAGGCCTTTTGAGATCACTGGTCGGGTAATCATGGGTGAAAAACGTGGTAAAAGTCTGGGATTCGCCACCTCAAATCTAGAAGTTCTACCGGAAATGGTTGATATCAAGCCCGGTGTTTATGCATGCCGGGCAATAATCAGAGGAAAGACCTATTTGGCTGTAACCAATATCGGCTATCGGCCGACGTTTGGAGAAGATTTAGAAGCTCCCCGCATTGAAGCCCATGTATTGGACTTTTCCGAGGACTTATATGGCGATTGTATGGAACTGGTTTTCATAGATCGAATGCGGGATGAAATGAAATTTGCTCAGGTAAGCGACCTGGTAGACCAAATCAGCAGTGATGTTCAGCAAGCAAGGGAGATTTTGGAGGGTTGACGAGCATACTTGCCAGATAGGTTCTCTTTGGTATAATTTCCGAGCTGACTAGACCACTTTGCGGCATAAGCTGCGGGGCTGGAGACCTGCTAGAAAGCAGAAAAGCATATATTTTTAGGAGATAGCAGACGTCATGACAATGTTAAAGGAACAGAAAGAAGAAATTATCAAGGAATTTGGACGACATCCAAATGATACTGGCTCGCCAGAGGTCCAAATTGCCCTCTTGACCACCAGGATTTTGGAATTAACCGAGCACCTGCAGGATCACACCCACGATGAATCCTCCAGGCGGGGACTATTGAAACTGGTTGGTCAACGACGCAGATTATTGGCATATCTTCGACGAGAAGATTATCAAAGATATGTAGCAATTAGTGATCGTTTGGGCTTACGAAGGAAATAAAAATTATATAACCGAGTGGGTGCTCAAAATGACCCCTCGGTTTTATTTTTATATGAGGTAGATTTTGCAGCGGAGTGGGAAAATGTGGTTGTCGGTGCGGTTAGGTTGAGTTGGAAAGGGGGACCCAACCAGGCGGTGGATCTCTTTCTCCCTGAGGAATAAAACTGAATAACTTATCAAATGAACGTTTAACAACTTACTCAAACGTAGAATGTTATCAAGTCCGTGCATTCTAGTTAGGTTGGGTATTGGGAGGTAACGACATTTTCATGTCCTTAGTTCCCAGTCCCTAACCCTAAAGATGCCGGCAGGAGGTAAAAATGAAACCTGAATCAAAGAAATACACAACTGTGGTAGAAGGAAAAGAGATCATTTTCGAAACTGGAACCCTGGCAGAACAGGCAGGCGGAGCTGTTACTGTTCAGTTAGGTGATTCGATCTTGCTCGGAACCGCCACCATGAATGACAGTGCTCGAGATGGCGCCGATTTCTTCCCGTTAACTGTTAACTATGAAGAGCGCATGTACGCCAATGGCTCCATCCCGGGTAGTTTCTTCCGCCGTGAAGGACGCCCTGGAGAGGATGCGACCTTGACTTGCCGCTTAATTGACCGCCCCCTAAGGCCGCTTTTCCCCAAGGATCTGAGGAACGAAGTTCAGTTGATACTTTATGCTCTTTCTTCTATCGATCAGCCTATGGATGTTCTCGGTATTAATGCTGCATCCGCAGCATTGGTGATCTCTGATATTCCATGGGAAGGGCCCATAGGTGGAATTCGAGTGGGGCGTATCGATGGAAAATTCATTGCTTTCCCCACTTTTGAAGAGATCGATGAATCTGATTTGGACTTGGTTATGGCTGGTAGCAAAGATGCTATCCTGACCGTAGAAAGCAATTCCAAAGAGGTTTCCGAAGAAGTTATTCTGGAAGCGTTGGAATGGGGCCAAAAAGCCATCCAACCGCTGATTGAACTCCAGGAAAAAATGGCTAAAGAGCTTGGTAAAGAAAAGAAAGGCTACGTCTCATTTAAGGTTAGTGATGAACTGAAAGCCGATGTTGAAGGCAAAGCCCTCGCTCCTATCAAAGCGATACTTGAAAAGAACCTTAAAAAAGTAGATTTCCGTAAAGCACTCGACGTGGTGCGTGATGAGGTCTTGGAATCCTTTGCAGAGAATGAAGAAGTATCCACCGGCGATGTCAAAGAGGCATTTGAAGGAGTATTAAAATTCGCAATCCGGGAAAGAATTCTGGAATCAGGAATCCGTCCAGATGGTCGTGACCTGACCACAGTCCGAGATATTTGGTGTGATATCAACACTAGTCCTCGGGCTCATGGAACTGGTCTTTTTACTCGCGGTCAAACTCAAGTACTGACTTCGACTTCCTTAGGAACTCCCCGTGATTCTCAGATCGTTGATAATCTTTCACCCAATGATTCCAAACGCTACATGCATCACTACAACTTCCCACCATTTTCTGTTGGTGAAGTTCGTTTCTTGCGTGGAACATCCCGACGAGAAGTCGGCCATGGCGCTTTGGCAGAACGTGCCTTGCTTCCTGTAATTCCTTCCGAAGAAGATTTCCCGTACACTCTGCGCCTGGTTTCAGAAGTGCTATCATCCAACGGCTCGTCCTCCATGGCTTCAGTATGTGGCTCCACTCTGTCCCTGATGGACACGGGTGTTCCCATCAAGGCCCCTGTTGCCGGTGTAGCAATGGGTCTGGTCAAAGAAGGCGACCGTTACGCAATCCTGACCGATATCCAGGGTTTAGAAGATCATATTGGTAATATGGACTTCAAGGTTGCTGGAACTGATGCTGGGATCACCGCTTTGCAAATGGATATCAAGTTGAAAGGTTTAGCCTCCTCTGTGATGGCCGAAGCTCTGGAAGCTGCCAAGAAAGCTCGCTCCGTGATCATGGGCAAGATGATGGAGACAATTTCTGTCCCACGTGAAGAGCTTAAACCCCATGTACCGCGCATCGAATCTGTCCGAGTACCCGTGGACAAGATCGGCGCGATCATTGGACCAGGTGGAAAAACCATTCGAGATATCCAGGAAACCACTGGCGCTAAAATTGACATCAATGATGAAGGTATTGTGTTCATCGCATCTGATAATGGCGATAGCGCTCGGATGGCACGAGAACGAATTGAAGGCTTGACCGCGACCCCTGAAGTTGGCCGCATTTATACTGGCCGCGTGGTTGGCATTAAGACCTTTGGTGCGTTTGTTCAGATCCTCCCGGGAATTGACGGCTTGGTGCACATTTCCCAACTAGAATCCAGCCATGTCAAGAACGTTGAAGATGTAGTTGAATTTGGTGATGAGATCACCGTGATGGTGACTGACATAAGCAAAGATGGCAAGATACGTCTTTCCAGGCAAGCTGTGCTGGAAGGTTGGTCCCTGGAAGAAGCCCAGCAAGCCGACCGCAAGAAATAAAGAAAGGTAAAGAAAAATATGAAAATCCGGTTGGGCAACCAGCCGGATTTTTTTTGAGGTGGTTTTGGACTTTCAGGGAAGATTCTTTTCCACCAATCGTCTGAATATGTATAAAATATTTATAAAAAATTACCATTATTTGGATTCTGACCAGCCTTATTCAGTCGAAATTTGGTAAAATGTGGAAGTGAAATTGTTGTTTAGAAAAGCTTGAAATAAGGAGTAATACGCATGAGTAAAAAAGAGATTGGTATCAAACCTTTGGGTGCCCGTGTTGTTATTCAGCCGGTCGAGGAAGAAAACAGAACTGACAGCGGTTTATATATCCCCGACACCGCAAAAGAAAAACCCCAGACAGGTGTAGTGGTAGCAGTTGGTGAAAGCACTGAAGATGTCAAGATTACTGTGAAAGTTGGCGACAAAGTCCTCTTCCCGAAATACACCGGCACCGAGATCAAGCTGGGTGGTGAAGACTACAATATCATGGATTTTGAAAAAGTCCTGGCAGTTCTAGACTAGATTGATAGATGACTGATACTTCTGAGAAAATCCATCAGTGTTTAATCATTGGTTCAGGACCGGCCGGTTTGTCTGCGGCACTATATGCTGCCCGGGCAGACCTGTCTCCTGTTGTGCTGTCTGGTATGGATCTGGGGGGTCAGGTCTCAAAAACAGATGCAATCGAAAACTATCCCGGTTTCGATAGCATTTTAGGACCGGAAATGGTCACCCTTTTCCAGGAGCAAGCTGAGAAATTTGGTGCTGCGATCGTTTTTGATTCCGCGACCGAAGTTGACTTTTCCAAGAGACCGTTCAAGGTGACAACTTATGGTGGAGAATATTATGCCGAGTCCCTGATCCTTGCTACAGGCGCATCAATCCGAGAGCTGGGAGTACCCGGTGAGCAGGATTTAACAGGCAGAGGGGTGTCCTACTGCGCAACTTGTGATGGACATTTCTTCAAAGAAAAAGACTTGATCGTGGTTGGTGGTGGGGACAGCGCGCTTAAGGAAGGTATCTTCCTGACCCGTTTTGCCAAATCAGTAACCATTGTTCACCGCAGGGATGAGTTGAGAGCAGGACCTTACCTTGAGAAAAAAGCCAAAGAAAATCCCAAGATCAGCTTCATGTGGGATACGATTGTGACCGAAATCATCGGAGACGGCACTGTCAACAGTGTTCGTCTAAAGAATACAAAAACCGGTGAGGAACAGGTTCAAGACACAGATGGTGTGTTCATTTTCATTGGACATGATCCCAATACTGAGCTCTTCAAGGACCAATTAGATACAGATGAGAGTGGATACCTTGTAATCGACCAGCGCATGCACACCAGCATGCCAGGTGTCTTCGCAGCTGGAGAGGTTGGAGACCCCCATTTCCAACAAGTAGTGATCTCAGCTGGCATGGGTGCTGCGGCAGCTATGGAAGTTACTGAGTTTCTGGAAGAAGAAGATTAGATCATCTTTTGGATCAAGTATTCGTAAGAAAACATAAACAAAAACACGATGGCGATTAACCATCGTGTTTTTATTTCCAATCTTAAAAATACTTAGGCCTCTTCTAATTCCCTCATGGCATTAAAGGCAGCAATGCTGACTTCAAGAATATCCAGTGATGGTTCATTGGTTGTCAAGCGCTGCAATGCCAGGTTTGGTTTCACAAGCATTCTTACAAAAGGGCGATGAAGGTTTTTTGCTGTCCACTGCAGGTATTCATAAGCAACGCCAGCGAGGACTGGCAGCAGCAGGATGCGGCTGACCAGGCGCCAGAGCAGGGACATTGGCCCCAGGGCTGTAAATAGCAGCACTGAAAACAAGACCACGATCAACAGGAAGGCTGTCCCGCAGCGGGGGTGTTCCAGGCTGAATTTTTTAGCTGATTCCGGTGTTAATTCTATGTTGGCTTCAAAGGTGTTGATTACTTTATGTTCTGCACCGTGGTAGCAAAAGACACGTTTGATATCTTCCATTTGGCCAATACCCCACATATAGGCGATCAGGAAAATCAGCCGTATCATTCCTCTACTAAGTTGCCAATCCATGGTTTCCAGCTTAGATATTTCTCTACTGCTTGACCGACGCTGGCAGGAATCAGAAAAAAGATCAGGACTGCTATTGCCAGGGAGAGTGCAAAGGTAAAAAACAGGGCAGGGCCTTCGAGTTTCTCGTCTTCACCGGTTTGAGTATTGGCAGAGATGGTCAGGGCTTTCATTCCTAAGACCAGGGCATCATTCAGTCCTATCAGTCCTCGTAAAAAGGGGATCTTCATGATCTTGCTTTGATAGATCTTGTTCAGCTTCTCTGTGTGAATGATGATCTCACCTGCTGGGTTACGCATGGCGATAGCAGCGAATTTTTTTCCGCGCATCATCACGCCTTCAATAACTGCCTGACCGCCGTAATTCGGCAGTTTTGTTTGTGTAGGGGTTTCAGAAATCATATTTATAGATTGAAGAAGAAATGGACCAGAGCTTCAATTCCTTTATAGAATGTGGGTAAATGGATTTTTTCATTGGGCCCGTGCATATTATCGCTCGGAAGCCCAAATCCAATATTGACTGAGTCTACACCAAGTGTTTGCTGAATATGAACTACAACCGGAACGCTGCCACCTTCCCGTTTGAAGATCGGGCGTTTGCCCCAGGTTTTTTCTGCGGCCTTAACATAGGCGTCGATCCATTTGGATTTGCGGTCACTGAGGGATGGAAAATCTTTCGACATCTGGGTCAGCTCCCAGGTTACTGTATCAGGAGCGTTCTCTGATAGGTAGGTTTTGAACTGTTCATAGACTTCAACGGGATCCTGATCTGCCACCAACCGGCATGATACTTTGGCCATTGCATAAGCAGGCAGGACGGTTTTCTGGCCTTCGTCAATAAAACCTGAGTAGAGGCCGTTGATCTCCAGAGTGGGGCGGGCGCCTGTGCGCTCAACGGAGGTGTATCCTTCTTCTCCAAATAATGCGTTTACACCACCCTGTTCCAAGAAGAAATCATCACCGATCGGAAGTTTGCTGATTTCCTTCCGTTCATCATCATCCAAAGGTTTTACTCTGTCATAGAAACCAGGTAATGTCACGCGGCCTTTCTCGTCGTGGGTCCCGGAGAGCAGATCGGTCATCACTTGAGCTGGGTTATGGATCGCTCCACCAAATGAGCCTGAGTGCATGTCCTGTTTTGGACCTTGGACGCGCAGCTCAAAATAAGCAATCCCGCGTAGAGCGTAAGTGATTGTTGGTTGATCAGGAGCCTGCATACCGGTATCTGGATTCAGGAAAAAGTCGCATGATAGTAGGTCCTGGTTTTCTTTTATGAAAGTTTCTATATAGGATCCTCCAATCTCCTCTTCACCCTCGATCAGGTATTTGACATTGATCGGTAAAACACCGGTTTTCCGAATGGCTTCTATGGCGCTGAAAGTAGCAACGATTTGACCTTTCATATCAGTTGAGCCACGGGCATACAGATTATCGCCTTTTTCAGTGGGAGAAAAAGGATCTGAATTCCACTCATCTACCGGATCTTCCGGCTGGACATCATAGTGGCCGTAAATCAGAACGGTGGGCTTATCTTCACCGGCAGATAAATCTTCTGCATATACGATAGGATGCCGCGGAGTGGGGAAGATCTCTACACGCTTCATACCCAAAGTGCCTAGTTCCGCTTTGAGCCATTCGGCTGCTTTTTTGATATCCCCGGCCCGTTCTGGATCAGTTGAAACTGATGGAATGGAAATAATCTGTTTCATTTTTTCCAAAGAATGGGACTTATGATCCTGGACATAATCGAGAGCAAGTTGACGATGATCGGACATGAGGTGTTCCTCCAGTACGGGTTCAATAATTGTTCACTGGCACAATTTTACCGCAGACACGTGTTATAGGGGTATCTTCCTTTTCTAATTCATTGGAGAACATAATTTCAAGGGTTGTATTCTAGGTTATGTATAATGGTTGACACCTTAAATTCAAACATAAATCATTAGTGCCAAATCTTGATTGGTAATTGAATTGGATTGTGAGTACAATAGGTGTTGGGGATGAACGGTAATTCCCACTATTTGATCGGTAAAGTAGGAAAAAGAGGTACATATGAATTATTTTCAAGACTATCTTCAACCAAAATCTATCACCGAAGCACTGCAAAATCTGACCAAAGGGACAGGTTCAGCAGCTGTAATCGCCGGTGGAACAGACCTGCTGCTCGAGCTCCGTCAGGGACGTCATCCGGCTGTTGATCGACTGGTGGATATCTCAGAGATCGCTGAACTAAAAGAGATCACTAAGGAAGGGGACCAGATCATCGTAGGAGCAGGAGTAACCCACAAAAGGATAATAACTGATCCAATCCTCCAGGAACATGCTCAATGTATGATTGAGGGTTGTGGTTTAATTGGCGGCCCACAGGTAAGAAATGTGGCAACCATTGGCGGCAATATCTCTCACGCCTTACCGGCAGGAGATGGCACAATTTCCCTCCTGGCTCTGGACACTATGGTTGAAATTGCCTCGCCTGAAGGCTTTGCCTGGCAGCCCCTGATCGATATTTTTGCTGGACCAGGGAAGGTAAATTTTGATCGCTCCAAAGAATTTGTGACTCGTTTCCGTTTTGGAATCAAGGGAGAGCGGGAAGGCTCAGCTTTTCACAGGGTTATGCGTCCTCAGGGAGTGGCGATTGCGATCTTGAATATGGCTGCTTGGGTGAGATTAGATAATGATGGAAATCTTGAGAGAGTTCGGGTTTCCTGTGGTCCAGCTGGTCCTAAACCCTTCCGGGCTTTGAAAATGGAAGAATATCTTTCTGGAAAAGCCTGGAAAGAATCTGTCTTTCAGGAAGCGTCTAAGATATTGGCGGGAGAAGTCAGTTTAAGAACGAGCAAACATCGAGCGACGAAAGAATATCGCCATCAACTATTACCGGTATTGCTTCAGAATGTCATGGATACCGCAATCGAAAGGGCCCAACTTTAGCCGGCCGAGAAGGGAGATTTTTATTATGACTACTCTAATTTTTGTTGTCAACAATCAGGAACATCAGCTAGAAATTGAAGTTGGGGAAATGCTGGCAGATGTCCTTCGTTATCGTTTGGGATTAACTGGCACAAAGATCAGCTGTGGGGAATCTGAATGCGGCGTTTGTACAGTATTGGTGGATGGAGAACCCATTTTATCCTGCAATTATCCAGCCTTGAAAACTGCTGGAAAACATGTCACAACCATCGAAGGTCTGTCAGATGGAGAAACGCTGCATCCCGTTCAGGAAGCCTTTATCAAACACGGTGCAGTGCAGTGTGGATTTTGCACACCGGGTCAGATCATGACCGCTACTGCTTTATTGAATGAAAAAGCAAACCCAACCGATAAAGACATAGAATATGCCCTCAATGACACTTTGTGCCGCTGCGGCACATACCCTATGATCACCAATGCAATTCACGCAGCTGCGGACAAGATCAACGATGAAAAACCAATCGATTACCCTGCTTTTGATTTTGGTGGAGGAATGGATGTGATTGGCCAGGTAGTTCCACGACCAGAAGCCAATAAAAAAGTCACCGGAGAAGCGATATATACTGACGACATCAGTTTTCCTGGAATGATATTTGGTGCTACCCTCAGGGCAGGAATTCCTCATGGTCGAGTTAAGAAGCTTGATATTTCGAAGGCCAAAGCGCTCCCGGGTGTCAAGGCGGTTTTGACAGCAGAGGATATTCCAGGAAGGGTCAATCATGGTGAAATAATTCAAGATTGGCCGGCATTGGTCGGGATTGGTGAAAAAGCTCGTTATGTTGGTGATGCCATTGCCATTGTGGCAGCTGATACCCAGGAAATTGCTTTGAAAGCCCTGGATCTTATTGACCTGGAAATGGAACCACTACCCATGGTAACCAACGCTGTGGATGCAAAAAAAGATGACGCTCCTCTGGTTCATGAGAGCGGGAATCTTCTGAAGCACATTAAAGTTGATAAGGGAGATATCCAGAAGGGGTTCAAAGAATCTGATGTAATCATTGAGGACACGTATTTCACTCCTTCTTATGACCATGCTTTCATGGAACCAGAATGCAGTATTGCCAGACCCCTGGAAGACGGGAAAATGGAAGTTTATGTGGGATCCCAGATCCCTTATTCGGATCGGGACCAGGTTGCGGCAGCTCTCGATCTTCCTTTGGATAAAGTTCGCGTCCGCAGTCCATTGGTGGGGGGAGGTTTTGGCGGGAAAGAGGATATTGCGGGCCAGATTCATGCTGCTCTCCTGGCCAATGCCACTGGAAAACCAGTGAAGATTTTGTATGATCGTCATGAAAGCCTGGTTGTTCATCCTAAACGGCATGCAACCCAGATCAATGTCAAATTGGGGTTCAAAAAAGATGGCACCTTGCATGCGGCCCAAACCGAGTTATATGGGGATACTGGCGCTTATGCGTCTCTGGGGGCCAAAGTGATGGGTAGGGCAACTACTCATTCTACAGGCCCGTACATTGTGCCCAATGTAAAGATCAATTGTTATGCCATGTATACCAATAATCCTCCCGCGGGTGCGTTCCGCGGATTTGGCGCTTTACAGGCAGCATTTGCGATCGAATGTATGATGGATCAGGTAGCTGAAAAGTTGGGAATTGAACCGGTTGAATTGAGAAGGATGAATGCTCTCCGAGAAGGAGCAATCACCAATACCGGACAGCTCCTTACGGAGAGTGTCGGATTGCTCGAGTGCATCGAAAAAACCCAGGATGCCGTTTTGAAGATAACAGGAGGTGAGGATCCCTTCATTTCCAGATCCGTAAAGGACCAGCCTCAGAAAAGAAGATCATGGGGTTTTGCTGTTACTTTTAAGAATACAGGGTTGGGGGAAGGTGCGCCGGATAACGCTTCAGCAGAAATTGAACTGCTGGAAGATGGAATTGTGGAAACCCGGATTTCCTCAGCAGAGATTGGCCAAGGACTTGTCACAGTTTTGCAAATGGTCACCGCTGAAGAATTAAATCTCCCACTCGGACAGGTTCGTGTTTATTTGTCTGATACAGACCTCACTCCGAATGGCGGACCGACCACAGGATCCCGGCAAACCTATATTTCAGGTAATGCTGCCAAGTTTGCAGCCATCACCTTGAGGAATAGCATGCTGGCAACACTATCTGAGAAATTTAACCTGCCTCCGGAAAAGATCACAATTAATAATGGTATTGTCCAGGTGAATGGACAGGAATTAACCTTCGCAGAAGTGGGTGCATTAATGCGGGAAGAGGGAAGAATTCCTAAATTGGTTTATGTCTACAACTCTCCCAAAACAACCCCACTCGGTGAAGCAGGTGATAAACACTTTGCCTATTCCTTCGCGGCTCAGGCGATTGAAGTGGAAGTTGACCTTGATACAGGAGAAGTAAGTGTGATTAAAGCTGTTGGCGCAACGGACGTCGGCAAGGCCATTAATCCTCTTGGTTTACAGGGTCAGGTGGAAGGTGGAGTGATCATGGGTATTGGACATGCCCTCACTGAAGAATTCATTGTTGAAGAAGGGCAGATCTTTACAGATTCCTTATCTCGCTATAGGATGCCTTCCATTCACCATGTGCCAGAAGAGATCAAGGTGATAATCGTTGAGGATCCCACAGCAGAGGGCCCATACGGTGGAAAAGGAGTGGGAGAAATATCAACCATGCCGGTCCCTCCAGCGATCGTCAATGCAGTCTATAATGCCTCTGGTGTTCGATTTCATACCATACCGATTGACCAGGATTGGCTGGCAGGGGAAATTAAGAACAAGAAATAAGCTCTAAGGAGATTTCATAGGGACATGATAAATTACATATTTTGTCCCTACTGACCTCATGGTACAATTCTAGAAACGTGGATCGGTGGTCGTTGGTGGTTATGGATTAACCCCGGCGGCGCCAGGACTACCTGGCGAAAAGTGCTACCGTCCTTTCGAGCTAAAGTCGCCGATCCCATGATAAGAATCGATATTTATATTGAAAATCAATTAATTCGTTCCATTTATCACCAAAATTCCTTGTACAAATGTTTCACAGGATAAACGCCTGTGAATTTTTTATTTAAGTACAACCATTATGTTGATCGAACTGCCTTTTTCACTACCAGGGAAAATATTCCGCAGCCCCATGCCATTCAGTCGGTTTGATAAGGAGGATGTCTGGTCGTCGTTTCTTGAAGAGGAAATCGGTTTGGTCGTGATCTTAACTGAAGAGCAGGAATATCTGGTTTATTCTGGGAAAGATCTGCCAGCTTTTTACCGCTCCAACGGTATGGAAGTTCTGCACATCCCGGTGCCTGATTTTAATGTCCCGGAAGACCTGGAAAAATGGCAGGAAGGATTGAGATCAGCAGTTTCAACTGCAAAGAATGGAATTAATGTCGCAGTTCACTGCCTGGCGGGCATTGGAAGAACTGGAACTTTCCTGGCTTGCCTTGCCAAGGATTACTTGGAGCTCGAGAGCTGGAACGCTATTCACTGGGTCAGGGAATCGGTGCCAGGGGCGTTAGAAAATTTGCGACAAGAAGAATTTGTGGTTAATTATCAATCCGATGATAGCGATTAGAAATCATACTAGGACGGGAGAGAAAAATGATCATCAAAAATGGTAAGTTAATTACCTGGGAACCAGAAAATCAGATCCTCGAAAATAATCAATTACTGATCCAAGATGGATTGATCAAGGAAATAGGTCCTGATCTCGAGAAGAATTATCCTGATGAGGAAATTGTGGATGCCGGTGGACAGTACGTCATGCCCGGAAATATCTGCGCCCATACTCATTTTTACGGTGCATTTGCCCGTGGAATGGGTATTCCTGGTGACGCAGCCAAGGACTTCCCTGAGATCCTTGAGAAACTATGGTGGCCGCTGGATATGGCGCTCGATGAGGATGGTGTTCGTTATTCGGCGCTTGTCTTTGCTGTTGATGCCATCAAGAATGGCACTACAACCCTCTTCGACCATCACGCTTCACCTTCATACATCGATGGCTCTTTGGATGTGATCGGAGATGTATTGATAGATGCAGGCTTACGCGGAGTGTTGTGTTACGAGGTGACTGACCGCAATGGAAAAGAAGGGGCAAAAAAGGGCATCGATGAAAATGTCCGTTTCATCAAGAAAGCGGCTGGTATCGATCGCCTGGGTGCGGCATTTGGCCTACATGCCAGTTTAACGCTGGATGATGACACGCTGGTTGCTTGCCGTGAGGCAATTGGTGATGAGGCAGGATTTCACATTCACGTAGGTGAGCATCAGGCGGATGAGTACGACAGTCTCAAAAGAGGTGGGTTGCGGGTTGTTGACAGATTGAAGAAGTTTGGCATCCTGGGACCGAAATCGATCGTGGCCCACGGAGTGCATATCGATCAGCAGGAAGCTGCTCTCTTGAAGGAATCAGGCACCTGGTTGACACATCAGGCCCGTTCCAATATGAACAACGCGGTTGGGGTGGCGGCGATTGAGGATTTCCTGCGTTTGGGCATTCCCGTCTGCCTGGGCACAGACGGCTTTTATCATGCTATGTGGGAAGAATGGAAAACAGTTTATTTCCTCCATAAAGCTCACCACCTGGATCCACGCAGGATGAATGCAATGGATATTGTTCAAATGGGTGTACATAATAATGCTGCTCTGGCAAATTTGTATTTACCGGAGACGACTGTAGGAGTCCTTCAAAAAGGTGCTGCTGCGGACCTGATATTTGTGGATTATCACCCCTATACTCCTCTGAGTGCTGGGAATTTGCCCTGGCAGATCATATTTGGTATCCAGGAAAGTATGATCACATCTACGATGGTGGCTGGAAAATTCTTGATGAAGGATAAACAAATCCTGACTCTGGATGAGGAGAAGATAGCAGCGGAAGCTCAAAAAATAGCCCCGGAGATCTGGAAACGGTATGAAGGATTTGTGGGTAAGTATTCGTAAGGAATTTCCAATTAGTGAGTACGATTAAGAGAGGTGTGAATGTCTAAAAAACTTACAATTGCCATCCTGGGAGGGACAGGCCATGAAGGAACAGGACTGGCGCTCCGCTGGGCTTCAAATGGCTATGATGTCATTATTGGTTCCCGGAAAGAGGAAAAAGCTCTTAAAGTAACCGATGAGATCAATGAAATCCTTGGAAAAGAATTGGTCCGCGGAATGGAAAACGGCCCTGCAGCTCGGGAGGCAGATATCAATGTGCTTACCGTGGTTGCAACTGCTCACGAAGCGGCATTAACTGGATTGAAAGATGATCTCCAGGGGAAAATCCTGGTAGATGCTACAGCCAGGATCAAATTTCCAAATCCTAAACCTCCGGCCCCTCCATCGGCGGCTCGATTGGCACAGGACCTGCTTGGAGATGATGTCAGGGTTGTGGCTGCTTTCCAGAATATCCCTGCCAGTGCCCTCAAAAACTTAGAGAAAGAGCTGGATAGTGATGTATTAGTCTGCGCGGATAATCGTGAAGATGCTGATCAGGTCAGTGAGTTGATCCGAGAAGCAGGTATGAATGCTTTTTATGTGGGAGATCTGGATATTGCCATCACGCTGGAAGGTATTACAGCTGTGCTTGTTTATTTGAATAAGTTCAATGACATTAAGCACGCCAGTATTAAGATCGTAGGTTCCTGAGGAGATTTGTGGCTTCAAAACCAAGCAGCGTCATGAAGTTGGTCACTCTGGCAGATTTTCCCATGATCCAAAATGGGGATAATTTACCAGATATCATAATTAACAACCTGAATGTGAATCAAATTGACCTTCAGGATGGTGATGTACTGGTAATTGCCCAGAAGGTGATCTCAAAAGCTGAAGGGCGCAAGGTAAACTTGCAAACCGTAGAAGTCTCTCCAGAGGCAAAAGAACTTGCAATAAAAGCTGAAAAGGATCCCCGGATTGTGGAGTTGATCCTCAATGAAAGCAGAAAAGTTTTGCGTCATAGGCCGGGCTTGATCGTGGTGGAGCATAAACTTGGATTTGTGTGCGCCAATGCTGGTATTGATCGTTCAAATGTCAAACAGGGAGATGGTTCAGATGATGAAAGCGTGCTCTTGCTCCCAGATGATCCTGACCGATCTGCCCGAAAAATACGACTGGCGTTGGAAAAGACCTGGGATCAGAGTGTTGGAGTTCTGATCATTGATTCCCATGGGCGAGCCTGGCGCAATGGAACTGTCGGAATCTCAATCGGTTTTTCAGGTCTTCCAGGTATTGTGGATTTAAGAGGAGAGCCGGATTTATTTGGCTATGAGTTGAAAGTAACTCAAATCGCCGTGGTAGATGAACTAGCTGCTGCTGCCTCATTAATGATGGGACAAGCTGACGAAGGCCTTCCAGTTGTGCTTGTCCGTGGATTTCCGTATCCACTCCGAGAAGGTTCCTTCGATGAAATTCCACGAGATGTAGAGAAAGATTTATTTCGCTAATGAATTTGTAGAATCGAATAAGATAGGTGTTAAAGGTGATCACTGAATGAAAATTGTAGCTCTCGCAGGAGGTGTTGGTGGTGCAAAATTAGCGGATGGGATCTATCGTTTGATCCCAAAAGTGGAATTGACTGTGATCGTCAACACAGGCGATGATTTTACGCATTTTGGTTTGAATATCTCTCCCGATCTTGATACAGTTTGTTATAACCTGGCGGGAATTGAAAATCCGGAGACTATATGGGGCAGGGGTTCTGAAAATTGGGAAACGATGGATCTGATCAAAAAGCTCGGCGGCCCTGGTTGGTTTTCGCTGGGAAATAAGGATCTGGCTACAAATTTGGAAAGGACCCGACGTTTAAATGAAGGGGATTCACTCTCACAGATCACAGCAGATTTTTGTGAACATTGGGGAATATCTGCACGTGTTCTACCAATGACCGATAAAAAGGTCCCCACAATGGTAAAAACAGAAAGTGGCTATTTGCCATTTCAGAAATATTTTGTCAAACTCGGGACGCAACCAGAGGTCAGCGGTTTCGATTTTCAGGGTATTGAAAAATCCACTCCCGCTCCCGGCGTGATATCAGAAATTGAGGGTGCAGATCTGGTTGTGATCTGCCCTTCAAACCCCTGGGTCAGTATTGCCCCGATTTTATCGGTTCCTGGAATACTAGACGCTCTAAAGAAGAAGATCGTCGTAGCCATATCACCCATTATTGGTGGTGAAGCAGTTAAAGGGCCGGCAGCAAAAATGTACCGAGAAATGGGACTCCAGCCATCTGCTCTCTCCGTTGCAGAAGGATATGATGACCTGCTCACTGGTTTTGTGATAGACCAAAAGGATAAGAAATTGATCAAGGATATAGTATCGAGCTTTGATGGTCGGATCCGGATCCTGCCAACTGATACCTGGATGGAAAACCGCCAGGATCGCATTCGGCTGGCAGGTGAAGTTGTGATATTTGGCAATCAATTGATCAAGGAGGTTTAAGGATGGCTTTATGGGCAATCGTACCTGTTAAGCCGCTACGTAGGGGGAAATCTCGCCTTGCAAATGTGATTTCTGCTGAAGAAAGGGCAGATTTGAATCAATATTTGCTTGAGCATACTATCCAGGTCTTATCTACCATAGATGAGATCGAGAATGTCCTGGTAATTAGTCGGGACACGGAAGCTCTAGCTTTGGCCCGTGATTTGGGCGCAAGGACTGTCCAGGAATATGGCAGTCCGGGTCTGAATACCGCATTAACCCGGGGAGTGGAAATTGCCAAATCTTACGGAACCTGTGGGATATTGGTTCTACCAGCTGATTTACCACGTCTGGACGCGGAAGATATTCGCAAAATACTAGTTCATAGAGAAGATCCTCCAGTTGTGGTGATTGCTCCGGACCGGAAAAGGGAAGGCACCAATGCGCTTTTTATCAGTCCACCAGATTTGATCGATTTTGAGTATGGCATAGGATCATTTGAGAAACACAGTAAAGGGGCACTGGAAGCCGGAGCACGCCTCGAGGTATGTGATCTGGCCTCTTTGGAATTGGATCTGGATGAGCCTGAGGATCTAGCATTGATCGAAGCAGAATTGAGACTAAACAAATAATGGAAATCATAAATACTATCTATGGAGGATAACTATGACTAAACCAGCTGCACTTTATTTACAGGATGCCCATGACCTGCGGGATGGCCTCGAGTACGTCCGTTATGCAGAGGAAAAAGGCTTTGACGCCGTTTGGCAGGCTGAGTCCCGCCTGGTGAGAGATGCCATTGTTCCGATGGCGGCTTATGCTGCTGTGACAGAGAAGATCAAGATCGGCTCTGGTGTGATCAATAACTGGACCCGCAATATTGGCCTGCTGGCATCAACCTTCCTGACCTTGGATGACCTAGCACCTGACAGGATGATCTGTGGTATTGGTGCTTGGTGGGATCCCCTGGCAGAAAATGTTGGCATCAAAAGGCGCAAACCGCTTACAGCCATGCGGGAAACCGTCGAAGTCATGCGCCGTTTGTTGAACATGGAAAATGTTACCTTTGATGGTGAGTTTGTCCATGTTGAAAATATTGAACTGGATGTCGTTCATGGAAATACCAACCCCCGTAATGTGCCGATTATGATTGGTGCCACCGGTCCGAAAATGCTTCAATTGTCTGGAGAGATCTGTGACGGTGTTGTCATGAACTACTGTGTTCCCGTGGAATATAACAAAATGGCCATGGAAAATATCGAAATTGGCGCAAAAAGAGCTGGAAAGACAATTGATGATATCGATCGACCTCAACTGGTAGTTTGTTCAGTTTCTGATGATTATGATGCGGCAATGGATTCCACCAGGCAATTGTTAACCCAATACCTGGCTCAGCAGCCACATATCGCCATTGCTTCAGGTGTTTCGAATGATGTTGTTGCAGAAATCCAGTCGATCTTAGGTTGGCCGGCAACTCATGAACAGATCCAGGCTGCCAAACACCTGGTCACAGATGATCTTATTCACCGCATTACTGCTTCTGGTACACCAGATGTAGCCCGTGAAAAAGTAGATCAGTATCGAGCAGAAGGTTGCACGACACCAATCCTGTATCCTGTTGGTGGAGATGTAAAGGTATTGATTGATACTTTTGCAACGAAATAGTTTTTTAGGAAGCCCAGCCCTGGAGAGATCTTTCTCCCTGGAGTTGAAGTGTCTTTCCAGGGCTTTTTGCATGAGGAATTGATTATGATCACTGAATACCACCGTCCAGAAAACCTTGAAGAACTTTTATCCCTGGTTTCTAGAAAATCTCCCCGGACGATCGTTCTGGGAGGTGGATTGTATATAAATGAGATTATCAAAGAACCAATAGCAGTTGCTGATCTTCAAAAATTGGGTATGACCGCAATTAAGAAAAAGGGAAAGAACCTTCAACTTGGGGCTGCGGTCACTCTTCAGAATCTGATTGATTCTGAACATATTTCTTCGGCTCTAATAAAGAGTATGAAACATCAGGAGACATATAACAGACGCCAGGTTGCAACGCTTGCTGGAACCCTTATTGCTGCTAATGGACGTTCAGCAGTAGCAGGAGTTTTCTTAGCCCTGGATGCAGAATTGGTTATCAGTGGGGGAAAATCTGATATTGAAAAGATAAGACTGGGAGATTTCCTGCCAGTGAGGGAGGAAAAAATAGCCGGTCGGGTGATCACGGAAATCAGTATTCCGACCGCTGTTCGTGTCTCGTATCAATATGTTGCCAGATCTCCAGCTGATTTACCTATTGTTGGCGCAGCAGTCACTCAATGGCCATCTGGAAGGACTCGGGCCGCATTAATCGGGTACGGGGACCAACCAGTGATGGTATTGGATGGCCCTGGAGATGATGGAGCGGTTGAAGCTGCAAAAGATGCTTATTCTGACGCAGAAGATCAATGGGCTGGCGCTGCTTATCGGTCAGACACTGCCGGGATTCTTGTGAAGCGCTGTTTAGAAGAGATAGCAGAGAACGGTTAAGGATTAATCATTATGATTGATATTGAACTTACGATAAATAATCAAGCCTACCAACTTCACATCCATCCGGGTGAACGGTTATATTATGTGCTGCGGAGACTAGGCTTTAGAAGTGTGAAATTTGGTGACGAACACGGAAAATCTGGTGCGGATACGATCCTGCTCGATGGAAAACCCGTCAACGCCTACCTGATGTTGGCAGCTCAGGCTGACGGCCATGTTATTGAGACTATAGAGATGCTGGGTGATCATCCCAAACAGGGATGGAAAGATGGCAGGGGTCTACATTTCCTCCAGCAGGAATTTGTGATAACCGGTGCTATCCAATGCGGCTACTGCACTCCTGCCCAGATCCTGGCAGCCAAAGAGCTGCTTAGCCGGGAACCAGATCCGACAGAGGAACAGGTAAGAGATGCCCTGTCTGGTGTTTTATGCCGCTGTACTGGCTATTTAAAACCCGTTGCTGCAGTTCTGCGAGCAGCAGCCCGCCTGAGGGGAGAGGAAGTGCCGCCAATTGAAGATCCCATTCAGGTTCCACCTGAATGGATGGACAGTGACATTCATGATTCCATTCCACCGACCAGAACGGTCGAAGTTGATGGGTCGACTTTGACAGCGGAAAGAGTGATTACCGAATTAAAAGTAAGTAACAGTCCGGATACTTGGCGGCAGGTTGGAAAACCCAAGGAAAAAGTGGATGCCGTGAAGCTCGTGCAGGGCAAACCAGCTTTTGCCGCAGATTTTGAACGACGTGATATGTTATTTGCTAAAGTGCTGTTTAGCCCACACGCTCATGCCAGAATAAAATCCATAAACACGACGAAAGCCCTGGAGATCCCTGGTGTGCGTTGTGTGCTAACTCATAAAGATCTGCCACGAGTCCCGTATTCTACGGCGGGTCAATCCGATCCGATACCAGGTCCCTTGGATTGCTATTCCCTTGATAATAAGGTTCGTTTCGTAGGCGACCGGGTAGCGTTTGTTGCTGCAGAGTCTGAAGAGATTGCCCAGAAGGCAGTCGAAGCCATCGAAGTTGAATACGAGATTCTTGAAGCAATCCTCGATACACGAGAATCCATGAAACCAGGTTCACCGGTAATCCATGATCAGGATGATTATGTGAATTTCGCAGACTCCGATCCATCGAAAAATCTAGCCGCGGAGATCCGGATCGATATTGGAGATGTTGAGGAAGGATTTAAGCAGGCTGACGAGATATTCGAGGCAGAATATGAAGTTCCTAAAGTACAACAGGCCCACATCGAACCTCATGTGGTAGTGACTTATTGGGATGAGGATGACCGCCTTGTCATTCGAACTAGCACCCAGGTCCCATTCCATGTTCGCAGGATGATCGCGCCTGTCCTGGATCTGCCAGTAAAAAGGATACGAGTCATTAAACCCCGTGTTGGTGGTGCTTTTGGCGGAAAACAGGAGATGTTAATTGAAGACGTTGCAGCTCACCTGACTATCGTTACCGGACAGCCAGTTCAGTATGTATACACCAGGGAAGAGGAATTTATTGCTTCCCGTTCCCGCCACCCTATGCGAATCAAGCTCAAAACAGGTGTAAAGAAAGATGGAACGTTAACCGCTAATGCTATGTATGCATTGAGTGATACTGGCGCCAATGGCGCACATGCGTTGACAGTGACCGGCAATACTACAAAAGCAATGGCTTTATACGTTGGAGATGGGCCGTTCCGAGAATCTCCTAATATCCGCTTTTATGCCGATGTTGTCTATACAAATACTCCACCATCCGGTGCCTATCGCGGCTACGGTGTTCCCCAGGGATATTGGCCTGTTGAACGACATATGGAGTTTATTGCCCATGAAATGGGGTTGGATCCATTGGAGTTCCGTATGAAAAATTCTCTACAGGCTGGAGAGATCCATCCCTTTAGTGTTGCCTGGAGCGAAGGAAGAGAACCGGTCCCGGAGATGATCCAAACCAATGGATTGGCGGATTGTGTCGTCAAAGGAAAAGAAGCCATTGGCTGGGATAAAAAACTGGCGGATAAAGATTGGAAAAATGTGCCGGGAAAACCTTACCTGAAACGGGGGTTAGGGGTTGCGCTGGTCATGCAAGGAACGGCAATTCCGTACTTGGATATGGGAGGCGCTAGTATCAAACTCAACGATGATGGGTCATTTAACTTGCTTGTAGGTGCAACAGACCTTGGAACGGGATCAGATACTGTTCTGGCGCAAATGGCGGCCGAGATCTTGGGTGTGCACCTGGAGGATATTATCGTTTACTCGTCAGATACGGATTTTACACCTTTTGACAAGGGAGCCTATGCCTCCAGTACGACCTATGTCTCTGGAGCAGCGGTTGTAGATGCGTCAAATAAAGTGGCCGAAAAGATTAGAGAGAGAGCTGTGATGATTCTGGAATCCCGCCTGGATGGGATGAAATTCACAGCCAGTGAGATAGAGTTGACTGACTGCTGCGCAATTGCGCCTGATGGACATGCAGTTTCATTGGCAGATATAGCTCTTCATTCACTTCACCATGCCAACCAGGAACAGATCATGGCCGTCGGATCCTATGTATCCCCGGTTTCTCCTCCACCTTTTGCTGCCCAGTTTGCCGAAGTGACTGTGGATATTGAGACTGGCCAGGTTGTTGTCGATCACCTGGTGATGGCGGTGGATGGGGGGGTGATCATTAACCCTGTGACAGCCTCCGGTCAGATCGAAGGTGGTATGACTCAGGCGCTTGGGTACGCTGTTTCAGAGGAAATGGTTTATGACGAAAAGGGCAGGGCTCGCGAGAAGAATTTTAGGGATTACCATATCTTTGAAGCGCATGAAATGCCGGTCCTGGAAACTATTTTTATCGAAACTTATGAACCTTCCCACCCCTTCGGAGTCAAGGCTGTAGCTGAGATACCTATGGATGGGGTTGCTCCGGCCGTTGGGAATGCAGTATTTAATGCCTGCGGGGCGAATATCCTTGATAACCCGGTGACTCCAGAAAAGATCTGGAAGGAGCTGCAAGGAAACTAGGTTTACCGGCCAAGTTTCATCGAATGCCCAGGAGCGAGTTGTCCTGGGCATTTTCAATAACCTATAGCAGGTGGAGGAAGGCGAGGAGACTGCCAATCTGTTATAATTTAGTAGTTATCAACCGGTTGAAAATTAGGGGCAGAAAGGCCTCTTTTTTAGAAAAATAGGTTGGTTTTGTCTATGGAAACGATTACTTACGTGATTGGACACGTTAATCCAGATACCGATTCAATAGCTTCTGCAATAGGATATGCCTGGTTGCTCCGGGAACGGGATGGAATCAATGCTGTGGCTGCCAGAGCTGGTGCAACTAACCCTCAGACAACCTGGGTGCTGAAACGGTTGGGTTTGGATGCACCCTGTTTGATGACGGATGTCTCTCCCCGGTTTGAAGTTGTTGCCCGCCGTATGGATACTACCTCACCGGATGAGCCGCTCAGAAATGCCTGGGAAATCGCCAGCAGGACGGGTGGTGTTTCTGCAATTGTGAATGATGACGGTACGCCGTATGGCTTGATCACTGGAATTACCCTGTTTTCTTTCCTTTCTGAGCTGGTTGGTCCCCATCCAGGTGGCCAGGATATGCGTATCGCAGAACTCCTTGATATGCCCTGTCATGAAGCCGCTGATACGGATGTTCCCCAGTTCAAAGCGGGCAGTCGCATTCGCGATGCCGTAAATAAGATCCTAAGACAGGAGCGCAATTATTTTATTGTGGTGGACGATGATGGGCAGTATGTGGGACTCTCGCGTCAGCGGGATATCCTCAATCCCCCCAGAGTTCAGGTTGTTTTGGTAGATCACAATGAAAAAGAACAGGCTGTCGGCGCTTTAGAGGAAGCAGAATTGCTGGAAATCATTGACCACCATCGGCTTGGCAACCCTTTTACTCGGGCGCCAATCCGCTTTACCACTGAAGTTGTAGGCAGCACCAGCACTATTATCGCGGAGCGTATTATTGAAGCTGGTTTAAGTGCCCCTGCAGATATTGCGGGGATCCTCTTGGCCGGTATTTTTTCTGACACTCTCTTTTTTACCTCTCCCACAACAACCGACCGCGATAGAAAAGCCGCTGAGCGACTGGGGAGAAGTGCTTTCTCAGGAACTAGTCCTCTGACGGGAGAATCTTTAGATACCTACGGGGAGGCAGTAATAAAAGCGGGAGCAGGTATCTCCACCCGAGATCCGGATGAGATTGTTACCTCGGATACAAAAACTTATACTTCAGGTACTTTGAATTTCGGAATTGCCCAGGCGGAAGTCACCGATTTAGTGCAAGTGGACAAGCACTTACCGGAACTGAAAGATGCATTGGAACGTCTGCGGGTAAATCGGGCTCTGGATTTCACGATCTTGATGGTTACAGATGTTGTTCAGAGTTCTAGCCGGTTGGTTTTCAATAACCCTCCTCCAACATTTGATGATTTGCCTTATCCTGAAAGCACGGATGAAACTAGATTCGCAAAAGGTGTGGTTTCTAGAAAGAAACAGCTTCTGCCGGTCATACTTAGTTTACTTGAAGCTTGATCTGGAATAGGGGCTAAGAAATGAGTAATGTATTATCAGCCTTAGCTGAATTACCAAAAACAGGAACAGCAGCAGCCCTATGCACAATCATTCGGGCCAAGGGATCCACGCCCCGAAAAGAAGGCTGTAAAATGCTGGTTTATGCGAGCGGATCCATAGTTGGGACGATAGGCGGTGGAGAAGTAGAAGGTAGAGTAATAGAGGAAGCACTAGAATCGATCGAATCCGGTGAAAGGAAGATCCGCACTTACGATCTGATAAATCCGGATAAAGGTGATCCCGGAATATGCGGAGGGACCTTGGAGGTATTTATCGATCCATTAACACAGCCGCAAGACCTGATTGTCGTTGGTGGTGGTCATGTTGGTAAAGCGATTGTATACCTGGCAAAATGGTTGGGATTTCGGGTAATCTTGAGTGATGATCGGGAAGATTTCTGCTCACCGAATTTTGTACCAGGAGCAGATGAATATATACACTGTTCCTTGGAGGAATTATCTTCAAAAATTGAGTTTTCACCTCAATCCGTGATAATTCTGGCAACAAGGAACAATCAGGTGGATATCCGGGGGCTCCCAGAGCTGCTAGCTGCGCAGTCTGCTTATATCGGTGTGATCAGTTCACGTAGGAGATGGAAGCTCACAGAGGAAGAATTGCTAGAAAACGGAATTAAGAAAAAGGACTTGGATCGGATCCATGCTCCAATTGGATTGGATATAAAGGCTGAAACACCTGAGGAAATAGCACTCAGCATTATGGCCGAAGTATTCCAGGTCGTTCGTGGTGGATCCGGGAAAAGTTTATCATAACAGCATTTTGAATGGTCAAAATCATTTGACGAAGAAGGATTTATGTGGCAAGAGTATATCAATGCAACTTCAATAGAACAGGTACTCTCTCTGTTAGCTGCTGAAAAGGATCAAGCCAGGATCATAGCTGGAGGAACGGATCTGGTTCTGGAAATGCGCGAGGACTTTCACCAGGAAGTTAAAACCCTGATAGATATTTCAAGGATTGAAAAATTAGATGAGATAACTCTTGATGACGCCGGATACATTCATATAGGTGCCGGAGTTACTCATAATCAATGTGTGGCTTCGGAGATCATTCGGGATGGAGCTCTTCCGTTGGCATTGGCGTCATTGGAAGTAGGCGCTCCCCAGATACGAAATACAGGGACAATCGTTGGTAATCTCGTTACAGCTTCTCCGGCGAATGACACCATCGTTCCCTTAGTAGCGCTGAAAGCTGTGTTGAATATCAGATCTTTGGATGGAGAACGGCAGGTCGCCCTCAGTGATTTTTATACCGGCGTTCGGACACATGTGCTCCAGCCAGATGAAATGGTTACAGAAATAATCGTTCCTTCAATGGCAGCTGAACAACACGGCGAATATCTAAAACTGGGTCTCAGAAAAGCCCAGGCGATTTCTTTGGTGAATATGGCAGTACTGCTAGGATTAGACGAAGGAAAGATCACAAGTGCCAGCATCACCCTGGGTGCCGTTGCGCCAACGATCATCCATGCTTCTGCTGCTGAAGATTACCTGGTCGGAAAAGAGCTGTCAGAAGATATTATCGATCAAGCTGCCGACCTTGCCAGGCAAGCAGCCCGGCCGATTAATGATATTCGAAGTTCAGCAGATTACAGGCAGGAGATCACAAGAGTGTTGGTCAAGAGGGGTCTTACACACATAATGACTGGTGAGGAAGGGGCACGGTTCCCGGATTCTCCTGTCCTATTAATGAGTAAGGATGCCAATAAAGAAAAACCAACTTTGGATGATATCCCGACGATCCCGGGGAAAACCCCGATCATCACCCGTATCAATGGTAAGGAATTTACGTTTAATAAAGGGCACCGGGGTACTCTTCTTCATCTGATACGTGATTTTGCTCAACTGACTGGGACAAAGGTTGGTTGTGAAGAAGGAGAATGTGGAGCCTGTACGGTCTTTATGGATGGAAAGGCAGTTATGTCCTGTCTCGTTCCAGCTCCACGAGCTCACATGGCTGAGATCATAACTATTGAAGGGCTGGGTACGGAAGAAGACCTTCATCCAGTCCAGGAATCATTTATTGAATATGGAGCAGTCCAGTGCGGCTACTGCACTCCTGGTTTTATCATGTCCGCCGCGAAACTTCTGGAAGAAATTCCTCATCCGTCAGAGGAAGAGATCAAAACAGCGATCTCTGGTAATCTGTGCCGCTGCACGGGATATTATAAGATCCTCCAGGCAGTCGAGGAAGCTAGTCAAAAAGAAGGTGCTTAATGGGACGACTACAATATCAAAGAGACATTCAGGATGAACCTGCAAGTGTACACCCGATCTGGCGGGGGATAGGTTTTTTACTGCTGGGAGTGATTGCCATCATGTCTTATGCAGGAGCAAATTTGCTTGTAGAAGCAAATAAAACCAAGGGCTGGATTGTTGTACCGACAGATATTCGGGGAGGAGTTAGTTGGGCTCCTGATTTATATTCCGAATTGATTGTTATGTTTTTCTTGATGATGATTGGGTTTGGCGTAATTACTATCGTCTACTCAATTATTTATAAGGTCTCCCGCCCCCGGGACCTTTTCAAACTGCTCAAATAAGATCTTCTACCGGTATTGGTGTTAGAAGGTGCGGGGTTTTAAACCTGTTAGTTTTATGAGATAGCATATTTAATAAATGTTGGTTCGTTATGCCGTTCAATTTTCGTTTATATTTGATAGATTTTTATTACAGCCTATTCCGCTCCAAGGGAACACCTGCCAGGTTATCGAGAAAAAGGGTGTTCCTTTTGTTGTTCCTGTTTTTCTTCTATCCCCTTTGGAATTTATATATTCGGATCGGATATGCTCTAGACAAGCTCTTTTTCCCACAATATAAAGAAAATAAATCACCTGATCCAATTTTTATCATCGGAAATTACCGGTCAGGCTCCACGTTTTTCCATCGTTTATTATTACGAGATGACCAGTTTACTTGCTTAAAAGCCTGGGAAATTTATTTCGCTCCTGCCTTGGTTCACCGAAGTTTGATCCGTTTTATTTTAAAGTTAAGTAAATTTATCGGCAGTCCAGTTCAGAAAGCTGTGGCTGCGTTTGATGGCATGATGAATGAAATTTACACAATGCATAAAACAGGTTTATATACCTACGAACAAGATTCCCAACTTTTCTATCATACCTGGTCATCCTATAATGTTTTTGCGGTCTCACCATTTCCTGAATTAGCCAGACGGTATATTTATTATGATCAAGAAGTTCCACATAAGGAGCGGCAGGAACAGTTTGGTTATTATAAGGATGTGATAAAACGGCATATGTATCTGCATCCGGAACAACGTTACCTTGCTAAAAACCCCGACTTTTCTCCAGCTGTTGAAACCTTGCTTGAGACTTTTCCAAATGCAAAATTCATTAACCTGATTCGTCCACCAGAACAAATGATTCCGTCTTCAATCAATCTGTGGGCCCATAATTGGCGGGCATACGGAACACCTGAAGAGGAATTTCCCCAGATAGATGTGATCAAGGAGCACGCCAGGCATTGGTATCGTTATCCGCACCAGGTCTTAGCTGGTCTGCCGTCTGATCGATATCAGGTTGTGTTCTTTGAGAATCTTGTTGGGGATCCCGAGGCTGAAGTTAGAAGAATATACGGGGAACTGGGATTGGAGCTTTCAGATGAATTCCATAAGATCCTGGTTGATGTCACTGTTGAATCCAGGAACTATACTGGTCATGGAAATTACTCACTGGATCGGATGGGAGTAGATATTGATTCTCTTAAAAAAGAATTTTCTCCAGATCTGAAAGCCTATCAGAATAATGTGCCGATGGCTGAAAATCTGGTCGTGAAGGTAAAGGAATAGCAAATGGAACGAACTGTACCTGGTACCGCATCAGAGGAAGTTGAACTCTATCAGCGGACTTATTATTCTCTGCTAAGAACATCTGATACTGTTCAGATCCGTTCGATTGAGGAAGTTCATGCAGGAATGAACTCACTTCTTCATCAGCATGCCAGGCACCAAGAGCCGGATATGACGGCATTTATTTACGCTCTTTTGCGGCTTCCGGAATGCGTCCGGGACACCAAAGAGGTTGTCCTGGGACAAACGGGAACTGTGTTTGAGGAAGCAGGTCTGGGTAATGTTTGGGAATGGGAGCAGGTCAGTGGTAAAGCACGCCGCCGCCGCTGTTTTTATGATAGCGACAATAATATCTTGGCTTGCATTATCGCCAGCCGTTCAGATATTGATGATGTCATCCCAATGCTGACAGCCTTTCAGATAGAATGGAATAAGATCCATCAATTACTGCAGTATCTGCCCGATAATATTGATCTGACCCAGGTACATAAACATCATGAAGCCTGGTACAACCTGGCGGAAGCTTTAATGATGTCTGTAAGCGACCTGACCCGATGGCGCTCCATTTGTGGAGATGACTTTATCAATTGGATCGATAAGATTAAATCTCACGAACTTAATTTCCTGGTTCGACTGTTAAATGGCTCTTTGATCGAATATAACAGGGCAACAAGTGATTGGTGGAAGGTTATCTCCAACCGTGTACCTGATCTATTAGACCGACCCGTTTATTTTATATCTAGTAATATGCATAGTTTTGCGAATCTGCTTTCTGGATTTGCCTTGAAGAATCAAAAGGAGATCAATCAGTATCTGGTTGATGCTGGTCAGGAGGAATTGCTGGACGAATGGCGCCAGATCCAGGCTCAGAAGGTTCCTTCCAGTGAGGAAAATTTTCTTTATTATGCCCTCAAGAAGTACATCCAGGAACCAGGAAGTAAAAAGATTGCCAAGGTGCGAACAGATCATGAAAAATCCTGTGGTATACATAGAATATCCAGCGAACATTCCTTTGATGTTGCCGCTCAGGTTTATGATCTATCAAAACTAAAAACGGATTGGCTGGATCCCAGGATTACAAACGGTCTCTCCGAGCTGGATTTTCTGTCTCGAAGTGATGCTTTGATTTTGAATATTGATTATCCCTTAGGATTGGCAGCATATAACTTATTAATGGAAGTTGCAGAAAACGCGGGAAACATTCTTGGAGTGTACATACTCGGGAAAGCCGCGACACTCAATGGAGTGGTTGGGGATGTAATGATCCCTTATGTGGTCCATGATGAACACTCCCGGAATACTTATTTATGTCCCCGGGCATTTGAAGCCAGGGACGTACGGTCTCACCTGGTCTACGGAACTGTACTGGATAATCAAAAGGCTGTCACCGTAAAGGGAACTTTCCTGCAAAACCCAACCTATATGGATGTTTTCTATCGGGAAGGATACACAGGGATTGAAATGGAAGCCGGTCCTTACTTGTCGGCGGTATTTGAAATGTTCCGGCCCTATCGCCATCCTGTGGATGAGATTGTAAACTTGGACAGGGTGCCATTTGACCTGGGTATTCTTCACTATGCTTCAGACCGACCGCTCAGTAAAGGAAAAAACCTGGGCGCAGGTACGCTGTCTTATTATGGCATGGATCCGACTTATGCTTGTTCCCTGGCAATTATCAAGAGGATCTTTGAACTGGAACAAAAACGATTGCAAAAAATCTGAACCAATATCAAATCAATATGGAAAGAAGAGAAATGAGCGAGATAGGAAAATCACATCCAAGAATCGATGCCCTCGACAAAGTACTGGGAAAAGCAGATTATTCCGGTGATTTGGTTATGCCGGATATGCTTTTTATGAAAATCCTTTTTGCAGAACGTCCACATGCCATTGTCAAATCAATCGATACATCCAAAGCTGAAGCCCTGGAAGGTGTTGTTTTGGTGCTGACATCTATTGATGTCCCTGTTAATGAGTATGGCCTGCAGATTCCGGACCAGCCAGTTCTATGTGGACCTGGTTCCGATAAACCTTATGCAGACCGCGTACGTTTTGTCGGCGATCAGGTTGCCGCTGTCATCGCAGAAACAGAGGATATTGCTGCCGCTGCTCGTGATTTGATCGAAGTGGTATATGAAGATTTGCCCCTCTTATTAGATCCGTATGAATCTGTCCAGAAAGGGTCGATGTTAATCCATCCGGACAAGGACGATAATATCTATAAATCCCTTCGCATCAGGAAAGGGGACCTTGAAGCAGGGTTTGAAGCTGCAGACCTGATTGTAGAGGGTGAGTATCATACTCCAGTTCAGGAACATGCTTATCTACAGCCGGAAGCTGGGCTGGCATATATCGATGATCAGGATAGGATTACTGTTGCTGCGGGTGGGCAGTGGTCCTTCGATGAACAAAAACAGATCGCCCATTCTCTGGATCTTGAGAGGGACCAGATCCGGATCATTCATCCGGCCATCGGCGGTGCTTTTGGCGGAAGGGAGGATCTATCCATTCAGCTAGTCTTAGGCCTCGCAGTATATCGACTGCGGGAAGAAGGGATCCTTCGTCCTGTGAAAATAGTCTGGAGCAGAGAAGAATCAATCATCGGTCATCATAAACGCCATGCATATCATATCAAGACCCGCTGGGGAGCGACTCATGACGGCTTGATAACTGCAGCCGAGGTGGATATTCTGGCGGATGGCGGCGCTTATATGTACACTTCCAACAAAGTACTTGCCAATGCGCTGATCGCTTGCACGGGTGTCTATGATATTCCCAACGTGAAGGTGGATGCCCAGGTCGTTGCGACTAATAAAGTGCCTGGAGGTGCCTTCCGTGGCTTTGGCGGCCCTCAGGGTGCGTTTGCAGCAGAAAGTCAGATGAATAAGCTGGCTGAGAAGCTGGAAATGGATCCAGTAGAACTCCGAGTGAAAAATGCCATGAATAAGGAATCCCTGACATCAGTACAGACCCCTTTGCCGGGGGTGGCGAATGTTACCGAGGTTTTGGAGCGTTGCGCTGATGAATCTTTCTGGGTAAAGGAAGATGGGAACTGGCATAAAAAACCGCTTAAATCCGATGATAAAAATGAGATCTTGAAACGAGGCTTCGGTTATGCTTGCGGGATCAAGAATATTGGCTTTTCAGCTGGATACCAGGAAAATTCTTGGGCAACAGTTGAATTATATGGAACTACTAATATCGATAAAGTGATCGTACGCCATGCCGCTGCGGAGGTTGGGCAAGGTACACATACTGCGATTGTGCAAATGACTGCTGATGCTTTAGGTGTTCCGGTCGAAATGGTAGAAATTATCAGTGCTGATACAGGTGAGACCAAAGATTCAGGAAGTGTATCCGCATCCAGAATGACCTTTATGGCGGGTAATAGCGTTTATGAAGCTGCTGAAAAAGCCCTTGAGAAATGGGCTGATGAAGAAAGGCCGGCAATAGCCACTCACCAATACCTGGCACCGAAAACGACCAATTTTGATCCAGATACTGGAGCTTCTTATCCAAACGTCGCATATGGTTATGTGGCCCAGGCTGTGGAACTAGTGGTAGATATTGAAACCGGGCAGATCACTGTTGAGAAGATTTACTCTACTCATGATGTTGGAAAAGCTATTAACCCTGATCAGGTAGTGGGGCAGATAGAAGGTGGTGTCATCCAAACGCTTGGTTATGTGCTTACAGAGGATTTTATAGAGGAAGGTGGATATGTGAAGACAGATAGATTGTCAACATATCTAATTCCCACTGTACAGGATGTCCCCGGGATAATGGAATCAATTGTGATGGAGACTCCTGATCCTAATGGTCCCAAAGGGGCGTTGGGGATGGCTGAAATGCCTTTTATCCCCCTAGCCCCGGCGGTAACAGCAGCAGTTCACGATGCTACTGGTGTTTGGTTTGATGAATTCCCATTAACACCAGAACGAGTATTGAGAGGGTTGGGTAAGATCTAAATCCTGGGAGCTGGTGAGACATTGGTGTCCTACAGCAACTGTAAAGCGGTTCGTCGATTCTTATATCATGTGTTT
>Ga0180435_10000751_pt1 | contig 34365 bp, 38 predicted proteins | sample SS_ome_3_FD_132467 | JGI IMG/M metagenome (GOLD analysis project Ga0180435, IMG submission 132467) | Hypersaline lake sediment archaeal communities from the Salton Sea, California, USA - SS_3_S_1 metaG | ecosystem: Environmental > Aquatic > Non-marine Saline and Alkaline > Hypersaline >... | reverse complement strand
GTGTGTTCAATGCGGGTACACTGGAGGTTGCGACCTGTGCACCCACCGTGCCTACCACAACATCTGGCGTTATGAGTGAACCAAGCCGGACACCTTGTATGCCCAGACGCGGGCTGTCATAGAAACTCTGTGGATCTACGCCAGTTGCTTCGTTCGTCGCAAGCACCTCGATGTAGTCACTTGTCGTCAGACCGTCGAGCACGATACCGCCGGAAGCGCCGGCCGAAAACGTACCGGTCGTCGACTGATCGCCGCGGTTGTACTTAGCAAAACTACCATATTGCTGCACAGTCGAACCGTTGGTCCGCCACTCCCAACGCGGTTGCTGTCGACTGCCATCACCGGTCGAAGTACGATCGGTGAAGAAGCTAGCAAGAAAAAGATAGTCACCCGCTTGGTCTATCTCGACACGTGATGGGTTGGTACCGCTGTCATGAGAGAACGAGGCCGCGTCTATTTCACTTTGTATGTCCCACTCGAACGGATCATTGGCCACATCCGTCAGTTGATCGTCAGCACTGTACCCGAGTCGCACGTACTCAGCTGTCTCGGGAAGCTTGGCAATTGTGATGCCCATTTGGTTGCCCACACCCGTGATATTCCCGCAGGCCTCCCCTTCACACACACCCTGCAGGCGGAGTATTTGATCGGTCGTGGTTGCCTCGATGATGCCCACAAAGCTTGCAGCATGATCATCTGTAGCGTTTGTGGTACGCGTGTACGCAGAAACACGCGTCCCGGGCAGTTCAAAGCCGTCGAGCGTCAAACGTGTCTCGTTGTTACGACGAGCACCACCACTGTTGCGAAACATGAGTGTGTAGGTCACAAGATAATGGCCTGTCTCAGAAAGCGTGATGTCACCACCAGTTCGCGAGAATATTGCGTCGAGTTCATCGTTGGTGTCCCAACTCACCGTAGTCCAACTTGTCGTGTTAAACGTTTGACCACCGCCTACCTCACGGATACGCGCAAAATCCCAGTCGTCATCGAGACGCACGAGCATAAAGCCAGATTCATTGGCTCGACGTCGCACACCTGCGGAGTTGCTGTCGGTTTTGAACGCTTCAACGGCAATCGTCTGACTCGTGCTCGTGCTCTCGATGATTGCTGCGCCTGCCATCCAGCATTCATCAACACCTTCGGTGCGACGTATGTAGCACGTGCTCAAACCATAGGGCAAATCCCAGCCAGAGAGATCGAGTCGACCCTGAATTTCGCTGCGGTTCGTACCCGAAATCGTTTCCATCGGCAGGTTGTACAGCGCCAGGTAGTGACCCGCTTCAGAGAGTGTTACGTCCTGATTGCCACCACCCATGGAAAAACCGCTACCCTCAGAGACCGAGGTCGAGAAGTCGAGTTTTGCTGGAGTGGTGGTAATGGTCTCAAGCGCTGCACCCTCTCGGTACACCGCAAAGTCACCAACGACTGCCTTGCCCGGTAGTGCGTAGAAAATACCAATCACAATCGCCACGAGTGCAGCCACAAGGAGCGCCGGAGTAAGAAAGCGACGGGACGTGACCCGTGCTACAACATCCGCCACTCGTGGAGTCCGCGTGCGCATACTAGAGTACAAGTGGTTCTGGTTCCGGCTCCTCATCATCACCGTTGTCCTCGCGGCCTATCTTGATCTGTGTAGAGCTAGCAGCTTCGCGTGCAAGCGCGTCTTGTGTTTCGTCAGCTGGGGTCACAGGCACCACCGGCTGTTTGTTGGTACGGGTACCGAGCTCCATCATTTCGCCAGAGTCAAGATCGTAGCCGATGGTCTCGATGTCTCCGTTGTCATGGCGCGAGTCGAACAAGAGGACGAACCGTGGGTTCTCGTACTTGGTATCCTCGCTTTTCTCAAGTGTCGTCGTCTTGCCGGTACGCATGTCATAGACCACCACCTCCCATGACGTACCCTTCTCGTGTTGCCATGTGATAAGGTCATCGTACATTTGCGGGAACATGTCGTGTACCACATTGTCCGTCAAGCGCTCGATCTCGAACTCAGCGCCATTGTTATCGACATCAGTCATCATGATCTCCCAGTTCGTATCAACCCACTCCTGCCAAACGACGGTGTCTCCCAAAATGTCAGGATTGCTGCTGTTCTGCCGGCTGGTCGTGATTTGGCGGGTTGTATTGGTTGGTAGCTCATGCACAAAGATCTGCAAACGATCGTTGATCATGGCCTGCCACACGATGCGCATCGTGTCCTCGTCAAAGACTGCGGCAAAATCATCGTAGCCATTGTTGGTGATGCGCTTCACCTCCACACCGTTGAAGTAATACACCTCACGATCACCTTCGTGATCTTTCTCCACGTACACGCGCGCATCGCCCTCGTAGTAACGCGGTGCATCATCTGACACGCAGTAGAACTCGCCATCCGAAACGAGCGTACAATCACCCTCGCCAAACATGTACTTGTTGGTGAGGTTTTGGGCAACGTTTAGTTCCTCGGTCACTTCCTCGTCTCCAATTAACGTTTCTTCTGTGGAGGTTGCCATGTCATCCTCAACCACGGTGTCAGACGTACTCGTTGCCGCCTGCTCGTCAGACGCAGCACCATCAGCTGCTTCTTGGGTCGTGGTATCAGCGTCAGACTCGTCACTGTCCTCGTCATCAGAACGAGTTGACGAGCCCCCAGATGAGCCCCCACTCGACGACTGCTCACTGTTCTCTTCCTCACCTACTCCATCGTCTATGTTGTCAGCGATACCGTCATCAAGCACCGTATCGTCATCAGACTCAGTTTGTTCGCCCGCTTCCACACCGTCGTCCTCCACAGGGTCGTCTCCCGCCTCTGCGGCACTTTCCTCGTCCACAGAACCCTCTTCGGCCACTTCTTCCTCTGCTTCCGGTTCACCAACAGCACCATCCTCTTCGTCGCGTACGGTATCATTATCCGGCAACGCTTCCTCGTCGCCATCTGCGGCACTGTCGAGTGAATCGTCTGCTGCTTCATCGACGAGTGTTTGATCGACATCTGCGCTGAGTGCCTCTACCGCTGTTGCGGTGAGTTCATGTTCATCTGGTTCGCTCACAGCATCATCCAACGTATCTGCTACGGAGACTTCTGGCTCAGGATCGACACCCACAATGGGTTCCGCTTCGACCTGTTCATGGCTTTCGACTGGCTCTATTGACTCTTGTTCCTCGAGCTCCATGCCCATCGCCACATAGACTGGTTGGAACAACATCAGCCACACCAAAACACGTGCCACCACATTTCCCACCGTACTGTCAATACCAAAACGAACTAGGAGGTCGCTCCCGTGTGAGTGTGTGTACTTAGGCTGATGGACCATGCCCGTAGGCGCTCGAGGAGGAGGTCCGGTCGAACCACGAGCAGCCATGCGTAGTGCACCCGGAGGTGAGCCACGCGCTACGCAGAAATGTTGCTGTTTTGAGCCATGAAATGGCGTTTGAGACGCAGAAGAACCGCGTGGCTGGAGCACCACGGTGTGCGCTGATCGGGGGCTGTGCCGACTGGATGGTGGCATATTTCACTGAAAAAACTGCGTCTCGAAGAGGCATTTTTTTCACTATATATTTTACCGCGAGGGTCCAGAATATGGCTTAAAACTTATGAACATTGCCATAATCCGAAAGTTGTGCCCTGGCTTTCCACAGGCTTGCCAACAGGTTTTCCACAGTTCAGGCACCGATCAGTTTCTGGTAGTGTGTTGAGCTTCGCCAATGTAACCTCTCCGAGAAACTCACGCGTGGTAGTTTCCAAGCAGTAGCTAGTGCCAAGCTTCTCTGAGAGGTTCATTGGCTCCGCCTTCATCTGGCCATGCGAAGCGGCAGCACCGTCTCAGAGGCTTGGCGCTCGATGTGTACCGAAGTGCGTTACCTGCACAACAGTTTAGAAACGGCGATGATGTTCGGGTAGGTCCGAGTCTCTCAGAACGGTGACTGCGTGAAGCGTACGCGGACAAAAAATCAACAATGCCCACCACCATTCTTTTCGAAGTAACGCTGATGATACTCCTCGGCTCGGTAGAACTCTGATGCGGGTGCAAGCTCGGTGACGATGGTACGTTCAAGGTTCTGCTGATAGTCCGCGATTGCTTGTTGTGCCAATGTTTTTTGCTCGTCGTTATGATAGAAAATGGCACTACGATATTGCCGGCCCATGTCGAGCCCCTGCCCGTCTTGTTGCGTCGGATCATGCACGTTAAAGAAGGTTTCGAGTAGCTCTTTGTAGCTTACTTGGTCAGAATCGAACGTCACCTGTACTGCCTCGGCATGTCCAGTCGCGTCAGTGCAAACTTGTTCGTACGTCGGACTCTTGGTATCACCACCTGTGTAGCCACTCGTCACATCGATCACACCTGGCACCGCACGAAACGCTGCCTCAATCCCCCAGAAGCACCCAGCTGCAAATGTTGCCCGTTGCTTGTTCATCCGTTCAAGTATACAAAAAATGAGCACCCATGTATGGGCGCCCAAGTGCTGAGGATGGTGATCAGCGAACCAGCAGTACACGCTCTGGTGCAATGCGCACCGTGAGACGAATTCCAGCCGGGAGCTGCAACGCATCTTGTGGCACACCGTCAGAAAACACGACACCTCCTTCTGGCATTTCTGATGTGATGGTGAGTGGCATACTGTCTGTCACGCTGCCGTACACAAGGCTAACGCCGGTGCCTTTGGTCGGGAATGGCTCTCGAACTGCAAACACAAGACGACGCTCTTCCCAGGCCGGATTTTCAGGGATCCTTACTGCACGACGACCGAGCCCTGCTTCTACGGCGGTACGAACTGACCGCAGCCACCCTGATGCACCCATGCCAGTTGAGACAATGATGCCGCTAGAAGACTGGCTTTCTGCACGCCCAGCGTGGTCAATAACGTACCGTGCGCTGACATGATCACGACGACCGATCAAGAAATCGTTCACCGCAAGAATCCTGCCACCTTCAGGCGTTGTTGCCTCGGCTAGCGCCACTTCATCATAGGCAACATCACCCTCAAGCACACCTGTTAGCACTGCATGCATACGCTGTGGGTCGTGCCGCATCACAACACCGTCGACCTGAGAACGGTCTGGGTTTACTGCTATGACCGGCTGACCGCTGAGGTACTTCGCAATGTTCGCAAACAGGCCATCGGGGCCGACTGCAATCACGACATCACGTGGACGGAAGTGAAACCGCGGCACATCCGTGTGCACTACGTGACTCCAGGCAACATCACGCGGAATCGCTTCCTCAACCTGATGAACAGAGTCCCAGTAGCGCTCGTGCCATGCGACGTACTCGTCAATGTGCTCGTCACGAGACGCAAGCAGGAATGCAGCGTTACCGTGCGTACCGTGTCGCTTCAATAGCTCTTCGTAACGACTTTGTCGAGTTACAAGGACGATGCGTGAGATGTTCATGCGTCCTCCCTGGACGCCGCCCCACGTACCGCTGCCAGCAAACCCGGATCGATCGACATTGACCGAACACCGCGTTTTGAAGCCTCAAGAATGGCAAGTGCCAGCATCGCACCAGGTTCCTTGTCACCGTAGGGCTCGAGCAACTTGGTGGTTGCTTGAGACTCAGCATCAGCCTGCGCGATCTTGTTCTTGCCTTCCTGTTCAACACGCTGTGCCTGCTCTTGTACGAGCGTGAGCGCCGTCTCTTCTTCGTACGTACGTACTTCACGATCTTTGTGTGCGGCTTGAAGGCGACGATCAGCAACAGCGTCATCAGCGGCAGCAAGCAAGCTCTCTCGCTCTTCGGCACCGAGCGCCTCGGCAAGATCCTCGTCGTACGGCAGCGCAGACTTCACCGACACTGACTCGACACGGATTGCGTAGCGATTAAGGTGCTGCATGAGCTCACTCTCATCGTTGGCAACTTCTGCCCGTAGGGCATCAGCAACGTCCGACATCTTGCGACCAATGTCCTCCACCGACAGTCGTGCAACGGTAGCACGAATCGGGGCACGAACAGCAATCCGAACCTGGTCTTCAATCTGCACGGTTGGATCGTTGCGATACTGGCCGTTGTGCGGGTAGACTGAAAAATCGAAAAACTCTCGCATTTCTGCGGTATTCACGACAACCAGCTCACCCGAAATGTCGACCAGCTGCCCGTCCATCGAGCGTTCGGTCACGGCGAAGTTCACGGTCTTCACACCGAGTGGAACGACAACAACTGACGTACCTAGCGCCAAAAGACCAGCAAGACCCATGCCGCTTTTACGCTCACGACCAGCGCGTGTAAACGCAACAAAGTCATTCGGACCAGCATAACGGAAAAATGTGAATGGCATATGCTTCATGACGTATTCTCCTCTGTGAATGAACCGCACCAGGTACCGACCCCATGTCGAGTACTTAGTGTCTAAGTGAAACTTTATACCTTCGTATGTTATTGTCAAGTTTACACTTACTAAAGAACGCAACATGCACATTGTCAAAAAAATCCCCCACGGGATTGCAAACTGTTTGCTGGTTGCAGCACTGCAGACTAAAGCATGCCGATCTGTTGAACCTTGTTCAACGAAAACCTATACAACGCTGCGGGGCGGGATGCGCCCTGTGTGCGCTTTTTGCCTGTAGCAGTAAGCACGTCGAGTGCGAGAATCTTCTTACGAAAGTTCCGCTTATCGAGTTCTTCCTCAAGCACAATTTCATATGCTTGTTGCAAGTCTGTAAGTGTAAAAGTGGATGGCAGCAAGTGTCGAATAATCGTTGTGTATCCAACACGTGTACGCAGCCGCTCGAGTGCAACCGATAGTATTTCATCATGGTCGTAACCAAGTTTTGGTACGTCATTCACTGGATGCCAACGCGCTGCAGCCGCCTCCCCTTCCCCATCTTTGATTGTCAGTGCCAAATACGCAACCGATACTACGCGCCCACGAGGATCGCGCTTCACACCACTAAACGTGTACAACTGTTCGATGTATACATCGGAAAGGCCGCCTTTGTCGTGCAAATGCCGTGCAGCAGCAGTTTCGGCGTTTTCTTTGGGATGTATCAAACCGCCAGGAAGCACGCGTCTACCTTTGTACACATCTACCGCAGCAGGAACAAGAAGTACTTCAAGCATCTTGTTATTCAAACGAAACGCGACTGTGTCGACGGCAAGAACGGCAAAGTGTAGCTTATGCGGTGCAGCTGGCATGTTCCTTAAGTGTAAGGATTACACCACAATACTAATCCGTCAACCCTAGTTTCGTTTGCCGCCGCCCTGCCCTGATTGACTAGCCGACTCATTTGACGCAGGAACATCTTTCAATGAAACTGGTTCGTTGTGCTGTTCATCAAGTCTATGTGGCATACGCATGCCGCCGCGACCCTTGAACGGTGCGACCTCGTGCGCCTCAAATGTAACCTGCGCCTGGTGCTGTTCTTGCTCCATGCGCTCGGCTTCTGCTGAAGCTCCATCACGGCGTGTGCTCGTGCCCACCACACGAACACGCGCACCCTCACGGATCGTTTGTGCCCCCACAACTGTTGTTTCAGGTTTAATCTCTACTTCTATAGAACCACCGTCGATCTTGCGCACCGTAATCACTTCTTCCTCAACAGCCTCCACCACACCAGCCACGACACCTGCCTGCGGTCGTTCCCAGTGTTTTGGTGCAAAGCCAGTCAGGGGCCGATAGGCTGGTACTTCCTCTATGAGATAACGGTCGATCGACTCGCTTACTCCCGCGCTATGCGCACTCGCACCAATGGCAATACTCACACCTAGCGCAAAACCAACCAACCAACCTGGATTGTAGCGATAGCCACGTCGAGTCTCACGAACCGCGTGGACCGTATAAAACAGGGCGAGTGCGACAAGTGCTAGCCAGAACAGTGGTATTGCGTGAAAGATCGCTGCAAGGTCTGAAACATGGATTTGGTGTTCGATAAACCGGGAAGCATCATGAATGTAGAGTGTGAGAGCGGTTGCAACGCTCCCAACCACAAGCGCAACACCTGCAATGAGCCACACAACCCATTCGCGCAGCAGGAAGTGCCAGGCAGGCTTGGGTGCTATGCCCTCGTGGTCTATCTGCTCGAGCACGCGATCACTCAAACGTTGTTTCTGTTTATCCTCCATACTGATTTGCATATTCACTACTAAACGCCTTCTTTGCACGATGCACCAGGGTTGCCACCGTACCACCTGGCACCGCAAGAATATCACTCACCTCTCCGTAGCTTTTCCCCTCTAAGTAGCGCAGAACCAAAACGGTTCGATACTTCTCAGGCAGCACCCCAAGCACACGACGAACCTCATCCTGTGCCAATTCTCGCTCTATGCTATCACTCGATTCTTGCATGCTCTCCTGAAACGTTTGAAAATCATCATCACCTAGTTCCACTGGTTCGGGCCGCGCCTTCTTCCTGCGGAGCCACGATACTGCCTCATTGTGCGCAATGCGATAGATCCAGGATGAGAAAGACAGATTGGTGTCAAAACCATTTGCGTGTACATATGCTTTCACAAAAATCTCCTGCAACACGTCGTCCACATCGTCACCAAGCCCTGGCATTATGCGCCGCAAATACCTTGTCAACTTCGCCTCGTACCGCTCAATAAGGCAGCCGAACACATCGCGATCACGCACCACGCGTTCCATGAGTTCCTCATCTGTTTGTGCAGTACAATCAACCATCATTTGGTGGTGCACGTACTAGTACGCAGTACCTGCACGGTATCTTTCATCGTCCTCAGTACGCCAATGCTACTTTTTGAGCCAGGCTTTGCGCTGACTCTCTGGATGTCTCTCAATTGCGTACCGCAGCATCGTTCGTGGCATAGTCGCAACATACTTTTCCAAAAACGTATCGAGTTTCTTCTTGTTCTTCTTTCCTACCTCACGAAGCATCCACCCAACAGCCTTGTGCATGAGTTCGTGCTCATCCTGCACAAGATGTTCGGCAACCTCAAGCGGCAGATCGAGCTTACCAGCACGAATAAACGCAAAGGTGCTCACCATCGCGATGCGACGGTTCCACATGCGTTGACTCTTGGCTAAGGTCACGAGTTTGCGCTCACCGCCATAGGCAAGGTAGTGCGCTCCGAGGATATCCGGCGCAGAAACGTCAACAAGGTCCCAGTTGTTGATGTACTCAAAGTTATTGCGGTACTGGCGCACAATACGTTTGTGGTCCGCTTCATCCCCCCGCTTGTATTGCTCAACGAGTATCACGAGTGCAGCAAGCCGGTACTCGTGCACGGGCTGTGCAAACAATGCGTTGATCTCACGTTCGGGGAGATCACGAAAGTCCCGCAGTACCTTTCTAAGCTTAGGCACGGTCACGCCAATAAACTGGTCCCCTTCGCCGTACTGACCCTTCCCCGTCTTAAAAAATGTCTGGTAGTCTTTTGCTCGTTTTTTGTCAGCAACAGCCGCTAGTGCACGCATAACTGCACGGGCCTCGCCCCCAACGTCGCGTACGTGCGCAGTAGCAGACGCCCCCGTAGTGTGGGGGCGCTGTGTTGTTTGTTTGGTTTTACTTTTTGAGGAGGTCACGGATTTCAGTGAGTAATGTTTCCTCTGCGCTAGGCTGTGACTCTTCTGTTGGTGCCTCTTCTTCCTTCTGCAGCTTGTTCATAGCCTTAATCACTACAAAGATCGAAAGGGCAATAATGATGAATGTGATGATATTGTTCACGAACACTCCATAATTCACGGTTACTGCTTCTGCAGTATCAGTTGCCTCTTTGAGTGTCCAGGCAAGATGCGCAAAATCAACGCCGCCGGTCACCATACCCACGAGTGGCATGATGATATCGTCTACGAGTGACTTTACGATGGTGCCAAAAGCACCGCCAATAACGACTGCGACTGCCAGATCTACGACGTTGCCTTTCATCGCAAACGCCTTGAATTCTTCAAGAAAACTCTTCATACAACTTTGAAATTAGTGTTTATGAGAGTGTATCATGGTTTGTGCCTGTGCTTCCACGTCGCCCTGTGTCGTTGTGCGTGGCAGAAAACGCACTGCAAAATAAGTCACCAGTGGCACCGTGAGAACAATGCCAATAGAACCAACGACTATGCGCGCGATCTCGGTCGCAAACAGCTCCAAATTGAGAACCATGGATGTCCGCACTGGTGTAATAGCCATAAACAAGACAAGCGGCAGAGCAACCCCCACATATGCGAGCGCGAGTGTGTTCACGACAGCACCCACGTGCTCACGACCAACCTGCATTGCACGCACAAACACTTCTCGTGCACTCATTGTACTGCTACTTGCGTATAGCTCGCGCACAATCGCAACCTGTGTAATCGCAATGTCATCCAATACACCAATAGCGCCAATGACAATGCCTCCAATCAGAAGCGCAGCAAGGTCAAGCGCACCACTGGTACTGTAGTTGAGTGAAACACTCTCGCTGCCCGCAAAACCAGAGAGTGACAGCCAGTCCACAGACCATGCTGCCAACAGAAGTGTAGCTGCGACAGCAACGAGCGTACCCCCTATGGCGATAGCTGATTCACGATTAAAGCCATGTGTGATACTCAGTGCCCCGGCAAGAATCAATCCCGCCACAACAAAGCTCGCCACGAGCGGATTCCATCCACCAAGAAGTCCTGGGACTAAGATGTACCCAATGACAATCAGTGATCCGATCAATGAGAGAAGTGCGCGTGCGCCATACCAACCACCAAACACCACTACCACAGCAACAAAAAACAGCACTAACAAAGCAAGTGGTCCACGACGATCAACATCTTGTACAGAAAAGACTTCGGTACCATCTACCATAACGTAGTGGATAGCGAAGAAGCGATCGCCTACCTCTAGCTCAAGAAAATCGTTCTGCACGGTTACACGATCTCCTGTCCGACCCCCTTCAAGAAGCTGTGCCTCGACTGTTTGGAATGTGTGTTCGGTGTCGGTTCCCGGAATCACCCGCATCTCTGTTTCGTACACATCTGTAACGCGTGCACGGATGACGTCAGACACATCATCATGTACCTGAGCCTGGACGCTAAGCGCATCTAAGGCAGTTATGACGACAAACGCTAGCACCAGAAATCGTTTCATCGGATCATTCTATCATGTCCTATACATTCGAGAGAATGGGTTCACCGCGGGCACTGTATGCAACCTTGTGAGCATCACAGTACAGTGCTACGCTAATTTCACTGTCGTACACTTAGCCGCATGATGCCAAACACTGCACAAGAAGCAAAAGTCGCCGACAACCAGAACAAGAAAGGCCACGCAAAGCGGTGGATAATCCTTTTCCTCGTGCTCTGTGTCGTATTGCTGCTTGCACTGTACAGCTATGTCCAATCAGCTGCACAGCGTGCGCAGCCTGAACTTGAACTTCCAGAAGGCTTTGGCCTCGCGGCGCACCATCAGGTGCTTGAGTGGCTCGCATAGCCGCCAATACGAGTCAAAACGAGAAGCGCCTTGGGCGCATTTTTGCTACCGTCTCACCATCTTAAACACATGGTCCCAATCACCACGTTGGAAGCCAGGAATACACCCAAGCATACACAACGGCTCGATGGCACGAGACGATACAATGCTACCCATATCCTCCACCTCCCAACCAAACTGCACGAGAATACCAGCGACCTCTTGTCGTGCTTCTTCGTTGTTTCCGCAGATAGGCATCGTGGGTACCACCCCGAAGTCGGGATCTACCATGTTGCTGTGACCGACACTGTTCCATGCCTTTACGACATACGCCTTCGGTGCTGCAAGCTGTATCCGCTCACCAAGAGAGCTCTCGAGTGTAGTAAAAAATTTTAGTACTCCTCGCTCAGGTTCTTCATCCGAAATCGGATTGGTCACATCAATCACCACCTTGTCAGCAAGTGTGTCTGCTAGCTCACCTGCAAGACCTTCTGCCGCAGTTCCCTTCACAGCAAGCACCACGAGCTCAGCCCAGTCTGCCACCTCCGCAAACGTACCTGTGTCGATGTCCTCGCCCATCTTTGTGTCGAGCAGAGCGGCACGTTCGCCGTTGCGGCTACCAACCTTTACGGAGTAGCCTTTGTCGAGGAAACCTCGTGCCAGGGTCTGTCCAACATCCCCTGCACCTAAAATACCTACATGTTTCATACTACGGTTGTGTTACGTCTTTACGTGCCTTGGCGTAGGTGCAGTAGTCGCACTCACTTCCTGGCCGCGGTAGTTTGTCTGATTCTAGTAATTCCTTTGCTGTAGCTAGGGCCTCGTCTACCCAAGTATCGTTTCCCTCGTACGGTATAAGAGTAACATCAAACTCAAGTTTCGCATCAAACGCTTTGGCATCGAGCTTGCCGTTACAGTACACAAAGTAGCCCGTGTCACTCACGTTGTATCCCTTGTGTCTGAGGAGCCACTGGTAGATTTCCATTTGTCGCTTGTACCCACCATGCCACGGCGCATCGAGCGCTTCAATCTTGCCATTCTTTGCGGTGGCTTTGTAGTCAACGACCACATACTCGCCGTCCACATTTTGCCACAGGTCGTCGATCGCACCGAACACCAAAAAGTTGGTTGGTTCGTGGTGGTACTGCACACCGGTGAAGTTGTGGCGCCACTCATCGAGGTCCTTATGAGCAACCGGGACCGCGTCGATACCATACTGTTCCTGCAGCTTATGTTTCCTCCCCTCCTTTCTCAGTGCGTCGAACTCTTTCTTCAGGAGCGTGTCGACCGCCGAATTAAGGTTGAACGGAAATCCCGGAGGTCGCGCAACACCTCGACGACGATCGAGGTAAAAGCAGCGTGGACATTCGCGGGAGAGCTCAAGCTTGCTTCTGCTTAGCTTGAAGGGCTCAGTTGAGCCGGGTGTGTAAAGGCCACGGGTGCGCGGCGCACTGTAGTATTGGGACATGTTAGAGTTCTGAAGGTTCTTGTTCGATGTCGCTCGTGAGAATTTCTACATCAGCAGGTAAACGTTCGCGAATAATGCCAAGATCATACTCAGAGTACTGTGTTGCACGCAGGTCAAGGAAACGGAGGTTCTGCAAGTTCCCGAGCTCGTGTGGCAGTCCGGTGATGGGATTGCTCGAAAGATCCAGGACCTCGAGCTTCGTGAGCTGCCCAACTTCGGCTGGTAGCCCGGTGAAACTGTTGTTCGCAATACTGAGCACCCGAAGTTCTTGCAACTGCTTCACCTCTGCTGGTAAGGCACCGTCGAGTTCGTTACCTGAGAGATCAAGCTCGCGTAGGTCGGCGCGGTCAAAAATGACCAGTGGCACACCAGACAGACCCGATCCGGCAAGATCAAGAATCGTACCCGCTTCTTCGATCGTGTAGGCGACAGACTGTGCCGGTGTTTGCTCACCCTTGACTCGTAACGGCTCGTCACGCACCATCCATGCCGCACGAACAAGCACTAGTGATATTGTTACTGCAACGAAACCAAGCAAGAGCGTGCGAACGCGCATATGTGCTTATTGTACTCCCCACATTTCCCACTAGCCAGTGATAGCATCGATAGCCGCATCAACCCACGGATCTGCCGAAGAAGCTGTTTCTGGATCTATGGCGATGTCTGGTGTCAGCCCCCCTTCTGATATAGAAATGCCGTTTGGCGTATACCAACGCGAGACAGTGACTTTGAGGGACAAGTTGTCAGATATGTCGATGAGTTCCTGCACGCTTCCCTTACCAAATGTATTAGTGCCCACCACGGTAGCCACGCCGTGCTCCTGGAGCGCTCCTGCAAGAATCTCGGCAGCACTCGCACTACCCTTGTCAACAAGAACGGCAATCTCGGGCACGTCGCCCTCAAACAAGCTCTGACCTTTCGTGGTGTGCAATACCTCTTGCTTCTCAGGGCCACGATACTCCTTCACCACCAGCGTATCCTTTGGCAAGAACCAGCTAGCCATGTTCACCGCAGCGTCAAGGTAACCACCAGGGTTTCCACGTAGATCTATGAGAAGGGCACGCGAATCAGTTTCGGCGAAATCCTTGAGTTCGCGCTCAAACGCGTTTATCGAACTTGCACTGAAGCTGAACAACCGAAGCAAGTAGAAGTCTTGGACCTCAGTCTCTGGCTCTTCAACGGGCTCATCTGGTTCACCTGAGTCGGTCACAACAGGTGGTGTCGAGACGTCTGGCATGTCGCCCTTGTCCTGTACTGCAAGCACAGGCACCTCACGCTCGATGACTGCATGCGCAGTCGAAGGAATCTCAATACGACCACGGGTAATCGGCACATCACGCACGTCTTGTCCGTCACTCTGAATGGTTAGAATCACATCGGTGCCTCCTTCGCCTCTGATCAAATTCACCGCATCATTTACATCTATACCCGAAGTGTCTTCACCGTCTATAGCCGTAATGACATCACCTGGCACAAGACCTGCCTGTTCTGCAGGACTACCTTCGAGTGGTCGAACGACAGCCAAACGTCCATCACGCTCTCCGATAAGTGATCCGATACCCTCGAGTGCACCCTTGGTTTGTATTTTAAAATCCTTGCTGACCTGCGGACGCATAAAGACTGTGTACGGGTCATCGTAGCTTTTCACCAGCCCTTCGATACTGGAGTACAGGCGATTGGTCCCCGAAACACTGTCTGCGGTTGTGGTGCCAAACGGTATAAACTTGCGCTCGAGTGTGTTCCATACACGCCAGTATGGAAGAAAGTCGATCTCTTCCGCAGTAAGAGGTTGTGTGACCAAATCACGCTCTTTGTTAATGACTCCCGCAACCTGCTCCAGAGGCGAAACCTGGGCAGTACCAACGTGCATCCCTCCAAAAAAAGCACCTACAAGTGCCACGAGTACACCTGCAACAACGACGGGCTGATACCGAGACATTGCATAAGTATACATGAGTGTCTCCAAACACCCCACAAACTAGCGTGCGTGGTACACTAGAGTCCTTATGGAACACTGCAAAAAGATCGAAACACCGACCGCGCTGGTGCTTCTGGGGGGCACAGGTGACCTCGCACAAAAGAAGCTGCTTCCGTCGCTCTATGACCTCACGGCAAAAGAGGTGTTGCCGGACAAGCTCCACATTGTCGGTTTTGCACGCGACGACATGACTGACGAAGCATACAGAGTGTTTGCCAAAGAGCATATTGAAAAGCGCGCCCGTCTAGTCGACGAGGAGAGGCTGGCGGCGTTTCTCGAACGACTCGTGTACATACGCGGCAGCTTCGAAGAGCGATCGGCCTTTGAGGCAATAAAGACTAATCTCGAAACCTTCGACGCGCACATCGGCATGTGTACGAGCAAGCTGTTTTATCTTGCGGTGCCACCAGTGTTCTACGACACCATATTTGAACAAATAGCCCACACGAAGCTCGACCAACCATGCACCGTCGGCGAAGGGTGGATCCGCATTTTGGTGGAAAAGCCATTTGGTAGTGATCTCGACCACGCACACAAGCTCGAAGACAAGTTGTCTGTACTGTTCAAAGAAGAACAGATCTACCGTATCGACCACTACCTTGCCAAAGACGCACTCCAGAACATCTTGTCGTTCCGCTTCTCAAACGTCTTGTTCGAGGACAAGTGGAACAAGGACTTTGTAGAGGCAGTGTCCATTCGCGTGTTTGAAAACTTTGATGTATCGACACGTGGCGCATTTTTCGATGGTGTCGGTGCGCTTCGTGACGTCGGTCAAAACCACATGCTGCAAATGCTCTCACTCATTGCTATGGACCACCCACAAGAGCTCGCTGCCGATGCACTGCGCGCTGCCCGTGCTGACGTGCTCGAAACACTTGTACTCCCCACCAAGGACGAGCTGGGTTCAAACATCATAAAAGGTCAGTACAAAGGCTACCGCGGCACACCCAACGTCGACCCAGAATCCAAAACCGAAACCTACTTCGCACTCAAGACATTCTTGCACAAACCTGAATGGGAGGGAGTGCCCTTCTATCTCGAGCACGGTAAAGCCATGAACACAACACTCAGTGAGATCACGGTACGGTTTCGAAGTGCCGAGCATTGCGTCTGTGGTGACAGTGCTCCCCACGAGCACCCCAACCTCGTCCGCTTTACGATTGGTCCGGAGCAAAAAATAACGGTTCGTTTCTGGGTACGCGCACCCGGCCTCAAATACGAGCTCGAACCAAACGATCTCGTATTTGACCGCGTACACGCTGTCGCGAGCAAGGATACAACGCTCATTGCCGATGCATACGAAGAGGTGCTGTATGATGCGATCTGTGGGGAGCAGACACTGTTTGTAAGCAGTCGCGAGCAAGCCGCTGCATGGAAGTATGTCACCACGATTCTCGACCTATGGTCCGAGGTGGAGCCAGATACATACAAACCGCAGTCACAAGGACCAGAAAGCGAACTCGTGCACACCATTAAAGAACACATGCATTTATCAGCATAAGAAAACGCTATGCACATCCTATACATCGGCCTCGGTAAAATGGGCCACAACATGGTAGAGCGCATGCTCGAGAAGGGTCACACCGTCACAGCATTTGATCCTGATGAAGCAGCACGCGAAAAAACAAAAGCAGCCGGCGCGACCGTCGTCGATTCAATCAAGAACCTTGCGGCGAGCGAGGACACACCGCGTACGGTCTGGCTCATGGTGCCACACCAAGCAGTCGACGCAGTGCTCGAGGAGCTGGTGCCACAACTTGAGAAGGGCGACACAATTATTGAAGGTGGCAACTCACCATTTAAAGAAACCAAGAAGCGTGCAGCCGAGATAACCGAGCAAGGTATTCGCTTCCTTGATGCGGGCGTTTCTGGTGGACCCGGTGGTGCCAAGGATGGTGCTTGTATTATGGTGGGCGGTGAGCGCAACGTGTATGATGAATATGAAACTCTGTTCAAGGACCTGTCTGTACCAAACGGATACGGACACATGGGCGGGTACGGCGCTGGGCACTTTGTGAAAATGGTTCACAACGGTATTGAGTACGGCATGATGCAGGCGATTGCCGAGGGCTTTGACATCATGCGACAGAGCGACTTTGATCTGCCGCTTCCTACCATTGCGGAACTCTACAACCACGGCAGCGTCATCGAAAGTAGCCTTGTCGGGTGGCTTGCTTCAGGCTACGCCAAACACGGCACAGAGCTCGAGGGAATCACTGGAAGTGCAAGCGCAAGCGGCGAAGGACTCTGGACGGTGGAGACTGCTAAAGAAATGGGTGTTGACGTAGCAGTAATAGAGGACTCGCTGAACGCACGTACCAAGAGCCAAGAGATCCCAAGCTACCAAGGACAGGTCATAAGTGTTCTGCGCAACGAGTTTGGCGGACATCACGCAGCATCGGACAAGGCATGATTCACATTCACACATCACAACAACCAGCACAGGAAGCTGCAGCTGCGCTCAACGCGCTGCTCGATGCATACAAAGATCGTGACGTCCTGCTGCTACTGTCTGGCGGCAGTGCATTGTCACTGCTCGACACCGTCGACGCAACACTGCTCTCACGTCAGGACGTGGTGTGTGTGCTCGACGAACGCTATACATCTGAGCCAGCGGACAGTAACACTACACAGCTTGTACAGAGCGCTTTCTGGGAGCGCGCAAGCAAACAACACGTGTCAATAATCGATCCACGACCAGACGAGAACGAGTCACTAGAGGACGCGGCGCGGCGCTTCAACCTAGTACTGAAAGAATGGCACGTACTACATCATGAAGGTGTTGTGATTGCCACGATGGGCATCGGCCCAGACGGGCACACCTCGGGTGTGCTACCGATGCCCCACAACCCAGATACGTTTGAAGAACTTTTCTTCAACCATGAGCGCTGCGTTCGTGGCTATAGCGTTGATGTGCGTGTGAACCCACACACTAAGCGACTGACTACAACACTCTCATACATCAAAAAACATGTGCACCATGCGGTTGTCTATGCTGCTGGCGACAACAAACAAGAGGCACTCAAGGCACTTGTCGCGCGCACGGGCAAACTTGAGGCAACGCCAGCACGCATACTGCACGCTCTGACTGATGTGCACCTCTATACTGACCAGGAAGTGTTAGTCAACTAGCTCGTACGTTCCATCAAAAGTACATTCGCCGGTATGAAGCGACTCGCAGCGCTCTTCATCAACTTCGTACCCAGTTTCAATCTCAGATGCACTGACGAGACAGGAACCCTTAGTGAACTTGAGTAAACGTAGACTTGAGGTCACGAAGCTGTCTGTTGTGAGTTCCGTGGCACAACCGCGAGCACCGGTCACCAACCGCGCGTACATGGGCTCATTGTTGACAAGCTCCACAAGGAGCGAACCAGCTCGAAACGACTCATTAAGCTCATATGTTTCGACGAAGAGTCGCGCGTCTTCAAATCCAAACGTATCCACACTTTCACGCACGAACGTCGAGTGCACCAGCCCCGTTGCCGTGAGCGCTCGACGCGCCACAAAGTATGCACGGCTTTCACGGAGGATCAGGTCTTCGCGCACGTAGCCTCCCTCGTATGGATAGATTCGATACTCACTGCGCTTGCCGGCAACGGTACCCACCACTGCCTTCCCTGCAAACGTTTCAACACGCTCGACACAAGGCTGACGTGCGAGCGAGCAGGTCTCAACAGTAAATGCTTCGTCTGAGGAAAGTGGCCTAGCAACGTTTGCGGTGGGGGCAACAAAGTATGTACGATCTCCGGCCTCGACGACGCGCCAATGCTCTGGATAGCGCACGGACCAGCCATACATGCGATTCTCGTGCGGCACCGGCAAAAAGCTGCTACTCGTCACGTACGTTATGGGCTGCTCTTTTTCGTCCACCAGTGCACCACCGGCATCAAACACGCGTAGCACGAGTGTGAGACCCTCGGACTTGGTGCGTTCGGGGACACCGGCAACCCAGGTACAGAACCGTTCAGTACCAGGTACGACGTCCATGTTGGTGCATTCAGGCAGTGCGGCAAGGAGCGAGCCATTTTGCTCAAGCACAATAGAGGCACGTGTCCCCTTTGAGGCAGCCCACATCAATACGTACTCACTCGAGCGCACAAGCTCACTGTATGGTACGGCGAGCAATGTCGGCACCGTGACTGGCTGATCCGGTATCACTATTCCACCGGTGGTCGTCTCGATTGGCTGTGACTCTACGACGTCCGTGGCCGGTGCTTCAGGTACGTTATCGACTTGCGTAACGGTCGACACGACCTGCTCTTCTGCAGGCTCAACAGGGCCCGGTGCATCAGCCTGCTGCGTACTGACCCATACCACAAGTCCACCTACTGCCAACAAGCCTATGAGTGCAAGTGCTTTCATAGTTGTGCAAGATTACGTGACTAACGTGATTACTCGTAACAAGAACGTGTCGTAAACACCTCAGTCGGCGTTGGTGATGCGCCCTCCTTGATCTCAGCTACCCGTACGGCGCCAAGTTTCTCTACAAAGCACAGTTCCATTTCTGGTGTGAGCTCGGTGGGTAGCTTGCCTGGATCGATACCCACTACCTCCAGCGCCTTCTCCTGTGTCTCGGAGAGTGCCGGATGCTTATCGACAAACTCACCCGTGGCAGCGCCCGTTTCATCACCAACAATCTCTACAACTTCTACCGCGTCACCACGCAGTGCGTCGAGCATGGGACGAATCTCAAACGGGTCAACGAACCACAGGTACGCAAGTCCAATGAGGAGTAAGAAAAAGATAAACCCAAGAAAACAAAAGAAAGCTTTTATGAAACGCATAGTATTATAGACGTATGGTTGGATAAGGTGGCCGCTGCACAAACAGTGGCACGAGCTCTGCAATCACAAATACAGCACAGATAAGAAGTAGTATCTTTACGTACTTGCGGACACGAACATCAGTGACCTTCCGTCGATGGGCACGAACCCACAGTACCGAAACAATACCAACTCCAACAAGAAGCACGGGCAACAACAGCATTGACACCACGCTTGCTCCCATAAGGGCTAGTTCTGGCATCGTAACCGCAGGTGTTAGCAAATTTGACACACGTCTAGTATAGCAATAGCAGATACTCTCCACTAACCCCTATCCACTTCTCTGTGCACTCCATGCATAAAACGTCACTGCAGCGCTTGCTGCAGCATTGAGTGACTCACAACGCTCATCGATTGGTATCTGTAGCTTATAGTCGCACAGCTCTTCTGTTTTTGCGCGCAAACCGTGCTGCTCGTTACCAAGCACAAACACCGATGGTTTGGTGAACTGTTCATCCGGCAGCAACGTGTCACCATCGCCGGTGAGACCATAGACCCAGAAACCCTTGTCTTGCAAATCACGCAGCACGGTGTTCACATTGACGATCTGTATGAGCGGAATAGCAAACGCCATACCAGCCGAGACCTTCACAACGGTGCCGGTAACCTGCGCTTGGCGATGCTCCGGAATGAGTACGCCCGCAAAACCAAATGCAGCCGCACTTCGTATCACCGCACCAACATTGTGTGGGTCCGTGAGCTCGTCGAGTAGCACAAATGCGGTGTTTGACGTGATCTCAAGATCTTTGATGAACTCCTTGTACGGCACCACGATCTTGCTTGGCGACACAAGCGCCACAACACCCTGGTGCACAACATCGCGATCGAGTCCCCGCGGTAAATAGTCTGGCTCGCAGCGATCGTAGGGTATGTCGAGCGCCTGGGCCTTCTCACAGAAGATGGCATTGTCATGCCCCTGCACAAAGTACAGATGTCGTACCGTATGCGGTGCACGGTCCAGGGCTTCGGTCACGGGATGAACACCGTAGATAAATGTCTTGTCTTTTGTTTGCATAGTGTTATTTTGCTACGGTACGCACGTACTCGGAAAGAACGTCATGGTACCGCTCCAAGTCCCTTACGTCCACCCATTCCTTGTCGCCATGTGAACCGCCCCCCTTGGGAGCGATGAGTATGGTGGGAATACCGGCCTTGTTAAAAAACCTCGCATCACTGGCGCCATGGGCTCGTGCCCAGCCACAGTCGACACCACAACGCTCCTTGGCAATGCGTGCAAACGTTTGGGCGTATCCATTACTCTTTGGTATGCCGTACGGCAAGTCTGGATTGAGTACGTGGATGTCCGTATGTCGGTACTTGTTGCGCAATCGGGTGACCGTCTTGCGGAATGACGTAAACTCTGCCTTTGTTGCACACCGTACGTCCATAGTGGCCTCTGCGTGTGCTGCGAGCATGTTGGGTGCCTCGCCTCCGCGGATTTCACCAACATGACAAGTGGCATGCCAATGTTCTGCATCATCCTTTGCCATTCTGTCGATTGCTTTCCTGAGCTCATCAAGCACCTGCATGAGCTCGTGCGTAGCACTTCGACCAAGCCACGGCTTGCCGCCGTGGGCTGGCTCACCGTGCGTCACCACCTGGAGCAGCATTTTTCCTTTTGCAGACTGCTCGAACTGCCAGCAACCGGTACCATCCGGCAAAAACGCCACGTCGCCCGTGTATTTTTGTGTTTCCAGGAAGTAGCGCACACCACTGTGCCCACCCTGCTCCTCGTCACATGTGAACACGACGCCAACATCATAGTCGGCAACACTTGTTCCCAGCTCAGTCAGGAGTGACACGTAACACGCTGCCGCAAACTTCATGTCGAATGCACCACGGCCATAGAGCTTGCCGCCCTTATGTTTGGGGACAAACTGCTCAGGCTTTCCGGGCACTACGTCGAGGTGCGCTGCAAGCCAGAGCTTGGCGTGCTTGCGCCTGTTGGGTGTGATCACCAAGACCGGCATGCCGTTGTGCTCGTACTCGCGCACATACACGGGAACCGGCTGCAGTATATCCTTGATGTACTCAAAACAAGCATCCATCGCCTCGCGGTTGCCTGTCACTGTTTCGAACTCTAATAGTCTATGTAGCAGTGCTTCTGTTGTCATAAAGCTTGAGTGTAGCACAAAACAAAACGAGAGGATCGACCTCTCGTTTTGCGTCTACCAAACGTGAAAGTACTCCGCTAGTACGGTAATCGAACAGCAACACTTTCACTGTCGCAACTGCGTCCCGCGTTATGCGTGTACCATTTGGATGAACGACTATAGCTTTGATCTGCCTGTGACGACCGTGCAAATGTTGCGCACAGCTCGAACTCGCCCTCGAGAACACCAGTACCCTGCACATCAACCAACGGCGACACAACACGGTACTCGTACGAGCCACCCGTTTCAGGATCTTGGGTTTCCGCACACCACGTGTAGTCAGTGCTCTTTTGCAGTTCAGCAAGTGCAGCTGGAAGTCGTTCATGCTGGTTTGCGTACTGACTCACGCAGCGAGCCAAGTCCTCGAGATTGCTCGACCGTGCATCATCGAGTGAGCGTGCACGCTCAGTACCTGGAGAACCTGCAACGGCAAAACCTGCAATGATGCCAACCAGCACAAGGAGCGACAACAGAATGCCAAATTGTTGGAACACCTTTCGCGGTACCGCTTGTTTGTACTGCACCTTCTTGCGTTCGAGATAATAGAAGCCGAATACCGCACCAGCAATCACGAGTATAGTGAGGGCTTTCAAGAAGAAACGCATGGTGATTTCACCCTGGAAAAACGTCATCAGGATAACAATGAGGTCACCAACGATTGTGACCGATGCGATCAGGAGCACGAGGTACGTGAGCCACTTGGTGAGTTTGCTCTCTACTTTGCCGCTATCTTCTCGGAAACGACGGAACAAGATACGCACCACAAAGTAGTACAGTGGGTACGTCACCATGAGTGCTGCGATAGCATAGTAGATAGCGTCGTTTACGGCACTCGTACTATAGTAGCGATAGCTTATGTCGAGGGCATCAGGATAGAGTTTGTTGATGATCTGCAAGTACAACGTCCCAAGTGCGGTTGCGACCATACCTAGCAAGATAAACGAGAAGAACGACAGTACGATCTCCATCGTGCTTGCGCGTTTGGCATACCGACTCGTAGTGTCATCTGACGGTTGTGGCACGCCCACCGCAAGACAGGCTTCTGCATAGGCTGCATCGGCTGCGTCCTCGGACCACCCAACGGCCATCAGCTGTTCTTTGATGGCGCTTTTACTCGCACCAGCACGTACACGCTCAACAACGTACGTTGCTGTATTTGTTTGCTCGTTCATATACCAAAAGTGTACGCCCACAGGGCATGTACGCAAGCAAAAACCCCGCCTATATCGGCGGGGTTTCGGGTTGTTCCCAACTTACCCTCTGTTTGACTCTTTCATTTCGTACATCTTGTGATCGGCCTCTGCGAGAACATCGTCGTCGCTGAGCCCGTCCTTCACAGCTTGTGCCAAATTGATGTACCCGTAGCTTATCGAAACATCACGCGGGCGCTCTTGTCCGTGGGCTTGAAAGATCGCATCAACCGAGGCCTCGTAGTCTGACTTGAGTCGTTGTAGCGCAGCGTTTACCTGGCTCGCCTCCTCAACTCCTGACAACAAGAGCAGAAACTCATCCCCATGAATGCGTGCGATCACGTCGGATGCACGTCCATCATTAGCTTGCAAACTCGCAAACGCCTTCAGCGCCTCATTGCCTGCAGCGTGTCCAAGTGTGTCGTTGACACTCTTGAATTTGTCGAGGTCCACCATAACAAGCCACGAGCTACACTGCTGACGCTCGGCAGCACTATAGTGCTGCGCAAAAATATCGCGAAACGAATTCTCGCTGAGCGCACCCGTAAGGCCGTCATACATAACCTCGCGACGTGCCCTTTCAAGCTCTTTTGCTAGTTGTATGTTACGTGACTGTTCGGCCCAGTAGGCCTCGTCAATCTCGTGCATTGCAACTTCAGCATTGTGAAGCTTTAGCTTCAACTTTTTGTTCTTCTGCAGACTCCACAAGAGCCCGGCAAGAACTAGCACAACAAGTGCCCAGGGTAGATACTCGTTGATCATTGCACTTCTCCCAGGTTGGTTTTTGACTGAGGACAACTATAACACATTTTGTCACCGTACGTCAATAGCCCGCCAAACGGCGGGCTATTGAGTTTCTCTTTGTCAGCAGCTTATGCTTCGGTTTTCTCCTCTGACTCGTCGTCAGTGTCGATGACATCAGCAGCTTTGTGGAGTGCACCACCAACGGCATCACGCGCAGTATCGACCGCTTCCCCTGCTGTCTCGAGCGCTGCGCCACCAACGTCCTGCGCCTTGTCGACAACATCGCCTGCGACATCTTTGGCCTTGCCTGCCATGTCGCCGGCAACATCTACTGCATCGCCAGCTACGTCTTTTGCCTTATCAACCGCCCCGCCAGCCATATCTTTTGCACCAGACGCAGCGTCCTTGGCCTTGCCGGTAAGTGAGTCAAAAATACCCATAACGTTTCCTAGTTACCACTAAACACTCTTACTGTGAGGACACGTGCACGCTACGTCAAGTGGACTACCATGTGCACAACACGTGGACAACCTGGGGAACGCACACAAAGCCTCAGATGCAGAACAAACGCCCGGCTGGGCGTTTGTTCTGCATACTATTTTTACTACTTGAACCAACGCTCGAGAATGTTGTCGACGAATGCTTGGATACGATCGCGGAGTGTTTCTGCTTCCTCGTCGCTCAAGTCGTGACGCTCCACAAGCTCCTCGGCATGATCTTCTGCTCGCTCGATCAGAAACTCACGTGCGTCATCTTCATCGATGCCCTGCTCTTCGAGTACTTCGTCCATAGTTACGCCTGCTTGGCGCTTCTCACGAAGTTCGTCGTGGGTGAGGCCAGTGAACTCCTCCATAGCTGCTGCACGTTCCGCCTTGCGTTCTTGGCGTTCCTCGCGGTGCTGCTCGCGCAGTTCTTGGCGCTCCTCATCGCTCATCTCCTCGCACTCTGCCTTGTGCTCTGCGCGCCACACTTGCTGCATCTCGACTGGTACGAGCCCATTGTCGCCATTGCCGCCCATACGTTTGCCCTGCATGTGCGAACGCTCTCCCCGCTCGTCGTCGCCTGAACCGCCATACGCGTCTGCAACTTGTGCACCCACCGCACTGATGCCAACGACGAGTGCAAGGGCGAATGCAAATGATGTAATTGCTTTCATGTTGTGTGTTGTTAGTTGTCATAGTGTGCTCCTCGATTCTGCTAGCTTGAATCAGGTGCTGGCTATTACTACTCGCGCCAGCCTCGCTTTCTTTCACAATGGTCTTGCGTGCACCGAGTGATGTGGTATACACGAAGTAGACACACACCGGGAGACACACATGCAAGATGTACTTCGGTCACTTTTTCGGTCCGGAGAGTTGTACTTCCTCGCAAGGACACATCCATACGCTTGTTTCACACTATTTGACCGGGCTATCAAACACGCTTTGCGACACAGTAACAGTACGCGACGTCATGCACTTAAGCAGTTCCAAGCCAGATTGACCATCAAGCTACTCTGGAGCAGTCGAACCGTTGAACAACGTATGGCAATTGCACGTGCGCAGCGAGCGCTACTGGAAAAGCAGCACTTCTGCGTTCTTGATGCATTCATCACGCTCGCACGAAACCAACGGCGTGCAAAACAGACTCAGTGGTGTATAGACACCAGAGTTGCTCAGCACACTACTGCACTTGGTGCATGCATCGAAGTGAGTAGCATGATGTGTGCGTCGATGTGGGGACCTGGCGGACTCAACGAGCAACTGAATCAGTTTCTGGCATTTGCCAAGACGTCATCAGGGACGAAACCGTCATGCAAGGTACTTCAGTTCCAATCCAACAAGAAAACGGCGGGGTAACCGCCGTTTTTGTGTATCGCACCATAGTGAATGTTACTTGTCCATGTGGTAGAAGAAGCGTTCGGAAACAATTTTACCGTCGCGCACTTCGTACACACCAAACTCTTCTCCGGTGGAACGTTCCCCTGCTGCCTTGTTGGTCATGTCCATCGTCCACTTCACCACAAACCAGTCTTCTGCAACCATAGCTACGCCCTTGGTACTATGGATCTCCATTTGCTCTTCCCACCAATCGGCCTTCTTCTTAATGGCATCGAGTCCTTCGAGGTGCACCATGCCACCAGGTGCATCTGGGCATTTCATCGCTCGTCGCGTCAGGACTGTACAGCTCGTCATAGGCAGTCATGTAGTCGCCAGTGTCGTTGTATGCAATGAGTGCGTTGGCTATTTCTTGGGCGGTCACATGTTTGAAAGATTATAAGTGTGTCAAATGAGGCATGGCACAGCCACATCGAACGTCGGCAGAAACTGTACGAGCAGCGCCACATATGTAGACCATGCATGTATCCCCTGGGCGGCGCTGTAATATTGACTACTATGTAGATTTGTAGTATTGTAGCTTCACGCTTTTGATACTCGTGTGGGGGTCTTAGGCTGCAGATACGGCAGTGACACAGTTTCTGGTTTTACTTTCCTACACCCCTGAAACGCTCTAGGCGTTTCGCAATACCTACAAGATGCATACATCTCATACAAACCGGCGCAGCCGGAGTGGCTCGAGTGCGGGCCGACGCCGGACACACAGCGCAGGGCGTTCCAACAGCAAGCCCCGTCGGGCTACTAGCCCAAAACAGAGTCAGCAAGGTGGTGGGAACCGTGGTGGTCGTCCCAGTGGCCGACCATTTCAGCGAGGCAGCAACCGCGGCGGCGGAAAGCGCAACATACCGACCTTCAATCCCTCCCAGTTCATCAACAAAAATCCGGTGGACGAAGCCCCAGACGTGTATACACCGGTGCATACCTTTGACACGTTTGGTGTTAGTACTCGACTGTCGAGCACGATACAGTCGCTTGGTTTGCACACACCCTCCCCTATCCAGGACCAGTGTATCCCGCACGTCCTTGCTAGAAAGGACGTCCTTGGTATTGCTGAGACCGGTACAGGCAAGACCGCAGCCTTCTTGGTGCCACTTATCGACATGACACTCCGAAAGGAGCACTATCAAACGCTCGTGCTCACCCCAACACGTGAACTCGCGCTGCAGATAGAACAGGAGTTACACAAGCTTACCAAAGGCATGAAGATATACTCGACCGTGTGCGTTGGTGGCACGGGCATCAACCCACAGATCCGCAGCCTACGTCGCTCGAACCATTTCGTTATCGGCACACCGGGACGCATACTCGATCTGATGCAGCAGCGACACTTCGACACACGCAACGTCTCAGCAGTCGTTTTGGATGAGGCTGACCGCATGCTCGACATGGGCTTTATCAATGACATGCGCAAGATTCTCGGCGCAGTGCCCACACCACGCCAGACATTGTTCTTCTCTGCAACGATGCCACCGGCAGCTCTCGCTTTGGTGCATGACTTCATGTCCGAGCCGGTGAAAGTATCGGTACGTAAGCGCGAGACGGCAAACAGCGTCGCGCAGGACGTTGTGCCATACGAGCAACACACCAAGTTTGACACACTCCTTGATCTTCTGCGCAAGCCCGAGTTTTCACGTGTGATTGTGTTTGGCTCGATGAAGCACAGCGTGGAGAAGCTCTCCAAACAGCTCACTGCAAGCGGTGTACCGGCCGCTTCAATCCATGGCAACAAAAGTCATAATCAACGACAGCGCGCACTCAAGGCGTTCAAAGCCGGCGAGATACACGTGCTCGTAGCGACCGATGTCGCTGCTCGCGGGATACACGTCGAGAACGTCTCGCATGTCATCAACTACGACCTACCAGGTAGTCTCGAAGACTACATACACCGCATTGGCCGCACCGGTCGTGCGGACAAGCGTGGGCAGGCACTGACGTTTGTCCCGCGGGGGTAAACGCTGTGGTTAGACAAACACACCTGCCATCAACTCACGCACTATAGTGTCGCAATGGCGTCGTAGGCCGTTTGCTCCTTGTCCTTTGCTATGACACCCATCGCAATGAGGAGACGGACGAGGTCTTTGAGCTCTGAGCTATCTGTACTGTGAGTGGTCGCCATTTTTGTACTCGCTACGGTGCTACTGGTATCACCTCGCATCGCTTTCCGTGTAAGCGGTCCAAAGTAGCCAGTGGCTGGGCTCACACCCATATCCTCTTGGTACTCTCGGAGTGCCGCTTTGGTCTTTGGACCAAAGTACCCGGTCGGTTCTGATATGTTCAAATGCCCTTCATCAATCAGCGTTGCCTGCAGTGCACTGACGGCACGGCCTTCGTCACCCACCTCCATGTCTTTGGTCGTGCGTGCCGCAATATCAACCGGTTCGTCGAGCAACCGCTCAATGCGGCGCGGTAGATCGATACCTTTGGTCTGTGCTAGAACAAACGTGTACTCGTACGTGTCCACCAAGAACTCTGCTAGTTCACGTGCATCATCGTACTCGTCCAGTATGTCATCAAGAAACTCTATCTTGTCCTCGAGTGAGTACTCAAGGTTGATACGGTCGTACGGGTCGTACGCCTTGCCGTTCACACGAATCTCAAAATGTAGATGCGCTGGGCCTTCGCGGGCGTTTCCGGTGTCCCCAACAAAGCCAATAAGATCACCTTCGCGCAGGCGCTGACCGCGTTTGAGGTCAGCTATTTCGCTTAGGTGCATGTACTCGTACAGTTCTCCGTCGTTCTCAGTCACTACGTACTTCCCCGCACCGGTCCACGTACCAAACGAGCGCACACGCGCGTCGGTTGGCGAAATGATGGGTGTACCTTCTGGAGCAAGCATATCGAGCCCTTCGTGTGTACGGGCACCGCCATCGCGTGGGTCGCCAAAGTTGTCGGTAATGTCCGAAAGTGCTACGCCAAACAGTATAGGGATATGCAGATCGTCTCCCTTACCGTACGAAGAACGTGATGTGGTTTCTTCCTTTTCTTCCTCCTTGTCACTCATGTCACGCGACGGCAGACCAAGGTCCTCGCGCGAGCGCAACATCTGCGCGTCGACAGGTGCAAGCGGCACAACGACAAACGCGACCAGTATCGGCAGTGTGATCAGGGGGCGATATGAAGCTGTGAGAAAACGCTGCAGACTCTGCATGCACCCGTTACGACGTATAGAACGCCTACCCATTACGATTGTTTTGTGGTCTAGTGTACTCATGCTGTATAGCCTGCATACAAGAACAGGCCCTACGTGGGCCTGTTCTTGTGTTCGTTAGAACTCCTTACGACTGCGCTTCGGAGTCGTCGTCATCGTCTTCGCCGTCACCTTCCTCCTCTTCTTCCTCAGTATCATCATCTTCTTCGTCTTCCTCTTCGTCGTCTTCTTCACTTTCCTCCTCTTCATCCTCGTCCGAGTCGTCTGCACACTCACCAGCGGTATCACCATGGCGGATGTGTGCCATCAGCGCAGCAACAGACACTTCGATTGACTCACCATCGTGACATACCTTGGCCTTACCCTTGCCGGTGATAGTGTAGAGGTCATCATCGTCGCTATCGTCATCGTCACTATCGTCATCGTCTTCTACTTCAATTTCGACTTTTTTTCGGAGACCGTACGGTAGCTCGTCGTCACCCTCGAGCACAACACGGATCTTTGCACGAGTCTGTGGACCAACAACGCCAGCCTGCTCAATACCATACTTCTTCTGCCAACGCTTTACGGCCTGCTCGGTAAGTGCACCATAGTAGCCACTCACGATACCTTCTGGGTAAATGTCTGTCTGAGCGGCGAGCCACTCCTGGAGGCGCTTGACGTCTTCACCTTCCATGCCCACATAGAGGTTGCGGGTGAGCTCAAGCTCGCTTTTTACCTCTTCGACTTCACCGCGTGCCACGGCGAGCTTGTCTTTGAGGTCTTCTACCTCAGCTTCAAGCTCTGCAATGCGCGCCTGAAGACTTTCGACAGCAACTTCCTCTGCACTACTGAAGGCAAATGGAACGAATGCTAGTGCCGCAAGAACAAGCAGTACACTAGCGGTATTAGTAACAGTACGAATCATATAAAATGCTAAATGAGTAATCCTTTGTATCGTACCAACCGACGCCGAGCGCGGGAATATGTTTTCCACAAGACCACACATTTGTTCTTGACTCTATTCTCATGACTGTTAAGATACCCAAGCTGTCCGTCGGGCAGCGTGTTCTTTAGGCCCTTCGTTGGGGCCTGACAACTTCATATCCACACAGAGAGACGAGGAATTTAGCCAATGTCTAAGACCAACCGCAACACCCGCAAGACCAACCCTGGCCGCATCTTGACCATCCGTACCACGGACGGCCATGCAATGAACATCAACGCGGACAAGATTCCCGCTGAAAAGTGGACTCCGTTTGACGGAGTTTCAAGCGACGGCGTGGAGCAGCACTGCGCATGTGCCCACATTCCTGCGGGCACCGAAATGGTGATCATGAGCCACACCAACGGTCGCAAGCCGGCTATCGCCTACACGTTCGGTGAAGCCGAAATGTTCATGGGGCGCAAGCGCCTGAACCAGCTGAAGAAGAACGCGGGTATCGCGTAAGCCTCGCCTCATAGGCAAAGGTGGAATGGGTCGCACTCCGGTGCGGCCCTTTTTCTGTACGTGGACCTGCGGTGTGACTATTCGGTCGGGGCCCGCTCGAGGGTGACCTGCACACGCGTTTCGTCGCCATCGTGCAGTACCAAAAGCTCGATTGTGTCACCAACGCTGTACTGCCGCAGGATACTTGAGAGGCTCTGCGTTCCGTCTAACTTCATGCCATTAACTTCGAGAATAATGTCGTTTTCTTCTATACCCGCCTTGTCTGCGGCCGAGCCTGGTACCACTGCAAGGTCTAGGCGCGTCTCGCCACGAACGACAAGCACGCCGTAGTCAACCGGGAGGCTGTTGCGCTCCACAAGCTCCTCGGTGATCTGCATGTAGCGCACTCCCAAAAACGGCCGCACTATCTCACCATAGTCGCGAACACTGTCATACACCTCACGTACCACATCGATAGGGAGTGCAAAGCCAATGTTCTCGGAGTTCCCTGCCACTGCAACGTTCATACCGACCACCTCTCCACGCGCGTTGAGGAGCGGCCCGCCTGAATTGCCGCGGTTAATAGCTGCATCTGTTTGTATGACACCCTCAAGCTCTTCGCTCATGCGCCACCCATCATTTGCCACAATATTTCGCGAGAGGCCGGAGATCACACCGACTGATACGCTATTGGGGAACTCTGCAAGCGCATTGCCAATAGCGATGACCGTTTGACCGAGCCGCAAGTCGCTGCTCGTGCCCAGCGTAAGCGCCGGGAAGGCTTCGTCTTGCTCGACCTTGAGCACCGCAATATCCAGCGATGGATCACGTGCAACGACCTCTGCATCGTACGACTCTCCCCCATCGGTCATTACTGTGTAGTCGACACCCTCGCGATCCACGACGTGCCGATTTGTGAGAATGTAGCCATCCTCGGAAACAATAAAGCCGGTACCCCCTCCTATTTCTTGTCGCTCTGTCCCAATTTGCCGTTCGCGTGGGACCTGAAAGCCAAAGCCACCCCCAAAAATGTCACCAAACGGATTGTATTCTTCGTAGTATCGCTCGATGACCGGCACATCGGCAGAGATCACTATGGATACCACGCTCGGAATAGCTTGCCCTACTACGTCCGGTATCGTTTCGTCATCGATGCGGTACGGGATTCCACCGTGCTGCGAACCATTCTGCACAGGCGATGCAGCTGGTGGTGAGTCGTACAGAAAGATATGCGCACCAAGCAACACAGCAAGCGCCACCACAAACGAGACTGCTACGTGTGTTATGAGCGGGTGTGATTCGTTATGCATACGCAAGTAAACGTTATACGTGTGTAAACAAAACAACCTATGTGGCAAGAGTATACGATAAAACCTGCTCCAAGAAAATCGACACATGCGGGAGCTTCGATATACTTACGCTACATGAACAAAGCAACTGCAACCAAGCCGACTCAGGAGTACCTCGAGCACCGCGACCTCTACGCTGACTACGCTGAGCTGATTGCCTCACTCATCAAGTCGCTTCTCACGAATGCGGGCATTCCATACCACACAGTCGACCATCGTGCGAAAACAGGCGAAAGTTGTTCTATGTGTCGCTCCCTGCAAGGCTGGCACTGTGCTTTTCAAGGAATTGTTCGTACGCCATATGCTGTATGGTTGTTCCCTCTGCAGTCAGCTTGTGGCCGCTCGAGGCAGCAATGACCAAACGACAGTCGTCCAGTTTGTCAGCAACCGCTTTCGCCTTGTACAGTGGACACAAAATATCGTATCGGCCATGCACGATCACTGCCGGGATATGGGCGATGGTGGCAATGTTGTCCAGTATGTAGTTATCGGGTATGAACTCGTGATGTGCGTCGTAGTGCACATAGATCTTTGCAGCCGCGATATCCTCTTCGGTAATGTCCTCGATACCGCCAAAGCGAACCGCGTCTTGGGTGCTAAACAAGTTTCGCTCCCAGTCGTTGACGCCGAGGGCTAGTCGCTTTGCGGTTTCTTCATCTGCACTTTCAAACGCTTTTACTAGTCCTTGGTTTTGAGTCTCGAGATCAATGTTAAACTCTGACAAAAACTGTACTCGCTTCTCCCAAACATCTGGCATCAAACGGGCAATGCCCTTCTCGGTCAACTCCCATTCCTTTGCATCACCATCGGCCAACCAAACGCCAGAGATGAGTAGCCCTCGCGCTTTGTCTGGGTGCTTGACTGCGTACAGAAGTGCAAGCGTCGAACCCCACGAGCTGCCGGACACAAACCATGTATCAATACCCAATGCTTCACGTATGCGTTCCGTATCTTCCAGTGTTTTGTGAGTGTTGTTGTCTTCTAGTTCGCCCAGCGGGGTGCTTTCGCCACATCCACGCTGGTCGAAGGTAATGACACGATGTGCTGCTAGATCAAACGCCTCAGTGTGTCGCGGCTTGCTCTTGGCCCCTGGACCTCCATGAAAAACAATGATTGGCAACCCCGCAGAGTTCCCATACTCGTAATAGCTAACAACGTGACCGTCTTGCTCAGGAAGTTGATGTTTGTTCATAGGGGTTCAGTATAGCAAAACAACGCCATTACTTGCTTACAAGCGCCTTTTCCCATTCATGTATCACAGCAAGAGCTTCGGGCTCGAGGCCGACTACATGCTCGAGGTTGATGTTTCGATGAGCGGCACCATAGATCTCGTGTGCGTTGTGATCGCCTTCGTAGTACTTTGTTGTCACCTTGTCTCTACTGCATGCGTAGACAATTCTCGGAATGTGCGCCCATAAGGTTGCCGAATAGCACATGAGGCAAGGCTCAAGCGATGTGTAGAGTGCTGCGTCTGGCAAGTCACGGTGTCCTGCCTTTTGGCACGCAGCGCGTATTGCCGCAATTTCGGCATGACTCGTGGGGTCGTGTAGCTGTTTGCCGTTGCTGATACCAGTACCGAGCACTTCCCCGTTACGCACCACCAGCGCACCAGCCGGATACCCACCTGCATCTGCAGACTCTTGGGAGAGTGTGATGGCTTGTTGGAGAAACGTGGCGTGAGGCATGCGGTTAAATACTGAAACTACGACTGCTGTGTAGAACTCAAGTAGTCTTGGAAGCGCCCCTTGAGCGCATCGACAACATCAGTGCGTTCAAGGAACTCATCCTGCTCCATAAGCATCCACTCCTGACCTTCAGTCAGTTGAACGGTGCCGACATCGAACATAGTGAGTGTTGCGACCATGAAGTACGCTACTTGTGACGGATCTTTCTGTGCTGGGTATGTTTTCTCCCAGACAATGTCTTCGGGTCGTAGCGTAACGCCAAACTCCTCCTGCACCTCACGTATCGCACATTCCTCCGGTGACTCCTCCCCTTCTCTCCCACCACCAGGAAAGTCCCACATGTTTGCATTAAAAAGCCCAGGCTTGTTGTCCCGCAAGTGCACGAGCAGTTTGTCGTCAACTAGCACCGCAACTTTTACGCCGTGAAATGTCATTTGTGCAGTATAGCAAATGTGAAACAAAGCTCCTTCGGTGTTGTTATTCCAGTACCGGACACACAACGGTACACTTCTGTTCAAGGCACAGTGACATGTATGGACAGTTTGACCATATGAGATAGTCCATTGGCGTGTCGCATTCTTCGTGTTCTACGCACGAGACGCCGGTCACTTTTGCGACAGAGTACCCGTCAAGCACGTATCCGTTCGGAAGAGTAATGTCTACTTCTTCAACATACAGCTGTTCACCATGCCTGCATTGGCGTGGATATGACTCCATTACAGGGTTACCTGCCGAAACGCATCCTTCAAACGTTGATACGATCTGCGGCTTGTTTGTGTTTCTGCCCTCTCTCACCTGTGGCATCACAAGCACGAATATGACAAAGAGAGCAAGAACAGCTGGTAAAACTGCCACCATAAACACCTGGTTCACACTCGGTTTCATTGCCATGAGTATACACAAATGGCAGGGATTCGGTCACTCTCGCGGGTTTCGCTATATGTTGCGAGGGTCCGACAGGGATTGATCCCGGGATTACTATCTTGCTTCTCGACACGTCGGCCCGACAGGGATTCGGTCACGAGTTGCTAGTGATTGCTCCTCGCTGCGCTCGTCAAATCCTAAGCACTCTCGAAGCTTTGCACTTGGTTTTCTAGTTCGTACCTCACAAGAAAACCTACGCCCGGCTCGACGCTTGCTCGTGCGTTTAGCACGCGCGTCTCCGCCTTTCGAATCCCTGACAAACATACAGACAAAACAAACAAGTGGCGAATGCCACTTGTTTGTTTTGTTGCTG